>Ga0208565_1000567_pt1 | contig 26582 bp, 15 predicted proteins | sample Sb_taG_7_FD_187706 | JGI IMG/M metagenome (GOLD analysis project Ga0208565, IMG submission 187706) | Peat soil microbial communities from Weissenstadt, Germany - Sb_50d_2_FS metaG (SPAdes) (version 2) | ecosystem: Environmental > Terrestrial > Soil > Wetlands > Peat | place: Germany...
TGCGAGATCGGCGCCGAGCAGCCCCGCGGCCGCATCTGGCGCAAGGTGCGGCGCGGCGCCGGCCTGCGCGTCGGCGAGCAGCTGCGCCTCCATCGACAGGTGCGCGCGGGTGGCGAACAGCTCGCCGCCGTGGGACCGGTAGATGCTCTCCCCGTTCGCCCGGCGCAGCGTGCCGGGGACCCGCGGCCACTCCGGGGCGTCCAGCCGCAGCACCTCCTCGCCCGCGTGGCCGGCCAGCGCCCGGTCGGTGAGTTCTTCCAGGAGCTGCCAGGCGTGCTCCTGGTCCCGGCCTGCCGCGTGGTCGGGCAGCTGCTGGCCGATGCCATGGACAAGGTCCGCGCGGGTCCAAACGGCGCGTGCGTCCTGCGCCTGCGCCACTCCGGCGGCCATCGCGGCGCGTTCTTGCGCGTGCGTCAGCTCGCCGCGTGACGCGAGCCGCGCGGCCATCCGGTCCATCTCCGTGCGCGCCTCTTCGCGCGGCGCAGTGTCCGCGCACGGGTGTGGCGCTGCCTGCCAGATGGTCCGCGCGAGGTCGCGCAGCGTTCCGAGCTCGGCGTCGCGCGAAGCCTGCTCCCATGCGCGCAGCAGCGCGGCGAAGTCGATCGCGCCGGCTTCTTTCGGCTTGCGGGTGCGGGCGTTCGCGAACTGGCGCATGCTCGACAGCGCCCGCTGGTCCGGCGCATGCCCGCGTTCCTGCTCGTACTGCCCGGCCAGGGCGAGCGTGGCCTTGGTGATCTGCGCGCGGCGGGAGGAGAACCGGGCGATCGCCTTCTCCGGCACCCCGGCGATCACCCGGCCCTTCGACGCCGGCCGGTACGCCCACTCGAACCCGAACCGGCGAGTCAGCCCGGTCTCCAGCGCGAACGCGGCCAGCGCCGACCCGCCTCCCTTCTCCCGGTACAAGCCGCGGGAATCGATCGCCCGCCACTGACCGTCCCGGATCGTCCTGGCCTTGTTCAGCCACAGCACGTGCACGTGCAGCTGCGGGTCGCCGTCCCGGCTGGTGTGCTGCGGAAACACCGCGACCGGGATCTCGCCCGCGTCCTCGAACCGGCCCGCCTCCGCCCCGCCGATCCGCCGCCCGTGATGCCCGGTCCGGACAAACCTGGCCTCCCGCTGCATGTGCGCGACGTAGAGCCGGACCGACGTCTCGATCTCGGCCCAGATCCCCGCCGCCCGCGCCTCCCACTCCCCCGCCAGCCGCAGGTCACCCGCCTCCTGCGCCTCCCGGGCCGACGCCAGCGCCGACGCGTGGGCCAGGGAGATCGTCTTGTCCACCGAGAACGTGGTATCGAAGTACTGCACCCCGACCGGCCCCTCGTACTCGGCCCGGGCCTCGGTCAGCAGCCGCATCCGCTCATCCGCCGTCGCACCCGGCCGGCCCGCCAGCTTCGCCTGGTAGATCGCCCGCAGGTCGGCGTTGATGCGCGGCGGGCTGCCCAGATACGTCCCGCCGGCCGGGTCGCGCGGGTCCAGGAACTGGCCATACAGCGGCTCGAAGTCCTGCCGCCGCACGGTGTCCCCGTCCCCGAAGCCCAGCTCGGCGGCACCGTTCCCGATCCAGATCCCGGCCGGCTCGCCGCCCTTCTCCACCGCCGATAAGTAATAGCCCGCACCCCGGTCGCCCGTGAAACTGCCGGCCTCGGCCGCGCCGATCGTCCGGAACGGGTACGACGCGTCGTGTCCCCGTGCGATGCTCACAACGACTGCCACTGCCGCCCACTCCGCGATCTCTGCCTCGTTCTTGATCTTGCTCAGAACCGACCTTGATCATCTTGATGCATAGGTGTGTCGAGGTCAGAACGGTCACGAGGCAGGATGGCAGGGCGGGTCAAGATCGTGCTGGTTGCAAGATCATCAACGGGTGGCGGAGAGCGATGAGGGACTGCGGGCGCTGACGGGCAGCGTACCGAGCGGACCGCAGAAGCAGCCCAATCTGCGCTGCCGCAATGGACACGAGGCTGCGAGAGCGCGCCGACCTCAGTTACCCGGCTACCGGCGTAGACATGTCGGTCCGCGCGGCGACCGGTGCTCGCACACAGCCAGGACATCCCGCATCTGTCACATTGCAGCGACATGAGCACGATGGTCAGGAGCCACCGAGCGGCTTTCTCCCCCAGCTCATCGCTGCCAGTCGTGGGCCGGGCAGGCGGCCCATGCCGCGGATGCGGACACGACCTCCAATTCACTGGCCGACAGCGGACGGTGGCGCCGATACTGCGACTGTGAGCAAGGATTGGCGGATCACCGACAACACGGCGAAAGTCGCTGCCCAGTTCGCTGATCGCTGGGCGATCGCCGTGGCAGCTCAAGCACGGCGTATTCAGCATCCAGACGACACACGCGAAAGCGTGCCGGACGCATGGGTACAAGTCAGCGTGCTGCGCCAGTTGCTGCGTGCCGCCTTGATGGCAAAGGAAGCCATCGCGGCGGCCGCGGCCCAGCAGGATGTCGAGGACGACGGGCCGCAGCGGCGGATCGAGGAGGCGATCACAGCGTTTGTTGACGCGATCGTAGTCGAGACATCGCTGAAAGGCAGGTCCAGGGCGCTCCTGCACGCACGCGACGTCCTGGAGCACTTCGACGAGTACTACCAGGGCGTCGGGAACGCGCAGCAGCCGACGGTTCGACGGCGCGATCGCAGTCCCAGTGAAGACCTGGCCCAGCAATACCTGATGGACCTTGACGGTCCAGCCGACGGCGCACTGCGCCTGCGTATCGGCCCACTGCGTCCAGCCGAGCCGCTGGTGGTCATCGATCTAGTGGAACGCGCACCACTCGCCGCGCGTCAGCTCGTCAGAGCACTGGGGTATGGGGACGCTGGCTGGGCACCCTTGTAGCGGGCACGCTTCGGGATCGCGCGACCGGCACCGGTGGTTGGACCGACTGGTCATGACCGTTGCCAAGGATGACGCCACACTGCCTGCCCTTCGTGCTGCTGCGGAAACCGTAGCCCACGAGGCGCGCACAGCATCTGGTCGCGAGGCGGCTGCTCGCAGGGAGCCCGGCGATCGCCGCGTTAGTGGAGTCAGTACGGGAGTTCGATGTCGTTGATCCAGTCGGGGTCGGGGCCGGCGCAGTCGGGGCAGACCTGGCCGCAGCCGTCGATGTAGACGGAGTCGGTGAGGGTGGTTGGGTTGCCGCAGCGGGGCGTGGCGCAGGTGATGGTGTCTGCGGAGCTTGTGGTGGCGGTCATTGGTGCCTCCTGAGCGGTGGTCCCCGGTTGCGGGGGTGCCGGGGTGTTCCGGCGGCGGAGGGCACGCAGGCGTCATAGGGCGGGAGGGCAGCCGGCCGGCGCCGGGCGGGCAAGATGTTTTCCCGGCGGGCGGAGCCCGCGTCCTGGGGGAAAAGATCTTGAACGGCTGGCGTGAGCGGAGCGAGAGGCTGGTTGCGCTCCCGACCGCGCCTGCGAGACTGACAAGCCGGGACATCCCGGTCCCGCGGCCGGGGACCACCGCGGCAGCGGCCGGGCCGTGCGGGCGGGGGCCGGGGCTGCCGGTCAGCGGAGGCTGGGCCTGGGGCGGGGGGTCAGGCGGGTGGTTCCGATGTCCGCGCGGCTGCCGGTGGTGTAACCGTCGCGGTATCCGGTACCGGAGTAGGTGACGCGGGCCTTGCGGGTCAGGGGGTAGGCGGTGGCGGCGCGGCGGGCGATGACCTGCTCGCGGCTGGCCAGCACCACCGCAGCGGTCTGGGTTCGGGTGCCGGCGGGTGCGGTGGTGGCCTGGCCGGCGGCGTTCTGCTCGGCGGCGCGGACCCGCGCGGTCACGGCGGTGGCGAAGCCGAGCAGCCAGCTGCGCCGCCACGCCCGCACGCTCCGGGTCCCGTCCGGCGTCGGCGTGGCGGCGAGGGCGTGGTGCATCTGCAGGAGCAGCGATGTGTACAGGATCTCGGCGCGCTCGATATCGGACGCGTACCCGAAGATGTGGACGTGGACGCCGGATGCGGCGCCGTTCAGCAGGATGCACCGGCACCGCATCGCCGACGCGATCCCGCACAGCAGATGGGCGTGGACCGCCGCCCAGGGGCTGGGGATGACGATGAGCCGGTCGGCGGGCTGGTCGGTCTCGGGCCTGGTCGCGGCGAGCAGGGCCCGGTCGATGCCGTAACGGGCCATCAGCTGCGCGGCCTTGCCGGTCAGCGCCTCGGCCTCGGCGGGGGTGACCCCGTGTGCCTCGGCCTTGGCGAGCAGCTTGCGGATCCGCTCCAGCGGAGCGTTATCACTGGTCACGTCGGGATTCCTTTCAAGGTGGGGAAAGCGCGGACCGGAAGTGTCCGGCCCGCGCCTGGGATAGGGGGTTACTGCTGCTGGCGGCGGGCGTCGTAGCTGGCGGCGCACTCCTCGGGCGTCATCGGCAGGACCGCCGCGGACGGGGGCAGGCCGGCGGCGAGGGCGTCGCGCAGCAGCTGGGCCATGGAGTAGCCCGGGTCATCGGCCAGGGCCCGGTCCAGGGCGAGGTTGGCCAGGGCGCCGTCGCCTGCCTGCCAGGCAGTGAACGCGAGCAGCGACGCTGGCGCGGCGGTGTAGCCGTGGCGGGCGCGGCGGGTCAGGTCGGTCCACAGCCGGGTGTGGGCGTCCCGGTGCGCGGGGTCCATCCGGGCCCACGCGTCGTCGCGGACCCGCAGGCTGGTCAGCGCCAGTCCGAGCCGCGCGAACTCGCCGGGGTCGGTCAGGCTGCCGCCGCCGCGGTAACAGGTGATCGCGTCCTTCACGGCGGCCAGCCCGGCGGCGTCCAGAGCGTCCGGGCCTGACCCGGTGAGCAGCCGTGCCGCGGCCCGCTCGGCCCGGGCGGTCGCCTGTTCCATCGCGTCGGCGGCGGGGCCGTGCAGGGGCGCGAGGGTGGCGGCGAGCGCGGCCCGGCTGGCAGCGGCGGGGAGGCCGGCCTGTGCCAGGGCCGTGGCGGCGGGATGCGCCGGGCTGACGGGCCGGCCCTCGGCGGGGCAGCAGGACGGCTCGGCGCACAGGTAGGACCAGTACCGGCCGTCCTGCACCCGCAGCAGGTCCTGCAGCGCGATCCCGGACTTGGGCAGGACGTCGCGGATCATGTCGGCGACCGGGGTGACCAGGGTGCCGGGTCCGTATCCGATGACGACCGCGGTGGTGAGGTGCTGGCGGTGCAGGAGCGTGACGGTGTGATCGGCGATCGCGGCCGCGAAGGGGCGGTCGGGCGGGTCGGGCAGGTCGTACCGGAACGCCAGCTGGACGCGGTGGTGCGGGCCGCCGATGGCGATGACCACCAGGCTGTCGGCGGGGTGGAAGCCGAGCAGGTGGGGCACGACGGCGAGCAGCGTGCCGGCGTCGCGGACCTGGACCCGGGTGGGTGAGTTCATGGCAGGTTCCTTCCGTAGGAGCGGGGTGACGGGGTGCGGCCGGGGCCGGCGCGGGCCCGGGTGGCCCGCGCCGACGTGGGGGTTCAGGAGGCCGGGATCAGGCCGGCCAGGACCTCGGCTTCGGCCTGCTCGTGGGCGGGCAGGTCGGTGGGCTCGCCGTTCGCGGCGGCCGCGCGGGCGGCTCTGCGGGCGGCGTAGCCGGTGCGCAGGCTGTCGAACGCCATCGAGGCCGCGATGTCGCGGGCGCGCAGGGTGATCCGGGCGCGGGGCTCGCCGTTGGTGGTGGCGGTCCAGGCCTCGGCGATGAAGTCGTCGGCGGTGACGGTGACCCGGTCGCCCTTGCGGACGGACTCGGCGGTGCGGGTGGCCAGCAGGCCGTAGGCGGTGATCTTGACCCAGCGGGTGACGCTGTCGCCGCTGCCGCGGGCGGGGATCTCGACGGCCAGGCGGAGCTCGACGCCGTCGGAGCCATCGCGGGTGCGGAAGGTGCGGGGGTCATCGCCGAGGCGGCCGGTGACGGTGATCTGGATCGGGTTCATGGCTACTCTCCCTGTGCTGCTGACCGGAAGGGCCGACCGCCTCGGTGGCGGCCTGGGCTGCGGTGCCCTTCCCGGCGGTCAGATGCAGGCGCTGCGGCAGGACGGGGCCTGGCAGCCGGGTGTTCCAGGGGCGGCCAAGATGTTTCCCGGCGGCGAAGCCGCGGGTTTCGGGGAAAGATCTGTGGTCGTCCATGGGCGAGCGCAGCGAGAACCCGGTTGCGGGAACCGGCGACGCGGCGCAAGCTGACCTGGCCGGGAAGGGATGACCCGCAGACCAGATCGGTGCCGCCGAACAGCGGCCGGCGCTCGCGGGCTAGCAGCTATCGGCGAGAACCGCTGGCCAGGCGACCTGGCTCCTGCCGCCAGGAGATGACTCGGCGCGAGCTGCGGCTGATAGCGGTTGCGATGACGACGGGCGCTCGCAGTGAGCTGGCAATGTCTCAGGCCAGGCGCGCCTGCGCTGATTTGGCATCACCGCCATGCGCGGCCACGGCTTGGTGAGGTCGTAGTTCCGGGGTAGCCGGAAAATGCCGATTGGCTGGTCGCCGGGTCCGCAGGGACCTGCGCGATGGCTCGGGTCACGGTGGCCTCATGCTCGTTTCCCGTCTGGCCCGGCGCAGGCTGGGCGACCGGGCAGATCGCCGGGCTGAGGCGATCGTCCGAGCGATCTCGCGGTCGGGAAGGCCGGTCTTGGCCGCAGCAGCGGCCAGGTCGTCAAGAAGGCTTGCCTGCCCGGTCTCGACCGCTCGGCACGCGGCCCAGTAGAGGCCAGAGTTGCGGTTGCCTTCCTGGAGCCGCTCGACCCATGCGGCTAGCCGGCTGGCGTCCGCAGTCCGAGCGCGCTGGTATCGGCACGGCCGGTCCTGGCGGGGGTCCAGCAGACCGGTCACCACGGACCAGTCCAGGCCGACGGACGTCTGGCTGCACTGGAGGAAACGGTATGGCTTGCTGTCGACCTGCGAGGGCGGTGCGAGCACGTAGCCGCCGGCAGATCGGAAGTCCAGGTGATGGCGTGGCAGCCGCCCGGATGCCTGCCCGCTCCCGGCGAAGTAGGCATGCAGGCCGCCGCTCGGCGTGGCGACGACCGCGCTGACACCGTCGAGCAGGCCCGCGGATCTCAGCCGGTTGTAGGCCGGGAAGCCGGTCCCGGCCCGGCCGTGCTGGTCAACGTCCAAGACGTCCGGTCCTGGCAAGCCGGTCGCGATGGCCACGTTCGCATCGGGCTGGCGGCTCCACCAGTGGCTGATCTGGTCGCAGTCGGTGCTGGCGTCGCGGAAACCATGCCTGGTGGCTGGCTCCTTGGTGCCGGGCTGGCAGGGGAAGACCGGCCACCCGCGCCGGGCGTAGCCGAGCGCGCCATTGATCATGCGATCTGATTCGGCGGTCATCGCGGGGCCTTTCTCTCGGATGAAGGTTTGGCTGGCGAATGAAAGGACGACGGCTGCACTGTCCGGACAGCTGGGGTTCTGGCTGGCGCGCCGTCGTGACCCGCCAGCCGGCTGGCGGCAGGGCAGCTGGACCGGCTGTTCTGGCGCGACAGCCAGCGGACTCCGGCTGGGTCCGCAGGCCTGTTCCGCGCAGGCCCGCAGCCTGGCGGCGCTGGGCGCGCTGGTCCGCAGCATCAGGGCCGCCGGGATGGCACCGGCGGCCCTGATGGCGGACAGGCAGTGGTCAGGCTGCCGCGTCGGCGGCACAGTCCCCGTCATCGCCGGCTGCACTGTGATCACCACTGGCCGGGTCGGCGGGATCAGCGTCGGGCCCGTCCGGGCCCTGGCCGTCCGGGTCTTCGTCACTGCGAACGTGGCCAAACGGATCGTGCCCGGTGCCAACGACGCCGGCCGGCGGGCTGCCGGTGTAGGAGGCTCCGTCGGCGACGGCTTGCTCGATGTCGGAGAGCTGGTAGCCCACGCTGGCCAGGAACGCCAGGTAGTGGCCAGCGTCGCCGCGCGGGCACGGACTGTACCGGTCGATCCGCCAGGTGTTCCTGCCTTCGCCTTCGGTCATGCCGTGCTCGTAGGCCGTGACGATCGGGGCCAGGATTGCCAGAGCTAGCCGCCCGGTGGTCGCGGTCTCGCACTCGTGGTCCCACTGACCGCCGTCTCGGCCGGTCAGCGTGGTGAACAGGGCCTGGTGAGGTGCGCTCGCCAGGCCTGAGCGGAGCGGGTCGGGCATGGCCAGCAGCTGCCGGGCAGTGAACAGGTGGACCTCGCGCGGCGCAGACCGGCGGGTGAACAGGCTGGCGGCCAGCCACCGGTGACGGACCTCGGCGGCAGCCTGCCACGTCTTGTTACCGGCCACAACGAGCCGCCGGTCCGGGTCAGCTGCCAGATCCGGGCGTGCGTGGGCGTCATCTGGCTGGCCGCTGTCGCCGACCCGGTCTCTGCTGGGCTGGCCGGGCCGGATCCAGCGGCTGGTGTGCCCGTACTCGGCCGGGCTAGTGCAGTAGTACGACGGGTTCAGCAGGTTCCAGGTGGCGAAGGTCGCGCCGTGACCCGGGCAGCTGGCGTGGGTTTCGGGTGTGAGCTCCTGGTCGTCGTGGCTCAGGCTGGTCAGCCATGCCGCGTCCGGTGGCAGGCCGTCGGTGACCGGAACGCCCGCGGCTTGCAGGCTGTCGCGGATCCTGGCGTGCTCGGCCGCTTCGGCGCGGTCCTGGCGGATCCGCTCTGCGGCGTGCTCAAGCGGGTAGCCGTGCTCCAGGCAGGACAGCAGCCGGCCGGTGGCGGCCTCGTCGGCGTCAAACTCGGCCAGCAGCGCCAGGTCCTCCAGCGTGACCTCCGGGCTGGCCTGGGCCGCCCGGGCACGGGTCTCCCCCGCCAGCCCGCCCGCCGCCAGGGCGCTCCTGACCTGGGTGGCGGTGCGGCCGGTCGCCTTGCGGATGCGGGTCTTGCTGGCCCCGGCCTGGTGCGCGGCGAACAATGCGGCGGTCTCTTCCAGCACGGTGTAGTTGGCGCGGTAGCCGTCACTGTTGGCGAGCAGCATGTCCAGGTACTGACCGGCGTCGTCGTCGGCCCGGCCAGGGTCGACGTCGCAGGGCACCTCGGCGAGCCCGGCCTTGATAGCGGCGGCCAGGCGGCGGTGTCCCTCGATCACCCGCCCCCCACCGTCGGGGCCGGTGGTGATCAGCAGCGGTATCCGGACGCCTTCACTGGCGATAGATGCGGCGAACTCCTCGGTCAGGTTCAGGTCCTCGCGGACGTTGCCTGGATGGGCGGCCAGGTCGCTGACCGCGATCATCAGGCGCTGGCCTGCGGTCCCGGCATGAGCGTCGGCGGGCGCGCGGCCCGCAGTGCCGGCTGGCGCGGCTGGCTGATCATCGTTGGTGACCTCGGCTGCAGGCTCGGTAGGTGAATGCATGGCAGGGTTGTCCTTTCATCTCAAGGGGGTGCCCGCCCGCGCTCGCGCACGGGAGGTGAAACGGCAGGTCAGGCGGCGTGCCCGCCTGACGGATGGGCGTGGTGCAGACAGCGGTCATCGAGCGTTACTGTGAGGAGGTCACGCTCGGCGCTGCTGCGGGCGGTGATCTCGATCAGCAGGCCCGGGCCGGCCGGGTCTTGCCGCACGGTCACCGTGGTGTCCTCGGCGCCGACGCGGGCGATCGGCCAGCCGATCGGTGTTTCGCTGGTGCTGACCTCGATGTGCCGGCTGCGGACCATTGGCCGTCCGGTGCGGGCCAGGATCGCGGCGACGTCGCCGAGCAGCGGCTGATCGCTGTCCTGGCTGGTGGTCAGCAGCGCGTGGATGTCGTTCAGCGCGGCGGTGTCGGTGTAACCCGGCCGCCCGCGCGGGTGCAGCGGGGTGACGGTTGATCTGGGCATGAGCTTGTTCCTCTCCGGATGGGAATCAGGCCCGGCACCCGTTACGGGTGCCGGGCCTGGCGGGCTGGGGTTACAGGACGGCGGCGATCTCTAGGGCGCGCAGTGCCTGGGACTCCATCTCGTGCGCCGCGTCGGCGTCTGGCTGGGTCCGGGCGACGCTGGTCACCGCGTGCAGCACCCCGCCTGCGGTGATGTCGCCGCCGCGGATGAAATGCGCCATGATCTCGGCCTGCTGGGAGTCGGTGAGTCGCAGCCGCTGGCTGACCACCTGCACGGCCTCCTGGGGGTCGGCGAGCGGGTGCCCGGCCTGGGCGGAGACGGCGCGGACCACCCGGTCGACGTAGCCAGGCTCCAGGAAGGTCGTGACGGCGTCGGTAGTCCTTGCGGTGATCAGGGCGAGGGTCTTGTCCAGGGTGTTGCCAGACCAGGTGACCACGCCCTCCTCCAGCCGCTCTCCCAGGTGCACCGCGCGGATCGCGTCCCGGCTGATCGTCATGCCGTTCCGGCAGACCTGCACGACCAGCCGCGGGGTCAGGGTGAACGCGCCGCAGCCGGTCTCGCTGTTGCTGATCACGAACCCGGCGAACACCACCGGGTTGTCCGCCCCGGCGGCGCCGGTGAACGGGCTGCGGTAGCCGGCCAGCAGCGCCGGCGCGAGCGCGGCGATCTGCTCGCACACCACCCGGACATACATCCGCCGCTCGGTCAGATCACACCCGTCGATCTCCGCCGGTACTCCGGCGGCCCGGACCCCGTCCAGCGCGGCGAGCAGCACGTCCAGGTTGTCGATCCGCTTGTACCCATCGGATAGGAACGCCCGCGCCGCCCCCGGCCCGGCCCCTGAAGCGGGCCGCAGGCAGCGGACCAGGAACTTGCGGGAATCGCCGTCCAGCCATCCGTTGACGTTGGAGTCGTACAAGTCGGGGCGCTGCTCGCGCATCCGCCGCAGGTACGGGGCAGGGATGCCCAGCTTGTCAGCCAGGCCCTGGTCGCAGACCTCAGTCGGCGTGTAGGTGCCTGCGGACATGGTCACGCCGTCCGAGCCGAGGACCGGGTCGGTGCCGTCAATTGTGAGCTGGCCGTGGCGCGCGCGGATCGCGGCGGCCGGGGCCACTATGTCAACCTTGCGGGCATGCTGATCGCGCAGCATCCCAGCCAGGTCGCCGAGCGTCACGTTCCGCGCGCCCGCAGCCGCAGCGGTGGTATCAGGAGTCATGTATGCCGTCCTTCCGAAGGCGGTGACCGAACCGGGGCGGCGGCTGCCTCCCGGCTGGCCAGGCACCCATGCGCCGCGGCGAAACGGGCCCGCACACCGGCCGGCCGCGGGTGGCCAAGATGTTTTCCCAGCGGGCGGAGCCCGCGCTCTTCAGGGAAAAGATCTGTGGCCAGCCGCGGGTGAGCGCAGCGAAAGGCCGGTTGCGGGCACCGATGCCACGGCGCAGCCTGGCCACAGCCGGGAGGCGGCCGTGCAGTCATGGCGCGCCTCGCGGAGATTTGCCTTGAAGGTCGCCAAGTTAATGGACCGTCCGCGTCCGGTAGGAGTAGTCAGATGTTCTAGCTGACGGAGACCGAGACCTGAACGGTCAGGAGCTCCTACCGGCAGCGAGGACACTCAGGCCGAGCGCAGCGTGGTCCGCCAGCGCGTGGGGGCATGAGCGTCCGGTATGGCGGTCAGCAGTCGGGATCGACGCCGAATCGACGGTTTCCGGCTGGTCATCTGGGCCGAGAGTCGTACGCTTCATGGCCAAAAAGAGCGGTGATGTCGACTTGGCGGGGCGGAAGCCGGTTCGGCTGCTAGGCCTTCCGACCCGAGCCTTATCCTCCAAGGATCGGCACTGCCGCCGGGCGGAGCGGTCGCGGAACCGGATCTGACCAGATCCCAGCCATTGCCAAAACTGCCCCCGTTGGAATTTGCATCCGCTGCAAGCTGCAAGCACCGTCCGGTGTCCAAGCGCTAATCCTCGTTTCACTGCCTGTGGAGTAACGTTTCGAGGCATGTTGATGAGCGAACCGTCGCTGTCTTGGGTGCGTGGCGCTGTCGCTGTAACGCTGGCTGGCGAATGACCGCCGCGTCGGATGGTTCCCCTACGTTCGCGCTCCAGTTCGACGCGCGGCTGATCCCGGTTCTCGCGAGCAGGTACTCGTATGCGCCCGAAGGCAGGATCGTGGATGAGATAGGTCCTGCGGTTCGTGAGCGCGGGTATTTCACACGCTCCGAGTTGATCGAGGTCTGCGCGTGGAAGACACCGCGGTCCAAGCCGCGAGTCGCGTCGAACACCGAAGACGAGGTACGAGAGGCCACCAGACTCGCGCTCAGTGCGACGGCTGAGGGGCTACGTATCTGGATCCCGATGGCGCTCTCAGGGGTCCGGTGGCCCACTGCGTCGGTGCTGCTGCATTTCGGGCACCGCGATCGGTACCCGATCCTCGACTATCGAGCCCTGGAGGCTCTCGGGGTTGCCGAGTCCGTGAACTACGCGCTGCCTTTCTGGAACGCCTACGTCGCAGCGTGCCGCAAGATCGACGATGAGACAGGGTTCGGCATGCGGATCATCGACCGCGCGATGTGGCAATGGTCGAAGGAACGGTCCTAGAAACGCTGAACATCGCGTACCGCAAGACGATGGACCTGGTAGGTGTGCCGCGGCGTTCGTCACACCCCGGCGAGATCCGGTCGCAGCCTGTGCTCGGATTCCATGTCACCTCGGTCCATTCGATGGCGGTCCGAGTCGCCATGCTCGCCCCCTCAGACGGATTGTGTGCGGCCGAGTTACCCAATTCATCGACAAGGCCACTCTGAACGTCCTGGGGATTCCCCGCAGGAGCTGTCTGTACGCCAATCACCGTGACCTGTCGCGGAACGGCCAGGTTTGGCCTACGGTAAGCAACTATGTGACCACCCGTGGGTATCTGCGCACGGCAGGCCGCAGCCTCGGCTTCATCTCCGGTAGCGCCAGCGAGGTCGCATTGACGAGCATGAGCACCGTTGCGGATGCTCCCGAAGCAGGGGAGCTGGTGCGCGTCCGCGGTCAGCAGTGGGTAGTGGCGCGGGTCAGCCAGAGCCATCAGCCGGTCGACGAGCTGGCGGCGAGCAGCCTGCCGGGCCGGACGCTGGTGCAGCTGACTTCGGTCAGCGACGACGACCTGGGCGAGGACCTGACCCTGGCCTGGGAAGTCGAGCCGGGCCGCGAGATCCTGCCAGCGACCAGGCTGCCGCAGGTCAACGCCACCGACTGGGATGACCCGCAGACGCTTGGCGCGTTCCTGGACGCGGTCCGGTGGGGCACAGTCGCCAGCGCGGACTCCCGGACGCTGCAGGCGCCGTTCCGCTCCGGCGCGCGGATCGAGGAGTACCAGCTTGAGCCGGTAGCGCGAGCGCTGGCGATGCCGAGGGTGAACCTGCTGATCGCCGATGACGTCGGGCTGGGCAAGACAATCGAGGCCGGCCTGGTGATCCAGGAGATGCTGCTGCGGCACCGCGCCCGCCGGGTCCTGGTTGTCTGCCCGGCATCGCTGACGCTGAAATGGCGCGATGAAATGGCCGCCAAGTTCGGCCTGGACTTCACCGTCCTGGACGCCGCCGCGCTGCGGGAACTGCGCCGGACGCATGGCCTGGAGGCAAATCCGTTCGCCGTCCACCCGCGCACGATCATCAGCCTGCAATGGCTGCGGTCCCCGCGCGTGCAGCGGCTGCTGGACGAGGTGCTCACCCCGGAGGCCCATTACCCGGGCTATTTCGATCTCCTTGTGGTCGACGAGGCCCACCATTGCGCGCCCCCGGCTCCGTCGCGCGCCAGCGGGATCGCGGTGCCCAGCAAGCAGACCCAGGCGGTGCACCGGGCGGGCGATTACAGCCAGCACCGGCTGTTCCTGTCCGCGACGCCGCACAACGGCTACTCCGAGTCCTGGCGAGCGCTGCTGGCGATGCTCGATCCGCAGCGGTTTCCCCCAGGCATGGAGCCGGACGCGGCGACGCTGCGCCAGGTCATGGTCCGGCGACTGAAGGACGACATCCGCGACAGCGACGGCCAGCCGCGCTTCCCCGGCCGGGTCAACCGCGCGATCGAGGTCAGCTACACCGACACCGAGCGGGAGGGCCACCGCCTGGTCGAGGACTTCATCAGCCTCCGCCGCCGCGAGCCGGGTCCTGACGTGGCCCGCGGTACCGACCTGATCGCCTTGCTGCTGAAGAAGCGCCTCTTCTCCGCCCCGGCGGCGTTCGCCGTCACCCTGGCCGGCTACCTGCAAAGCCACGGCATCGACGGCGAGTCCGCTGACCGGCCATCCGGTCAGCGAGCCCGACCGGCCACGAGCGCCGGCCGCGGCTCCGGTTCGCTGCCGTTGTGGCTGGAAGAAGCGCTGGAGTGGGACGACGAGCCAGGCGACGACGAGGCGGGCGGTGACGCCGAGCGTGAGCTCTTCGACCGGCTCAGCGACCTGACGGTCGCGGTATCGCCGCAGGAGCAGGAGCTGCTGGCCAAGCTCAGCGGTTGGGCGCAGCGGCATGGCGAGCATGCCGACAGCAAAGCCCGCGCGCTTATCGACGAGCTGACGCGGATCTGTCGGCCCGATGGCGCCTGGAACGACGAGCGGATCGTCGTCTTCACCGAATACCGCGCCACCCAGGACTGGCTGCACGGGCTGCTCACCGCCCGTGGCCTTGGCGGGGAGCAGCTTGCGCTGCTGTACGGCGGCATGGACGAACGCCGCCGCGAGCACCTGAAGGCCGCGTTCCAGGCGTCGCCGCACAAGGACCCGGTCCGGATCCTGCTGGCCACCGACGCGGCCTCGGAGGGCATCGACCTGCAGCTGCACTGCCACCAGCTGATCCACTACGACATCCCGTTCAACCCGAACCGGCTAGAACAGCGGATCGGCCGGCTCGACCGGTACCTCCAGGAGCATGAGGTCGAGGTCACCCACTTCGTCGGTGCGGGCTGGCAGAACGCACCACCCGGCTCGTACGAGGCCGACCTGGAGTACCTGTCGCGGGTCGCCAGGAAGATCGCGGTCGAGCGGCATGACCTCGGCAGTGTCAACCCGGTGCTTGCCTACGCGGTCGAGGCGCAGATGCTCGGCCGGTCGCTCCTGGCTGACCCGATGACCGTCGCGCCGAAGCCGGCCGCCGCGTCGCTGCGCGCCGAGCGGGACCTGCGCGAGCAGGTCCGCAGGCTCCGTGCCCAGCTCGACTCCAGCATCGACGCGCTGCACGTAGCCCCGCCGAACGTCCGGCGGGTCGTGGACACCGCGCTCGTCCTGGCAGCTCAGCCACCGCTCAGCGATCTGGGCGGACCCGACGAAGCCGGGCTCGTCGCGCCGCCCGACCTGCGCGTCGGATGGGAGCGCACAGTGGCCGGGCTCGCCGACCCGCTCACCGGGGAGCCGCGCAAGCTCACTTTCGACCCCGACGTCGCCAACGCCCATGCCGAGGACGCCGTGCTCGCCCACCTCGGCCACCCGCTGGTCGCCCAGGCGACCCGGCTGTTGCGCAGTGCGCTGTGGGGCGGGCGGACTGCGCTGCACCGGATCACCGCCGTCCGCTTCACCCCGCCAGCGGGTGCCGCCATCGAGGGTGTCCTTGTCGCGGTCTTCGCGCGGCTCGTCGTGGTCGGCGCCGACGGCCAGCGGCTGCACGAGGAGGTCATGCTGGCCGCGCGGGAGCTGCCGCCATCCGGCCGGTCCCGGCGGGTGGAACTGGAGCAGCCGCGCTTCTCCGGCCTCCGGGCTGCGGTGGAAGGTGCACTGGAACCGCAGACGAGCCGGCTCGCGCCGGAGGCTCAACGGGCCTTCGTGGCTGATCGCTGGCCCGAGGTGGAACCGCTGCTGGCAGGAGATGTCCAGGCCCGGGCAGCGGAGCGGGTCACGGCACTAGGCCGGGACATCGCCCAGCGGCAGGACAGCGAGACCCGCAACACCCGCGCCATCTTCGGCCAGCTGCGCCAGAGGCTGGAGACCGCGCTAGCGGGCCCCGTCCAGGTGCAGCTCACGTTCGACGAGCTCGCCCGGGAGGAACGCCAGCTGCTCGACCGCGACCGCGCCGCCTGGCAGGCGCGCCTGGACGGCCTGGACGACGAGCGGGACCGCGAGCTGGCGACGATCAGCCGCAGGTACGCGGGCGTCCGGGAGCTGGTGTTCCCGTTCGCTGTCGCTGTGTGCGCTCCAGATGAAGGAGCACCCAGGTGAACGCCAGGGGCGATCCGGTTGGCCGGACCGAAGGCAGAGGTGTCCCGCCGGGAATGCGGGAGATCAGCCCCGGACCCGCCGGGGAGGGGTGGCGAGCATGGTGACCCGCCGCGGGCGCAGGCGGCCGGCCGGCGGGGTCAGCGAAGAGATCCGCAGGCGGCACGGCTGGCTAGAGCTGCTCCAGACGTCGGGGCCGTTCCTCACCTTGCCGGTCGTACACCGGGTCTTCCCCGATGGGCTGCCGTCAGTCCCTGTCAGCCAGCGGGCCGAGGTGCGGGCGATGGTGGCTGAGATGCTCGACAGTCACGGTGCGACCAGGCACGTCATGATCCCCGCGATGCTCCGGGACCTCTTCGGCTGGCAGCACCATCTGCGGATCGACACCGAGATTCCGGATAACCTCGCCGAGCCCGTGCCCGAGCACGGTCAGGTGGTCAGGCCTGACTTCGGCTTCTACGCCGAGAACGCCGCCAGCGACGCTGACGCCGACGCTGGCCTCGGCCACGACGATGACGACGATGCGGTCGCCGACCTGGCTGACGACGGCGCCGCTGACGACGCCGATCCTGATGACGACGGCGACGAGCCGGATGAAGATGACGCGGCGGACGAGGACGAAGGCGGCACCGGGGATGCCACCAGGGGTCCGTGGAAGCTGCTTGGCAGCTACTTGCCATGGGGCACGCATCCGCTCGCCAGGACGACGACCGGCGGCTGGACGGCCAGCGGGGTCGAACGGCTCGCCGTGGTGCTCCGCGCCCGCCAGGTCCCGGTCGGCGTGGTGACCGACGGCCGGTGGTGGGCGCTGGTGTGGGCGCCGATCGGCGGGACGACCGGCGCCGCGGTCTGGGATGCCGGGCTATTCAGCGAGGACCCGGCGTCGCTGCGCGCGCTGGTGGCGCTGCTGCACCGCTCCAGGTTCCTCGCCGTCGCGGCAGCCGACACCTTGCCCGCCCTGTTCACCGAGAGCCTGGAGCGCGGGGAGGAAGTCACCGAGACGCTCGGCCAGCAGGTACGCGACGCGGTCGAGATGCTGGCCGCAACGCTGGACCGGCTGGACCGCGAGGGCGGCAGCCAGCTGCTTGACGGGGTCGATGACGACGATTTCTACGCCGGCGTCGTCACGATGATGATGCGGGTCGTGTTCCTGCTGTTCGCCGAGGAACGCAGGCTGCTGCCTAGCGACGACGACATCTACGTCACCGGCTATGGCGTCGGCCAGCTTGTCGGGCAACTGGAGCGACAGGCCAGCCTGGCCGGTGAGCAGGCGCTGGAGCACCGCACCGCAGCGTGGCACCGGCTGCTCGCGCTGACCCGCGCGTTGCATTCCGGTGTGGCCCATGAGGACCTGCGGCTGCCGGCGTACGGCGGTGGCCTCTTCGACCCGGACCGGTATCCGTGGCTGGAAGGCCGGGCTACCGGCGACCCGGCCGCTGCGGCGCGCCCGCCCGCGGTCGATGACCGGACCGTGCTGCGGATGCTCAGGGCGGTGCAGTACGTCCAGATCGGCGGGGAGCGGCGGCGGCTGACCTTCCGGACCCTGGACGTGGAGCAGATCGGCTACGTCTACGAGGGCCTGCTTGAGCTGGAGATCCGGACCGCGCAAGAGGTAGTACTCGGCCTGGTCCGGCCGCGCAACTGGCCCCGCAAGATCAAGTACGACTGCGAGATCTCGCTCGGCGACGCCACAGCCTGGCGCGGGAACGGCGAGCTCGCGGCCCGGATCACCGAGCGGACCGGCTGGTCGGCGGCCAAGGTGCGGGCCGCGCTGGCCGCCGAGCCGACGGCGGATCAGCGGGCCGCGCTCGGCCGGGTAGCCGGTGCCGGTCCTGGGCTGGTCGAGGCGATCGCTCCGCTGCTCGGCGTCCTCCGCTACGACGAGCGCGGCCTCCCCGCCGTCACCCCGGCCGGCGGTCGGTATGTGTCCCGCAGCTTCCGCCGCGCGACCACCGGCACCCACTACACCCCGAAGTCGCTCGCCGAGGAAATCGCCATCGGCGCGCTGGAGCCGCTGGTCTACCGGCCAGGCCCGCTGGAGACCGCCGACGAGGCGAGCTGGCGACCCAGGCCGTCCACGGAGATCCTCGCGCTGCGGGTGGCCGACATCGCGATGGGCTCGGGGGCGTTCCTTGTCGCCGCCTGCCGGTACCTGGCCGACCGGCTGGTCGAGGCCTGGCGGGCCGAGGGCCGCGCCGACGCGCTCGCGGCTCGGCTGCATGAGCAGGCGCACCGGATCGGCGCCGATGCCGAGGTCGGCCAGGTACTGCTGCAAGCACGCCGCGAGATCGCCGAGCACTGCCTGTACGGGGCTGACATCAACCCGCTCGCCGTCGAGATGGCGAAACTCTCGCTCTGGCTGATCACCATGGACCGGGAACGGCCGTTCGGCTTCCTGGATGACCGCCTGGTCTGCGGCGACAGCCTGCTCGGCCTCGCCTTGATGGACCAGCTCGAATATCTGCATCCCGACCCAGTAGCTGGACGCAAACTCAATGCCGACACCCTGGACTTCGCCGCCGCCTGGCGCCGTCGGCTCCAGGAAGCCGCAGACCTACGCCGCCGAATCACCGCAGCCCCGGTCGTCTCTATTCGCGACGTCGAACACAAGGTCAGGATGCTGGCCGAGGCTGACAAGATTTCGGGGACATTGACAGTGGTGGCCAACGTGGTCACCGCAGCCGGTCTGACAGCAGCGAAACTGAAAGGCAAGCAGCGCGACGCTGAGTTCGCCAAGCTGGCCCTGCAAGTGACCTACGCGGTCGAAGGCGAATCTGACACCCTCACCACTTGGGCGAGGGCCGCACTCCAGACAGACCGGCCAGCCGGGACAGCTGACAGGCAGCCACTGCATTGGCCACTCGCCTTCCCTGAGGTCTTCGTTGACGCCGTACAGCCCGGCTTCGACGCAGTAATCGGCAACCCACCGTTCCTAGCTGGTAGTAAGGTCTCGGGCACTTTTGGTGATGACTATGCCTTTTGGCTGCAGCGTTGGGACGGCCGCGGCGTTAAGGGAAACACGGACCTAGCCGCTCGATTTCTCGTCCGCGCGCAGCGGTTGATGTCGTCACGGGGACAGCTTGGATATGTCGCCACCAACACGCTCGTTGAAGGGACCACGCTTCGGGTTGGTCTCGAACAGGTGGTGAGTCAGGGCCTCACAATCAGAAGGGGGCGCTCACCTCATCCCTGGCCTACAACGAGCGCCAACTTGCAGATAGTAGAAGTATGGGCTAGTCAGACCCTGCTATCGAAGGGTGCTGTCTACTGGCTGGACGGCGAAGAAGCGCCTACGATTGGTCCAGATCTTCAACCCTACGGACGTATCCGGGCGCGACCCAAGCGGCTGAATGAGAACGACGCTATCTCCTTCCATGGTTCGAGGGTGGAAGGGCTTGGGTTTATGCTCAGCTTCGACCAGGCGAACGAGTTGCTTAGTCGCGACTCGCGCAATGCCGACGTCCTTCAGCCTTACCTGACCGGCAAGGACCTGAACCGAAGGCCCGACCTTTCTGCTAGCCGTTGTGTAATCAACTTCCGCGGCTGGTCACTATCGCGAGCCGAAGAGTATCCGGACTGCATGAATCTCGTTCGGGAATTCGTTAAGCCCAAGCGAGAGCGTAACAAACGGGAAAACTACCGCGAATTCTGGTGGCGTCATGGGGAACACCGCCCTGGCCTGTACGAGACGGTCGGCGGATTCGAGCAGGTAATCGTAATTGCCCGCGTGAGCAATGCGCTCGCACCGGCGCGTGTGCCAACGGGACCTGTATTTTCCGAGCAAGTGGTGGTATTCGCGCTCGATGACTTTGGTAGCCTGGCGATGTTGTCATCGAGCGCTCACTCTGCTTGGGCGATTCGCTACACGTCAACCATGCGCACTGATATCAGATACGCCCCATCGGATGTATTCCTGACACTGCCGAGACCGAAACTGACGCCAAAGTTGGGTGAGCTGGGCGGGGAACTTGATCGGACGCGACGGGAGTTGATGCTGGGGCGGTCGTGGGGACTTACCACGACGTACAACCACGTTCATGATCCTGATGACCATGATGCGGCCGTTATGAATCTCAGGGACATTCATGTGGCCATTGATGAGGCTGTGATGCGGGCGTATGGATGGGAGGATCTTGATCTGAAGATCGGGCACCATCCGACCAAAATCGGGATCAGGTGGACGGTCGGCAAGGAAGCCAGGTTCGAGCTGTTGGACCGGCTGCTTGAGGAGAACCAGCGTCGTTACAAGCTGGAGAATCCGTGACCCAGATGCCAGCGCAGGACAGGTCAGCGGTCGGCGGTTCGGGCGTGCCGGGCGCGTCGGCCGCGGTGGGCACCACCTCGGCCACGTCGTTCGAGGTGCGAGCCGAGTTCGAGTCGCTGCTTGAGCGGGATCTGCTTGGCCCGTGGGATGGGCCGGAGGAGGAGCTTTCCCCGGGTTCCTCACCCGCTGAGCGGTATCTGCTTGGCCGGCTGGTGCCGCGGGATGCGCCGGTGGACGAGCGGACGGCGAGCGATGAGGGCTCGGGGGATGATCCGGCGCTGGTGGAGCGTGAGGTGAGCGGTGACTCGGAGGCCGACGACACCGACGTGGAGAGTGAGGCCGCTGTCCGGACCGGGTCGATGGCGGCGTCGTCGATCGGGTTGTCGTTCATGGTGCCCGACGACGTGGATGTGGTGCTGGTGGAGGCGTCCTGGGGCCGGTACGAGCGCGCGGCGTCTGAGGTGCACGAGACCGAGCAGGGTCGGCCGCGGACAGTGTGGAAGCGGCGGCCGTGTGGCGGTCGGGTCGAGGTGCCGCTTGATCGCGAGGACGCGGACGGGCTGATTCCCGATCCGGAGTTCGAGGGCGTTGTCGTGCGGTACACGGTCCGGCACAGGGATCGCCGCCGGGTCGTGGTGGTGTCGCTGGTGAACGGGCAGCCCGGGGTGGCCGTCACTCCGGATGCGGCGAGGTTGTACCAGGTGCGGCTGACGGTGACCGCGCTGGACGGGCACCGGGCGATCTTCGCGGGACACAATGACCCGCAGCTGGCCGACCCGCCCAGTGGCAGGGACGACGAGGTCTTGCACCTGGAGATGCTGCACCGGCGAGTCCGGGATTACGCGCACGGTCGGCAGTGCGCGGTGGAAGCGGACGTGCGCGACGGCGAGGACCGGGCCTGGCGGCTGCAGACGACATGCTTCCCGGCGGCCGAGGTGCCGCTGGTGGTGCCGGGGAGCGTGCCTGGCCTGGTGCTCGACATGTCAGCGCTGGGTAGCTCGGAGCTGGCCCGTGATGGGCTGATCAGGGCGCTACGTCCGCTGACTGCCGGGTACCGGGCCTGGCTGGACGCGCAGGAGCAGCGGATGGCCAGCGACCCTGAGATCGCCCGGTATGCCCCGGCGGCGAAGACGGCGCTTGAGCGGGCGAGGGAGGTCGCCGGTCGGCTGGACCGGGCGATCGACCTGCTGCGCGACAGCGGGATCGCGCGGGAGGCGTTCCGGTTCGCCAATCAGGCGATGGCATTGCAGCGGGTCCGCAGCGAGCTGGTCCGGGCCAGGCTCGCCGATCCCTCGGCGAGCGTGACCCGGCTGCTCCGGCAGCTTGATAAGCCGGGGAACCGGAGCTGGCGACCGTTCCAGCTGGCGTTCGTGCTGCTGTGCCTGCCGGGGCTGACCGACCCGGCGCACCCGGATGCGCGGCGCGGCGCCCACGACGCGCAGGTTCAGCTGCTGTTCTTCCCGACCGGCGGCGGCAAGACGGAGGCGTACCTGGGGCTGGCGGCGTACACGTTCGCGATCCGCCGGCTGCAGGGCGTGGTCGGCGCGGACGCCAGTGTGCGGGACGGGACCAGAGGCGTGGCCGTGCTGATGCGGTACACGCTGCGGTTGCTGACCGCGCAGCAGTTCCAGCGGGCCGCAGCGCTGATCTGCGCGTGCGAGTCGTTGCGCCGGGAGCGGATCGAGGCAGGGGACGGCAGGTGGGGGACGGCTCCGTTCCGGGTGGGGCTGTGGGTTGGCTCTAAGGTCACGCCCAACTCGTTCGAGGAGGCGAGCAATCAGGTTGCCTCGGGGCGGGAGCAGGACCGGATGCTGGGCGGGCCGCTGCAGCTTGCCGCGTGCCCGTGGTGCGGGTCGCCGCTGTCGGGCAGCCGGGACCTGGTGACGGACGCGGCGCGCCGGCGGGTGCTGCTGTACTGCTCCGATGCCGAGGGCGACTGCCAGTTCACCCAGCGGCACTCGCCGTCGGAGGGGCTGCCCGTGCTGACGGTCGACGAGGAGATCTACCGGCTGACCCCGGCGCTGGTGATCGCGACCGTCGACAAGCTCGCCCAGCTGCCGTGGCGTGGGGCGACGGCGCCGCTGTTCGGCATGGTGGACAGCGAGTGCCCGCGACATGGCTGGCAGAACCCGGAGTTCGACGGCTTCTGCCGGAGCCGGCACCCGGCCCGGGCCGGGCTGCCAGCCGCGCAGCCGGTCCCGTCGATCCGGCTGCGTCCGCCTGACCTGATCATCCAGGACGAGCTGCACCTGATCAGTGATGCGCTGGGCTCGATGGTCGGGCTGTATGAGACGGCGGTGGACCGGCTGTGCTGCTGGAAATGGGGCAGCATCCCGGTCAGGCCGGTGGTGATTGCCTCGACCGCGACCGTGCGGCGCGCTCGCGACCAGGTGGAGCAGGTATTCGCCAGGGAGCTGGCGGTGTTCCCGCCGCAAGTGCTCGATGCTGGGGAGACCTTCTTCTCCAAAGCGGTGCCTTCGTCGGCTGGCTCGCCCGGCCGGCGGTACCGGGGCGTGCTGGCCCCTGGGGAGCGGCTCAAGTCGGTCGAGATCCGCGTCGTGTCGGCGCTGATGGAGCATGCCCAGTTCCTGCTTGACAGGTACGGGGCTGCCGCCGATCCGTACATGACGGTGGTGGACTACTTCACCTCGACCAGGGAGCTGGCAGGGATGCGGCGGCTGGTCGACGATGACATCGCCGACCGGCTGGCCAGCTTCCAGGTCCGCACCCGGCGCAGGCGGCCGATCGTCAGCGAGCTGACGAGCCGGATGCCGAGCAGCCGGATCGCCTCGACGCTCGCCGACCTGGAGCGGCGGTTCGACCCGGAGCTTGACTCGACCGCGGCGCGGGAGGCGTACCGGAACGATCCCGAGGCCCGCACGCGGGCCGCGGACCGGGTGATGCCGCTTGACGTGCTGCTGGCGACCAGCATGCTCCAGGTCGGGGTGGACGTACAGCGGCTTGGGCTGATGGTGGTGACCGGTCAGCCGAAGAACACCGCCGAGTACATCCAGGTGACGTCCCGGATCGGCCGCGATCGCGAACGGCCAGGGCTGGTCGTCACGATCTACAACTGGGCTCGGCCCAGAGATCTGGCGCATCTAGAGCACTTCGGCTACGACCATGCGACGTTCGGGCAGCGGATCGAGGGCCTGACCACGACGCCGTTCAGCGACCGTGCGCTGGACCGCGGGCTGTCCGGCGTGCTGGTGGCCGCGATGCGGCACGCGGGGATGGCGACGCTGCCGAACCTGGCCGCTCACACGGTGCCGCTGTCCGGCCCGGGAGTCCAGGCGCTGATGGACGACATCGTGCGGCGGGCCGAGGTGGTCACCCACGACGCCGAGCAGGCCGAGCTGGTCCGGGGGTACTTGCAGCGGCGGCTCGACAGCTGGTCCGGTCACCGGGCCGCGGTCAGGACCGGTCGTCTCGGGTACGAGGAAGCAGCCGAAGTGACTGGCCTGCTCCAGTCCCCCGAGGATGGCTCCTGGTCGCTGTGGTCGGCGCCGCGGAGCTTGCGGGAGGTGGAGCCCGAGGTGGTTCTCCAGCTCGACCAGGTCGATCGCAGCGTGGCCGACGCACCGTCGTGGGATTACGACCGGTCTGCCGCTGGCGTGGGAGTTGGCGAAGGCGAGGCTGCGAGGGGAGGCGACGGCTCATGAGTGTCCTGGCTGGGGCTGAGGCGTGGCGGCGCCGCGATCCGACCAGGATCGGTGAGGCCCGCCCGAGTCATCTGGTGACCACGACGGGGGTCGGCGCGATCGTGGACCTGCCGGCGATGAGCGTGATCGTCCGGGGCCTGGACGCCTGGAGCGCCGAGCGGCAGGAGCTCATCGACGAGCCCCGGCTGCTCGCCGAGGTGCGGCGGGTGCTCGGCGACCAGGTCCGGGCGCTGCGGACCGCGCCGTGGGATCCGGCCGAGAGCGATGACCCGTATAGCCGCGTCGGCGTGCCGGTCACGCCGTTCCCCCGCTGGGTCCGCTGCGCGCGGTGCAGCAGGCTCGGCCCGCTCGACCCGCCCGGCCAGTTCCACCTGATCCACCGGTACGGGCGCCGGCCTGATCTGGCGAAGATCGTCCACGCGCACTGCCTGCGGCAGGCACAGTCGCGCGATGTGAACAAGCGGGCCTGCGTGCCGGCCAGGTTCCTGGTGGTGTGCGAGGCCGGGCACCTCGATGACTTCCCGTACGTGGAGTACGTGCACGCCGCCAGACCGGGAGGGCTGTGCGACGGACCGCAGCTGACGATGTCGGATGCGTCGAGCACCCTGGGCCCGCGGGTCACGGTGCGGTGCGAGGAATGCGGCGCGTCCCGGAGCATCCAGCAGGCAGCCGGGCGGAGCGGCTCGGCGAACCTGCCCGCCTGTCGAGGGCGGCACCCGCACCTGCAGCAGTTCGGCCGGTGCGGCAGGCCGCTGCGGCTGATCGTTCTCGGTGCCAGCAACCTGTGGTTCGGGGTGACCGCCAGCGCGCTGCACCTGCCGCAGGGCCAGAGCGTCGAGGACCTGGTCACGGCGCACTGGCACATCCTCAGCGCGCAGCCCAGTCCCGAGGTCTTGCAGCTGATCATCGACGGGATGGACGCGCTGCGCGGCTTGCGCGGCACGCCGATTGAGGAGATCTGGGCGCAAGTGGAGAAGGTCCGCGCAGCCGGTGGCCCGGCTGCGCCCGGGGAGAGCCGGGGACTGCTTGACGCCGAGTGGCAGATGCTGTCGAGGCCGACCACGCAGCGGCAGGACCCGGACTTCCGGGCGACGGCGACGCCCAGTCCGGAGGGGTATGACCGGCTGCTCGATCAGGTCGTGCTGGTCTCGCGGTTGCGGGAAGTCCGGGCGCTGCTCGGGTTCACCCGGCTCGCCGCGCCTGAGCGCGGCGACCTGGAGCCGGTCAGCCGGGTTCCGCTCGGTCGCGGCGCACCGCAGTGGGTGCCCGCCGTCGAGCAGCGCGGCGAGGGCATCTTCCTGGAACTCCGCGAGGACGCAGTGGCAGCCTGGGCAGCCAGGGCCGCCAGGAATCAGCGGATGGTGGCGCTTGACGGCGCATACCGCCGGTGGGCGCACAACACAGCCCGGACGCCGAACCCGTCGTTCCCGCACGCCCGGCTGACCCTGATCCACACGCTCAGCCACATGCTGATCCGCCAGGTCGCGCTGGAATGCGGCTACTCATCGGCCAGCATCAGGGAGCGGCTGTACATCGGGTCACCGCGAGAGCCCTGCGCCGGCGTGCTGCTGTCCACAGCGGCCAGCGACAGCGAGGGCACCTTGGGCGGCCTGGTCGCTCTGGGCCACCGGCGCTACCTCAAGCGGCTGCTCGACCAGGCTTTCGAGGACGCGCTGCGCTGCTCCTCGGATCCGCTCTGCGCCGAGCACGTGCCGATCGACCCGTCCGCCGAAATGCATGCCGCCGCCTGCCACGCTTGCTTGTTCGCCTCGGAGACGAGCTGCGAGACCAACAACCGGTGGCTGGACCGGGCCGTGCTGGCTGATCTGACCGGCGATGGGCTGGCGTTCTCGCTGTGAATTGTGGGACGGCGGCTGGTGCCGCCAGCGACGACGCCGCCTGGGCCAGCCGCATCGTCGAGCAGCTGCCGACTGCGGACGCCCGGCAGCTGGCGCGCGCCGCCGCTGATGGCCCTGCCGCTGTCCAGACGCTACGCGCGCAGGCAGGAGCGGCGGTGTTGCGCGGCGCCTGCGACCAGCTCCTGAGCAAGCTGCCCGGAGAGCGCTCGGCCTACCTAGCCGGGCTGCTGGCCGGTGCCGCGCAAGCCTTCGAGCGAGCCAGGCAGCGCCAGCACATCGACGTGGTCTGGACCGGGCCCGAAACGGGCAGCGGAGCTGGTCGGCTGACAGCAGCGACCGTGACCGGCCTGATCGGCCAGGCGCGCCGCGAAATACTCATCGTCAGCTACGCGACGCACAGCGAGCCAGCGATAGAGTCCGCGCTCGCCGCAGCGGCGAAGCGCGGAGTCGAGATCACGATCCTGGCCGAGCGGCACGAGGATAACCCTGCCTACACCGCCGCCGATCCGCCGTTCCCGGGACTACGGGCGATCCGACTGCGGTGGCCGGCCAGCCTGCGCCCAGCTTGGGCAGCCCTGCACGCCAAGATCATCGTCGTCGATGACAGCATCGCCCTGGTCGGCAGCGCCAACTTCACCAGCCGCGCCATGGACTCCAACTTCGAGTGCGGCATCCTGATCACCGGAGGGCCCGAGCCCCGCGCGATCCGCGACCACATCACAGAGTTGCAGGCGCGCGGCTACCTCGTGCGCTCGTCCGCGTGAGGGCGGATCTCAATGTTCAAGCTTCGCGGCCATCGCCCAGACATTGGCGGCCGGCGCTGATGGATCGGCCGCTTCGCATCGGCCGATCTCAGGGTGACACTACATTTATGGGCCTGCCCTGGAGCTTGATCATCACAACCGCGGGCGCCGTTCTCACCACACTCTTAGGAG
>Ga0208565_1000570_pt1 | contig 26471 bp, 22 predicted proteins | sample Sb_taG_7_FD_187706 | JGI IMG/M metagenome (GOLD analysis project Ga0208565, IMG submission 187706) | Peat soil microbial communities from Weissenstadt, Germany - Sb_50d_2_FS metaG (SPAdes) (version 2) | ecosystem: Environmental > Terrestrial > Soil > Wetlands > Peat | place: Germany...
GCTCCCGATCCCTGCGACCCGGCAAGCTTGGTCGACGAGTTCGTCAGGATAAGCCGGACGGTGGCGGTCGTACTCAGCCGCTATCTCATCAAAAACCTTGCCGTAACGACGTGCAGTAGATTCTGGTAGCCGTGTCATTCATTGGCCTCGGTTCATGCTCGTTACTGTGATCGCCCCGTCATGGTCGTCGTTTCCTATGTCGTAGGAACCGTGCATCTGGTTCATCCGCCGCACCGCGGCGCGGCCTTCCGGGCTGGCCAGCCCGTGCTCCAGGACGGTCAGCTCCCCGCGAGGTGGCGCATGTTGCGCAGGGCTACGGCCATGATGGTGTTCGTCGGGTTGTGCGCGCCAGAGGTGACGAAGACAGAGCCGTCGGCCACGTAGACGTTGTCCAGGCCGTGCACCCGGCCGTAGGTGTCGGTCACGCTGGTGGCCGGGTCGGCGCCCATCATCATGCCGCCCATGACGTGGTTGCCTGTGGGCAGGCCGCCGCTGTTCTCCGTGGCGGGCACCGCCAGGGCCACGCTTGCTCCGGCGCTGGTCATCATCTTCTTCAGCTGCGGTATCCAGAACTGCTGGGCCACCTGCTCGTGCTTGCCGTAGCTCCAGGTGACCTGGGCCACGGGCAGCCCGAAGACGTCCCTGACCGCGGGGTCGAGGGTCACCGCGTGGCCGAGGTAGGGCAGGTCGTGGCCGATAATCTGGCAGCCGGCCAGCCGGTCGCGCAGGATCGAGGAGCGCATGAGCGCCTTGAAGTCCGTGCCGAACGGCCTGGCCGGGCGGAGGAAGCCGAGCAGGGTCTGGTAGGACTGCGCCTCGCTGATCGGGTCCTGGCTGCCGCCGAGCTCCATGAGGCCGCCGCGGATGTAAGGCAGGCCGTTGGCCTTGGCGAAGGCCCGGGCGCCGGGGAAGTCGGGGTCGACGGCGTCCTCCGCGCACTGCGTGATCGACCGGCCGCGGTAGGCGTGCATCCGCTCGTCGAGGAAGATCGCGGTGCCGTCCACGAACGCGTGCAGCATCAGCCTCCGGCCTAGCTTGCCGCTTTGGTCCGGGAAGTCGGAAAGCAGCGCCAGGCGGACCGTCTCGATGGCCGACGCCGCCATCACGACCACGTCGGCGGTCTCGGTGCCTGTCACCAGCCCTCGTTCGGTCATCTTGATCCAGCGCACACCGGTCGCCTGCCCTGCCCCGGTGAGCAGGACCTTGGTGACCATGGTCTCCGGGACCAGCTGCACCCGCCCGGTCCGCAGCGCCCGCCGCAGCGGGATGAGCGCGGCCGGCCTGGCCACCACCGGGCAGCCGAAGTTGCTGCAGAACCCGCAGTTGTTGCAGACGTGCTGGTCGTTGTAGGGCTGCGAGTTGATCGCCATCGGGAACGGGAACGGGTGCAGGCCGATGGCCGTGGCACCCGCGGCCACCGCGATCGAGGAGCGCATCTGGGGGCCGGGCGGCATCGGGTACTGCCCTCGGCGGGGCGCGTGCTTCTTGACGATGTCGGGGAAGGCCTGGGTGTCGCCCTGCGCGCCGATCAGCTGCTCCACCTCGTCGTAGAAGGGCGCGATCTCGGCGTAGCTGAACGGCCAGTCGGCCAGGTCCGCGCCCGGCACCGGCCCGAGCGCGGAAAGCTGCTGGAAGTCGATGTCCCAGAACCTCGGCACCTTGGCGTCCCAGTGCACGGTCCCGCCGCCGACGACCTGGGGCAGTTCGTCGACGCTGCCGGTGTACTGGACGGTCGAGGCCTGGTTCGGCCGCCAGGTGCGCGGGAACACCTCCGGGTCGGGCCCGGGAAAATTGCGCACCACCATGGCCAGGCTGTCGTTGGCGAACACCGTGCCGATCGGTCCCTCGCCGCCGAGGTTGGAGAAGCGATTCGGCCCCTTCTCGTAGACCACGACCTCCCATCCGGCCTGCGCGAGCTCCATCGCTGCGAAAGACCCGCCGGCCCCGCTGCCTATCACCACCGCCTTTCTCATGGCCTACACCGCTCTCATGGTCTACACCGCTCTCATGGCCTACACCGCTCTCATGGCTTACACCGCGCGGAGGAACTTCAGCACGTCGGCCACGATGCCGGTGTCGTCGACCGGATCGTGCCCGTCAGAACGCTCGACCTCGTCGCTGGTGTAGCCGCGCGGCTGGATGTCGCCGGGGAAGCTGATGTCCTTCCAGCCGGCCAGGCCCCGGTTGCCGCCGTACTCGGGGGCGGCGTACAGGCCCTCGATCGTGTGCTCGAACAGCAGCGCGGTGAACGTGCTCACCGACTGCGTGGCCAGGATCTTGTCCTGGTCACTGGCGGTCGCCTCGGTGAAATCGCCGCCCGCAAGCTTGTCCAGCGCGGCGATGCCGCGGGTGTACTGCTGCTGCCAGCCGGCCAGGCGCTTGCGCCAGGCGATCGCGGCGACCGGATCGAGCGGGACGAAGCGGCCCATCAGGTCAGGCCCGGAGGTGTGCCGGTTGCTCCACGGGCCGCCCGCGAAGATCATCGGCGGCGGGTTATCGCCCCGCAGCGCGCCGAGGGCGCCGAGCATCGTATCGATGTAGCCGGTCACGTCGGCTTCGCGGGCTCCTGGCCCTTCGCCGGGGGCGTCCTGCGGGCCGGGGGCGATCCGCGCGGTCGCGTCCTCGACGACGGCAGCCTGGTGACCGGTGAAGAAGCGGAGCACCCTGGCGTCGGCCCGGGGCGGTGACGTGCAGCCCGCTAGCACCACTGCGGAGGCGACGGGGATCGCCGCGATGACGGCCCGGCGTCGCGGCCCTGGGGGCGCTGGCTGACTGGCTGGCACCACTGCCCCCTGTCTGAGACGTATGGGAAAGATCATCACGTGCGGGTCAGGCAGGCGCAAGGGGCGTGATCGAACCGTATGTCGCCGGAGTCCTCCTAGACAGCTGCCTCCTAGACAGCTGCCTCCTAGACAGAGGCTCGGTACCGGGCCGAGACTGGGCTCATGGTGACCACGACCGAGTTCGATCAGCTGCTTGAGGTGCTGCGGGACTTCATCCGCAGCGAGGTGATGCCGGCCGAGGCCGGCATCGACGAGTCCGACGAGATCCCGGCCCGGCTGATCGCGCAGGCCAAGGAGATGGGCCTGTACGGCTACGCCCTCCCGGCCGAGTACGGCGGCCTGGGCCTGTCGGTCGAGCAGCAGGTCCGGGTGACCATCGAACTCGGCTACACCAGTCCGGCGTTCCGGTCGCTGTTCGGCACGAACAACGGGATCGCCGGGCAGGTGATCGTCCTAGCCGGCACCGAGGAGCAGCGCAAGCAGTGGCTGCCGCGGCTGGCCTCCGGCGAGGTGGTCGCGTCGTTCGCGCTGACCGAGCCGGACGCGGGGTCCGACCCGAGCCGCCTGGTGACGTCCGCGACGCCGGACGGCGACGGCTGGATCATCGACGGCCTCAAGCGCTACATCACCAACGCCCCGGCGGCCGACGTCTTCATGGTGTTCGCGCGCACCGACCCGCAGGCGCCGCCCGGCAAGGGCATCGGGGTGTTCGTCGTGCCGGCCAGCACCGAAGGGGTGGCGGTCGCGGCGCGAGACCACAAGATGGGCCAGGCCGGCGCGTGGACCGCCGATGTCGCCTTCACCGGCGTGCGGGTCCCCGGCGACGCGCTGATCGGCGAGGCGGCTCAGGCCGGCTACGCCACCGCCATGCGGAGCCTGGCGCACGGCCGGCTGGTCATCGCCGCCATGTGCGTGGGGGTGGCGGCGAGGCTGATCGACGAGAGCGTCGCCTACGCCAGGGAACGCTCCCAGGGCGGTCACCCGATCGGCGAATACCAGCTGGTCCAGGCCATGCTCGCGGACTCGCAGACCGAATACCTCGCGGCCAGGGCCCTGGTGCTCGACGCCGCGCTGCGGTACGACGCGGGCACCGACCGGCGGCTGGCCCCCTCGGCGGCGAAGTACTTCGCCAGCGAGGCGGTCGGCCGGATCGCCGACCGCGCGGTCCAGATCCACGGCGGCTCCGGGTACATCCGCGGCGTCCCGGTCGAGCGGCTGTACCGCGACGTCCGGCTGTTCCGGATCTACGAGGGCACCAGCCAGATCCAGCAGCTCGTCATCGCCCGGGAGATGCTCAGGAGCTGACCCAGGGGCTTCAGGTCCTGATATGTAGGGACTTACGTCCCTGCCGTTCCGGGACCGCCGACAGGTGAAATGCAAAGGTGTTCGTTGGCGATGGGGTGCGGCTGGATGTCGGTTTCGCGGTCGCACGGGAGAGGCTGACGCGGCTCGGCGAGAGCGGTGCGCTGTCCGAGACATCGGAAGACGCCTACGGCCCTGGCCTGACCCGCGTGGGCGTAGCTGGCTTCTCCAAGCTGGTCCGGGTGCAGGTCCGCGAGCTGACCTGCACCGACCGATCGGCCGGCCTGGCGCTGCGGTGGGAGGCCACCGGCCCGGGCGGCGGGTTGTTCCCGGTGCTGGACGCCGACCTCAGGCTCGCTCCGGACGGGGATGGGAACACGATGCTGACGTTGGCCGGCTCCTACCGGCCGCCGCTCGGACCGCTGGGCGAGGCGCTCGACCGGACGATACTGAGCCGCGTCGCGGCCGCGACCATCCGGAGCTTTGTCGCCCGGGTGGCGGCTCAGATCACCGGGCATCCGGTCCCTAACGGCGCCGGGTCCGCCCTGCCGCCGTCGCCGCCGGAGGTGAACGCGTAGTCCCTGATCTCGCGGATCACGTCGTCTAGCTGATCCAGCGCGTCGGCGAGGCGCGCGCGCACCACGTCGGCGGGCAGGCTGGCCGCGGTCTGCAAGCTATGCCCGACCTGGAACAGGTGATGAACCACCCGGTCGAGCAGATCGCTGGTGATATGCGCCTGACCGGCCGCGGCGTCCCGGGCCAGGTCCGCGAGGTCATTCCGCTGCTGGGTCTCGGTGGCGTCGCGGATCACCGCGAGGACGAAGTTCTCCGAGGCGGTCGGCACCGGGCTCAGGCTGATCTCGACCGGCAGCGTGGCTCCGTCCTTACGCAACCCGACCAGCCGGGCTCGTTCGGCCATAATCCGGGCCTGCGGCGCCTGGTGGTAGCCGGCCCGGTAGCCCTGATGAGCGGCCCGCACCTCGGACGGGACCAGCGCGTCGACCGGCAGGCCGATCAGTTCCTCCCGCTTGTAGCCGAACATCTCCGCGCACCGCTGGTTGACCAGGGCGATCTTCCCCTCGTGATCGGTCAGCGCCAGGCCGTCGCCGAGGGCATCGATCAGCTGCCACAGGACGGCCGGCGTGATGGTTCTCGCGGCCTTGATGCCGTTGGGTGGCAGCCTGGACGGCTGTCGCCCTATCGCCGCCGCCAGCGAGGGATAGATGGGAACCAGCCGGTCCAGTCCCTCGATGCTGAGCACGCGCCGGACGACCGGAGCGGTGACCACCAGCCTGACCTGCGTCCCGCTGATCGTCGCCCGATGGCAGGCCCGCGCGATGGCGTCCACCACCGAGTGATCGCACGACGCGGTGTCTGTCATGTCCATGATCAAGACGGAGGGTCCGCGGTTGATCACGGAAAGCAGCCGGTCCCGGAGCTGGCCGACGTTAGAGACGTCGACATGACCGGGGAAGGCGACGATGGCCTGGCGGCCCGTCCATTCCACCGGGAAGGGGTCATCACCCATGGCGGCACTCCCCCTTTCGGCCGGGTGCAGCCCGATCTTACGGCGAATCATTCCCCCGCGGGTGTCTGGCGTGGGGTTGACCGGCAACGCGGCGGCCCGGGTGTCATCGGGAGACTCCCTGATTACACCCGGGCCTTATCGGTTGCCGCGGGGGGCGGTGCTACTTCTGCCCGGCGGGTTCGGGCTTGGGTCCGGCTTCTTGCTGTCCTGTGGGTCCGGCCGCTTCCTGCTGGTTCCAGGTCCGCCAGACGAGCCGGTGCAGCGGTATCCACCTCGGGATGTCCCGCAGGCCCGGGATGAACGGGATGAGCAGCAGCAGGATGGTGGCCAGGCCAGTCATGTAGATGGCGATCAGGTCGATGTTGTCGGAGTTACTCCAGCCATGAACGTGGTACCACATCTGGAACAGCCACAGCCAGGGCTGGCCGGGATAACTACCGGTCTCGTTCATCACGCCCCACGCGTCACCGGTAAGGTGCCTGGCGGTCGCAAGGTTGGCGTAGTAAGCGCCGTCATTCAGGAACAGCAGCGGCTTGGTGAAGTCGGTGCCGTAGAACTGCCGCTGGGCAAGCAGGTCGGTGTCGATCGCGCCGCTGCGGCCCAGCGCCAGCTCGGTGGCAAGCATGGCCGGGACCGGACCGTAGTTGCCCGCGGGGACCACCGGCGTTCCGTTGACGAACTTCACCTTGGCGAGGGCGTTCAGGTAGTTGGTGGCCCACTTGTTCTGCTGGGTGGGGGACGCGGCGTTGTAGGTGGCCAGGGCCGCGGCGAGCGCCGGGTTGGTCGGAGTCACCGTGGACAGCGGCTGCAGGACGAAGGTCTGTGCCGCGTCGATGGGCTGCCGCACGCCGGCCCAGTTTGCCGGGGCGAACAACAGGCTTTGCGGGGTTCCGTTGGTGTTGTACGGCGGGCCGTAGCTCGCAGTCAGGCTGGTGCCGTTCAGTTCGCTGGCGGCGGTGGCTAGGAAGTCAGCGGGGGCGACCTGGGTCCAGCTGCGGACCGTGACCGCCGGCTCGTCGGGGGAGGACAGCAGGGCGGACAAGCCAACGGTGAGCACCAGGATCACCACGGTCGCGATGGTGCCTTCCTTCAGGATGTCGTAGCGCCTGGTCGGGCCGCGCCACGCGGCCCGGTCGGCGGCCCAGGCGGCCTTCCTGGCGGCCAGCCCGCGGGGCCTTTTGACGGGCAGCGGGTGGCTGACGCCGCGCATGCGGACCAGCAGCACGTGCGCGCCGACGATCGCGATCAGGATGATCGGGAGAAGCACGATGTGCCACATCAGCATCTGGCCGAAGTTCATCAGGTTGAAGAACGCCCCGATCCCGACCGCGTTGAACGCGTCCTTGCCGTTGGTGGCGATCCATTGGGAGTCGAAGTTCTGCTGGGACAGGTACCCGGTAAAGCACTCCACGACGGACGCGACGAAGGCGACGATGCCGGTGATCCAGGTCAGGGCACGGCGGCCGCGCCAGGCGGCCATCCAGAACTTGCCCCACAGGTGGATGACCAGCAGCGCCATGAACAGCTCGACGCTCCACATGTGCAAGCTGTTGAAGAAGTGCCCAACCGGGTTGGTGTGCCACCAGTCGGGGCCGCCAAGCGCGAGGGCGAAGCCGCTCACGATGACTATGGCGAGTGCGGCGATAGACGCGACGCCGAACACATACACCCAGGAGGCGACGTACGCGGGCTGGCGATCGGGCATCATCTTGTTCGGCGGGAGCGAGGTCATCGCCCGGCGGCGCACCCGAGCCGTCCACATCCGCTCATCTCCCGGGGCCGCTTCGTAGGCGGCAGCCCCGTCCGGTTCCGGCGCTTCCGGCGCTTCCTGCACCGAGCCGCCATGACGGCTGTGGCGCCCGGGGAACGGCAGCAGCAGCGCGGCGCCGAAGATGGCCACCATCACCGCTATCAGCACGAGGTTCGCCACAGAAATCGTGAAGATGTTCCAGTTCAGGTAAGTACCTGGCTGGTTCAGATCGATGGCGGCGGGAGCGTTTCCCGCCAGAGCGATGGTACTCAACGGAGCCCTCCAGGTTGGCCGCCGACCGGGCCGCACGGCAAACGATTGTTGGGATGAGTTTCGTCTCCCGTCGAACGCGCCTGTAGTGATGAGCGTCATCTGGATTAGGGACTAAGGTCCCCGGCAAAAGGTCGGAGAGTATTACATTTTGAGAACCAAACGTGGTGACCATGATGCCGGATCACCAACAGGCCGCAATGTCAACACATTGCGGCGATTGGAACACTTAGCGTGCTGGAGTGCCTGAGAGCCCGGATGCGTTCCCGGCTACGCCGGGCATCATGATGGAGGCTGATCCGCCTTCGCGTTTCGCCGGCCTCCTGACGGGCAGGCCAGGTCCGGCGATGATCTGCCCGGCGTCATCCGTGAAGTGCGGTTCCGCGGGCGCATACCGACTATCACGTCGCCACGCCCGCGGGCCCCTGCCGATCAGGGAGGCCGGGCCGCCCCGGGCCGGGTGCGGCCTGGCCTACCGGTCCCTGCTCAGGGCCAGGCTAACGCCCGGGAACACCCCGGCTGAACCGCATCGAATTGTGAGCGTCTCGTTTCAATGAAATTAGTCTGAAGGGTGATGCGGCGGACGTCTTCTGGGGGGACAATAAGGACGTTCATCGCGCGGTGAAGCGGTGCGGCTAGCTCTGGATCGGTCGATCGGAAGGGCGTGCAGGATGATCCATCAGTTGTGGGGTCCACTGTTCGACCTGGTGGGGGACGGTGGCTACAACGCCTTCACCTTCAGCTGGTTCTTCCTTAAGGTCGCCAATGTCATCGAGATGATCCTGGTGGTGGTGATCTTCGTGGCCGGGATGTTCATTAACCTTCCTGGCGGGAAGACGGAGACGCGGGGGGACCGGCGATGACCGGCCGGGCCCGCTGCTTCCGCGCCGGAACCGGGCGAGGTGCCCGGTGAGTGCCCAGGGCGCGGCTCCGGTGCCGCGGGAACCGGATCCGGTCACCAACGCCACCGGGGCCGAGCCGTTCTCGCTGGCGCGGCCCAGCCCGTGGCTGCGTGGCTACCTGCTCCGAAACTACCCGTTGGGCAAGCTGCTCCCTGACACTGAGCCGGCGTACGTCTCCTCGGTGCTCTACAGCATGGGCGTGCTGACCCTCGCGGCGCTCATCGTCGCGATCATCAGCGGTGCGATCATCGCGCTCGGCGGGGTCTCGTTCTGGCACACGAACTCCTTCGGCGCCTTCATGAACAGCATTCATTTCTGGAGCGTGCAGGCCATGTTCCTGTTCATGGCCGTGCATTTCATCACCAATTTCTTCACCATGGGCTGGCGTGGCGGGCGCGGCTGGACCTGGGTCACGGGAGTGATCGCGTTCATCGTGGCCATCCTGACCTCCTTTACCGGCTTCCTGATGATGACCAACTGGGACAGCCAGTGGATCGGCCAGCAGGCCAAGGACGCGTTCAACGCGCTCGGCATCGGCGCGATCTGGAACATGATGAACGCGGGTCAGCAGTTCACCATGCATGTGGTGTTCACGACGGCCTTGCTGCTGTTCATCGTGTCGGTTCACATCGGCCTGATCCGGCGCCGGGGCGTGGCCCCGCCGCCCGGCGCGGAGGCGCTTGAGGTCCCCGAGGGCGAGCCGGGCTATCCGGCCAGCGCGAGCTGAGGAGGCGGAGATGGCCACGCGCACCAAGCGGCACCCGCTGCGCACCTGGCAGGGTCCCGAGCGCCGGTACGACCTGATTACCGAGGGCACGATCGCGGTCATCTTCGTGGCCCTGCTGTGCATCCTGGCCGCCAGCCTGTGGGCGTCCCCCAACGGGGGCCTCACCTACCCGGGCGCGCCGAAATCCCCGGCCGGGCAGGCGTTCAGCGCTAAGTACTGGGATGTGAACGACCCGTCGGACCTGGCCCAGACGGCGGTGCAGGAGCTGGCCGCCGGGACCACGACGGCCGGGTACGGCCCGCCGTTCAACCAGACCACCGGGGCGTCGCAGGAGTTCATCGGGATCCAGCCGGCCGAGATCGCCAAGTTCATCTTCGGCCTGACCCTTCCGATCAACACCGCGAACGACTTCGTCCTGGCCCCGGTCTCCCAGCTCGCCGCGCCCTTCAGCCCGGCCGTCGCGGCGGCGGTGACCCTGTACAAGGCGGCCGGCGGCGACCTTTCGCCCGGCGCGGCGGCCTCCCAGGTCGCCTCGTCCCAGCAGACGACCTGGCTGAACAACTATGCGAAGGCGCTGGCCGCCTCCAGCGCGAAGTTCACGCCCACCTCGATCACGGTGAAGGCGGGCAACTACGGGCCGGTCCCGGTGATCATCACGGCCGAACTCGCCATCGCGAACAACGGGAGCCTGGACGGTTATTTCCAGGGCAGCCAGCAGCAGCTGAGCACGAACACCACCATGGCGACGATGTTCTTCAGCGACGGCACGATGTGGGAGAGCATCGCGGAGGCCCAGGGCGTAGCCGGCGACCAATGGGGCGTCATGAACGAGCTCTGGAACTACCCCGGCCAGGTCTGGCTGTGGCTGTACTCGGGAATGTACCAGATCCCCGCGCTGAACCCGTCGAACAACGCAAACCTTGACCTGGACGTCGGCCTGCTCATGATCCTGTTCGGGTTCCTGCTGCCGATGTTCGCGCCGTGGATCCCTATCATCAACCGCATCCCCCGGTGGATCCCCCTCTACAAGATCATCTACCGCCAGTACTACGCGAGCATGGCGGGCGGGCCGCCGCCCGCCGAGGTCTCAAGCGAGCCATCACCGCCATCACCGCCATCACCGCCATCACCGCCATCACCGCCACCACCGCCACCACCGGCGCCGCGAGACGGATCGTCGGCGCCCAGATGACGTTGACAATTCCCTCGTGGGCCTGAACGGCCAAACTCTCCACTCGGAGCCGCAAAGCGCGATCGCAAGGGGCGACTGTGGACATCACCCAGCTGATCCTCGATGACCATCACGAGCAGCGGCGGCAGTTCGCGATCCTGGAGCAGATCGACCGCGCAGATACCGGGGTGTTGTCGGCGGTGTGGAGTCGGCTAGCCGTATTCCTCGAGCTGCACGCGGCGGCCGAGGAGGAGATCTTCTACCCCGCCCTGCTGCAGGTGGGCCTGGCGGCACACCGGACGGCCGGGGTGGAGGGAGAGACCCTCGACGCCATCCACGACCACAACGAGATCAGGGACGCGATCGCGGAAGTCGCGCGCCATCAGGTCGGCACCGACGAGTGGTTCGCCGCCGTGGGCGCGGCGAACCTGGCCAACAGCGATCACATGGCCGAGGAGGAACGCGAGGGCCTGACCGACTTCCGCCGCCTGGCCGGGTTGCAGCGCCGCCATCAGCTCGCCGTCGCCTTCGCCGCCTTCGAGGCGCGGAACTTCGCCGGCGTTCCTGTAGTGGACAAAGACCCGGTCGCCTACGTGCGCGAGGTGGAGGATCAGGCACCCCGCGGCGGATCCCTCAGCATCGGCAGCCTCAAGCGACGCTGATCCGGCTGGGGTTGACTGCACGTGGCCTCTTTGGCCTAGGGTCGAGGGCGCGCGCGGATACACCGACGCCATGGCGTTAACGGGTCGGGTTCGCGCATCGTGTCCAGAGTGGCGCTGGCAGGCGCCGCGCCTTTGCGCTCGTCCACAGCAGGTCTTGCCCAATCACAGACCTAACCTCTCTGAATCATGTGCCCCGGGTACACCCGGGGGGTGTCACCCCGGCCGGACGGGTGGGCTGTGGCTGTGGAGCACCTTCGTCTTGCCGGGGTTCCAGGCGGTGGTGGTGCCGTCGGGGTTCAGGACGAGCGTCCAGCCCCACCTGTGGATGACAACCTGGTAGTGGAACCAGCATTATGCCGATATCGGCATAAGACGCACAGCCGGACCAGGTCCTCCAGGGCAGCAGGGTTGACCTCCCCGGTGACGAACGGGGCCATCGCCGCGTCACACGCGATCGCCTCGGCGGCGTCGCCGTCCAGCCACGCCCCGCCGTCGCTGCCACCCGCCGAAGCGGCGGCCCGGTGCCCGGCCCACTGCGCCCGGACCCGCGCCGTCCACTCCTCCAGCAGCGCCGAGCTGCCCTCCAGCACCATCAGGTCCGCCAGGGAGATGTGAACCCACGCCTTGACGGGCTGCCCGGCCCGCTCGGGCAGCAGCCCGGCCGCGACGAGGCGCCGCATCGCCTCCTGCAGCCCATCATGGAACCGCTGCGCCTGGCTGCGGGTGTCCTCCGCCCCGGCCGGCGCCGACAGCGCATCCAGCACCGTGCCCACCACCGCCGCGCACTCCGGCGACAGGTCCCCGTGCAGCACCCCCGCCCCGCCGAACGTCATCTCCAGCCGCACCGACCGGTCCTCGAACGCCTGATCCCGGTCCTCATCCGGCTTACCGGGCAGCGACCGGGCGTAGATCTCCCCGGCCAGCCCGGCCAGGCCCCGCAGGTCCATCCCGTTCCCCGCGGCGGTCAGCAGGATCTCATCGGCGTCCGGGCGGCAGTCTTCCGGCAGCTTGTCGGTCCAGGTGCAGATCGTCCGCGCATAGGACTCCGACATCTCCCCGGCCGCCAGCACCGCCGCGACCTCCGGATGCGCCGCCGCGCGGCGGACCCACGCGGTATACGCGACCGCGGCGCCCCTGGTGACCCTGGTCCGGTTGATCAGCCACGCCCGCGGGCTGTAATCCGCGTCCGCGCAGTAGCCCTGGCCGGAGGTGAATGCCCCGAGGATCGCGGTGCGGGCGGCGGTGCCCATCGAGTTGACCTGCTCCAGCATCTGCAGAGACTGCGCCTGGGTATCGGCTGCCATCGCGGTCGCATCGGCGGCGGCCAGGTAGCCCATCGCGGACCTCAGCATCTCCAGCGCCTCGACGGCGCTGGACGGCGGCGCGACACTGCTCATCGTGGTGTGTCACCTTCTGTCCTGATGCTCGCGGTCCGGCGGGCGGTCCCCTCTCCCCGGCGGTCCAGGCCGGGCTCAGCTGTTCGGCTTCTTGTTCTATATTAGCAGCGGACGCCGACATTTACCGGGGAAAACAACGCATTCCGCAGGTCCGATCCGAAATAGATAGCGATGGGTTCACCGGTACAGGCGAGCCGCCCGGGACGCCAGACACGCCACGCCAGCAGGGGTTCACCGCTGCACCCGCGTCAGTCGTGCTGGCAGGTGCGGCGCAGGTTATCCCGGGTCAGGTCGGCGAGGGTGGGGTAGCCATCCACGGCCATGATCAGGTCTGCCTCGGCGAGGATGCTGCGCAGGACGTGGACGATGCCGTCGGTGCTGGGCGGCTCCCACGAACATCCGCGGGATCAGGCCCCACTGCCGGAACGCGCTGACGTTGGCCCGCTGGGTGTGCTCGCTGCCCGCGCCGCCGGCCACGTAGGACAGCACCGAAGGCGGCAGGGCTTGCTCCGCTCTGGCCTCGAGCTCCGCGAACGCCATCGGGAACCTGGGCAGGACCCCGCTCAGCCCGGCCCCGTAGATCTCCAGCTGATAGTCCCCGAAAGCGCCCTGCGGGCTGGTCATCATGAGTCAGTCCTCCTGGTGTCTGCAACCAGCCTGTACTACAGCTGTCGCGACCCGCACGCGGTCAAGATGGCGGAGGCGCGTCAAGGATGGTTACCACGCCGTCCCGGAAGCGGGCGGAATCACCGGGGGAACGATGGCCTCGATCAGGTGCGGTCCGGGTTCGGCGTAGGCCAGGCGCAGCGCGCGGTCCAGTTCCCCGGCCGTGGTGACGCGTGTCGCGGGCACGCCGAGCCCGGTGCTGATCTGGGTGAAGTCCGGGGTCGGCCCGGACAGGTCGAGCATCCGCGAGGCTCGCTCGCCCGCCTGCCCGGCGGCGGTGCGGGCCAGTTCCATCCGCAGGATCGCGTAGGCGGCGTTGTTGATCAGCACCGTCGTGACGTTGAGCTGCTCGCGAGCCTGGGTCCACAGCGCCTGGATCGTGTAGAGCGCGCTGCCGTCGGCCTCCAGGGACAGCACCGGCCGGTCCGGCGCCGCGATCGCCGCGCCGGTCGCGGCCGGCAGGCCCTGGCCGATCGAGCCGCCGGTGAGGGTGAGCAGGGTGTGCCGCGGCGCGCGGGCCAGGGCCTGGGGCAGCGCGAAGCCCGAGGTGTTCGCCTCGTCGACGACGATGGCGTGCTCGGGCAGCGAGGCGGCGATCGTATTGGCCAGGCTGATCGCGTTGAGCAAACCCGGCTCGGCCCGCAAAGGCGGGGCCGGCTCGGCCGGCAACGGCGGGCCCGGCTCGGCCCGCAAAGGCGGGCCCGGCTCGGCCGACAACGGCGGGCCCGGCTCGGCCCGCAAAGGCGGGGCTGACGGCAGCACAGCCTCGGCCAGCACGGGCGACGCGCCGGGCGCGACCTGGCCGGCTAGCGCCTCGAGCGCGGCCTCGACGTCCTGATCAGGGTCGGCCAGGACGGCGACCGAACAGCCTGCAGGCACCAGGTCACTGGCCCGGCCGGGATAGGCGAAGAACGACACCGGCGCGCGGGCACCCGCCAGGATGAGGTGGTCGAGCCCGGCCAGCTGGGCTTCGGCCTGCTCGGCCAGGTAGGCCAGCCGGTCGACGGCCGGCACCCCGGCGCCGCGCTCGATCCGCGCGGGAAACGTCTCGGCGAGCAGCCGCGCCCCGGTCGCGGTGCTTATCCGGCTGGCCGCCCGCAGGCCGCGCTCGGTGAGGGCCTTCCCGCCGAGCATGAACATCACCCGGCTGCCGCCAGAAACCAAGGCTGCCACTGCGGACACCTGACTGTCGTCGACCACCGCCGGCCACGAAACGGGCCGGGCAACCGCGAGCGCTGCCCCGTCGCTCCACGAGACGTCGGCCGGAAGCACCAGGGTGGCGATCTGGCCGGCCCGCGCCGCCGCGACGGCACGCATCGCGTCCTGGGCCAGCTCGCGGGTGGTGCCGCAGGTATGGACCCAGCCCGACACGGTGCGGGCGAGGGCCTCGATGTCGGACTGCAGCGGCGCGTCGTAGCGGACGTGACCGGTGGCGTGCGCGCCGACGATGACCACCACCGGAGTAAGGGCCCGGCGCGCGTTGTGCAGGTTGGCCAGCCCGTTGGCCAGGCCGGGCCCGAGGTGCAGCAGCACCGCGGCGGGCCGGCCGGCGATGCGAGCGTACCCGTCGGCCGCCCCGGTCGCGACGCCCTCGAATAGCGCGAGCACCCCACGCATCGCGGGCACCGAATCCAGCGCGCTGACGAAGTGCATCTCCGACGTGCCCGGGTTCATGAAGCACACGTCGACGCCCGCGCCGGTCAGGCTGGCGATCAGCGCCTGCGCCCCGATCACCGCGATCCCCAAGCGTTCACGGGCTCGATCGTAAGCCCCTCAGGACCACTTCCAGTTGTTGATCTCGGGGGCGTCCTCGCCTTGCTCGCGGGTGTAGGCGCGGCAGGAGATGCGCTTGTCCATCATCAGCTGCCGGACGTGGCCGGCCGAGGACGCCAGCCCGGGCACCCGGTCGATCGCGTCCATGACCAGGTGGAACCGGTCCAGGTCGTTCAGCATCACCATGTCGAACGGCGTGGTGGTGGTGCCTTCCTCCTTGTAGCCGCGGACGTGGAAGTTGTGGTGCCCGTGCCGCCGGTAGGTCAGCCGGTGGATGAGCCACGGGTAGCCGTGGTAGGCGAAGATGACCGGCTTGTCCGTGGTGAACAGGGCGTCGAACTCGGCGTCGGACATGCCGTGCGGGTGCTCGGTCTCCGGCTCCAGCCGCATCAGGTCCACCACGTTCACGACCCGCACCTTCAGGTCGGGAAGATGCGAGCGCAACAGCGAAACCGCGGCCAGCGTCTCCAGCGTCGGGATGTCGCCGCAGCACGCCATCACCACGTCCGGCGAGCCGGCCGAGTCGTTCGACGCCCACTCCCAGATCCCGGCACCCCGGGTGCAGTGGATGATCGCGTCGTTCATGGACAGCCAGTTCCACTGCGGCTGCTTGCCGGCCACGATGACGTTGACGTAGTGCCGCGAGCGCAGGCAGTGGTCCGCCACCGACAGCAGCGTGTTGGTGTCCGGTGGCAGGTAGACCCGGACGACCTCGGCCTTCTTGTTCACCACGTGGTCGATGAAGCCCGGGTCCTGGTGCGAGAACCCGTTATGGTCCTGCCGCCACACCAGCGAGGAGAGCAGGTAGTTCAGCGATGCGACCGGGCGCCGCCAGGGGATGCCGCGGGTGACCTTCAGCCACTTGGCGTGCTGGTTGAACATCGAGTCGATGATGTGAATGAACGCCTCGTAGCAGTTGAACAGCCCGTGCCGCCCGGTCAGCAGGTAGCCCTCCAGCCACCCCTCGCACATGTGCTCGCTCAGTACCTCCATCACCCGGCCGTCGGGCGCCAGGTGATTGTCCCCCGGTATGATCTCGCCGTCGAACGCCTTGTTGGTTACCTCGAAGACGTCGCCGAGCCGGTTGGACTCGGTCTCGTCCGGCCCGAACAACCGGAAGTTCGACGGGTTGGCCTTGATCACGTCGCGCAGCCAGTCGCCCAGCACCCGGGTGGCTTCCGACATCCCCGCCCCCGGCGACTCGACCGCCACCGCGTAGTCGGTGAAGTCGGGCAGCCGCAGGTCACGCAGCAGCAGGCCGCCGTTGGCGTGCGGGTTCGCGCTCATCCGCCGCTCGCCGTGCGGGGCCAGCGCCGCCAGCTCGGGCACCAGCGCACCGGAGGCGTCGAAGAGCTCCTCCGCATGGTAGGAGCGCATCCACTCCTCGAGCTGCGCCAGGTGCCCGGGGTTGTTGCGCGCCTCGGCGATCGGGACCTGGTGCGCCCGCCAGGTCCCCTCCACCGGCAGCCCGTCCACCACCTTGGGCCCGGTCCACCCCTTGGGCGTCTTCAGGACGATGGCCGGCCAGGCGGGCCTGCTGAGGTCGCCGCCGACGCGAGCCCGGCGCTGGATGGCGCGGATCTCGCCGATCGCCGCGTCCAGGGTGGCCGCCAGCTGCTGGTGGACCAGCTTGGGGTCGTCGCCCTCCACCGTGTACACGGTGTACCCGTAGCCGCGCAGCAGCGACTCGAGCTCCTCGTGCGGTATCCGGGCCAGCACGGTCGGGTTGGCGATCTTGTAGCCGTTGAGGTGCAGGATCGGCAGCACCGCGCCGTCCTGGGCCGGGTTGAGGAACTTGCTCGAGTGCCAGCTGCCGGCCAGCGGACCGGTCTCGGCCTCGCCGTCGCCGATCACGCAGGCCACGATCAGGTCCGGGTTGTCGAACGCCGCCCCGTAGGCGTGCACCAGCGAGTAGCCGAGCTCGCCGCCCTCGTGGATGGAGCCCGGCGTCTCCGGCGCCACGTGCGAGGGGATGCCGCCGGGGAAGGAGAACTGTCGGAACAGCCGGGCCATCCCCCCGGCGTCCTGGGTGATGCCCGGGTAGAGCTCGCTGTAGGTGCCCTCGAGGTAGGTATTGGCCACCACGCCCGGCCCGCCGTGCCCCGGCCCGGAAATATAGATCATGTCCAGGTCAGAATTCCTGATCACTCGGTTCAGGTGCGCGTAGATCATGTTCTGGCCCGGCGTCGTGCCCCAGTGCCCGAGCAGCCGCGGCTTGACGTGCTCGGGCCGCAGCGGCTCGGTCAGCAGCGGGTTGGCCATCAGGTAGATCTGCCCCACGGACAGGTAGTTCGCCGCCCGCCACCACGCGTCCAGGGCGTCAAGCTCGCTGCCCGTCAACGGTCCCTGCTCAGCGTCAGTCATCTAAACCCCTTTATCCCGAACGGCCCTGGTGCGTGCCCCGGTCCCAGGCTATTGATCCAGGCTCGGCCGCGGGAGACCCGGGGGCGAGCGTTAACGAGCGCGACACCTCAGCGCAACTTGCGCAGGAACGGGTCCTTCGGCTCGTACGGCGTCACCTTGATCCGCGCGTTCACCACGGCCACCCCGTCCGGCCCGGCGATGACCGGATCGAGTTCGAGGTCGGTGACCTCGGGCAGGTCGTCGGAGAGCCGCGAGACGCGGAGCAGCAGGTCGCGCACTGCCGCGAGGTCGGCCTCGGGGTGCAGCCGCGGCGCACTGCGGATCATCTTATCCGCGTCCAGGTCGGTCAGCGGCGCGAGCCGGGACACGCCGCCGAAGGTCACCAGCCCGCCGAACACGTGGTCGTCGGCCACCCTCACGGTGACTTCGGTACCCGGCGGGGCGAGGTCGGCCAGCGGGATGCCGTAGCAGCGCAGCAGTTCAGCCGCGTGTTCGGGGGCCACCCGGCCGGGCGCCTCGCGGAGGACCTCGCGCACCAGCGTGCGGGCCTGTTCCGTCTTGATGTCGGCGAAGACGGGCACGTGGCCGTGCGGTTCGGCGCGCCAGGCGCCGTAGCCGGCCGCGCGGGCCAGCGCCGCCACCGCGGCCTCGGGGGAACCGTAGGCGGGGACCTGGCCCGCGCCGGGCTTGGGGAGGAGCCGGACGGATTCCGGCTGGTTGAGCACGACGGCAGCGAGCGGGACGCCTAGGTCGGCGGCCTGGATCGCGGCCACCAGGTCACCGGTGGCCCCGGTGGGCTGGACGATCGCGACGAGGGCGTGCACCTCGTCGTCCGCGGCGAGCAACTCCAGGCACAGGCGGAAATCCTCGCCGGAAACCGGGGCCGTCGTGTCGACCGGCCCGGTGACCGTGCCGCCCGGGACGAGCGTCCGCAGCCGCCGCCTGGTCAGGCCGGCCGGATGGTGGACGGACAGCCCGAGGTCGGTGCAGGCGTCCGCCGCCAGCACCCCGGCGCCGCCGACGTTGGACACGATCGCGACGGTGCGCCCGGCCGGGACGGGCTGGGTGGCCAGCAGCGCGGCGGCCTCGATCAGGTCGCCGAAACCGTGCGTGGTGATGACGCCGGCCTGCTCGAACAGCGCGGCCCGCCCGACCGGGTCCGCCGGGGCGTAACGGTCGGCCAGCACGGTGAGCACGGGCATGGTGCCGCTCACCCGGCGGGCCGTCCGGGCGAACTTGCGCGGGTTGCCGAACGATTCGATGTACAGCACGGCCAGCTTGGTCAGGCCGTCGTGTTCCCACCACATCAGCATGTCGTTGCCCGACACGTCCAGCTTCTCGCCCACGGACGCGAACGAGGAGATCCCGATGCCGAGCCGGGACAGGTGATCGACTACGGCCAAACCCAGTCCGCCGGACTGCATGACCAGGCCCGCCACGCCTGGCTGCGCGAGGCTGACGGCGAACGTAGCATCCAGGCCGATGCCGGGCACGGCCACCCCGAAACAGTCCGGGCCGACCAGTCGCATGCCGTGCCTGCGGCACACCGCGAGCAGGTCGGCGCAGGCGGCGACGTCCAGCCCGGAGGTGATCACCACCAGGGCCCGCACGCCGCGCTGGCCGCACCGTTCGGCCACGTCGAGCACTGCCGTGGCGGGCACCGCGATCACCGCCAGGTCGACGGCCTCGGGCAAGTCGAGCACGGAGGACAGGCACCGCTCGCCGCCGATCTGCCTGGCGCGCGGGTTCACGGTGTAGAGCCGGCCGCTGTACCCGCCGGCCCGGATGTTGTCCAGGATCGTACGGCCCACGGTCCCCCGGCGCCGACTGGCGCCGATCACCGCGACCGACTTGGGCGCGAGCACGTGCCGCAGGCTGGCGGTCTCGGCGCGGCTCTCCCTGTCGGCCACGGCGTTTAGGTAGCTCTCGAGCGTGGGGCCTGCGTCCGCGCTGGGCAGGGGAAACGTCAGCTTGAAAACCCCGTCCTCGTAGTGGCGGTCGACCGGCAGGCCGGCGTCGGCGAATACGTTCAGCATGGCCTTGTTCTCCGTTAGCGTCTCCGCGGTGAAAGTAGTTATCTGGTGACTGCCGGCGAACGAGACCAGGTGCTCGAGCAGCAGCGTGGCGACGCCACGGTGGTGCATGTGGTCGGCCACCGCGAACGCGATCTCGGCCTGTCCCGGGACTTCGGAGACGTAGCTGGCCACACCGACCACCTCGTCGCCGGCCAGCGCGAGCAGCGCCACCTGGCCGGGCACCGGGTCTTTGCAGATCCGCCGCGCCTCGATCTCGGCCACCAGCCGGCTTATGTTGAAGAACCGCATGTAGGTGTTGTCGGGAGACATCGCCTTGTGCATGGCCTTGACCGCGTCGAAATCGCCCGGGCCAGCCGGGCGGATCTCGACCGTGGTTCCGTCGGCCAGGAGCGCGTACACCTGGGCCATGCAGACAGGGTCTCGTGTCACAGGACCGGGCCCGCCACGATGGGATAGACGTCGGGGTAGCTGAGCTGGTCGCGGACCGCCACCACGCCCTGGACGTGCCGGACCTTGCCCACGATGTGATGGCCGAGCGCGGCGGTTTCCGGGCTGCCCGCCAGGGTCACCACGCCGTCCTCGACCGTCACTGCGAACTGGCCGGGGAGGAACTCGTGCCGGATCAGCCCTTCGATCTCGGCGCGGATCTCGGCGTCCGGGCGGTCGTAGACCGCGAGCAGGTCGGTCCGGCTGATCACGCCGACGAGGCCGCCCCCCGCGTCGACGACCGGGAGCCGCTTGATCCGCAGGTTGTACATCAGCCGGGCGGCGTGCTCGACCGAGTCCTCGGGCCTGACGGTCACCGCCGGGTGCGTCATCAGGTCGCCCGCGGTCAGGCCGCCGGCCTTGTGGAGGGCCAGCCCGTCGATCACGCCCGGGTCGGTCAGCGCCTCCTTAGCCAGCATGTCAGCCTCGGAGACCACGCCGATGACCTTGCCGTCAGCATCCACGACGGGAAGCGCGCTGACCCGGTACCGGCGCAGCGCGGCCGCCATCTCCTTGAAGGTCGCGCCGCGCCTGACCACCACCACCGCAGTGGTCATGACGTCCTTGACGGTCGCGTTCATCGTTGTCATCCCTTCTAGGAGGAGAGGTAGCTGAGCCGGTCCCGGACGGCCACGACGCCCTGGACGTGCCGGATCCCCCGCACGATCTCGTGGCCGACCTCGTTGGTCTCGGGTACCCCGGTCAGGGTCACGATGCCGTCGCTGACCTTGACGTCGAAGGCCCTCGGGTCGACGAGGAATTCACCGAGGATCACCTCGTCGACGACTTCCCTGCGGATGTCCTCGTCCGCCCGGTCGAAGACGGCCAGCACGTCGGCGCGGCTGATGATGCCGACCAGGTGACCGTTAGCGTCGACCACGGGGAGCCGCTTGACCTTGTGCGTGTACATCAGCCGGGCCGCGTGGGAGACCGTGTCCTCCGGGGCGACGGTCACCACCGGAGCCGTCATCAGGTCGCCCGCCGTGATCCCGCGCGCCTTCTCGGCGTCCCGGTGGTGCAGGAGGCCGGAGAACCCCCCGAGGGGGGCCTCCTTGGTCAGCATGTCAGCCTCGGAGACGACCCCGATTACCTTGTCCCCGTCGCCGAGGACGGGGAACGCGCTGACCCGGTGCCTGCGCAGGGCGGCGGCCAGATCCCGGAACGAGGCGTCCTTCCTGACCCAGATCACGCGCGTGGTCATGACGTCCTTGACGGCGGTCTTCATTTTTCTTACCCCATCGATCCCTTTGGACGGCTGAGGACTGCCTTGCGCCCAGGACCTTGGTCAACGAGAGCTCGCATTACTGCCTCCGCTGGGCTCATGAAGTTCCATTACCAGCCTGATCGCGAGCGGGGCACCAGGGCAGGGCCGAAGGTCCGCTCTGGCTGGGTTGAAGGTCATGGCCCCGGCACATGACGCTAAGGTTGAGGCATGGCTGACCGCACCATCGAAGAGCTGGACGAGGCCGAGAGCCTGCGGCTGATATCGGCGGGCGGAATCGGCCGCATCGCCTACATGAGCCGGTTCGGCCCGGCCGTGCTGCCGGTGAACTACAAGTGGTACGACGGAGCGGTCGTGTTCCGGACCGCCAGGCACAGCGCGCTGGACGAGGACCTGCAGACCGGGATCGCCGGCGGCGATTACCTGGTGGCGTTCGAGATCGACGACATCGACGTGCCCGGGCGTCAGGGCTGGAGCGTGCTGATCCAGGGGCCCGCGCACCACGTCGAATCCGAGGAGGCGCGCGCGAGGGCCAAGGAGGCGGGCGTCGAGCCCTGGGCCCCCGGGGACCGGGAGCTGTTCCTGCGGATCGTCCCGAACCGCGTCACCGGCCGCCTCATCAAGCCGATCTAGGGCTAGGTCTCCTCGGGCTGCATCTCGATGCTTCCGCACGGGCACTCGGCCACGCACAGGCCGCAGCCCTTGCAGAAGTCGTAGTCGAACTCGTACTGGCCGTCGCCGAGCTTGATCACGGCGTTGTCCGGGCAGACGCCGTAGCAGTTGTCGCAGCCGAAGCAGTTGCCGCAGGACATGCAGCGGCGCGCCTCGAACAGCGCGGTCGACTCGTCGAGCCCGCCGACCACCTCGTCGAACGTGGTGATCCGCCGGGCCGCCTCCAGCCGGGGGCGGACCGTGGCCGGGGCGTCGGCGTAGTACCAGGTGTTGAGCCGGCCGGAGTCCGCCAGCTGATGCTTGGCGGGCACCGCGTAGGCGCCGCCACGCAACCACGCGTCGATGCTGCGGGCCGCCTTCTTGCCGTGACCGATGGCCACGGTCACCGTCCGCTCGGCGGGCACCATGTCCCCGCCGGCGAAGATCCCCGGGTACCCGGTCATCAGGTCCGGCCCGACGTCGACCACGTTGTCGGAGAAGGTCACCCCGGGCACGTCGGCCAGCACGGACAGGTCGGCGTTCTGGCCCAGGGCCAGCACCAGGCAGTCCGCCTCGAGCTCTTCGAACTCCCCGGTCGGCTGCGGGAAGCCGCTGTCGTCCAGCTTCATCTTCTCGATCAGCAGCTTGCCCTGGTCCGCGTGCGCGACCGTGGACAGCCAGCGCATCGTGATGCCTTCCTCCAGCGCCTCCTCGACCTCGGAGTCGTGGGCCGGCATCCGCTCGCGGGTCCGCCGGTACACCACGACGGCCTCGGACGCGCCGAGCCTGCGCGCGGTGCGCGCGGCGTCCATGGCCGTGTTCCCGCCGCCGTAGACGGCGACCCGCCGGCCCAGCATGGGCTCCGTGCCGTCCTCCATGCCGTGCAGCATCGACACCGCGTCCATGATCCGGGCGGAGTCGCCGGCCGGGATGTAGGCGCGCCTGCCGATGTGGGCGCCGACGGCCACGAAGGCGGCGTCGAAGCCGCCCCCTGCTTCCGTGTGGCCGCCGGCGGCTTGGTTGAGCTCGGCGAGGATGTCGGTGACCTTGGTGTTGAGCTCCAGGGTGGCGCCCATGTCCAGGATGCGGTTCAGCTCGGCGTCGAGGATGTCGCGCGGCAGCCGGTACTTCGGTATGCCGTAGCGCATCATCCCGCCGGGTGCGGCACCCGCGTCCTTGATCGTCACCGAGTGACCTAGCCGGGTGAGGTGATAGGCGGCTGACAGGCCGGACGGCCCCGCCCCTACCACCAGCACCCGCTTACCCGTCGGCGCCAGGGCGGGAACCTTCCAGCCTTGCCGGAGCGCCTCGTCACCTCCGAAGCGCTCGACGGAGTTGATGCCGACGGCCGAGTCCAGCTGGGCCCGGTTGCAGGCGGTCTCGCACGGCCGGTAGCAGACCCGGCCCATGACGGCCGGGAACGGGTTGTCCTCCATGATCTGCCGCCAGGCGGCCTCGTACTGCGCGGGGCCTTCCTCGGCGTCGTACAGCCACTGCTGGATGTTCTCTCCGGCCGGGCAGGCGTTGTTGCACGGCGGCAGGTTGTGCACGTACACGGGCCGTTCGGTGCGCCAGGCGCCGGTGTGGTTGGCCCGGCTCGACCCCACGTCCAGGGTGATCGCGAATGGCTTGTCCATGACGGTCACTGCCCTCCGGGGCTGTCAGCGGTGGCCGAGGCAAGCACCCCGGTCCGTTCGGTAGAAGGGTTTAGGGCGAACCTGGCGATGTTGCGGTCGGCGGCCGCCTGGATCCTGGCGATGACCTCGGTGTTTTCCTTGGGGCGGAACAGGTGCGCGTAGCGGGACTGGATCCGCAGGTAGTCGGTGACCGGCACCCGGTGCCGGATCGGGGTGGAGCTCACCACTTCGCCGGTCTCGGCCTCGAACACCGGGAACAGGCCGCTCTCCGTGGCCAGCCGGGCGACCTTGACCGTGTCGGCCGGCGCACTGCCCCAGCCGAGCGGGCAGGGCACCAGGATGTGCAGGTAGCGCGCGCCGTGGAAGTCCATCGCGCGGGTGGCCTTGTACTCCAGGTCGCGCAGGTCGGCCACGGTGGCGGTGGCCACGTATCCGATCTCGTGCGCCATCGCGATCAGCGGCACGTTCTTGCCCTGGCCGAACCGGTTCCCCGGCTCGCGCCCGACCGCCTGCGTGGTGGCCGTGCGGGCGGCGGGCGGGGTGGCGCCGGAGCGCTGCACGCCGGTGTTCATGTACGCCTGGTTGTCGTAGCAGATGTACAGCACGTCGTCGTTGCGCTCGAACATCCCGGACAGGCAGGCGAAGCCGATGTCGACCGTGCCGCCGTCACCGCCCTGGCCCACCACCCGGATGTCCGTGCGCCCGGCGGCCTTCAGGGCCGCGGCCACCCCGGAGGCGACCGCGGGCGCGTTCCCGAACAGGGAATGCAGCCAGGCGATCTGCCAGGAGGTCTGCGGGAACGGGGTGGAGAAGACCTCCAGGCAGCCGGTCGCGTTGACCGCGATCATCTTGCCGCCGGTGGCGCGCATCACCGCGTCCAGCGCGTAGCGCGCGCCGAGCGCCTCGCCGCAGCCCTGGCAGGCGCGGTGCCCGCAGGTGAGCGAGTTCGAGCGCTCGGTGCGCGCCTGCACGCTGCGCTGGTCTGGGAGCAGCCGGTTCCCGACCGCGAAGCTGCCCGTCTGGTAGAACTTGATTCGCTGGTCCGGCATGGTCCTAACCGATCCGTGAGGCGGTGATGCCCAGGTCGCGGAGCATGTTCTCCGGACTCGGGCCAGATCTGCGGGTGGTGCGCATCCGGGCCAGCTCCCGGTCGACCAGGCCGGTGTCGAGGTCGAGGAAGCTCAGCGGTGGCAGCTCTTCCGCTGCTAGGAGCAGGCCGCGCAGCGACTTCTTGGTGACCGCGCGGCCGCCGAGGCCGGCGATCACGGTGGACAGGTGCGGGGCCATCCGGCCGGCCAGGGCCATCCGGATGTCGGCGGTCACGATGCCGCCGGTGCCCGGGGCGACCGCCCGCTCGAGGACCACGACGTGCCTGGGCATCACGCCGAGCGCGTCGCGGATGGCGTCGGCGGGGAACGGCCGGTACGTGGTGATGCCGAGCGCGCCGACCCGCATCCCGTCGGCGCGCAGCTCGTCCACGGTGTCCTTGACGGTGCCGAGCACCGAGCCCAGCGCGACGACGATGATCTCCGCGTCGTCGGTCTGGTACGGCCGGACCAGGCCGCCGGAAGCCCGGCCGAACTGCGCGGCGAAGTCCGCTGCGGTGGCCGCGATGGTATCCAGCGACTGCCGCATGCGCTCGAACGCCAGGTAGCGGACCTCGGTGAAGGCCTCGGGGCCGACCATGGCGCCGATCGAGACCGGATCCGCCGGGTCGAGCACCTGGCGCGGCTCGTACGGCGGCAGGAAGGCGTCCACCTGGCCGGGTTCGGGGATGTCCACCCGCTCGCTGGCGTGCGTGAGCAGGAACCCGTCCATGCATACCATCACCGGGATGGACAGCTCCTCGGCGATCCGGAACGCCTGGATGTGCAGGTCCAGGGCCTCTTGGTTGGTTTCGGCGAAGAGCTGGAGCCAGCCGGCGTCACGCTGCGACATCGAGTCGCTGTGGTCGTTCCAGATGTTGATCGGCGCGCCGATGGCGCGGTTGGCGACCGTCATCACGATCGGCAGCCCGAGCCCGGCCGCGTTGTAGACGGCTTCGCTCATGTAGAGCAGGCCCTGGCTGGCGGTCGCGGTGTAGGCCCGGGCGCCGGCCGCGGACGCCCCGATGGCGACCGACATGGCGGCGAACTCCGATTCCACGTTGAGGAATTCGGCCGTCAGGTCGCCTTTCTTGACCATCGCGCCGAGCGCCTCGACGATATGGGTCTGCGGGGTGATGGGGTAGGCGCAGATCACCGCGGGGCGGCACATCGCCACCGCTTCGGCCACCGCGCGGGAACCCTCGAGTTGCTTAAGCATCGGTCAGCGCCTTTCAGGTTAGGGCCTTCCCGGTCAGGGCCTCCCGCTCGTCCCTGACGAAAGCGAATGCGGCCCGGGCCGCTGCGGCGTTTCCTTCCGCGACCGGGCCAGAGAACTTGTCGTTAATAGCGGCGAGGACCGAGTCCAGGCTGACCGCCCAGGTCAGGGCGGCGAACCCGCCGAGCAGCGCGGCGCCGGGGAGCGGGCGGCCGAGGTGGGTGAGCGCCAGCGACGAGGCCGGCACGACCAGCAGCCGGTCCCGGTGGAAGTCCTTGACGAACTCCTCCAGGCCCAGCTCGTCGAAGCTGTGGGTGGAGTTGATGAGCATGTAGCCCTCGTGGCCGAGCCCCGCGAACAGCTCCGCCTGGTGCAGCAGCGTGGGATCCTGGATGATCAGTGCGTCCGGCTCGCTGACCGGCTCGTGGGTCCGGATCTCCGCGTCGTCGATCCGGCAGAACGACATCACCGGCGCGCCCATCCGCTCCGAGCCGAAGCTCGGGAACGCCTGCGCGTGCTTGCCCTCGCTGAACGCGGCCGAGGCCAGCAGTTCGGCGGCCGTGACCACGCCCTGCCCGCCTCGCCCGTGGAACCGCACCTGGAACATCGTCGGTGTCCTTTCCTGCTCACTCAGGGCTCGGTCGGCGCCCGGTAGGGGGCGCCGGCCGGAGGCGCTTCCTGGGTCATGCGTGCGTGACGGGGGTGCCTTCGATGATCTCGTGGACGATCTCGGGGTGGCGTCCGATGGTGAGGCCGAACAGCGAGGCCAGCAGGGCCAGGCCGCCCAGGGCGAAGGCCGTGATCGCGGCGATGTAGGTGATCTGGGAGACCTTCCACCAGCCG
>Ga0208565_1000573_pt1 | contig 26337 bp, 24 predicted proteins | sample Sb_taG_7_FD_187706 | JGI IMG/M metagenome (GOLD analysis project Ga0208565, IMG submission 187706) | Peat soil microbial communities from Weissenstadt, Germany - Sb_50d_2_FS metaG (SPAdes) (version 2) | ecosystem: Environmental > Terrestrial > Soil > Wetlands > Peat | place: Germany...
CAGCCCCTGGCAGAACGCCGGGTCGCTGACGTCGCCGGGGTGCACGCTGACCGAGCCGCCGGCCGCGGTGAGCCTGCCCGCCAGGGCCCGGGCGGCGTCATGGTTCCCGGCGTACACCGCGGCCACGTGCGTGCCGTCGGCGGCCAGCACCTCGCTGACGGCCGCGCCGATGCCGCGGGTCCCGCCGGTGACGATGGCGACGCGTTCGGTCATCAGTGCTCCCTCCGTAGCGCGGCACGCACCGCGTCCGTCCCCTCGATGGCCGCTCGTTCGGTATCCGCCACCGGGATCAGGTTGAACGACCGGCAGCCCGCGTCCGCGTACGCCCGCAGGCCGGCCGCGACCTCGGCCGGCGTCCCGCACGGGCAATACCTTTCAAATTTGCCGAACGGAGTCCGGTAAAAAGCCTCCATCACCCCAGCCAGCCTGGGCCGGGCGGTCGCGGCCGAGTCGCCGAGCCCGCACCACACGTGCATGCCGTGCTGCCATCCCCCACCCGCGCCTTCCGCGCACGGAGGGCTCCCGCCCCCCGTTCCCCCTGGCCCTTCTCCCTTCTCTTGCCGGCCCTCGTCCGCGGCGTACTTCGCGATCAGCTCGACCGCGGCGGCGTAGCGGCCGGGGGAGACCCACAGGCCGAGCCAGCCGTCGCCGTGCCGGGCCACCCGGCGCAGCGCCGCGTCGGACCGCCCGCCGATCACGATCGGCACCCGCGGCTCCGGGGCAGGTGCGATGCGCACCTGGTCCAGGTCGAAGAAGGCGCCGCGCATGCTGACCTCCGAGCCCGTCAGCAGCGGCCGCAGCACGGCCAGCGCCTCGTCCATCCGGCGCCCCCTGGTGGCCGGGTCGATGCCGCAGGCGCGCAGCTCAGCAGGGTCCTCGCCACCCAGGCCCACGCCGAAGACCAGCCGCCCGGGCGCGAGCGCCGCGAGCGAGGCCACCTGGCGGGCGACCGGGACAGGATGGCGCAGGGGCAGCAGGTACACCGCCGTCTGCACGGTGAGCCGCCCGGACGCCACGGCGACCGCGGTGGCGGTGAGCAGCCCGTCGAAGCCATGACCGCCCTGGAACGTGACGTGGTCGCCGGTGAAGAGGCGGTCGATTCCGGTCGCTTCCACCCGGCCCACGAAATCGCGCAGGCCCGCCGCCCCGCCGGGCAGCTCGTGCGGCACCCGGAGCCCGACGGTGATGTCGGGCACCTCGGCCCTCCCCATCTCAGTTATCATAGTATTATTATTTAACTGTTTCTGAGCTTTGTCACCTGATCCCGGGGAGCGTTTTGATGGACGATCTGCTGGTACGAGGCGGCCTCGTGGTGGATGGCACGGGCGCCGCGGCCCGCGCGGCGGATGTCCGGGTCCGCGGCGGCCGGATCGCCGAGATCGGCCCGGGCCTGCGGCCGGACGGCGAGCGGGTGCTCGACGCGTCCGGCGCCTATGTCACGCCCGGATTCATCGACATCCACACGCACTTCGACCCGACGGTCTTCTGGGATCCGCTGTGTGACCCGATGCCCCAGCACGGGGTCACGACCGTCCTGGTCGGGAACTGCTCGCTCTCGCTGGCCCCGGTCCGCCCCGCGCACCGCAAGGGCCTGCAGGAACTGCTGTGCTACATCGAGGACCTGCCGTCCGACGTGCTCGACGTGTCCATTCCCTGGGGCTGGGAGAGCTACGGGGAGTATCTGGAGGCGGCGGAAAAGCTCGGCGGCTTCGCGGTGAACATGGCCGGGATGGTCGGGCACAACATGCTCCGCACGTACGTGATGGGCGAGGCGGCCTGGGATCGCCCGGCCACCGGCCAGGAGCGGGCCCGGATCGCCGCGCTGCTCGACGACTCGCTGGCGGCCGGCGCGGCCGCCATGTCAACATCGCTTGGCTTCGATGAGGATAGGGATAAGCGTCCGGTGCCCAGCCGCCAGGCCGATGACGCCGAGCTGGGCGCGCTGCTCGACGTGCTGGCCAGGCACCGGAAGTTCGTCCAGTTCATCCCGGCCGCGACCGGCCGCCAGATGCGCAGGGACGTGCAGCGGATGGCCGATCTGACCGGGCCGCGCGGGGTGGTGAGCACCTGGATCGGCGTGTTCCACGATCAGGATCACCCGGACTGGGCGCGGAGCATGCTCGACTTCGCCGGGCAGCTCCAGGCCCAGGGTGTGCCGAACTACCCGCAGGTCAGCCCGCGCACCCTGGACATCCACGTGAACTGGGACGGCGGCATGTCCTGGTTCGCCCTGGAGAACAGCTGGCACACGATGGTGCAGGCGCCCCGGGCGGAGAAGGAGCCGATGCTGCGCGACCCGCGGTGGCGGGCGCTCGCCCGGGAGGAATGGGACCGGGTCCCGCGGACGATGATCCCGCACAAGCATGCCGACCGGATCCGGCTGGTCTCCGTCACCCGCCCGGAGAACGAGCGCTGGGTGGGCGCGACGCTGGCCGATCTCGTCGCCGACCGCGGCGGCCACCCGTCCGACGTCCTCGCCGACTGGCTGCTGGCGAACGACGCCGACGCCGGCATCGTCGGCGTCGGGGTGGCCAACTCGGACGCCGGCGGCGTGGCGGAGACCCTGACCCACCCGGCGGCGGTGATGGCCAACAGTGACGCCGGCGCGCACCTGCAGATGATGTGCGCCATCGGGGACACCACGCTGATGCTGACCAGGCACGTGCGGGAGCGCGGCGACCTGTCCATCGAGCAGGCCGTGCACCGGATGACCGGCCAGCTCGCGGAGCTGTTCGGGTTCACCGGCCGGGGGCGGCTCAGCCCGGGCGCAGCGGGCGACCTGGCCGTCTTCGGCCTGGATGAGCTCGACTGGGCGGCCGACGTCTTCGTCGCCGACCTGCCCGAGGGCGCCCGGCGGCTGCGCCGTCCGCCGGGCGGCTACCGCTACACGGTCGTCGCCGGCACGGTCGTCCAGCACGACGGCGAGCTAACCGGTGCCCGCCCGGGTACCGTGCTGCGCCCCGGCCGCTGAGGCCTTACCGGGTGGGCAGCGGCCTGCCCTGGTACTCCCGGTTCGCGCTGTTCCTGGCGATCGCGTGCCTGATCAGGGTGACGAGCACGTTCTTAACGGAGTCGCGCTGCCGCGCGTCACACAGCACCACGGGCGTGCCCGGGACCAGGTCGAGGGCGATCTGGACGTCTTCCGGCTGGTAAGTCGGGGCGCCGTCGAAGCAGTTGACCGCGATGATGAAGGGCGTACCGCGGTGCTCGAAGTAGTCCACCGCGGCGAAGCAATCGGCCAGGCGCCGGGTGTCGGCCATGATCACCGCCCCGACGGCGCCGTAGGCCAGATCGTCCCACATGAACCAGAATCGTTCCTGCCCGGGCGTGCCGAACAGGTACATCGTCAGGTCAGCACGGAAGGTTATCCGGCCGAAATCCATCGCTACCGTCGTCGTGGTCTTTCGGTCCACGCCGGTGATGTCGTCGACCCCGATGCTCCGGTCGCTGAGCATCTCCTCGGTACGCAGCGGGCGGATCTCGCTGATCGCGCCGACCAGGGTGGTCTTGCCCACCCCGAATCCCCCCGCGATCAAGATCTTGGCCGCGGCGGGCATCACTTCCGCCTCGACCGTGTCAGAGTGCCTGTAGTGCATCAAGCACGTCCCTCAGTAGACGCTCATGGGAAACCGGTTCGCGGGAAGTCGCGACGACCCGGAGCGCCCCGTACTGGCTCAGGTCGCTGAGCAGCACGCGGACCACCCCCACCGGGAGGTCGATGTCGGAGGCCAGGTCCACCACCGTGATGGGCTGACGGCAGCGGCTCAGGACCCGCCGGTGCTCGCGGTTGAGGCGCGCGTCGGCCGGGAGCCGCGGATGGGCGGCGGCCGCCACCACGTCGATCAGACCGATGTAGGCCCCGGACGCGGGCTCGGTGCGGCCCCTCGTCATCGCATACGGCCGCACGACCGGTCCCGCGTCCCGGTCGAGCCATCTGTCTCTCGGAGCGCTCATGAACGCTTAGCCCACGGCCGGTTCGTGAGCGGCGGGTCGCGGCGCCGCGGCCAGGTGGACGCCCATCCGCCGGACCAGCATGGCCATCTCGTAGGCCATCACGCCCAGGTTGGCGTCGGCCGAGGCGAGCACGGCCAGGCAGGTGCCCTGCCCGGCCGCCATCACGAACATGAACGCGGAGTCCATCTCGATGATGGTCTGCCGCACCTCTCCGCCGCCGACCTGCTGCCCGGCCCCGCGGGCCAGGCTCTGCACGCCCGCGGCCAGGGCCGACAGATGGTCGCCTTCCTCGCGGCTCATGTTCTGTGACTTCGCCACGACCAGGCCGTCCCTGGACAGGACCAGCGCCTGGCGGACATTCGCTACCCCGGAAACCAGGTTGTCCAGCAGCCAGCCGAGCTGCTCCCCGCTGCTCTTCGTCTGCGTCATGACTCGTCCTCACTATCGTTGGATTCCGCGCCCGATGCGCCTCCAGGCCGCCCGTCCAGGATGTCCAGCCCGGCATCGGGGTAGTCCAGCTCGTCGATGCGTCCGCGCAGCCATCCGGCTTGCAGCGTGGACATCAGGCTGCCTATCTGCTCAGGCGACCGTGCCGCTGGCTCGGCCTCCTCGCGTGGCGGAGCGACCGACTCGGCGCCGAGCTGGCCGCGGAGCTGCGGGGCGAGATTGGCCTGGCGGACACGCCGGGGCAGGCCCAGGTATGTCTCCCCGGTTGCCGTCCCGTTCACGGCCCGGCGAGGACCGGTAAGCCCGGTGACCCCCGTCGGCTCGGTAGGCACCGTCGGGCCGGTAGGCACCGTCGGGCCGGTGGGCCCTGCGGATCCGATAGCCCAGGCCGCGGCCGCAGCGGCCGCCATTGACGATCCGGGCTGCGCTTGCGCCGTCCCGTTCGCGGTCCGGCCCGGGTGGTCCGGCGCGGGCGGCAGGGCCCGGAACTGAGACCTGGCGCCGGCCAGCGACGGCTGGTCCAGCTCGGTTCCGTCGTCCCGGCCGCCCTCCGGCGGGAAGCCCGAAAGGGCTGGCGGGTGCCAGCCGGCCAGCCCGGACACCGGGCCGTACTCCCGGCTCCCGGTCGGCCCGGTGTCGTGTGCCCAGCCGTTAGCGGCCGCCGCGGCCAGCTCGCCGGCGCTGCCGGGCCCGAACCACGCGTCTGCCCCGTGCTCGGGCACGATGATCTGCCGGGGAAGCAGCACGATGGCCGTGGTTCCGCCGAAGGGCGAAGGTCGCAGCGACACCTTGATCCCGTGCCTGGCGGCGAGCTGGCCGGCCACGAACAGGCCGAGCCGCTCGCTATTGGCCGGGTCGAACTCGGGCGGGCTGGCCAGGCGCTCGTTGGCGGCGGCCATGGCGTCCGGCTCCATGCCAAGGCCGCGGTCCTCGATCTCCACCGCGAAGCCGTGGGCCACGACACCGCCGATGATCGTGACCCGGGTGGTCGGCGGGGAGAACGCGGTGGCGTTCTCGACCAGCTCGGCGATCAGGTGGATGACGTCGTTCACCGCGATCCCGGCCACGGCGTCGGCGGACTCGGTGATCACGTCCACCCGGACGTAGTCCTCGACCTCGGCGATCGCTGCCTGCAGCACGTCGGCCGCTGGCACCGGGTCACGCCAGCCGCGACCGGGGGTGGTCCCGGCCAGGATGAGCAGGCCCTCGGCATGCCGCCGCATCCGGGTGGTGAGGTGGTCCAGGCGGAACAGGTCCGCCAGGACGGCCGGATCGCTGGTGGCGCGCTCCATGGTGTCGAGCATGCCGAGCTGCCGGTGCAGCAGCGACTGGGTCCGCAGCGACAGGTTGACGAAGACCTGGTTGATGCTCTTGCGCAGGCTGGCCTGGCCGACGGCGGCCTCGACGGCGGTCCGCTGCACGGTGGAGAAAGCCTGCGCGACGTCCGCGATCTCGGTGATCCGGCCCGCCTGCGGCGGCGGGGACTCCGCCTGGACATCGACATCCTCGCCGCGGCCCAACCGCTCGACGACCCGCGGCAGCCGCTCGTTGGCCATCTGCCTGACGCTCTCGTACAGGTTGCTGAGCTCGCCCCGCAGCCTGCGGCCGAACCGCACCATGACGAAGACGGAGGCGACCACCGCGACCAGGCCGAGACCGGCGGCCAGGATGAGTTCGGTCATCACGCTGTCGCGCAGGCGCGTCGACTGCGAGGACAGCAGCACGCCGACCTCCGACCCGTTCGCCAGCACGTTCTTCTGGATCGCCTGGGCGGTGAGCTGGAAGGCCGCGCCATCCACCGGTATCGGCACGTTAACCGGGCTGGCCTCGATCTGGGTCTCGAGGGCCTGGAGCGTACGGTAGGCGGGCGTGTTGTAAATCTGGTTGAACACGGCCGTCAGGCCCGGGTCGGCCAGCGAGAACGTGTCGCCGGTCAACATGTTCTGCTGCCCCACCACCTGCGCGAACAGCATCCGCTCCGGCTGTGGCATCATGCCGCCCGACGCGATCGCCCCCTCGATGAGGCCCACCGCGCCGCCCATGGCTTCCTGCGCCCTGGCCTCCGCGATGGCCGACTGCGTCATGGCGCCGAGCGTGGGGTCGGACGTTGCCGAGGCGTTCTGGAAGTACCGGATTTCGGCCGTGTTGATGGTGTTGTAGGCGTTGAATGCCGCCACCGTGTCGTACGCCCCGGAGTCGACCGTCGCGCGTATCCGGTCCAGGTCGGCCAGGTTCGCCAGGAAGACGTTCATCAGCGCTACGGCCTTCGGGCTCAGCAGCCCGCTCACCTTTATGACCGCGCTGCGGACCGCCGGGACGTACTTGTCGGTGCTGTGCCGCGCGGCCGCCAGTTCCGCCTGGAATATCCCCGGCTGGCGCTTGGTGGCCACCCAGACGAGGGTGAGTGCGCTCTCCACCGGGAGCGTCTCCTGCAGCGCGGTGACGCTGGGGCCGATCGTGGTCGTGATCGTGTTGTAGTGCTGGTAACGGATGACGTTGCCGAGCGTGATACTAGCGGTCAGCCCCCACAGTGCCGCCAGCGACAGCAGCGGGATCAGGAGCAGGCTGATCAGCGTTAGCCGCGCGGACCTCGTGCGGGGGGGTGGCGGGTCGGCAGCCATGGCACCTCTCAGGACTCAATTGATCCAGGACTCAATTGGGCGGCTCAGGAGGAATGTGGTCTTGGCTGTCAGGCAGGAAGCAGCCTCGGCCATCGAGCCGGAGGGGCCTGGCCCGGCAACGGCCGGGCTGGATGCGCAGCGCACGCAAACGGATGCACTGCATGCTAATCGCCACTCGCACTACCCCCCCTGCGTGCCGTCATTCCGGCGGTGAGCCGAGACGAGGAAAGCGCAGTCCCGAACTTTAATCCGATTGAACCGGTTATGCAGTACTTAAGCACATTGAGGTACGTTTTTCGGCTTCTTTCCGTAAATCAGGGATCATGTCGCTGCGTCATCCCCGCTGTGTGGTGCCACCCGGTCCTGCCCGGCGAGCCATTCCCGGTGTCGGGTGAAATGACCGAGGTCGCGCAGCACCATTACTGCCTCGCCCCGGGCCAGGACCACGCCGGTGCTGGCCAGGGTCATCTCGCCCGCGATGTACCAGCGGTGGCCCTCCCGCCGCACCGTCCAGGCGCGCGCGTGCAGCGGGCGCCCGACCGGTACCGGCTTGACGTAGCTGACCGAGAGCTGGCCGGTGACCGCGAGTTCGCGGTGCAGCACCGGCACGTGCCCGAGGACCTCGTCGAAGACGCCGGCGGTCCAGCCGCCGTGGGCGACGTCGGGGCCGCCCTCGTTCTCCGGCCCGCAGACCAGGTCGGTGTGGACCGAACCGTCCGCCTGGAGTTCCTCGCGCCCGAGCCCGAGCCGGCAGGCCCCCAGGCGTCGGCAAGCGCCGCACAGCGCGACGGGAGAGGACGGCTCAGGCGGTAGCTGGAAATCGGACCCTGCCCACGGGGAAGCAGCCATGAGAATCCCTTCGATGACGTACCGGCGCGAGCCGTCACCCTGCCTGGCGGGGCACGTCAGGGCCGGGCCGCGATCGAGATCCCAATATAGCTTAATGAGATATCTATTTCATTAAGCTTGATTCCTGGGTTGGCGATGAGTTTTCCAGAGTTGGCCAAGGCGCGCACCAGGATCGTTCGGCGTATTCCGGGTCCTCCGCAGGGGCCGGAGCTTTCCGCGGCGACCGGAGCGGCCCTCTAGGCCTCCCCCTAGGCAGGCGGAGTTCCCCGGCCGAGGTTCCTGGCCTGCTGCAGCGCCCCGGTTGCGGCCCGCGAGGCAAGCCGTGAGCATCCGAGTAGCAGTGGGTGAGGCTGCTCGGCCGCCAGCCGGTCAAGCGCCGCTTGCAGCCGTCCGGTGATGTCCTGATAGCAGGCCGAGACGACGGCCGCGTCGTCGGCCGCGCCGGGGCCGTAACTCGTCCAGTCGAGCGCGGGCAAGAACTCAAGGGTGAGGTGCGCCGGCAGCGGCAGCGGCGGAGTCAGGATCGAGGTGACGCCGAAGGGGAGGCTCGCGAGGAGGGGAAAGACGTTGATCCGGAGGCTGCGCAGGCCGGCGACCCGGGCCAGTCGGTCGCCGCGCGCCAGCACCATGACGGCGTGATGGCCGCCGTGGGCGACGACGGGTACCACGGGGATCCCGCATCGCAGGGCGAGTTTCACGAAGCCTTTCCTGCCGCCGAAAACAATCTTGTCGCGCTGGGTCCACGGGCGGCAGGCTTCCAGGTCGCCCCCTGGATACACCACGACGCACGCCCCGCGCGCCAGCGCGGACTCGGCTTCGCCGGTGCTCGCAGGGACTACGCCGAGCCGCCGCAGGAAGGGCCCGACCCCCGGCATAGCGAACAGGAGATCATACGCGAGCCCGTGTGCCGGTGCGTCGATGCCGCGGCGGGCCAGGATGGCCTGCCCGCAGACCCATACCTCGGGCATGTAGAACAGGCACGAATGATTCCCGACCACGAGCACGGGCCCGTCGGCAGGCAGCCTGTCGAGTCCCCGTACCTCCGGAGTGAAATAACTCGTGTAGCGGGCGATGGCAGGCAGTTGCCTGCGGATGAACTCCGGGTCGCGCTGCAGCGAGGCGTCGGCGCGCCCCGCGGCGATCCGCCGCGAAAGCGGGTTGAGCACCCGGGCGCGCATGCCGTCGTCCCGGCTCGGGCCTGCGGCCTGTGGGGCAGCGTGGCTAGGCATCTTTCCTCCGGTGCTTATACTGCCGGCATCCGTGCCCGGTCAGGAAGAGTCCTTAGTCACTGCCGCGGCCCGCCGGGTATCCCGTGAAGCGCTCGGCGCACCGAAGGAAAGGCGGGTCGCATGGACGGTTGGGTGCACGCCGGCTTCGAGGACGTGGCGCGAGTGTTCCAGCGGCAGTTGCGCCGCACGACGGGCGGGGCAGCCGTTGCGGTATACCACCGCGGCGAGCTCGTCGTCGACCTGTGGGGCGGGCGGCGTACCGAGGACCAGCCGTGGCGGCCTGACACGCTCGCGATGTGCTTCAGCACGACGAAGGGCGTCATCTCGACGGCGCTGCACCTGCTGGCCGACCGGGGCCAGATCGAGTATGACGCTCCGGTCGCCGTGTACTGGCCGCAGTTCGCGCAGGGCGGCAAGGAAGACATCACCGTCCGCCATGTGCTCACCCATTCCGCTGGCCTGCACCGGATGCGCACGCTGGTAGATCACGCGCAGCAGATGCTGGACTGGGAGTACATGGTGGCGGCGCTGGAGCGGGCCGAGCCGGCGTACGAGCCGGGCACCCGGTACGGCTACCACGCGCTGACCTACGGCTGGCTGGCCGGGGAGCTGATCCGCCGGGTGTCGGGGCGGCCAGTCGCCCGGTTCGTCGACGAGGAACTCGCCCGCCCGCTCGGGCTGGACGGGCTGTATGTCGGGTGCCCGCCCGAGCAGCGCGGCCGGGTCGCGCCGCTGGCGCCGATGGCCGGCTCGCTGGGCCGCAGGCTGGGCCTGCGGCCGGGCGCGGCGGTGATAGGCAGCCCGGCCGGCCAGGTCCCCGCGCTGCTGGGGCTCCCGGTGAACCCGCGCCGGATCGTCAACACGCTGCTGCCGCGCGGGATCGAGGACGTGCTGTGGGGCCCGGAGATGATGGACGCGGAGGTCCCGGCGGCCAACGGGTTCTTCACCGCCCGGTCGCTGGCGAAGCTGTACGCGATGCTGGCCCACGGCGGGCAGGCCAGCGGCGTACGGCTGCTGTCCCCGCAGACCGTGCGGAAGATCGCGGTGGTGCACTCGCGCGGCCCCGATCTCGTCCTGGTCCTGCCGATGGGCTGGCGGCTCGGCTATCACAGCGCCTTCACGACGCGAGGCACCGTGCCCGGCGCGTTCGGCCACTTCGGGTTCGGCGGGTCGGGCGGATGGGCCGACCCGCGGCGTGACCTGGCGCTGGCCATGGTGTGCAACCGCGGCACCGGCACGCCCATCGGTGACCTGCGCCTAGCGCAGCTCGGCTCCGCCCTCGTCCGGGCGCCAGGCGCGCGCTCACCGGGGTGAAGCCAGGCGCCCCGGCGTGCGAGACGTGCAGCCAGCCGCACGCGATGAGGAGCACGGACCAGGGGCGGCATGAAGATGACGAGCACCGAGTCGACCGCCGGGTCCGCCAGCACCCAATCGAGTTCGGCAGGCGGTGGCTGCTGGTGATTACAGAACGTGACGTAGAAAGCGGATGAGCTTCGCTGCACTACCGGCCGGAAGTCCTACGAGCGGGGACGCTGGTTCATAAGCGGTGCGCGATCGGGGTGTGCGCTACTCAGGCGCGTGGCACACGGCCTCGACGTTGTTACCATCGGGGTCACGCACGAACACGCCGTAATAGCTTCCTCACGGCATCGTCAGGCGAGGAGGACGGCGTGTGAGCCTCAGCTCAGGCCTCCGCGACTCGGTTCCGATACCCACGTCAGGCGGGTCTGGCTGCCCTTCCTCGGCGGACTTGACGCGTGCCCGCGCGGTGCGGCCGTTACGCGTTCGGCACAAGAGACGTCTTCCATGCTCGACCGTGCGGGCGTAGCGTATGCGTCGTCAACCTCTGGGTGAAGCTTGGGGGCGCGGATGGCGACAAGCGGGAATCGTCACCTCATTGGCGTGATCGCAGCGCTGGTCGTGCTCGGCGGCCTGTTCGTAGGGCTCGTGTTCGGGGTGCGCGCGATCGACGGCCTGGGCTTCGAGCCCCCCGCGGCCGCCTCGACCCAGGGCGCCAGCATCACGTTGTCCGCCTGGCCGGACAGCCACCCCTGTCACGGCAACGGCTCCGGTGCCCCGGGCGGGGGCGCCAACCCCAACTGGGTGACGTTCTGCCCGACCACGACCATCAAGATCCCCGCGTACAGCACCGTGACCGTGACGATCGACCAGTACGACACGGCCACGCCGCTGCACAATCCGTTCTTCGCGCGCGTCACGGGCACTATCGGCAACGTCATGTACGTGAACGGCCGCCCGGTCAGGCAGATCAGCCCGAACGCGCCCGCCCACACCTTCACCATCCAGTCGCCGCCCAACCCCGACCAGTTCCCGCTGTTCGTCAGCGTCCCGCTGCCCGGGGTGCCGAGCAGCGCGCCGAACACCGTGACCATCGCCGGCGAGCAGTACCCGAAGCCGAACGTGATCATGTTCCGCTTCAGGACCGGCGCGCCGGGGCTATACATCTGGCACTGCTACGTGCCCTGCGGCACAGGGCTCGCCGGTAATCAGGAAGGCTTCGGGGGGCCGATGTCGACCGTCGGCTACATGTCGGGAACGCTGAACGTCACCTGACGTCGGCAAGGAAAGAACGGCTTCGCAGTCAGGGAGGTAGCTCCATGACCTCTGGCCTCCCGCCGGCGCCAGGCTCCGAAGAGCCGCCGCCCGGCGCACCAGAGCCGTCGGCGCCCGCCGCGGAACAGGCTGCTCCTGGCGCAGTCATTCCTCCGCCGCCCGGCGCCGGAGAACCCGTAGGCGGCCAGGGTGGCCGGGGGCACATCCGGCGCGTGCTCACGATCTGGGCGGTGCTGTCGGTCGTGTTCATCGCGCTGGCGGTGCTGATAGTGCCGCTCGTCACCCCCAAGTCGGCGAGCTCGGTCGCTGGCTTCGCGAACCTGACCGAGCTGGTGTTCACCGTACTGGCGATACCGGTGGCGCTGTTCGTGTGGGTGTTCGTATTCTACAGCCTGATCGTCTTCCGGCAGAAGGCGCCGGCCGCCGGCCGCGTCGAGGATCTGGAGGACGGCGCGCCCCTGCAGCCACGGCCGTGGCAGCAGATCATGTGGCTGGCCATCACCGGCGCGCTCGCGATCTTCCTGGTGGGCTGGGGGATGTTCGGCTTTTACCAGCAGACCACCGACCCGCCGTCCAACCCCCTGGTGGTGGATGTCACGGGCCAGCAGTGGACCTGGACCTACTACTACCCGTCGCTCGGCGTGCAGAGCCACGTGCTCGAGCTGCCGCTGGGCCGGCCGGTCGAGTTCCGGATCACCTCCGATGACGTCCTGCACGGCTTCGCGATCAACGAGCTTGGAGTGGCCATGGACGCGAACCCCGGGTTCTGGGTGGCTGCGCCGATCGTGACGCCCACCAGGCTCGGCCAGATGACCGCCCGGTGCGTGGAACTGTGCGGCCTGTACCACACTTACATGTGGACGCAGGTCGAGGTAGTCACCTCGGCGAACTTCACCGCCTGGGTGGCAGCCAACGGCGGTAATCCCGGCGCGGCGAGCACGCAGAGCGGTGCCCAGTGAGCGCGGTCACCGGCGTCCACGAGGGCGCCGGCGCGGGCCGGTCCAGGTGGCAAGCCCTGGTGCCGAGCGTCGTCTCGGGCCTGGTGCTGGGCCTGGTGGCCGCGATCGTGGTCGGGTTCGTGGTGCACGCCGTCGTGCCGGCCACGTACCGGCCGGATGACACGATCGTCGCCGCCTACATCGCCTGGTTCCTGTTCTTCCTGGTCGGCATGGGGGCCGCGAACTACCCGCTGAAGTGGGCCCTGGGGCAGCCGGACCCGACCCACGAGGAGGAGCTGGAGCTGGCCGGGCAGGGCCAGGGCGTGTGGCGCTACTTCAAGTTCTGCACCGACCACAAGGTGGTCGGGATCCAGTACCTGGTCACCGTGTTTGTCCTGTTCCTGGTGGGCGGGGCGGCCTCGTGGATGATCCGACTCGAGCAGGCCAGGTCGGGAGCCAAGGTCTTCACCCCGGCCGCCTACAACACGATCGTGGGCATGCACGGCCTGGTGATGATCGTGACCACGATCATCATGATCTCCGCCGCGTTCGGCAACTACTTCGTGCCCATCATGATCGGCGCCAACGACATGGCCTTCCCGCGGCTGAACGCGCTCAGCTACTGGACGCTGTTCGCCGCCATCCCGGTGCTGCTGTCCACCCTGGCCCTGGGCGGGTTCTCGACCGGCTGGACCGGCTACGCGCCGCTGGCCGACCAGGCGGCCCTGGGCATGGACGCGTACTGCGTGACGATCGTGCTCTTCGCCCTGTCGGTCGCGTTCGGCGCGGTCAACATCTTCGTGACCGTGCTCACCATGCGCGCGCCCGGGCTGAGCCTGACCAGGCTCCCCGTCTTCGTGTGGAGCACCGTGCTGTCCACGCTGCTCGGGCTGCTCGTCTTCCCGGCCTTCACGGCGGCGGTGCTGTTCACGCTGCTCGACCGCTGCTTCGGCACCGCGTTCTACGAGGCGTCCCTGGGCGGGAACAACTTCGTCTACGAGCAGCTCTTCTGGTTCATGGGACACCCCGAGGTGTACGTGATCCTGCTGCCCGCGGTGGGGGCGATATGCGAGGTGATCACGGTCTTCGCGCGCAAGCCGCTGTGGGGGTACCGGCTGGTGGTCGGCGGCATGATCGGCATCTTCGTGCTGAGCGTCACGGTGTGGATGCACCATCTGTACTGGTCGGGCGCGAACCTCCCGCTGGACACCCCGATCATGCTCGACACCGAGCTGATCTCGATCCCCACCGGGCTGATCTTCTTCGCGCTGGTCGGCACGCTGTGGCGGGGGCGGATCCGGTTCGACCCGCCCATGCTGTTCGCCATCGCCTTCGGCGTGAACTTCATGATCGGCGGCGTGACCGGGCTCTACCTGGCCGACGTGCCCACCGACTCGGTGTTCCACGGCGACATGTTCACTGTCGCCCACTTCCATTTCACGCTGGTGGGCGGCGTCGTGTTCGGGTTCCTGGCGGCGCTGTACTACTGGTTCCCCAAGATGACCGGGCGGCAGCTTGACCGCCGGCTGGGCGTGCTGCATTTCTGGCTGTTCGAGATCGGCTTTCTGGGCGTGTTCATCCCGCTGTTCTACGCCGGGCTGCAGGGGGAGCCGCGCTGGCAGGCGTATGTCGACCCGCAATTCGGGACGGCGAACCTGATCTCCAGCCTGTTCGCGATCCCGATCATCGCCTCGGTGGCCGTCCTCGGCTACAACATCCTCGTCTCGTGGAGAGCCGGCGTGCCCGCCGAGGCGAACGTATGGGGCGGCCGGACGCTGGAATGGATGCTGCCCAGCCCGGTGCCGCTGGTCAACTTCGACCGTCCTGTCGTGGTCCTCGCGGGCCCGTACGACTACGGGATGGGCGGGCCGCGGCTGATGGGCCAGCCGGCCATCGCCGGCGCGTCGGTCGACACCGCGGTGGTCGCGAGCCCGCACCCGGACGAGGGGTCCCGGGCCGACCGGGCCCGCTACGGTACCCTGCTGCTCGTCCTGTCCTGGACGATGTTCGGCCTGGCCCTCTACTCGGCCTACATCTACCTGCACGCGCTCAACACGGCGGGGCAGTTCAGGCCGTCCGCTGAGCCCGTGCCGTCGACCGTGGGCACCGTGCTCATCACGGTGGCGGCCGTGCTCGGCGCCGCGGTCTGGACCTGGGGGCACATCGGGAAACAACCCGCCGACAGCCCGCGGGTCCGGCTCGGGTTGACGCTCGGCTGGCTCATCACGCTGGCCGGGCTGGCGGGCAGCCTCGTGATATTCGCGACCCTGAACTACCCCGCCCCGGTAAACGCCTACGGCAGCATGATGGAGCTGTTCGTGTTCTTCCACGCCTGGCACCTGATCATCGCCCTGATCATCGGTGCGCTGGTGCTGGGCCGCCAGTACCGGGGCCGGCTGGCCGGGCGCGAGTACACGATCGAGTGCGTGGGTTACTGGCTGTGGTACACCGCGGTCCTGGCCGTGGTGACGACGGTGCTCACCTTGGCGCTCAGCTGACGGCCGACGGGCCCGGGTTCGCCGGGCGGATATACCCACGGAGGCGATGAGGGCATGGCAGGCGACCTGCCTTTGGTGCTAGTCGTGGTGGCGTTCGCGTGGTACCTGCTGGGCGAGCGGCGCGCCGCCGCGCGTCCCCGCCGTCCGCGCGCTCAGCGCGCGCGTCAGCGCTCGCTCGCGTTCTACGCCGGGCTGCTGATCATCCTGATCGCGCTCTCCCCACCGGTGAACGCGCTTACGGACAAGCTGTTCTGGGCGCAGATGATCCAGCGCCTGCTGCTGCTGACGGCCGCCGCGCCGCTGATCGCGCTCGGTCGGCCGTGGATCGTGCTCTGGCGGGCGTGGCCGCCCCGGGTGCGGCAGCCAGTCACCCGGGCGCTTACCCGGTCGCCGTCCTGCGCACCGATTCGCGGGCTGTTCCGCGCGCTCGCCCGGCCTCCCGGCGTGTGGCTCGCGTTCAGCGTCAACCTCGTGTTCTGGCACCTGCCCGGCCCGAACGACCTGACGCTGCGCAACGGCTACGCGCATCTCCTCGCGGACGGTGCCTTCCTGCTGTTCGGGATCCTTTTCTGGAACCAGGTGACCGGCTCCTCCCGCGCCACGTCCCCGGCCACGTACTCGCGCCGCATCGGCTACGTGGCGTCCGCCATGCTGACCAACGTGGGGCTGGCGATCTTCCTCGCGTTCGCCCAGCACCCGCTCTACGCCCCCTATGCCGAACTGGCGCACCGGCCGGGCGGCATTACGGCGCTGGCCGACCAGCAGATCGGCGCCGGCGTGATGTGGGCCGCGGGCGACCTGCCGTTCGCGATCGCCCTCGCCTTGCTGGTACAGCACTGGCTGGCGGCGCAGGAGGCCACGACGGCCCGCCTCGACCAGATGGTCGCGGGCGCGCTTGATCGCGGGTGGCCAGCAAGCGCAGGCCAGCCGCCGGCACCGCTGGCACAGGCGGCCGCACTGCCGATTGAAACCACCCCGGCAACCGGGCCGACGACCGGCGGGCATGCCGGGCGGCGGGATAGCCCACCGTGACCACCCCGCCATCTCAGTCATGAGGCCATCCCGTGTGTAGTTGGCGCCGCAGCAGTTTGCCGGTGGCGTTGCGGGGCAGCGACGGCACGAACTCCCACTGGGCCGGCACCTTGAAGCCCGCCAGCGCGGCGCGCGCGAAGGCCCGCAGTTCCTCGCGGCAGGGCGGGTCCGCCGGATCGGCCGGAACCACGAAGGCCCTGATGGTCTCGCCGAGCAGCCGGTCGGGTACGCCGATCACCGCCGCGTCGGTGATCCGGGGGTGCTCGAGCAGGCGGTTCTCGACCTCTTGCGGGTAGACGTTCTCGCCGCCCCGGATGATCATGTCGCCGCGCCGGCCGACCAGGTAGAGGTAGCCGTCGTCACCGATCCGGCCCAGGTCACCGGTGCGCAGCCAGCCGTCAGGGCCGGCCGCGAACAAGTGATCGGCGCGGGCGATCACCTCGCCGGCGCCGGAGCCGTCCGGGTCCGCGACGCGCACCTCGACGCCCGGCGCCGCGCGGCCCACCGAGGCGAGCAGGTCCTCTCGCCCGGCCGCGGCGAGCCGGTGATCCTCGGGTGACAGCCAGGTGATCGGGCTGCCCTCGGTCTGCCCGTAGAGGGTGAGGAAGTCGGCGCCGGGCAGCTGCCCCATGGCCGTGCGCAGCGTGTCCGGATGGATGGGGGAGGCGCCGTACTGCATGACGCGCAGCGTGCGCAGCGGAAGCGCGCCCTGCCGGAGCAGCATCTCCACCATGGTGGGCACGGCGAGCGCATGGGTGACGCCGAGCGGTTCGAGCTCCCGCCACGCCGCCACGGTGAAGCGCGGCACCGCGACGGTGGTGGCGCCCGCGGCCAGGGCGACCATGATGTTGCCCAGGCCGGCGATGTGGTGGAACGGTGAGGCCGTGGCGAAGACGCTGCCTGGCCTGAGCTGCTGCAGCGTGGCGTTGAGCCGGCAGCGGCGGGCGAGCCGGTCGTGCCGGTAGGGGACGGCTCTGGGGTGACCGGTGGTGCCTGAGGTGTGCAGCACGACGGCCGTATCGCCCGGCCTGGGTACCGGCAGCGGCCCGGCCCCAGAGCCCAGCGCGGGCAGCCCACCAAAGGTCAGCACCTTGAGGCCCAGATCCGCGGCCACCGCCGCGGCGATATCCGCGAACGGCGGCTGGGTGACGAGGCAAGGGGCGGCCAGGCGCTCGATGCAGCGGGCCAGCTCGCGCACGGTCAGCCGAGGACCGAGCGGCGCGATCGGCCGCCTGGTCGCGGCGCCCGCCAGCACCAGGGCGAGTGCCTCGGGGTTCGCCTCCAGCAGGGCCGGCACCGGAACCCCCTCCGGCAGGGCCGGCACCGGAAGCCCCTCCGGCAGCCCGGCCCCGGTCAGCCAGCGGGCCGCGTCGGCGGCGTGGCCGAGCAGCTCTTCCCCAGACCACGTAGAAGCGGCGGTGACCACCGCGGGAGCCGCGGTCGCCTGCGCGGCGCCCACCATGGACACCCAGTCGGCGAAGGCCCGGTTCGTCATGCTCAGTACCCGAGGTACCCGAGTCGGCTCAGCAGCCGCTCGTAGTGGCCGGCCGGGTCGCCCAGCCACATCCGCGAGGTGGCGGCACGCCGGAAGTACAGGTGGGCCGGGTGCTCCCAGGTGTAGCCGATCCCCCCGTGGACCTGGATGTTCTCCGCGGTGGCCAGGTAGGCGGCCGCCGAGCAGGTCGCCTGGGCGATACTCGCCACGACGGGAAGCTGATCCGGCCGGGCGTCTGCGGCCCGCAACTCCGGCCGGACGTCTGCGGCCCGCAACTCCGGCCGGGCGTCTGCGGCCCACAACCCAAACCATGCGGCCGAACGTGCCGCCTCCAGCTCGAGCAGCACGTCCGCCAGCTTGTGCTTGATCGCCTGGAATGACCCGATCGGACGGCCGAACTGCGTCCGGAGCAGGGCGTAGTCGCGGGCCATGTCCAGGGCCCGCTCCGCCACGCCGACCTGCTCGCAGGCCAGCGCCACGCAGCCGAGATCGTAAACGCGCGCCAGCGCGGGTGCGGCACCGCCGTCCGGGCCGAGCAGGATCGCCGGGGTGGCCGCGAAGTCCAGCCGCGCGTACTTACGGGTCGCGTCGAAGGCAGGCAGCAGCGTCCTGGCCAGCCCCGGCGCGGGGCCGCGGACCGCGAACAGGGACATCCCCTCGCCGGTCACGGCAGGCACCAGGACCAGGTCAGCGACATGGCCGTCCAGGACGAACCCGGCGGTGCCGTCCAGGACCCAGCCCTCGGCCGCCCGCGGGTCCGGCCCGGCCAGGCGCCGCGCCGCGACCGCCGAGCCAGGTTCCCCGCCGCTGGGCAGCGTTCCCGGGATGGCCACGGTAGCGATCAGCTCACCGGCCGCGATGGCCGGGAGCCAGCGGCGCTGCGCGGCGTCATCCGCCGCTTCGAGCAGTGCCGTCGCCGCAAGCACCGCGGTACTAAGAAAAGGGCCGCAGAACAACGCCCGGCCCATCTCCTGGGCCACGATGCCGAGTTCGGTGCAGCCAGCCCCGGCGCCGCCGTGCGCCTCCGGGATCGCCAGGCCGAGCAGCCCGAGTTCGTCGGCCATCCGGTGCCAGGTGTCGGCGTCGTAACCGGGTTCGGTGGCCATCAGCCGGCGTACCTCGGTTTCGGGCGACGTCTTGTCCAGGAACTGGCGTACCGTGCGCCGCAGTTCCTCCTGCTCCGGGCTGAACGCGAAGTCCACGTCAGCCAGCGAGCCGGGCGTGAGCGTATCCGGACATGACCTCGGTGCCGTCGCCGTTCACCGTGGACACCGAGAACTCGGCGTCCCCATCCCCGGCGCGCACCACGGCGCACCGGACCGTCAGGGTGTCACCCGGCCACACCTGCGCGGTGAACCGGACCCCGAACCGCACCAGGTTCTCCGCCCCGACCAGCCCGGCGATCACCTGCCCGGTCAGGCCCATGGTCAGCATCCCGTGCGCGAACACCGACGGGTACCCGGCGATCTTGGTGGCGTAGATCTCGTCGGTGTGCAGCGGGTTGTAGTCGCCCGAGGCCCCCGCGTACTGCACGATCTGGGTCCGCTTGAGGTCGGTCACCACGACCGCCTCGAACGTCTGACCCACGGCCAGCGAGCCGGCCAGAAGCCCCGTCACAACGCACTTCCTCTCTCCGGCCGGACCACGCTCACGCTGCGGGCGGTGACCACGAGCTCGCCCGCCTCGTCGCGGAACTCGGTGATCTGCTCGCGGAACCGCAGCCGCCCGGAGCGCCCGTGCTTCTCCCACTCCCGGCCCGGCCGGGTGGCGCCGGTCAGCACGTCGCCGACCCGGACCGGCCGGTGGTAGACGAAGTGCTGCTCCGCGTGCAGCCCGCCGGCCCCCTCCGTGACCAGCCCGGCGTCGCCGCCCGAGCCGTGCCACGGCACCCCCGGCCGCGGCCGCAGCGGGTACTCCGGGTCGAACTGCGCCCCGGCGATAAGAAAGGTGGGCGGCGCCGCGTCGCCCGAACAAGGCAGCCCGCCCGAAGGATCATCCGCGCCCAGAGAACGGGCGAAGGCCAGCACGTGGCCGGCCTCGACCGGGAACCGTCCCGCGGCCACCTCAGGCACCACGTTCCGTGCTAGCTCGGGGGGACGACCCCCCCGCTCTGCCGTCCTGGGGGGACGACCCCCCCGAACCCCCCCGAGGCCCCCGCTCCGTGCCGACCACGGACACGAACGACACGCACTCGCCCGGGCCGCCGCCCAGGTTGTGGGTGAGCGCCAGCGAGCGCCCCTCGGCGACGGTGCGCACCGCGCGCTCAGCAGGCGCCTCGCCGCGCAGCTGCAGCCAGGCCTCGAACATCATCCGCAGCCCCGACGCGCCGATCGGGTGCCCGAAGGCCTTCAGCCCGCCGTCCGGGTTCACCGGCAGGTCGCCGTCCAGATCGAAGCGGCCGGACAGCACGTCCTTCCAGCCCTGCCCGCGCTCGGCGAAGCCGAGATCCTCCATCAGCACCAGCTCGGTCGGGGTGAAGCAGTCGTGCACCTCGGCCAGGGCCAGCTCGGCGCGCGGGTCGGTGATCCCCGCCTGCCGGTAGGCGTCCTGGGCCGACGCGGCCACCTCGGGGAACGTGGTGAAGTCGTAGCCAGGGTCGGACAACCCGGAGGCCGCGCCGGCCACCAGGGACAGCGCCTTCACGTACAGGGGCCGCGACGTGTAGCGGTGCGCGTCTTCGGCCCGTACGACGATGGCCGCCGCCGAACCATCCGACACCCCCGAACAGTCGAAGATGCCGAGCATCCCCGCGACCAGCGGCGATCGGGAGATCGTCTCCTTCGAGACTTCCTTGCGGAACTGGGCTCGCGGGTTCTTCGCCCCGTTCTGGTGGTTCTTCCAGGCGACCCGGGTCAGCACCTCCTTCAGCTCGGCCGGATCCACGCCGTACTTCGCCGCGTAAGCCGGGGCGAGCAGGCTGAAGTTCGCCGGGGCGGTGGTGTCGCCCTTCCCGTCGTCGCCCGCGCCGGGCAAAGCCGAGCCGACCAGGCCGGAGAAACCGGAGTCCTTCAGCTTCTCCACGCCGATCGCCATGGCGCAGTCGTAGGCGCCGCTGGCCACCGCGTAGCAGGCGTTGCGCAGCGACTCGGACCCGGTCGCGCACATGTTCTCCAGCCGGGTGACGGGCTTACCCACCAGCCGCAGGGGCCGGGACAGGGTGAGCCCGGACACGCCGGAGCCCATCGTCCCGAGCCAGAACGCGTCGATGTCGCCCAGCGACACGCCAGCCGACGCGGCCGCCGCCGTGGCCGACTCGACCAGCAGGTCGTCGGTGGATTTGTCCCAGTGCTCGCCGAAGGCGGTGCAGCCCATGCCCACGATGGCGACCTGGTCCCTGATGCCGTGTGACCCCATTACTCGTCCTTCCCTGGCCCGGACCGGACCGGCCGCGCTTTCCAGAAGTAGTTGTGCACCCCGGCCGCGGTGACCAGCCGCCGGAAGGTCATCTCGACCCGCAGGCCGGCCCGGACCTCGTCCTCGGACGCGTCGGTGAGCTGGCAGCGCATCCGGCCGCCGCCGTCGAAGTCGAGCACCACCATGAGCATCGGCGGGCTCGGCGTGTAGGCGAGCCGGTCCACGGTGTAGGTGGTCACGGTCGCGGGCACGTCGGCGAGCGGCTCGGGGGTCATCTCGTCCACCGCGTGGCACTGCTGGCAGACCCGGTCCGGTGGCAGGCTGCGCGTGCCGCAGCGGGTGCACTTCGCCGCGACGAGCCCGAACTTCCAGCCCGTTCGGCGCAATGATGGCGGTGCCGCGACCGGATCCGGGTCCGGCCGGCGGGGCGGTTCGCGGTCCAGGAACCCGCGCCAGGACAGGAAGGTGGCGTAGTCCAGCGCGGTGCTGCCCGCCGCGATCTGCGCGGTGACCGGCTGCGCCTGCCGGTGCCGGGCCAGCGCCTCGGTGGTCCGCAGCGCCAGGGCGAACGCGCCGTCGGCCAGCACCACGAGCAGGATGGTCTCGCCCGGCCCGGCCCGGTCCAGGACGTCGGCCAGCACGATACCGGGCTGCGCGGTGCCGGCGTTGCCGATGCGGTCGGAAAGAGGTGGGGCGTAGGTGCCGGCGACCGCCTCGGCCGGCACTCCGGCGGCACGGACGGTGCGGCTCACCGCGCGGGCCGGCAGCCCGGCCACGATGAGATGATCCACTTGCCCAGGGGTGAGCCCCGCCTGTTTCAGGGCGTCGGCCATGGCCGCCTCGGCCAGCGGGCCGTACACCTGCTCGCCAAACCGTTCCTCCCACACCCGCGAGGCGGCCGCGCCGGGCGTCCGCCACCGGTCCAGGAACTCGGCGGTGGCGCAGCCCTGCCCGATGACCTCGGCCAGCACCGGCAGTGCTGGCCCGGGGGGACGACCCCCCCAGACCCCCCCGCGGAGGCCCGCGCCGCCGTCCGCGCCAGAGAAGACGAAGGCGGCCGCGCCGTCGCCGCCGTCCCGCTCGTCCGCGCTGCCCGGCAGCCCGGTGCGGATATCGGCGAGCACGGCCATGGCAGGCACCGCCGACTGGGCGGCGGTGACCAGCGCGCCCACGCCCGAGCGGACGGCGCCGGCCATGTCGACCGCGAGCGCGTCGGCCGGCAGCCGCAGGGCGGCGTGCACCGCCGTGGCGTTGGTCTTGTCCGCGTAGGCCGGGACGGTGGTGGCGAAGAACAGCTGCCGCACGCACGCGCGGCCCGGCTGCCCGCCGGGCCCCGTGAGGCCGGTCATTGGGGCCAGGGCGACGCGACCCGCCGCAACCGCCATGGAGGTGGTGTCTTCGTCAAAAGCGGCGACCGAACGAGTGCCGGAACCCCCGCCACTGCCCAGCACCCCCGCTATCCGGGTGCGCTCCAACTGGTAGTAGGGGATGTAGGCGCCATATCCGACGAGCCCTCCCATGACTCTCCTTACTGTTTGGCCTCACGATTGGTCAGATGAGTAAAAATAGATTACCTGTTATACTATTTAGAAGCTAGTCCCACTGTGCTACCCCACTGGGCCACCCCCACTGGGCCGCACGGTCAGAACGAGGGAGCCCGCGTGGACCTCAGCTATCCCGCCGAGGCGGAAGCCTTCCGGGCCGAGGTGCGGGCCGTGCTGGCGCAGGAGCTGCCGCCCGGCTGGGCGGGCATCGGGGCCATCGCCGGGCGTCAGGACGCGGAGCGGTTCGCGGCGCAGTGGCGGCAGGTGCTGTACCGGCGAGGCCTGCTCGGCATCACCTGGCCGCCTGAGCATGGCGGGCGCGGGCTGTCCCGGCTGCACCAGGTGGTGCTGATGGAGGAACTAGCGCGGGCCGGAGCCCCGTTCGGCGAACATACTGATCTTTTCGGCATCAAGATGCTGGGCAGCACGCTGCTCCGCTGGGGCACGGCCGAGCAGCGGCGCCGGTTCCTGCCGCGCATCCTGTCCGGCGAGGACCGGTGGTGCCAGGGCTTCTCCGAGCCCGGGGCGGGCTCCGACCTCGCGTCGCTGACGACCCGGGCGAGGCTGGACGGGGGAGACTGGGTGATCGACGGGCAGAAGGTGTGGACCTCGGTAGCGCACCGGGCCAACTGGATCTTCCTGCTGGCCCGGACCGACCCCCGGGCCCGCGGCCACCGGGGTATCTCGTTCCTGCTCTGCCGGCTCGATCAGCCCGGCATCGAGATCAGGCCGATCCGCCAGCTCACCGGGGACAGCGATTTCAACGAGGTGTTCTTCACCGGCGCCCGGACCCCCGCCGACCTGGTCGTCGGCGCTCCGGGCGAGGGCTGGCCGGTGGCCATGACGCTGCTCGGGCACGAGCGAGGCGAGGAAGCGGCCACCAACCCCATCCTGTTCCGCGCCGAACTGGACCGCCTGCTCGCGCTGGCCACCGAACGCGGCCGCGACCACGACCCTCTCATCCGGCAGCGCCTGGCCTGGTGCTACGCCCGGGTGGAGATCATGCGCTACCTCGGTTACCGGATCCTCACCCAGGTGCAGAACGGAACCGAACTGGGCCCAACTGAGCTGGGCCCAACCGAACTGGGCGCGGCGGCCTCGGTCGCGAAACTGTACTGGAGTGAGTACCACGCGGCCGCGACCGAACTTGCCCTGGACATCCAGGGCCTGCCCGGGCTGGTGCCGGAGGGCCGCGGCCCGCTGCGCGCGGTGCGCACCGACGACCCCGGCGCCCCCAACTCCTCCGGCTCCTGGCTCGGCGCCTTCCTGAACGCCCGGGCCGGCACGATCTACGCCGGCACCTCCGAGGTGCAGCGCAACATCCTCGCCGAGACGGTCCTCGGCCTGCCGAAGGAGCGACGTGACAACAGTTGATCCGGGAGAGTTCGGCGGCCGGGTCGCGCTGGTGACGGCGGCCGCGGGCCAGGGCATCGGGCAGGCGGTGGCGCGGCGGCTGGCCGCCGGCGGCGCGCGCGTGGTGGTGACCGACATCCACCCGGGCCGCACCGAGAAGGTGACCGCGGCGATCGCCGCCGACTACCCGGCGGCCACCGTGGCCGGCTACCCGCTGGACGCCGGCGACCGGGATCAGATCGACGCGGTGGTGGACGCCGTCACCGCGTCGCTGGGGCCCGTGCAGATCCTGGTCAACAACGCGGCGGTGAACGTCGTCGGCAGCATCTTCGGCTACGACCCGGCCGACTGGGACCGCGTGGTCCGGGTCAACCTCACCGGCCCCTGGTACCTGTGCCGCCGCGCGATGCCGCTGATGCGCGACGCGGGCGGCGGCGTGATCGTCAACGTGGGCAGCTACGCGCCCGACGTCGGCGGCGGCGGCATCGAGGCGCCGTACGCGGCGTCCAAGGGCGGCCTGTCCGCGCTCACCCGGGGGCTCGCCCACGAGGGCGGACCGCACCGGATCCGTGCCGTCTACCTGTCCATGGGCGTGGTCAAGGACACCAAGTTCGCGCAGGACAACGCCGAGCTGCTGGCCCGGATGCCGGGCACCACCGGGCCGCTCGGTGACCTGCCGGGCCCGGCCGACATCGCCGAGGCGGTCGCCTTCCTCGCCTCCGACCGGGCCGCCTACATTACCGGCGAAGTCCTCAACGTGGCCGCCGGCGCCTACATGCGCAACTGACCGCCTCCGCGCCGATCTCGCTGGTGCCGTTCCGCTGGCGCTAGACGGCCGCGGCCCCGCCGTAGGCCCAGGCCCGGTCGGCGTTCGGCCCCGGATCACCGGCCAGGAGGTTAACCCGCGAGGCTCCACACGTAGGTCGTGCCGTTCTTGTCGGCGACGGCGAGCTGCGCGCCCGTCATGCTGAACGCCAGCGAGTTCACCCCGCTGCCGCCCGGGTCGCTGATCGTGCCAAGTGACGCGCCGGTCGTCGCGTCCCAGAGGTAGATCGCGTTGCCGGTACCTGCAGTGGCGAGCAGACGGCCAACCTCGCCCGCCCGGACGCCGACTCGCCGGCCACCGCGCACCTCCCGCCAAGACCGACCGTAACGCCCCAATAATGGCAGTTGCGCATGCCCCGCGTGACCGGAAAGAAGCACGTCGATTCCCCTCCGGGAACAGCAGCAGCACCTGTCCCGGCTGCTCGGCGGGCGAGGCCCGCATGAGGTCCGCCGTCACGACGAGCAAGACAGCTATGACGAGCACGCCGAGCGCGCCCCGCGCCTTGAGGTGCTGCAGCGCGCCGAGAGCGAATTTGACCCCGCGCCGTTCGACGCCGAGGCGGCCCGCCTCTTCGGCCGCGTGACGGCAGCGGTTGTCACTGCCCAGTACCCGGCGAGGCCCGGCGGACTGCGACAACGTGATTCACGGAAAATGTGTTACTGTGAAAATGTGAAGAATATTACGGTCTCTGTTCCCGATGACGTCTACCGCAATGCCCGGGTCGCCGCCGCGCAGCGTGACACCTCGGTAAGCGCACTGGTCGTCGCCTACCTCAAGCAACTGTCCGGACGGATGGATGAGTTCGCCAGGCTTGAGGCGCTGCAGTGCGAGGTCCAGGCCGGGATCCGCCAGTTCCGCGCCGGCGGTCGGCTGAGCCGCGACGAGGTGCACGATCGTGCGGTTCGTTGACACCAACATCCTGCTCTACGCGATCTCCCGCGATCCGGCTGAGCAGGACAAGGCCAAGCGTGCCAACGACATTCTGGCCGAGCGCGATCTGGCGCTGTCAGTGCAGGTACTTCAGGAGTTCTATGTCCAGGCGACACGCGCGAGCCGCCCGGACGCCATCAGTCACCAGCAGGCGGTCCTGCTCATCGAATCGTTCCGGCGCTTCCCTGTGCAGGCCATCACGAGCGGGATCATGATGGCTGCCCTGGACACCCGCCAGCGCTTCCAGCTCTCATACTGGGACGCCGCGATCATCGAGGCATCCCGCGCGATGGGCTGCACGCAAGTCCTGTCCGAAGACCTCAATGACGGCCAGGACTATGGCGGCGTCCGGGTCGCCAATCCGTTCAGCTGAGAAAACGAACAACCTGTGTGGTTATCGATTGCACGATGGTGAGTCGATGCATTCGCATATACAGCCATGACCTGGAAGAACAGCGTAGATCGCCGAATCGGCTCCGCGTGGCAGTCGCGCCTGATGCGCCATGAGCGATCGCAGAATGTCAGTTCTGGTCATCCTCCGATGGGGTTGCGCGCGGGTCATCGCCGCGTTGATGATCATCTGCAGGTAGCGACCGCGGGAGACGTTGCCCCGCGCCTGGTCGATCTCTTCGATTGGCGCGAGCGGTAGTAGCTCGGCGCGACGCGTGCAGCGGGACAGGGGTTCCGGTAGCA
>Ga0208565_1000576_pt1 | contig 26304 bp, 15 predicted proteins | sample Sb_taG_7_FD_187706 | JGI IMG/M metagenome (GOLD analysis project Ga0208565, IMG submission 187706) | Peat soil microbial communities from Weissenstadt, Germany - Sb_50d_2_FS metaG (SPAdes) (version 2) | ecosystem: Environmental > Terrestrial > Soil > Wetlands > Peat | place: Germany...
AGGATCAGTTGCCGGCCATTCTGTCAATTAGCCCGGAGCAAAGGCGCTGGAGTTTGCAGTTGGTCGGCTCACCAGCTATTGAGGGGCCGATCGAAGAAGTTGGCTATATCCTCGACGCCAACCAACACACTGCCGTGATCAAGGGCTACATCGACAACCCGGATGCCAAGCTCCGGGCGGGGCAATTCGTGTCGGCCACCGTCAATCTGCCGCCTCCGCCCGACGTCGTGGAAGTACCGCTGACGGCCTTGGCTGAAGACGGCAAGCAAAGTTTTGTTTTTGTCCAGGCCGATCCAGACAAGCCGCGCTACACGATGCGACGCGTCAAGGTCACGCATCGCTTCGAGAGTACGGCCTTTGTTAGCAGCCGGTTAACGCCAGCGGAACAAAAGCTGACGCCCCAGGAGATTGCACAAGGTTTTCAGCCCCTGGAACCGCTGAAACCGAGCGAAAGGGTGATCGATTCGGGAGTGCTGGAACTGCGAGCGGCTTTGGAGGACAAGGAATCCAAGGTCGGCAATACAAGATGAAAAGGACGGAGGTACGGCTGCTATATCACCGTGCTTGATTCGGCAGCGGCGTAGGACAGATTCCTCAATCTGTCCGGTCAGGGCCTGATTCGGCAGCGGCGTAGGACAGATTCCTCAATCTGTCCGGTCAGGTTGGAAACCTGACCTACTGCCGAATCCTGCACGGTCATTGAGGGTCCTCTTGCCCATTCACCTTTGGCCTGCGCCACTCTAGAGGTATATCCCATGGTTCATGCACTCATCCGCTGGGCTCTCGATAACCCGCTCATCGTGCTCTTGCTCGTTGCCGGCTGGACTGTGGCTGGCATCTACGCGTTCATAAACGTAAACGTGGAAGCCTACCCGGATCCCGCTCCCGCCATCGTGGAAGTCGTAGCTCAATATCCTGGGGCCTCGGCCGAGGAGGTCGAGAGGCAGGTAAGTGTCCCCTTGGAGGTAGCGTTCGCCGGCATGCCGGGGTTGACCATGACGCGGAGCAAGTCCCTGTTCGGGCTTTCCCACATCCGGAATCAGTTCGAATACGGCCGCGACTTCTGGCAATGCAGGCAGGAAGTGATCAACCGTCTGAGCAGCCTCAGCCAGCCGCTGCCAGCGGGTGTCATTCCGCAAATCTCACCGCAGAACCCTATTGGCGAGATCTACCGCTACACACTTAAGAGCCCAAAAGATCGTTATGGCAACGACATCTATACGGGGAATGACCTCAAGGCGTTACAAGACTGGGTCCTCGAGCGTGAGTTCCGCCGCGTGCCCCATGTTATGGACGTCACAAGCACCGGTGGTACGGTGAAGCGCTATGAAATCCACCCCGATCCAGACCGGCTCAAACGTTACGGCGTCACGTTGAATCAGCTGCAGACGGCGCTGAGCAACAGCAACCAAAATGTCGGCGCCGACCTGATGACCCAGGGGCACATTGTTCTTAACGTCCGCAGCGTCGGGCTGTACGGCGGCGGGCTGGACCCGGTCGAGCAGGTACTGGGCCTCAAGGATCCGTACGAGGCCGCGGCCAAACTGCGCGAGGAAGAGAATCGCCGTATTCATGAAATTCGGAAAATCGTGATCGCTTCCGTCAATAACCGGCCCGTCAGGATAGAGCACATTGTGGAAGGCGGCCCGCTTTCTCCAGGCGATGCTCTGGGTATGCAAGGAGTCGTGGTCGGACATCAGACGCGTCTTGGCAAGGTCAGTCTAAGCAAACCCACCGACGAGAGCGACGGGAAACGAGGGGGCAAAGAGGAGTCAACCTCGCGGACCTGGCGGGACGAAGACGATAAGGTACAGTGTATCGTGCTCCTGCGTTCCGGCGACCAGACCATCCCCGCCGTGAATGCCGTCAAGGCAAAGGTCGCGGAACTCAACGACCCGGAATTTGGACGCATGTTGCCGGGCGTCCAAATTGAGCCGTATTACGATCGTGATGAACTCGTTCATGTCACAACCGAGACCGTGCAAGAGAACCTCCTTCTTGGCATGGTGCTGGTAACTGCGGTCCTACTCATGTTCCTAAGTAATATCCGCAGCGCGCTCATCGTGGCAATTAACATTCCATTCGCGCTCCTCTTCGCCTTCGCGATGCTTTTCTTTCGGGGCAAATCGGCCAACCTCTTGTCAATTGGCGCGGTCGATTTCGGCATCATCGTCGATAGCTCGGTCATCATGGTGGAGAACATCTACCGACACCTGAGTGCCGGCGAATATGCCGAACTGCCGCTCAAGGAGCGCATCCTGCGGGCATGCCACGAGGTGGAGCGCCCCTTGTTTTTCTCCACCGCGATCATGGTGTGTGCGTTTATTCCGTTGTTCACGATGCGTGGACCAGAGGGGCAATTGTTCGGACCCATGGCCGACACCTATGCCTTCGCTCTGGGCGGCGCCCTGGCGATGGCCGTCGTGCTCGCTCCGGTTCTGTGCTTGCTCCTGTTTCGCAATTTCAAACCGATCCACGATAATTTGCTCGTCCGGTTTCTGAATTCACGCTATCTGATTCAGCTCAAGCTTTGTCTCCGCCATCGATGGCTCACTCTATTGTTCATGGGATCCCTGATTGTGCTCACCGGTTGTTTGGTTCCACGGCTTGGCCAGGAGTTCATGCCCCAACTCGAGGAGGGCAACCTGTGGATCACGGCGACTTTTCCTCTGAATTCTTCCATGGAACGTGTAGCGCAGGACATTGAAAAGGCTCGGGCCATCATCGCTTCGTACGGCGAAGTGGAGGTTTTGGTGCCCGCCATCGGCCGGCCCGATGATGGAACGGACCCGACAGGTTATTATCGCGTCGAGATTTTTGCGCCATTGAAGCCCATGAAGGAATGGCCGAGGGAGGTCGATGTAGAGGGGTGGCGCCGCTACGCCTACGGGGAGACCCGGCAGCGAACCAAAGAAGAACTTACCGTGGCCATGAATCAGGAGCTGCGCGATTCTCTCCCTGGCGTTGACTGGAATTTCTCACAGTACATTCGCGATAACGTGACGGAGGCCATTGCCGGGGTCAAGGGAGATAACGCTGTTAAGATTTTTGGCCCGGACTTGAACAGGCTTGAACAGCTGGCTGCGGAAGTGAAAAATCGCCTGGAACAAGTCCCAGGCATTCAGGAAGTCGGCATCTTCAATATCATGGGCCAGTCCAACCTTGAATTCCGCGTCGACCTCGACAAATGCGCCAAGTGGGGCGTGAGCGCCGCGGACGTCAACAACCTCATTCAATGCGCTGTGGGCGGCAAAGCCCAGACATCAATGATCGAAGGTGAAAAACAGTTCGACGTCACGCTCCGCTGGCCTAAGGCGTATCGGAGTAGTGAGACATCGATCCTGGACATGCAGGTAGACATTTCCAATAACCAGGTGGTTCCGGTGGCCGGCCCAGGCTTTACGCCATCACCGACGGGATCCGGAGTCGCGCCTCCGTCGACGGTGGGTAGCCTGGTCAACACGGCCAACCCGATTACGAACACGCCGAGACTCAAATTGCGTGAGCTGGTCAGCCCCGTAGGTGCTAACGGCGCGCCGGATCCTAAAGGCTCATTCGAGCGCGCGGGCGCTTCAACAATCTACCGCGAGCAGGGCAAGCGGCTGATTGCCGTAAAGTTCAATGTCCGCGGGCGCGACCTGGGCAGCGCTGTGGCGGACGCCAAGGAAAAGACCCACGATCTCTTCAAGACGCCCTATCGCGCCGTCTGGGACGGCGAATTTAACGAGATGGAAAAAGCCCAGAAACGGTTATTGTTCATCATCCCGGTATCTCTCGGCCTGATTTTCGTTCTGCTCTACCTGGCCTTCCATTCGCTGCTCGACGCAGTTGTCGTTTTCAGCAACGTGCTTGCCCTGTCGATGGGCGGGATCTGGGCCCTCTTGATCACGGGAACCAGCTTTAGCATCTCGGCAGCGGTCGGTTTCGTGTCGCTGTTCGGCGTGGCGATCATGGATGGACTGTTGATGATTTCATCCTTCAACGCCTTCCGAGCGCAGGGAATTCCGCTCGAAGAGGCGATTCTCCGCGGGGCAGGAAACCGGGTCCGTCCGGTGATGATGACGGCGCTGACCGCCATTCTGGGGCTTCTGCCGGCGGCTCTGGCCCTTCGGCCTGCATGGGATTCATCCGGCGCGCTGCGGTGGGTTGAGCCAATCGGCACGCAAACGCAACGGCCCCTGGCCATTGTGGTCGTGGGAGGCATGATCACTACGCTATTTCTGACGCGCTACCTGATGCCCGTGCTTTATAGCTTCTACGGCAATCGCCAACCGCCGGCTGGCGCCGGTGGGATGGCACATTGAACGCCCGCCGCCTGATGGCGTCGAATCGACCCAAGGCGCTGCGCGAGCGAACTGAGGCAACCGGCCTGGCCGGCCGTGGGTGTGCCCGGGTGTGCTGTCCCAAGTCTTGAAACGCCGCCCCACCCGCCTATCGAGCCCGGCCATCGAGATACGAACTTGGAATAAGAGGAACTCTTCCTGTCACATCAGAAGTTAAATTCCGCCCGCAGGAACAGTCCCTGGTCATAAAGTGGGCCGAACGACAGGTCGTTGTCGCCGCGCCCGAACTGCCACCACTCCTCGAATTGATAGCCAATCAAGAAGCGAGCATGGTTCCACCAGGGTATGTCATAACTCAAGCCGACCTGCGTTGCCAGCATGGGGGTGCCCACTCCATTGGTAACCCTCTGCTGGGTGAACCCCGGCGGTTGCACGAACGTCTCGCCAAACGTCTGATGCACGCGCCCGTACATGCCGGCCCCGTCCAATCGGCAGAAAAAGGCAAGGCCGGGGACCCAAAGCTTGCGCCCTGCCTCGAACACTCCGTGAGCCCCGAAATAACGATTGCCAACCGCCTCGGTTTGCGTGAGGCGAGTGAACGGCCCTGTTCCAAAGGGTGAACCCGTGAGGGTCACAGGGTTCAGGAAGGTGACTTGCGAATCTACAAAAGCTGTTGCATAGCGCATGCCAACTGCGGTTCGCATCTCCCAATTGGGCCCGAGGGAAAACTGTCGCGTCCCGAAGTCCAGATCGATGATGTTGACATCCAGGCGTCCCGTCTGCGACGCAGGTCCTAGGTTGTCATTGGCATACGGGGGAGCGACCAAAACGGTGTCGGCGCCTCTGCTGTCCATGAAACGGTAACTGAGCCGCAACTCGCCGAAGCCGTCGGGGAATCGATAGCCGAGTTCGAATCTTGGGCTCACGGTCGCATCCAGGGGGTTGCCGGGAAACCTTACGATGTCTCCTGTGATCGGGAGGCCGCCTGTTGGCGGTGCTCCTACGCTGAAGTTGGGAGCAAATCCCCCTCTCAGTTGGTTGGTGAAGTGGGGCCAGAGAACGCTCGATTCCACATTGAAGAAAACTCCGGGTGGCGCCGAGTCGGGCCGGTCGAGCAGAGGACTGCGAATCCAGTGTTCCCCGTCGACGGTGTAATCGGGAGGCGGCGGCAGGACAAATGCCTGCGGGCGCTCCTGGTCCGGCGTCGATGTCGGCAATTGACTTGCGGCGAGAGGAGCTGCTGGCGTCGCTTGGCCGGTCGTATTAGGGCCGGACGACATTGGCCCGTCGCCCCCTCGGCAAGTAAGGGAGGCGCTTACCGGCACGAGGCACACGGAAACCGCGAGGATGAGCCGAATACAGACCTTACGCAGCATGGCAGACTCTCCAAAGCGGTTGATGGGGTGCAGTCGCTTGTATCCAATGCCGAGATTGGGCTGCGACACATTCGACGTACTATGTTCTCCACCACTCCCCACTCACTGCACTCCAACGGGCAAACTGCGCGGCATGCCTCGAGGCGGTCCCAACTGCCGCAGATCGGGCACCGGAGCCATTTCCTGTTTCGGGCCGACTTGAAAGAGGTCGTCGGTTTGCAACAGATTGGCAACGTCGTTGACCGCCGTCCATTGCAATCCGAGCGCCGTAACGTAAGCGGCGACATAGCCGGCCAGCGTCTGCTGGGCGGTGACGACGTCGCCAAAAGCCACGGCCGTGGGGTCTTGATGGTACCTCGAATAAAGCAGGCTGTAGGCGCGAACCTGATCGCGGCACTGTTGCAAGGCCAGTTCAACGTTGTAGCGGGCTGTTTCATATCGGTTGTATGCGTCCGCGAGTGAACTTGTCAGGCTGTTGCGCGCCAGATCGGGCCCGGCCGCGGCCTGCGCCAACTGGCCCTCCGCCTGTTTAATATTCCCCTGGTTATGGTCGAAGATGGGGACGGGGAAGCCGAACTGCAAGCTGTGAACTAACAGGTTGGGGGGGGCTGTATAGTCTTTCTGCACCAACACATTGAGGGTGACGTCGGGCACGGGGGTCACCTTGGCGAACTCCAGGTTGAACCGCGCCTTATGGATCGAGTTGATGGCCGTTAGGACGTCGGTATGGTCCGCGAGCACCCGGGCCAAAACCTCGTTGTACTTGAAGACGGGAACGGGCATATCGACGCAGCCCGCGACCTCCGTGGGCGGCATGTCGCGCAAGCCAAGAGTCGCTGCCAGTTGCCTCCAGGATGCTAGGTACTGGTTCTGAGCTTGAACGAGGTTGAACCGTGCCTGGATAGCGAGCGGCCTAAGCTGCATCGGCTCGTAGGGAGCCGAAATTTGGCCCTCAACCTTGTCGACCTGGACGCGATAGATTTCGTTTGTGAACCGATACAGGGCCTCGTTTGTCTTGACTCCCTGCAACGCCACCAGCAGGGCGAAGTAGTTCGTGCGCACCTGGTAAGCCAGGTCGGAGTAGGCTCGCTTGAGTGCAAGCTGCGCGTTGAGCAAATCCATCATGGCCGCTGCCTGCTGGAGCTTGAGCTTGTTCGCGGTTTTGACAACCTGGTTGAAGCCGAACCCTTCATAACCACCCGGGCCTGTCCCCACGGTATCTTGCTCAAAAAAGAACTGAGGGTTGGGATAAGCACCGGCCTGTTTCACAGCCCCCTTGGCGGCCTCCACGGCCGCCTCGGCACTCTTGATAGCCGGACTGTAGACAGCCGCGAGGCGCTGAAAGTCCGCCAGAGTCATTGGCCTTCCTTCCGGTCCCGGAGCCGGCGGCCGCATTTTCGGTGCCGCCGGCAGCGGGGGGAACAGTGCCTGGATGTACTTTTTCTTTAGCACCGGGTCTTGCGGAAACTTCGTGATGGGAGGCGCATCTGCCCCTGGCAATCCCGGCGGGACGACCAGCCGCTGTGGCGGCTTTACGGTCGCTTGAAGATAAGCGACTTGTTGCACGGGGTTGCTTTGCGCTGGAACTGCCCTATTGTCTTTCTGCGGAGGAGGCGACGACTCGGTCTCTGCAGGCCGGACGTTGGCTTTTGGCTCCGCGGCGGGGGCCAGATCGAGAGCTGGACGAATCTCAACGTGATCAATTTGAGAGGATAGCTCGCCGACTTCCCGATCGATCCGTGCATTTACAGACCAACAACCGCTAAGGGCTACGAGGCAAATCGCACAGAATGGCCAGCGGATCGGCACCATTGCTTTGCCTCCCACTCCCAGATGGCTGGGTCTGATTCGTCCGGGCATTGCTCCGGAGAAAAGGCTTCTTGTGCAAGCTCTCCTGGATCCCCAGCTTTGCGCAGCATGAACGCAGACTGTCGGAAACATTGGAATTAGTATCGGCTGTAGGGCTTCTAACGATAAGGAAATGATGCAAAACGCTGTTGGAATGAGTTTCCGCTAAAGATGGCGCGGAAGCGACTAGTGCGGACTCAAGTCTTGATTTTGGGGTAAGGGCATGGATTCAGAATTCTTGGAAATATGCACATCAGTACACCTGACATATGGCAGGTGGAACTGCCATTGGGCCAAGGTCCGAGTTGCGATGTAATCCCTTGTAGAATAGGCACTTGCAGAACTTTCTTTTATCAGACAAGTAGTCTGCCTACCCCCGTTTTACCTGACAAAACCTGCCATTCTTCGTTTCCGCCATTTGCTTTGCGTTTCTCTCTGGCCTCGTGCTCGGGCCCCAAAAGTTAGCCTTGAAAATGCACTAGCGGGGGTCATCAGTAGGTTGTTAACGGGCGCTTGCCTGATGCACCTGGACCTCTTTGACGCGCTGCTCAAGCCAATGCATGCTTGAAAAGAAGTTCGGCGGCAGGGGGGAACGCGATTTGGTGGGAGCGAAGGCATATCTCTTGCGGCTCCTGGGCACGCACGAAGGGCCGCACTTCGCCGGCGTTGCGAAAAGTGCACGTGGTTACTTGGCCAGGCATAACCTGGCTGCGGTCTAGCGCGAGTAGGGCCGCAACTCGGAGGCCGAGGCACAGTGGCAAGCCGCGCTGCGGGAACAGCCGAAGTTCACGCCGGCCAGGCTTGGACTAGGGGAACTACTCTTGGGTAACGACAGTTCCCGGAACCGGAACAGCAGATCCAGGCCCTCGAAGCTGGCGGCAACGGCCTCCAAACGCGAGCATCCGTTGGCGACATCGCGCTACGGGCACGATCCCACCTGGTTCGCCAGGAGTATGCCATCGCTCGCCGACTCTTGGAGCAGTCCGTCGTCCGCACACCTCACGAGTCATTCCTTTGGAAAGTACTCAGCCATACGCTCTTGCAAGCTGGCGAGGATTGGCAAAACGCCCAGCGTGCGCTGCGGACCGTGTTGGAATTGCAGCCGGGCAGCACGGCAGCGCAAGGAAACCTAGAGTTGTTGCTAAAAGACGAACGCCGCCATGCCATGCAGGCTAAGCGACAATACTCGCCAACAAAAGAAGATTGGCAAGGCAAGCGCAGCGGACGCCCTTGCCTGGATGCCTCAGATGAACAGGGAGCCAGTTTGCGGAAAGTGAGTGCGTTTTGTCCCGGCTTCAGAATAGTTGGATGGACCGAAGCACCATCTTGCCGTCAGGACTGAAGGCCACGGAGTTGACCGCGTGAGGGCGCGCCGGAAAGCGACCGCCCGCGCGGAGACCAAGGCCTCCCTGCGAGCCGCCGCGGACGATAGGCGCAAGCGGGCTCGGCCCGCGGGGGTTGTGGGCACAACCCTACGAAAGGTAGTGCCATCGCCATTGATGGCAGGATGGGGGATCAGGGGCCGGCATATGCCAAAGCCCTACCAGGGATCTCACGAACGATTTCAAATTTGTAAGATCCCATGGGCCGGGAGCCCTAAGAGCTGGCGCTCGTGGCGTTCAGCGAATTGCCGACCGAGGTGAATGTTTTGTTGGCGTTGGTGCCCAAGGTCGTGATGGCACCAATGCATACGACGATTATGAGAGCCAACATAACGGCGTATTCGACGGCTGTGGGTCCGTCTTCCTCGTGGAGGAAGCGCGCGAGCACGATGCAGAAATGGCGCATTGTCTTGTTCCTTTCGGTAGTCTGGCGATCCACCCACAAGAAATCGTTGTGGGAGCGGACCCATGACTTTGCGTCCCCGCCTTACAGCGGGTTTGCCTGTTCGAGGAAAAGTTGCCTCATGGACACGCCTGGCACTACTATCGAGATGTGCGGCGGCATCCACCACCAGGAGAACTTTAAATCAACGTTGCGGATTTGTCAAATTGCGGGCCTCGGTATCCGCGCTGTCACTGCCGTCGGGCGCCTTGGACGGCAGCGAACTTCGGAAGGCACTCCTGCCGCTGCCATGCATGCTGCCGTTCCGCACGCCCGACACGAGTCGCGACACGCCCTGACAGAGTTCTTGGAAACCCAAATCCCGAACGCAATCTTGGCCCAGACGCCGCTGCGAACAATCTGTCGCGTTCAGTCCAGTACTGTGTTCTGAGGAGCATAGGCATAGGGGGTTCTCCCTCGTCTATGGCTTCCACGATCTCGGCCGAGCGTTCGCCACGATGAACGCGGGCAAGCTCACGCCGGACGCGCTGCAGACGCTCATGAGGCACAAGAGCTACCAGACCACGCAGGTGTACATCAACATGGCTAGGCAGATGGATGCGGCGGTCGCGGGGTTGCACGTGCCGGAGGTGCTCCGTGGTGCCGCGGCGCGATGAGCGTTTTTCTTCTCTTGGAGATTTTGAAATGGCTACCGAATCGTCCTCAGGGATCGCTTGCTTTCGATAGCTGAGACTTATAATCGCGAGCGTCCTGCCCACTTGGATGTTCTCGAAGAGATCAACGGGTGCGGTGAGCACCAGCTTTATACCGGAGAATGGGCTGCATGCCTGCCGACAGAACTGGATGAACTCTGGCCGGAACTCTCGCTGGAATCAAGACTGGTCGGCTTTATCGTCGCGGTTCATCATTTGGAATCGATTAGTCCGCGGTAACCAAGGGATTGAAGCAATGGCGGGGGCTTTCGCTTCATGGGCCGAGTAGAAGCGGACCAGAGATCCAGAGCTAAATGGCAGACGGAAGATTCGAAGCGTTCTCGGGGTTTCTCCGGTTCGGGATCATCCTGGTTTGGGTACTTAAGACTGGAGCACCAAGCCTTAATTCTGGTCGTATCGAACGTGACCCGTTTGAACGACGGATCGTCCCCCGGCTTTGCATCTGCAAAAGTCTTGTGTGCGAACGCATTGCGGATTTGGCGTATCAAGTCTAATTCGTTTCTAAATGGTTCTCCGATGAGGGCAAAGACGTATGCGGCCCGGATCTGGTGTCCAAAGCTGTCAAGGACTTGATCGAAAAGACTGTTGGCGTGCGTGCCTTTCATAACAACCTGCGATTCGATGTACGCCCTGAGACAATCTTCAAGGATCGTTCCGCCAAGAATCGCCATAGACCGGTCGCCTGTCTTCGTTCCGCTATGCTCGGCCAGCGCCTTGAAAAAGGCATCGGAAGAGTCGGTGGTCTTGAACTCAATCCATCCAGGCTTGCTCACGATTCCTCTCATGAATGCGCAACCGCGGAGTACAAAGCTGCGATCTTGCAAAACTCTTTGGACCGTTTTTGGACTTTTGCTACATTTGATTCGCCGTAAGTGATTGCCCCGTCTCGGACTCGAACCGAGAACCTACTGATTAAGAGTCAGTTGCTCTACCAATTGAGCTAACGGGGCTGGCGGCCAAGAAGCATTTATTATGGCGAAACGCGGTGTTGCGACAAGAGTAAAACCAGGCTGCGCCGACCTTTGCTGATCCACCCTTTGCAGCGCAGCCGGAAATCATCTGGCCAGAAACCAGCCACGACGCAGCCCGTGCACGACACCTTTCACCTTTGCCTGGATCATTGCTTTCCGCGCGTATTTGCACGGGGCCTAACCCAGCTGTTCGACATGACTTACCGTCGGCGGAAGCATCGAAGCGGTGACAGCAGATGCCGCAGCGGAGATCCTGGCGAACTGACGAAGTTGGTACTCGGAGGTAGGGGCGGCCAAGAAGATGGCAATCAGTGCAATGACAGCCAGGAGGCAAAAAAGCCGAAAAGGATGCAGGCTGCCAAGGCGGCCATTGACGGAGCCAAGGTCGAGCTGGAACACTTCACGGTGCTCGCGCCGATCGACGGCGCCATGAACTGGCTCGATGTTTATCTCGGGGCTGTGTCGCGGCCAGGCACTACGCTCTGGGGCGAGCGCATCGATCTGAGCGAGATGGACGCTCGCTGTGATCTGACCCGAGAGACTCTCTTCTAGAACGCTGTGCTGATCTGGCGGAAACCGTTCGAATTGCCGAAACCGGCCCTGCTGACAAGAGCCGCACTAGACTACCCCCACGGGGACTCGAACCCCGGTCTTCTGGCTGAGAACCAGACATCCTAGGCCTCTAGACGATGGGGGCTATTCATCTCTCCACATATAGTGGATTGGGCTCGAGGAGTCAAGAATTAGACGGTGCCGGGCTCCCAGCGTTCTGCGCCGGCCGGGACCTAGCGTTTGAAGAAGATCAGGCCAAATACCAGACTGGCTAGAAGGGCCCCGACCATGAGTAGGACCTGGACCCGTGTCGGCCAGGTTCCAACGGATGATGGACGCTTTTTCGTCTGAATCGCGATATGCGGCGCGCGCGTGACCTTGGGGAAAAGTTCCGTATCCTTGAGCGCGGATTTCTCCTCCTCAGGGAGATTGTTGGGCATCTTGGCACGTCGGGCGGGAGGCACCCGCACCGGAGCAACACGGGGAACAGCGGCGCTGGCGGGTGAGGGTGAGACGACATGCTGGCGAAATTCCGGAAAGGATCGCAGGGGTTCGAAGGAGCCATCCTTGGTGCGGCTCGCGCGGATATTGCTGGCATCTCCCAGGAGTCCCTCCTTGAGCGATCGGCAGATTCCGGCCCGGCTTCCCCGCAGCGTATGTGTCGTCCCTTCTTCGTCCTTGTAAGCCAGGTACCAAACATCTTGCTGGGCCGGGGCGGCAGCCTCGCCCGACGTCACCTTCCGGGTGCTTCGCCCCGTCAAATCTTCGACAAATTCGCGACAATTGGCGGGCCGCTGATCGGGGTCCGCGCTCATTGCTCTGCGAATGGCCCAGTCAATCCGCTCGGAGAGAGCAGGCACCAACTCCCGTGGCGGCTGGATCTTGTTTTCGATCTTCTTCAAGTAGGCGTCGACCGGGCCTGAAGAGTGAAACGGCATCTGCCCTGTGACCATCATGTACAGGGTAGCGCCCAGCGAATAGATGTCGCAGCGCGGATCCACGTTCTTGGCATTCTTGAATTGCTCGGGAGCCATGAAATGCGGCGTGCCCAACCCGCGGCCGGTACGCGTCAGGTTCAGGTCGGCTTCCACTTCCTTGACCAGCCCCAGATCGGCAAGCTTGGCCGTCCCGTCCGGCGTCACCAGGATGTTGTCCGGCTTGACATCGCGATGGATGAGTTTCTCTCTGTGTGCGCGGTGCAGACCCTGTGCCACCTGCGCGATCAAGCGGACGGACTCCTTCTCCGGCAGCGCTCCTTCTCGTTGCAGCTTCTGACCGAGCGATTCCCCCTCGACGAACTCCATCACGAGGTACGGCGTAGAACCAACGGTGCCGTACTCTAGGGCACGCACAATGTTCGGATGGTCGAGCTGACTGGCAGCGTTGTATTCTTGCTCGAAGCGTTTAAGGATGACTTGGTTGCCGACCATGTGCTGGGCAACGACCTTGACGGCCACGATTTGTCCCGTCTCGCGGTGCCGGCCTTTGTAGACCGTGCCCATCCCTCCCTCAGCGACCTTTTCGAGAAGGTCGTAGTTGCCGACGCTCTGAAGGGTCGGCCTGGAGGTCTCCGCAGCCATCATCCGAGTCTCCACCAAACCGTCTCAGGGCGGGCCGATCCTGCTGGTATCGCGAGCGCGGGCAAGGGATAAAGTAGTCGATGCAATTGTACGACGAAATGATGCCGAAAGCTTGGCAAAATCTGGTGAGATGGAGGGAAGTAGCGGCACTTCCGTTGCCATCGGCTTCACTCCATCTATCGTGCCGGGTGGTTTTTCTGTCATCTTGCGCAAACTGCGTGCTTTGTGCTCGGTTTTCCGGCGAAATAGGCACCAGAACTTAAAATTGCTTGGCATTGGCGGATGGATCGGTAACAATCAAAAAAAGGGGTCACTTTGGCTCCCTTCTGCATTTGCGCGCCACCGCCTCGGAGAGCGTTTTATGGGAACTGCCGGGAAGACCTTAGCCATTCTAAATGTGTTGGCCGGAATCGGCTTCGTCTGCATGGCCGCACTGGATTATGGCCAGCGCCAGGCGTGGTCGTTTCAGGTGCTGGCGCAAGATTTCGTGCTCAAAGGACTGCCTGTCGACGAGGACGAGAAGGATGTGGAGGGCCAGCCGCTGGTCAGTCTCTGCGGCGACAAGACCAGGATGCAAAAGCAGTTATTTAGCGGCGTGCAGGGTCCTGCGGTTCCGACCCAGCGGGCCGAGGTAAAGAACCGCCACGATGCCCTCAAGGACAAGATTCAGCAGGAACCCAACGACGAAGCCAAGCGGAAGCTACTTGAAGCCACCCTGGTTCCGCTGGCAACAACGTTGGGCGATCGCGAAGAACTCCGCCGCCACATCCAGGCCGACAAGATCGATGACTTGCTTGAGCCCGACGGTCCTTTCGAAGCGCCATTCAAAGAGGCGCTAGCAGGCAAGGTTGCCGTCCAGTCCGGAGCAGGTGCACCGTCGCCTGACCTCGAACGGGAGCAGCGCCGCCAGGGCATCGCGCATTTGCTAGTCGGATCGGCCCAGGACAATGCCGAATATCAGCGTGCCCTGGTAATCGTCGGCGCATCCCATTTCGCCCGCGAGCTGGAGAGCCAGTCAGTGTCGTTGGGGGAGATGGTGCCGAAACTGCAGCTTGTAGTAGCCGGCGACCGCGCGACTTTCCAGACGGAGCACAAGGTCCTGCTTCAGCAGATCATTGCCCTGGCAGATCGTGTCCGGGACGCGGAGGATACGCTGGAGAAGCACAAGGTGTTGCTCCAAAAACACAGGAACCTCGTGGACAGTCGCCAACAAGATGCCGCGGATTTGACCAAGCGGATTGCAGCGGCCAAGGTAGCTTACGGCGTTGCCCTGCAAAGACAGTCCGAGCTGGAAAAGCAACTGTTCGCCGCGGACGCCGCCGTGGCCGCGGAAGAGGCAAAGAACGAACGACTCGAGCGTGAGGTCAAGACTCAAGAACTCAGCTCCGAGGGAGGAAAGTAATCATGACGCTCTTTGGGAAAACTTTACTATTCCTCAACCTGGCCCTGAGTCTGGGATTCGCGTTCTGGGCATTCGCGATTTACAGCCATCGCATCGATTGGACGACCACCAAGTCGCCCGAGCGGCAGGGCGAATATGCCCAGCGCGCGGCAGCGCTGGATTCGCTCAAGACGGCGATTGCTCGCGGGGAATCACGCCTGGACTTGGCAACGCAGTCCGTGAAGGCAGAGGAAGATAGGATCCCCAAGTATGTTGCCTGGTACAAAGTGCAACTGGAGAACTTGCGCACGGGGAAGAACCCTGTGCGGGCTCCGGTAATCAACAAGGGACAATTACAACTGGATAAGGATGGCTATCCGAGGCTCGGGCCTGTCCTCACCAATGACAAAACGCCGATCCCCGGCCTGGCCAGTCTTGATGTACTCCACCAAGACTACTTGGCCAAACAGCAGCAGATCGTCGACACGATCCACGAAACCGATGCCGCCGTGGACAAGGAAAAGGCTTTGACCGTATTGATCGGCAACGGCAAAGATAAAGGACTCCGCGCTCAACTTGCTGCAGAGCTGCTGGCAGAGAAGAATTCCGTGGACGAACAAGAATTCTTGAAGCCCCTGCTGTATAATCGGCAAGTGGAATTGCAGGTCCTGGCGAAGCGTAGTAGGGAGCTGCAAGCGCGGCTCAAGGAGTTGCAGGCTTCACGCGTGGCCGAGAAACCTTGAATTACGCTTGACAGCGGTTCCTCTCCTCGGCATACTCCCGCCCCGCATGTTTTGGGGGAGATCAGGACGCTTCGTGGGGCTCACGTCGCGTAGCGAGGAGGTGCTTTGGGCCCGCGGCCGTTATGTGAGCCGCCGCACCCGAAGGGGGATCGATCATGACCGTTCTTGGAAAGATTCTCGCCATTCTCAACTTGGTGTTTAGCCTCTTTGTCGGCTGGTTGATCATTGTCACTTACGTGACCAGGACCAACTGGCACGCAGCCTACCAGGGAATCGAAAAACAGGTCCAGGTAGCACAACAGGACGCAACGACTTACCACCAGGAAGCCGACGAAATCAGGGGTAGGTACAAGACCCTGGATAACCAAAACAAAGAACTCGCAGAGAAGATGAAGGCCAACGAAGAAGCCTGTAACGTGCGCGTGCAAAATGTGACCAAGCAGCTTGAAGCAGTGACGACCGAATCCAAGGTCTCGGGCGGCAGTGCCACGGCGGTTACCGAAGAGCTCAACCGCCGGCAACGCGAGGCGGATTACTACAAGGGCCAGTACGCCGGCTTGCAAGAGAAAATCAAGAACCAGGAAAAAAAAGTTGAAGACATGCGGGCAACCGCGGTCGAAGCGCAGCTCGCCGCCAACAGCGAACGCGAGCGCAATAATAGCCTGCTTGATCAAAACGAGAAGCTCACCAAGGAACTGCAAAAGGCACAACAGAATGTTGGATCGGCGTTGGCGGGCAGCAGCGGTCCCAGAAAGAACCCGCCCGCGGAAGATGTTGAGGGCGTCGTGAAGTCTACCGACTCCCAAAGCGGCTACATTACGATCAGCATCGGCAGCGATGCCGGCATCCATAAGGGCAACACGCTCGAGGTTTACCGGCTCAAGCCCGAACCAGCCTATCTGGGATCGATCGAAATACTCGCGGTCCACACCAACGAAGCTGTCGGCAAACCGATTTCGCGACTGCGCGGCCAGATTCAAATCGGCGACCGCGTTTCGAGCACCATCGTAAGCCGTCGCTAACCGCGCATGATCCAGAAGCTGTTTTCAACAATAAGGAACGGATAAGCCATGCCTGCTACGCGGAGCCGTGATAAAGGGGATGTCCTGGAACAGGCATCGCCACGGAGCGATGCCTACACGGGGATGCTGATTGTCTCCTTGCTGGCGACGATCACCGGCATACTCTTCCTTTGGCTGGATTACCGGGAATATCCTCCAGACCAGAAGCCACCGGCAGCCAAGGCCCCGGTGTCACAGATGGGCGGCGGCGCTCGTACAACGGGAGTTCCTGCGCCTGTCCAGCAGCCCCCACCGGGAAACCAGGGCGCGACGCCACCGGTTACCAAGTAGCGCTTCGCGCATGTAGCACAAGCTGTCAGCTTGTGCCACCAAGCATCCAGAGCCGATTCGAACGACCCGACAGGAGTGAATCTCTTGCCGGGTCGTTCTATTTTCGTTGCCGCCTTGGTCTGCGACTCGCGCCTCAACAATCTTCCAGAAAAGAGAAATGCAAGCCTCAACCGCGGATTTCCCGGCACTATTCCACGCATCAACACGGAAAATTAATCCCATTTGTTAGGTTGGGATGGCTACGAGTGTCTTGACAGGCGTGGAAAGTTGGCTTACACTGTTTTTTCGCCTTCATCAGGCGAAAAAACGTCTCCCCCCTGCGACATAGTTTACGCGCCGAGTTCCGTCCCCTCAGTCAATGGCGTACTGAATGGGCTGGCCAATGCCTTTTCCGTTGGGCGTGGTGGGCTGGTGGGAATCTCGGTTGGAGCACGAGATTCGAACAGCCCCGCGAATGGATTCGTGCCGGGGCATAACCAGAGGCTTCGGAGGCGAGTTTCCCCCATCAGCATTTGCCAAGTATGAACCGCGCTCTCGCCGGTCGGGACTGGATGATCCCGGGTGCGCGGAAATGGGCGAAACTATACTCCGAGCAAACTTATTCGCTACTGGAGCAATCGTTCGTATCGGTTCTTTCGTCTTTATTTTGTGTTCAGAGTGGGGAGACCCTGCAAGGGCCGCCACGCAAGCGGTTTTTGACGGTTTTCTCGCATTTGGGGCCCCCGAAGTCGCAGGGCGGGCGCACGCGGCCGCGACGAAGACCCCGGAACACGCGTTTTAGCAAGCCGAGGACGCACCATGAAATTCCTGTCCCTCGTGAGGCTTTTTAGCGATCGTTGGCCGTTTGAGGGTGCCCTTCAGACCAGGCGCCCCTCCGGAAGGAGGAAGATCCGCAAGGGCCGCAGTCGGCACATGGCTTTGGAACAGCTGGAAGATCGATGCCTGCTATCCGTGCTGCCGACGCCCACGGTAATCGATCACACGGACATATCCGGTCCACAGCCCGGTCCGCAGGGGCCGAATAACCACAACACGCCGGCGATCGCCGTAGACCCCAACAACCCCAACAAGCAGTTCACGGTTTTCGACGTGAATACTCCTCAGGAGGCCAGTCCCGAGAACCCCAACCTCTGGAGAGTTGACGGGGAATACTCCACGAACGGCGGCTTTTCCTGGAATTTCCTGTTCGAATCCGACATGCTGATCGACCCATCGAGTCCTACGACCGCCCCCGTCCCCTTCCTCCAAGCGACCAACGCCAGCATCAGCTTTGACGCGAACGACAATGTTTACATTTTGTATTCTGAGCACAATGCTGGAACACCAGCGCCCTCCAATTCCAGCGCACTCGTGCTTCAGAAGTATTCCTTCTCAGGCTCGCGGCCGATAGAGCAGCTCTTCCCGAACAGCGCCGACCCCAACCTCAATATCCTTTACGAATCGACGGCCGATCCGGCCGTTACGCCCATGCTGGCGGTCGATGCCAACCCGCGTCCGGGGTCACCCATTCTCGGGGTCGATGGAGCGAGTAGCCAAGGGGATCCTTATTCGGGCAACGTCTACGTTGCCTGGAGCACCAACAACGTCGCTCCCACCCACGTCCCTGCGAGCCTGTTCAACCCTAACACGATTAAGGTCATGGGATCGACCGACGGCGGAACGTCTTTCGGCGCGGTCGAGACTGTGAATCCGTCCATCAATTTCGGCGGCGCCGAGCGCGACACGTCTCCCACCCTGGTGGTAAGCGCCGGCACGGCGGACGGCAGGCTCAAACCGGGCCAAGTCATCATCGCCTACGATGATTTTGGTAGCGGTGCTGGCCTGAATCCGCCGTTGGACTTCATCGAAGTCAATCCGATGCAGGGGCTCTCAGGCGGCTCATTCACCCAGCAGACACCTGCCCCGATCGGCACAGATCCAGTGTCTGTAAATGTGGCGTCCGGGTTCACCGCCGTTTCAGACCTGCAAGTCACCGTCAACATCCTCTGGCCCAATCTGGGCGAAATTCAGATCCAGCTGGAGGCGCCCAACGGCCAGGTGGTGACGCTGCTCAACAACCGTCTCAACGCCAAGGGCCAGACCATCAGCACCTTCATTGGCACCGGCGGCGCGAACATGGGCGTCGACGCTATGGGGCAGCCGCTCGGCACTACCTTCGATGACGATGCGGCACGCTCGATCGTAGATACCATCAACGGCGCGTCCGCGCCGTTTATCGGTCACTATATTCCCGAAAACCTGCTCAGCGCTTTTGACGGTCTCACCGCGTCTCAAGTCAATGGCACATGGAATCTCATCGTTACCGATGTCGATCCAGACACGAGCACGCAGCCGAAAGAGATCGTCAACTGGACTTTGAGCATCAATTCGGGTCTCTCGCCAAGTCCGAGCGTGGAGCTCGCGACAGCGAGCCAGGTGCGCGGCGCCCTCAGCAGCCCTTATCCGCTCAGCGTTCCTGCGGATCCGACCCGCGGCGTGGGCCCCGACATTCAACTTGCTTCCGATAATTCCCTGGGCTCGTTCAGCCAACATCAAGGCCGGCTTTATTTGGTTTACGTCGGACATATCAATTCCCCGGTCAACCCGGCGATTAACACCGACATTGAACTGATCACTTCGGATAACGGCGGCCTGTCGTGGAGTTCACCTGTCACGGTCAATAACGACGACGCGCAGACCGACGGCTTCTCCGGTGCCAGCCCGATCAGCGGTCGGCCCCAGTTCGACCCGGCAATCGCGGTCGACAACACCACGGGCACCGTTGTCATCACTTTCTACGACGCGCGCAACGATCCTTCCTCGGCTCGCGTCGCACAGTACATCGCCACGAGCATCGACGGCGGCAAGACCTTTGGCGCGGAGACCTTCCTCAACACTCCCCAGGTTGCCTTCAATGCGGCGACAGCGTCGGACGTCGTCATCGGCCCGATCCCGGACAACGAGTCCTCGGCCAGCGGCGTTGCCGACACGCAATTCGCCTTCGGCGACCGTGAAGGGTTGGCAGTATCGAACGGCAGGGTATATGCCGTCTGGGCTGGAAACTTGAACGGCGGCACCAACGGCACCGAGAAGCTGGATATCTTCGGAGCCATCGCAGAAATCCCGGCGGGGCCGCGGATCATCAGCAGCACCATGGGCCCCGTCACTCCACTCCTAAATAACACCTACGCGGCCGACGGCACCGAACTGGCAAACACTTTCGATGTTCAATTCGATCGCTACGTCGACCCAAGCACCTTTACCACGAGTCAGGTAACGGTGGTCTTCCGCAACACGACGACTCCGACCAGCTCACCCGGGGTTAACCTGACGGTGCTTTCAGTAACTCCACTCGACTCTGGTCCCTTGGGCGCGACGCAGTTCCGGATCAAGTTCGATCCCACCAATGCCTTTACGGTGGACCACACCTACGTAGGCACTTACAGCTACAGCGTCGGGCCCAACATTCAGGACCGGATTCCCAGCGATGTCCTCGGGGTAGTGAAAACCGGCAACAAGATGGACCAGAATGCCAATGGGGTCGCGGGCCAAACGAACGTCGACGCTTACGCCGCACCCCAGCCTTTGAATGGCATCCCGTTCCAGGGGCCGTACAATCAGCAGACGCTGCCGCTCATCGTTCCCGGGCCCCATATTGTGAGTACCTCCGTGGCCAAGAGCACGGGAACTGCCGAGAACCTGGTCCTCAACAACTCGGTCAGCGGCATCACCGTCGTTTTCGACCGCGACATGAATCCGGCCTCGTTCACCCCCAGCGACGTGCTGCGCGTGATGGGTCCGACCGGCCTGATCGGTCCGGGCGGCACGATACCTGCCTCATTCCAAATCGTCCCCAATCCCAATGGGAACGATCCCAATCCCAGCGATCCGCGCACGTACCTGATCAAATTCCAGACGTTGTTGCCCCTAACCCTAAGTGGGACCTACACAGTCACGCTGGCTTCGAGCATCACATCGGCAGCCGGCGATATGCTCGACACCAATGAAAACGCGGGCGTGTCGGTCCTGTTCGACACACCTACGGCGGGTACGACGCCGGTTACCTATTCGACGAACACGCCCGTGACTATCGGAAGTTTGACCACTGCCAATTCGGTGGTCGATTCGCCGATTACGGTGGCGGACAATTACGTCGAGACTGGATCCGGGATCGCGGTCCAGCTCAATATCGCCTATCGGAACGACCCTGATTTGACGGCCACGCTGATCGCCCCCGACGGCACAACAATGATTCTGCTTTTCGCGAACGTTGGGAACACGGGATCCAAAGCGAACTTCACGAACACCGTTCTCCAAGACTCTACGACCAGCGGTGGCATTACCGTCGCAAATTCTTCCATTACCACGGGCGCTCCCCCGTTTACGGGCCGATTCGCTCCGCAGACGCCACTGGACAGCCTTGGCGCGATTCCAGTCCAGGGGACATGGACTCTGGAAATAGCGGACAGCGCCACCGGCACGACCGGTACGCTGCTGAACTGGTCGCTGACCTTTCTCAAGCCGTTGACGAGCACCGGGCTGGGCGAGCCGGTTGCAGACCAGGCAACAGTGAGCTTCCGAATCTTCACGATGGATCCATCCAATCCGCTGTCGCGCAACACGTGGACCGCGGTGGGGCCCGCTTCCATCGACAGCAACGGCCAGGCCGGCGTGATCAGCGCCCTGGCCGTCGATCCCTCGGACCCCTCTGGAAACACGGTGTACATCGGCGGCGCCAACGGCGGCGTTTGGAAGACCACGGACTTCTTGACGACGAATCCGGCCGGCCCCACCTGGATACCTCTCACCAACTTTGGCCCGGACTTTGCCATCAATATCGGCTCGATCGCGATCTTCGGGCGCAATAATGATCCCAACCAGTCGATCATCATCGCCGCCACCGGCAATGCCGACAACGCCAGTACGGGCAGCGGCGATTACAACTCCGCCGGCGTCGGCTTCCTGAGGTCGATGGACGGCGGGGTTACCTGGACCCTGCTCGACAGCATCTCGAATGTCGATTCCAGCGGCAATCCGTTGCCCTTGAACCAGCGCACGCACGATTTCGTCGGCACTTACGCCTATAAGGTGCTGGTCGATCCGCGGCCGACTCCGAGCGGCAATGTCATCATTTATGCTGCCCTGGGCGGCACCAAGAACGACGGCGTCTGGCGGAGCACCGACAGCGGCAATACCTGGGTGCTCATGCGCGCCGGCCAGGCCACCGACATCGTGCTCGACCCCAACAGCGGCAATCTTGACGCCATCAGCGATCCCACGGGCAACCTAGAAGTCCTTTACGCCGCGTTCCAGGGGAGCGGCGTCTACATCTCCCCCAACCAGGGCCAAGTCTGGGAACAGTTGCTGGGCACCACCGGCGATCCCCTGATCCAGAATGGCGACCTGGCATTCCCGACGCCGATTCCGGTCGGGGCCAGCGCTTCGCCCGATGGCGCCAAAGGCCGCATTGTCCTTGGCAAGCCGGCTCTCACCGGCGTGTATTTGCCTGATGGCACTTACACGGGCAATCCTGTCGAAGACCTGATATACGAAGGCTGGCTATACGCGCTAGTTGTGGGAACCAATAACCAGGTCGACGGTTTGTACATGACCAAGGATTTTGGTCAAAACTGGACCAGGGTCGACCTGAACACGGTGAATTCGACCATAGCTGGGCTTGAGACGACGATTCCCACCAACGACCCGAGTCAGGCAAACTATAGCGTGACCGGGATCGCCAGCTTTGCCCAGGGCAATTACGACGTCAGCATTGGCGTGGATCCGACCAACCCGAACATCGTCTACCTTGGCGGCACCACCGCCGGCAACCAGTCCGGCTTCATTCGCGTCGATACCACGAAATTGGCCGACGCACACGCATTCCTTATAGGAGAGAATGTCGCCGATGGCGGCAGGGTTGCGATCAAAACGACCGACCCGGTGACTCTCCTGAACTGGCCCAATGCACCGGGATTCTTCATCAATCCTGTTGAGAATCCCATCATCAACTTGATCCGCGATCCAAATGATCCATTCAACGGAAACAGCACGATCTTTGTCAGCAACATTGCGGAGTTCGATAACAACGGCACGGGCGCCACTTGGATACCCTTCGATCTGCCGGGGGATAGCTCGAACCAGCATGGCATGGAGGTCATCCGCGATCCGTTGACCGGTTTGGCTCGGCTGGTCATTGGCGATGACAATGGGATTTATACCGCCGTCGATGACAACGGCACGTTCGACACCGGGATCGGCACAGCTTCGGCGCCGATTGGCACGCGCGACGGCAATCTGCAAATCACGCAGTTCTTCTACGGAGCTGCGCAGCCGAGCAATTTGGCCGCCAGCATTGCCCAGGCCTTGTTCTACGGCATGTCAACGAGCAACGGCTACCCGCAATCGGATCCCAACATCCTCAGCGACGGCAATCTGCAATGGACGACCCCGACCGTCAACGGCCAAGGCTCCGGCACCGGAGTGGCCACGGATCAGACCGGTACGGGAACACTCTATCAGTACACGTGGCCTGTAGACTACGGAACCAATTTCTTCCAGGTGACAACCGCGGGAGGCATCGCCACGGGCCGCACGTTCGGTTTGGTCCAGCAGAGCGGCAACGGCAACGTGCCCGACCCGCAATGGCCATCGACGGTCGGTTCCAACTTTGCCGTCAATCCGATCGACGGCAACGAAATCATCATCAGCTCCCAGGCCGGGCGCATCTTCGGCACCAGCGACCAGGCCCGAACGTGGCTGGTGATTGGCGATCCGACGGCGCTCGACGGCACCTACGCACCCGCCCTCGCGTTCGGTGCGCCGATTCCATCGGATCCGACGGGCGCTTTGAACGATTTCCTCTACGCCGGCACGAATGGCGGGCACATTTACGTCACCTTCACGGGTGGTGGGGCGAACGGCAACCAGTGGGTCAACATCTCCGGCGGCCTGGACGGCTCGCCAGTCCGTGAGATCATTACCGACCCGACTCGCGGCAAGGAAGATGCCTTCGCGGTCACGCTCAAGGGTGTGTACTACATGCCCAACGCGGCGGCCTACAACTCCAACATCTCATCGAGCGAGTGGCAGAACATCACGGGTAACCTCTTCGCTATCGCACACAACCTGTTCACCGGGAGCAACGGGACGCCCGGGCTCACGCTCGTCGAGCAGGAACTGCACAGTCTCCAGACGATCCAGGCTGACTGGCGCTATGCTATTCCCAACGGCAACGGCGGCACCTATCCAGTCCTTTACGTGGGCGGCGACGCCGGCGTGTACCGTTCCATCAACGACGGCCAATCGTGGACGGCTTTCCCGGACGTTGCAGATGACGGAGCGGCGCAAGACGGCGGATACCTGCCCAATACGGACATTACTGACCTTACCCTTGTGCTGGGCAACGTCGATCCGACCACCGGTCACCCGGTGCCGGCAGACTCGAGCGGCAATATCACCTCCCCCGACGTACTCTTGGCCACAACCGGCGGCCAAGGGTCCTTTGCCATCCGTCTGGCGCCGATTGTCATCCCCAACTCGCTCCAACTCGACCCGACTTTACCCCCCCCAGGCGGCAGCGATAGCGGTGTCGACCCGACCCACGACGTCATCAGCGTACTCAATCCGGTAATTGACGGCATCAGCGAGGCGGCAACCTTCGGGAACTTCGTGGAAGTGCACCTGTACGATCTCACGCCAGGCCATCTTGTTAACGGTCTACCCCCGGAGATCGGCAGCATTGTAACCGGCTACTCGCACAAAGACCCCACGACTGGAATCTTCTACTCCGCTACCGACTCTACCGGTGAGTTCAAGATCCAGGTGGAGAATGGGCATTTCTTGGCAAACGGCGACAGCGACGGCGTGATCACCCTCGGCATCCAGCTCGTCGATCCCGTCGGCGTCGTCAGCAACATGTACACATTCCAGTACACACTGGACACCGCGCCGGTCGTCGTTGCTTCCTCGATCCATCTCGATCCGAATGGGCCGTTGCCTCCAAGCGAGGGCGGCAGCGACACTGGCCTGTCGTTCACTGATGGGATCACGTATGTCACGAATCCCATCATTGATGGACAGGTGGTTCAAGCGGCGCCGCTGCCGGTCAATTTGTATGACGTGACCAATCCGAACAATCCTATCTTGCTCAACACCTTGAACGCCTACATGACGAGTGCCACGGGAACCTTCTCTATCCCGGTCAATCCCGGCATTTACTTCTCGAACGGCACAACGGACGGGGTGCGCACAATTGAGGTCGTAGCCGAGCACGGCGGCAGCAGCGGTACGGCCGACTTCCAGTTCACGCTCCTAACGGTGCCGCCCCCGACGCCGGCAACTCCGACTCTCGATCCTGTCGATCTCGGCACCTCGACGGCCCCGAACGTGACGGACATCACGACGCCTGACTTCCTGGGGAACGGTCCCGCTAACGACGAGGTGCAGCTGTTTGCCAACGGCGTCGAGGTTGGCACGGACATCATCAGTGGCCAGGGCACGTATCGAGTCGAGGCCAGCTCATTGGCCAACGGCACGTACCAGATCACGGTGCGCCTGGAAGATGTGGCCGGCAACCTGAGCGGCTTCTCGCCCGCCCTGTCGCCGCCGCTCGTGGTACAGACGACCGGACCGAGTATTCCGACCATCACGCTGGATCCGACCTATGTCATCGGCGGCCCCAACACCAGCGCAGTCGATCCGACGCTGTACGACGGCACGGTGGACAAGGGCGACCAGATCGCGATCATGGACGACAACTCGCCAATCGACACGTTTACAGCGACCAGCAATTCCTTCAGTCGATTCGAAAACCTGGGCGATGGCACGCACACCCTGGTTGTGCAAGCAACCGACCAGTTCGGACACGTGTCCAACTCCTTCCCGTTGACCGTAACGATCAACCTGGAGTCCCTCGACCCGGACCGCAAATTCGTCCGCCAGCTCTATTTCGACGATCTGGGGCGCCCCGGTGCGCTACCCGAATGGAATCTGTGGCTGCCGGTGCTTTCGCAGACGAACGGGCGCACCGTGGCGGCCAACGATATCCTGCGCTCGCCCGAAGCGCGCGATTATGTGGTAAAGGGCTGGTATCAGACCTATCTCGGCCGGGCAGCGGTCAACGGTGAGGAACAGGTCTGGGTAAACCAGCTCCTGGCAGGCGCCACGGAAGAGCATGTCTTGAGTGAGATCCTGTCTTCCACGGAGTACCTCAACCACACGCCTGCAATCCTGGGGAATGGCGCGCCTGCGTCCAGCACGACCTTCATTGAAGCCTTGTACAGTCAGTTGCTGAACCGCAACCCCGGCGCAAACGAAGTCAAGTTCTGGCTGACGCAAATCCCAACCTTGGGTCGCCAAGGCGTCGCTCTGGAAATCCTGATGTCAGTGGAAAATCGCTCCGACGTCATGGTCGGCTATTACAAGAATCTGCTACGGCGGCCGACAGTACCTTCGCAGATCGAAATCAACGACTGGGTGTTCTCGGGGCTAGACTTCGCGAGCATCCGCGTTGCCTTCGAGGGCAGCGAGGAGTACTTCTTCCGCGTCACCGGCTTCATCCCGTAAGGGGGCGGGACGGAGGCAAGCGAACCTGGAGTGCCGACGAAGGGTGAACCCCTTCAGAGGTGCTTCGGGTTCGTTTTGTTTTCACAGATGCATTTTCTCTCCCCGCCCACGCAGCCACTGGTTATCATAAGGCATCAACCGCTCGACACGGGTACTTACTGGAGGTCGGACTGATGC
>Ga0208565_1000577_pt1 | contig 26303 bp, 27 predicted proteins | sample Sb_taG_7_FD_187706 | JGI IMG/M metagenome (GOLD analysis project Ga0208565, IMG submission 187706) | Peat soil microbial communities from Weissenstadt, Germany - Sb_50d_2_FS metaG (SPAdes) (version 2) | ecosystem: Environmental > Terrestrial > Soil > Wetlands > Peat | place: Germany...
GAACCGATGATTTTTCTCTGGAACCGGTCACCGCTTTTGCGGGGTGGGTTGCCGTTTCGACGGTTCGACCGGCCACCTCGCGCTGCACCCCGGAGGAGTCTCCGTGGTTTACCGCTTCGTCAAGTTTGCTCGCGCTGTCTGCATTCATGATTATCCTTCCTCCGTTACGCAATTTTATAAATTCGTCCGCGTATCACGATCGCTCACGATGCCGCTGTTTCTTGTGGCGCTGTCCTGCCTGACTAATTGGTCCTCTCGGATCCCGATACGTACGCGCCTGGATGCGACGACGGTGCTGGTCCCTATCTCCACTGGCTCATCCCGGCTACAGCTCGTTGATCCTTTCCCACGACACCTCGAAGACTACCTCGTTTTCAAACTATTGTCAAATATACCAGACGTACGAAAATCTGTCCAATCTTGCTAGTTTAGCCAGTGTTTAAGACCCATATATGGAGGTGCAGCCCGCCTTGAGGTCAACTCTATATTAGTGTATACATGACGCCACAAGGCGACCTTGGCGCCCGCGCCCTTGAGTATGCCGACAGCGATACTTACACTGGCCGCGAGATGGGCAGGAGAAAAACTTCAGGACCGCCGCGGGGCAAAAAAGCCAATCGACCGAACATGGTCGCGGCGGCCATCGAGTTGGCCGGCGGCCCCACGGCGGTCGCCGAGCTCTGCGGCGTGCGTCGCCAGTCCGTGTACGTGTGGATCAAGGAATGGAAGGTTGAGCGGCTGGTCGACGCACTCAAACTGGCGCAGGCTTCTGGCATTCCGATCGAGAAACTTGCCGGTTATGCATTCGACTCCGGCCAAACGAAGAGCCCCAGGCCGCGGCCAACTCAAACCAAACCCGACCAAGATTGACTGCACCAACCGGAGCGCGGCTTCCGTGACCAGCGCGACCAACGCGTTGGTCGCCACCACGTCTGTCAAAGTTCTCTGACTGCGCCGGTCATCACGCCAGCGGCGGCCGATTCGAAGCAATCGAACTAAACCCTTTGCTGGTCGTCGCTCCTCTCTGTTACACATGAGACCTCGGAAAGCACCGAGCTTCGCAGTATTTCTCAATCTGAAAATCATGCGGTGTGCGCCGCGCGCGGCTGGCGCAGATCGATGGTCACGTGGATCTCGTCATATGGCACTGTGGGTGCCTGCGCTCTTCCTTTGCCACCCCTAGCTCCAAGTCTTACCAGTCCGAGCCGCTCAAGCAGCGTGATGTCCATGCTGACGTTCTTGTAATCGCGTCCGAAGAGCCCCGCCAGTTCGCGGACCGACGCCGGCCGATCGCGAGAGATGGCCAGCAACAGTTCCAGCCGCTTCTCCGTCAGAATCTGCCGAAGCTCGTCCGCATTCTCGAAATAGAGTCCGATCTCCTGCGATGCGCGGTCACCGCGAGCGATCCTCCGCATCGCGTCGCGAAGAGCCTCGGACCGCTCAGCACTCTTGCGGATGCCGATGTTAAGGCGCCGTGCTCTCATAGCTTACCCTCCAACCGGAACAAGCAAGGCCTCATCACCTACCTGATCGAGTTGGCTCGCGCAAAGGGAGTCTCGGCGTACGTCGACGATGGGCGCAACCGCTGGCCCGCGGCGCACCTGATCGATACTGCGCGGCTCTACCGGCTGGCCCTTGAAAAGGGCGTTGCGGGAGAACGGGTTCACGCCGTCGCCGAAGAGGGCGTGCCGCTTCGAGAGATCGCCGAAGCAGTCGGCCGACGCACCAACGTGCCTGTCGTCTCCAAAACCCCCGAGCAGGCACCCGAGCATTTCGGCTGGCTTGCATTCTTCGTCGGCGGCGACGCGCCGGCCTCGAGCGCGAAAACACAGGATCGCCTGGGATGGCACCCAACACAAACCGGTCTCATCTCCGACCTGGAGCATCCAGAATAATTCACGAGTTGTACCGACGCTGAGCAGGAGCATCGAGGCGAGAAAACGGCAGGAGCCGCCGAACTCGTCCCCGGGAATCATCGATGCATACATCACAGGCGGGAGCCGGCTGGTCGAGGCGCTGACCGGACGAAGGGGGGCGGTGAAGGATTCTCTTGCGAACATAACCTAACGTGTTAGAATTCCAACTCATGAATTTCAGCGTTCACCTCAACGATGAGTTGGTCGAGCGTCTCAACCAGACCGCCAGAGAGAGCGGCAAGACGCGCAACGCCCTGATTCGTGAAGCGGTCGGCGAGTGGCTAAACCGCCGCCGACCCGCCAAGTGGCCGACAGAGGTCATGAATTTTCAAGGAATCCGGGGAATCAGACGGTTCGAGGAGGATCGCAAGAACCTCAAGCCGCCGCGCCAGCCATTCGATGCGATTTCTGCTTGATACCTGCGTACTGAGCGATTTCGCTCAGGGACAGCGCCAGACCCTTGAGCGCATCAAGGCGGCCGCGCCAGAGGATCTGGCGGCCAGCGCAATCACTCAGATGGAGATCGAGTACGGGCTGTTGCTGAATTCCAAGATCGCCCGCCGACTCGGACCGGTTATGGACGCCTTCTTCGGGACCATCCGCGTGCTGCCTTATGACGAGGGAGCGGCCGAGGCCACGGCCAAGGCACGTGCCATCCTGAAGCGCCGGGGACGGCCAATTGGAGCGTACGATATTTTGATCGCGGGGACCGCTCTTGCCCACGACCTGACCGTGGTCACCTCGAACTTTCGCGAGTTCAGGCAGGTCGAGGGGCTCAGGGTCGAAGACTGGCGATCATGAAGCGCGCGAAACGACGGTCTGAGCCATGAGAAAGAGTAATTTCGCGCGCCGTCTCCAACCGTCGCTGCTGACGCGCTGTCGCCGACGTGGAAGATACGACCCTCAATCAATTGATCAACGTAGCGGTCGCTGAGAAACTTGCCGCTTGCCGCGCTGTGCAGCGAGGCGTATTTCCGCGAGCGGGCCGCTCGGGCGGATATTCCCGGAGCGCTGAAAATTCTCGATCGGCTTGGCGTCGGCAATGCCCCGCGTCTCGACGATAGGCTATCTAAACCGCCCACAGAGAGCTCCGGGCCAAGCGAAGGAGATCCAATAGATCCCGTCTGACCACACCTCGACCACCGCGCAGAGTTGCAGCGATTTCCGCGCTCGATCGAGCGTGGCCCCAGTGAAGCGAAGGGCGCGCGGTTAAATTTCGATCTCGATCAGGAATTGGTCGGCTTTGGTTTAATTCGCAGCCCGTTTCCCTTCATCGCTTCAATTCGATAGCAATTCTGGCAGCCGCTCATTGACGGTTCAGACGGAATTTCCAGTAGTTGGCATGGGCCTTCGGCCCATCCACGCGAAATGAAAATGTTCCCTGTCTGCCGATACTGGAGGCGTTTCGCAGCTACTTCGGCATCGCCTACGACGCACCGACACGCGCGCGCTTCGCCACTGATTCGATCGCGTCAACGATCCTGGAATAGAGCGCGGCAGGCAGGTCATGCCCCATGCCTGGAATTTCGATCAGTTCCGCTCCCGCGATATTCGCCGCCGTATCGCGGCCGCCCTCGATCGGCACCAGCGGATCATCCAGGCCGTGAATGACAACCGTAGGCGCCTTGATCCGTTTGAGCGCCGCGCGACGATCGCCGTTCACCAGCGCGGCGGCCATCTGCCGGGTAAACCCTGCCGGATAATTCGATCGCTTGAAATCTTCGGCCACGCGCCGGCGTATTTCCTTTTCGTCTGCGGGATAACCGGGGCTGCCGATCGTCTTGTATGCCTTCACCCCAAATTCGATGGTCGCCTCGACATCACCTGCCGGCGGCCGGTTCAGCAGTATGGCCATCGCTTTGGGCTTTGCCGTAGGAAGCGCGCTGTTCCCGGTCGAGGACATGATTGAGGTGAAAGATAGCGTTTTCCCGGGATGGTTCGCGGCGACGAGTTGCCCGATCGCCCCGCCTAACGATGCGCCCACGATATGCGCCTTATCGATCCGAAGCGCGTCGAGCAGTCCCGCCGCATCGTTCGCCATATCCTCCAGCGTGTACGCGACGCTTGGCTTCTTTCCCAGCGCCATCTCGGTCATCATCTTGACGACCTCCGCCGGTCCCGCGCTGTCGAACTTTTGCGACAAACCCACGTCGCGATTGTCGTAGCGGATAACCCGGTAACCTCGCGAAGTAAGCATTTCGATAAATTCCAATGGCCAGCGCGTCAGCTGCGCGCCCAGTCCCATAATCAGAAGGACGGGCGTGCCCGTTTTCGGGCCAAATTCTTCGTACTCGATATCAATTCCGTTTGCGTGGATACGAGCCATGTCGCTCTCCCTTGCCCTTGCTTGTCGTGCGGTTCCTTGATGCGTATGGACTAAACCGCAATTCCCGATTTGAATCCTGATTCAGACTCCCACCAACGCCAAACGGTATGCAAACGCGACATTCGAGTCATCGTTTTGCCCTCGGTGTCCGGAGTCAAGGGTGCGACGGGAGCAACCTCGATTCAATCATGTCCGGATGGGCACGCCCTGCACTGACGAGGAAGGTGCTGTACTGACGTCCAGGAGGGCAGCTGAAAGGAGAGGCAGACCGCCGTAGTTATCACACGAAAAAAATATAGTCCCCGGACCGGCGCCTGGGTGCGTTTGGTCCAGGGATGTTTTGCGTTTCAGGCAGTCGCCGCGCTGGCGTGACGGCGGACGTGGATTTTGCTTTCGCGCTTGCGCGTGCGGGCGATGTCGTAGGACGACTGCATCCGCATCAGCGTTTCCATTTTTGGGCCGAAAGCCTTTTCGATCCGCAGGGCCATATCGCCGGACAGATCCGACTTACCGTTGAGCAGGGTCGACAGCGTCGGGCGCGAAACGCCGAGCGCTTCGGCGGCAGCGGTCACCGAAAGGCCGAGCGGCTCGATAACTTCAGAGCGGATAAATTCGCCGGGGTGCGGCGGGTTCAGCATACGCATGGTTTCCTCCTTCAATGATAGTCCTCAAGGTTCAAGTCACAGATCTCGTTTTCTTCGATGCGGACGGTCAGCCGCCAGTTCGGCGTGACGTGCAGGCTCCAGACGCCCCTGCGGTCGCCAGTCAGCCTGTGGGCTTTCCACACCGGGATCGTTCGCAGTTCGTCTTCGCTTTCCATGTCCTGCAGGAAGGCCAGCATCATACGGAGCTTGTTCACGGTCGCGGCCGACACGCCCTTGGGGCTGTTTTCCGTGTAAAGGCGTTTGACGCCCTTGTGAACGATGTTCCGTATCTTGATGCGATAAGTGTAGCCTAACAGGCTACACCCGTCAAAGGTAATCGCCTGGGTTGTGTGTGGCGAATTGCTGATTCTGGGGAAATCAGTAATTAGCCACACACAGGCGTTCGGCCGCAGCGGCATCGCGCAACGCCGACAGCAGGAAGTCGATGGTGGCACCGGTGGAATCGATGGCCCGATACAGGTAACACCAACGGCCTTTCACTCGAATATACGTCTTTTCGACCCGCCAGGATTTGTTGGTCGGCTTGAGATGACGGCGCAGCCGCTGTTACAGTTCGGGACCGTAACGTTGAACCCAGCGCCAGATCGTCGTGTGATCGGCCTCCAGACCGCGCTCGGCGAACAACTCTTCGACATCGCCGAGCGACAGCGAGTACCGAAGATACCAGCGCACGGCACAAAGAATCAGCTCCGGCGCCGTCTGCCGCCACTTGAAGATCGCCGGTCGGGTTGCGTTCTTCCCGATCTCTTCAGACTACCAGCCACGCCCGCCAAAGTTGCAACACATCCGGTTTTTCCAGTTAAATCGGCTGATGAGCGAAAATCGCGTCAACGACTATCCGTCTTCCAACCGCGCGCTCGGGACGAAGCCGGTGCACTTCGGTAGAGTGGAAACGTGAGGAGAGAGCAGTGACACTATCCGGTATTCCGCGGGTGCGTCTGGCATTTTTGCCCACGCCGATCGAGCCTCTTTCCGCATTGAGTAGGCATCTGGGCGGCCCTCAGATATGGATCAAGCGCGACGATATGACGGGTCTGGCGATGGGAGGGAACAAGGCGCGCAAGCTCGAGTTTCTCCTTGGCGAGGCGATTGAGAGGAAGGCTGACACGATAGTCACGTTCGGCGCTGTCCAGTCGAACCATTGCCGGATGACGGCAGCGGCGGCGTGCAAACTGGGTCTCAAGTCCTTTCTCGTGCTGTCTGGAGAGAAACCGGACGTCGCGAACGGCAACTTCCTGCTGGACCGAGTCATGGGATGTGAATACCTGATTGTCCCTGATTTCAATGACATATCGAAGTTGGACGAGATGGGGCTCGCTGTACGTGACAGGGTGCAGGAGCTGACGGACGGTGGGCGCGCGCTCTATATGATTCCAGCGGGCGGTAGCACGCCGCTTGGAGACGTAGGGTATTACCTCGCCGCAATTGAAACGTGTGAACAGGCGCGACAGATAGGGATCGAGATCGACCACATGTGTGTCGCCATGAGCACGGGCGGTACGCAAGCGGGCCTTCTCGCGGGGGTCAAGTCCCTCCGGAAGGAGATGCAGGTAATCGGAATCTCGGTCAACAAGGAGGGCTCGAATCTCGGATCGCCTCCGATCGATGTAATGGCAAACCAGGTCGGCAAACTCATCGGACAGGAACTGGATGTGCAACCGCAGGACGTAATCGTGCACTACGACTACTACGGTGAGGGTTACGGGAAAGTGACGCCGGAATGCGTCGAGGCTATTAAGCTGGTGAGCAGACTGGAAGGGATTTTCCTCGACCCGGTGTACACAGGCAAAGCAATGGCCGGAATGATCGATCTCATCAGAAGAGGCAACTTCAGCAGGGATGAAACCCTCTTGTTCGTGCACACCGGCGGTTACCCTGGGATCTTCCCCTACGGCGAATCGTTGTGTGGGCAATAGAACTCCAGATGGCCTCGGGCACACGCGTACGATATAAGGCTCGATAAGACGTTTCGAAGAGGGGGACACTTATGGATCCTGCGACCGGAGCGAACGGCAATTGGGATGCGATCGTGGTCGGAACGGGTCCAGGGGGAGCGACGGTGGCCAGAGAGCTGACGCGCCGCGGCCGCAAGGTGCTCATGCTGGAGTTGGGGGCGGGGAGACCGATTCGTGGAAGCTTCTCCCAGGGGCTGCGGGAGCTGATGCTGCCCGGCAAGAGCCTGCTGCTGACCAACGACTTCCTCGGCGTCGTGCGTGGGATCACCACCGGGGGGAGCTCGGTCTTCTTCTACGCCACCTGCTTCCCGGTGCCTTTCGAAATGCTCGCCGCGTACGGCGTGGACCTCACGGACACCGTGCAGGAGGCGCGGGCAGAGCTTCCCATCGGCCCCCTCAAGGACGAGATGATGACCCCGATGGCCGCCCGCCTCATGGAGAGCGCGCAACGCCTGGGGTTCAACTGGCAGAAGCTAGACAAGTTCATGTATCAGGAACGCTGGAAGCCGGGGTACGCGTTCGGGTATTACGGCGACCCGACCGGCGTCAAGTGGAGTGCCCGGGTGTACGTCGAGGAGGCACTGGCACTCGGGGCGAGGTTGGAAAATAATGCCAAAGTCACCCGCGTGCTCATCGAGAACGGCACCGCCACCGGCGTGGAGTACCTCGTGAACGGCCAGCGACGCACCGCCTCCGCCCCTGTCGTCGTCGTGGCCGCCGGCGGCATCGGCTCACCGCTCATCCTCCGCCACAGCGGCATCCACGCGGCCGGCTATGACTTCTTCTTCGATCCGCTGATCACGGTCTGCGGCACGATGAAGGACGTGTCGTCGCGGCACGACGAGATCCCCATGTCAGCCGGGGTGCACATGAAGGATGAAGGCTACGTCATGACCGACATGGCGATCCCGCCATCGGAACACTTCATTTTCACTGCCGAGGTACTCCGCCTCACTAAGCTGTTCGCCTTCCGCAGCACCGCCCGGATCATGGTGAAGGTGAAGGACGAGCTCGGCGGCCGGCTTACTGAGCGCGGCGGGGTGCGCAAGAAGCTCAGCACCGCGGACCGCGCCAAGCTGCTGCATGGCTACGAGAATGCCAAACGGATCCTCCGCGAGGCAGGCGCCACGGACATCTACAAGACCTGGTACCTCGCATCGCACCCGGGCGGCACCGTGAAGATCGGCCAGTTGGTCGACGCCAATCTGGAGACGGAGTACCGCAATCTGTACGTCTGCGACTGCTCGGTGATCCCGGAAGCGTGGGGCTTGCCGCCGGTGCTGACCATCATCGGCCTCGGCAAGCGCCTGGCGCGCCATCTCGCGGCTGAGCCGAAGCCAACCTCGGCTAAGAACGCCACGCTCCAAAGACTTGCGTCGTGACGCCGTCACGCGATTTCGCAGCACAGACTCCGGCATGAAACCGAGGTCGAATAACGCTCTGGCGCACCCTGTGGCTACCGAAAACTCAACTCCGAACGTAATGGTGATGCAGTCCTGTCGTTACCGAAAATTGGATCCCAACATAAAACCTTCGCAGTCACAGCGGTAGGCCGGTCAAATCTCTGGGATCGAGCGAGCGGTGACCGCCGCGTGGCGAATCACCTCAGTCGCCTGCATTGCAGGGGAGGCGCCGAACCGCTCGGCGACTTCCCGATCCTGTGTGTGGCGAATTGCTGATTCCGGGGAGATCAGTAATTCGCCACACACAGGTTCCGACAGACGGCTGCCGCGGCGCAAACCAGGTTTTTAGAAGCGACAACCAAAAACTCTGAAAGCGGCGAAAAGTCCAGAGTTTTGAGATTCACCGCCGTAATGTCGCCGGCACAACGGGCGAGTGGAGATCAGGACCGATTCCAGTTCGTGGGCTGGCACAGGATCGTCAGCCGACTACCATCCGGCTCTTCTCACCAGCAGACTCGACCGCGAGGCCATCGACGTTTTCCAACCGATCCCCCCAGCGATCGCGCTGGTCAATCCCATCGTTTTGCCCGTAGCTTGACCTGTGCAATTCTCAGGCGCGCGCAATCGTGAACAACCCCAAACCCAAAGAGAGGCGATGCGATGTCTAAATCGGAGCGCTACCAAAAGGGCGCAGCCAAGATGAAAGAACTGTTCGGCGTCGAGCCGCGACCGGGAATGATGCAGGCCGATTTCCAGAACATCACGGTCGAGCATCTGTTCGGCGAAATCTGGACACGACCAGGCCTGACGATCCGCGAGCGCTCGATGATCACGGTTGCGACGCTGACGGCCCTTGCGCGCGATCCCGAACTGAAGACCCATTTGCGCGGTGCGCTCAATCTCGGGATCAGCCGCGAAACGATCACCGAGATCATGATTCATCAGGCGCACTACGCGGGATGGCCGGTTGGAGTAAACGGCCTGCGTATCGCACGCGAGGTCTTCGACGAAATCGACGGCAAGAAAAACTAGCCGTCGCCGATCCTAGCGGGAGCAGCATCTTGGCTTTTACGAATATCAAGTTGGGGAAAAGCGATGCGCCCTCTCAAACCTTCATCCAGACCCGAACGTGCCTGTGTGTGGCGAAGGGCTAATTCTGGGGAAATTAGTAATTCGCCACACACAGGGCGCTGAAATTGGGTCACGAGCAGATCGACTCGGCTGAGGTGGTTAATCACGTGCGCTTCGATTCTGCAGGAGTCGCGGCCCTGATTACGCCATGGAACGCGCCGTTCATGCTGACGACGTGGAAAGTCGGCCCGGCGCTGGCGGCGGGCGACACCGTAGTCGTCAAGCCGCCCGAGTGGGCGCCGCTCACCTGCTCGATGATGGCGGATCTCGCCGCCGAGGCCGGTATACCCGCCGGCGTGCTCAACGTAGTTCAAGGAATAGGCGAAGAAGCCGGCGCCGCACTCGCGGCGCATACGGACATCGACCGGCTCAGCTTCACCGGCTCGACCGACACCGCGAAGCTGATCGGACAGTCCACCGCGCGCTCGCTCACTCCTGTCAGCTTCGAGCTCGGTGGCAAGTCTCCCTACATCATATGCGCCGACGCCGACATCGACGCGGCCGCGCAGACCGCCGCGGGGCAGTACGTGAATGCCGGGCAGGTCTGCCTGGCGGGTACTCGCTTGCTCGTTGACGCGACAATTGCCGACGACTTTCTGAAAAGATTCCGCACCGCGGTCGGACACATGACAGTCGGCGATCCGCGTGAGCAGAGCACGCGGGGTGGCCCGCTCATCACGCCCGAACACTTTCAGCGCGTCCAGGGATTTGTCGATCGTGCCCTCAAGTCCGGGGTACGACCGGTCTGGGGAGGGCATGGTCACAGCGCCGGCGAACTATACTTCGAACCCACACTGCTCGAGGGCGTGCAGCAAGACATGGAGATCGTCCAGCGCGAGGTCTTTGGCCCCGTGCTGACATGGCAAACGTTTCGCGACGAAGACGAGCTTGTCGCACTCGCCAACGGCACCCGCTACGGGCTGGCGGCGATGGTCTTCAGCCGCAGCGAGCAGCGCGCGATGCGCATAGCCGGTCGTGTGACGGCTGGCACCGTGTGGGTGAACTGCTTCTTCGTGCGCGAGCTGGCGGCCCCCTTCGGCGGCAGCCGCGACTCCGGCATCGGACGCGAAGGCGGCACCTGGAGTTTCGACTTCTTCTGCGACGTTAAGAACATCGCGGCCCTCAAGGGATCGTTTGCGTAACGCCGGCGCGCGGCACTAACTAAAGGTTCGTTCGGAGAGTGTCCAATGAATTTGCTTGACGGTCCTAGAGAAGAATGGCGGCGAATACTGCATGAGGGTCAGCCGAAGTGGGTGCGTCCCGACGGCGATCGCCTAATCCTCGGCGACGGCCGCACTATCGCCGACGCAGAGGCGACCTACCTGCCGCCGTGCGATCCGACCAAGATTCTGTGTATCCACCTCAACTACGAGTCCCGCCGCGTCGAGTTCAAAGCGCCTCAGCTCGAGACCCCGACTTACTTCCAGAAGCCCGTCACTGCGCTCAACTCGCATCGCGGTGTGCTATGCCGTCCGGCCGGCCACAGGTATCTCAACTACGAAGGCGAGGTCGGGGTGATTATGGGCAAGCCTGCCCGCAACGTCGGTCGCGATGAAGCGTGGAACTACATCGCCGGCTTCGCGCCCGCCAACGACGTTGGATGCCAGGACTATCGCGACACCGACGCCGGCTCGATGCTGCGGGTTAAAGGTCAGGACGGGTTCTGTCCGATCGGCCCGGGAATCGTTAGCGGAGTGGACATTCGCAATTCAGTTCTGCGCACGTACATCAATGGAAAGGTGGTCCAGGAGGGCGCAATTTCGGGCATGATCTTCCCGATCGACTACATAGTCGCTGATCTCTCCCGCTTCATCACCCTGCTTCCCGGCGACATCATCCTGTCGGGCACGCCGAAAAATTCGCGGCCGATGAACATCGGCGACTTGGTAGAAGTCGAGGTCAGCGGGCTGGGACGTTTGTCGAACAAAGTCGTCGAGGTTCCTGCACCGCCCCATAAGGTCGGCCATCAGCCAACGGATACTGATTCAGTCCGCCGCGTCGCACTCGGTTCAGATTGGGTCCGCAGCGAGGCCCGATAAATGCTGCCGTAGGCGCCCAAAAGGAGATGCACATGGTTCACGTCACGGAACTCGGCTACATGGGAATCGGCGTCAAAGACCTCGCCGGGTGGAAGGACTTCGCCACCAGCATCCTCGGCCTTGAGCTGGCCGACGAAGGCGAGCCCGATCGATGCTACCTGCGGATGGACTATCACCATCATCGGATCGTGATGCATAACGACGGCAGCGACGATCTCTCCTACCTCGGCTTCCGCGTCGCCGGCGCCGACGAATTCGCGCAGATGCAGCGTCAGCTCTCCGAAGCCGGCATCAAGTTCCGCGTCGGCTCCGAGGACGAAGCCTGCGAGCGCCGGGTGCTCGAAGTCCTCAAGCTCGAGGATCCCGACGGCAATCCCGTCGAGATCTTTCACGGCCCGATGGTCGAATTCAGCAAGCCGTTCCATCCCGGCCGCGCGATGCACAGCCGTTTCAAGACCGGCGCCGGTGGCATCGGCCATTGCATAGTCCGCGAGCGCGACGTCGCGGCGGCGCAGCGCTTCTATCAGCATCTCGGGATGCGCGGCGGCATCGAGTACAAGATTGGCCCCGGCACGCAGGCCATCAAGCTTGTCTTCATGCATTGCAACGAGCGCGATCACACCGTCGCCTTCGGCATTCCCGGAGCCGACCGCCGAATCAACCATCTGATGATCGAAGTGGACAACCTCGACGACGTCGGCCTGACTTACGACCTGGTCTGCAGGAACAAAATTTCGGTGACGATCGCCCCCGGCAAGCATTCAAACGATCACATGTACTCGTTCTACTTCCGCAATCCCTCGGGATGGATGATCGAGTACGGATGGGGCGCGCGCGCAGCTACCTACCAGTCGGAGTACTTCAGCGGCGACATGTACGGACATCAGATGCAGCCGGACGCGTTCGGGATGACCAGAGGGAAAGTTTAACCGACCTCCGGACCATCGAATATTGGGATAGCGAGCGGCGTTTCTCAAGGGCGAGATCTGATCGCATAGGGAATCGGAGGACGTCATGCCTGGACGCATCGACACTCACAATCACATTGTGCCGCCGAGCTACGCGGCGTGGCTCCGCAGCAAGGGCCTAGACGCGGGTGGGATGCCGATTCCGGAATGGAGCATCGACACGGCGCTCGCGCTGATGGACAAATATAAGATCCAGACCGCGATCGTGTCGGTATCGACGCCCGGTGTGCATCTCGGCAACGATCGCGAGGCGCGCGACAAGGCGCGCGAGGTGAACGAGTACGCAGCCGCGGTCGTGCGAAAGCATCCCAACCGCTTCGGGTTCTTCGCTACGCTGTGCCTGCCGGACGTGAAAGGCTCGCTCGACGAGGTCGCCTACGCGTTCGACAAGCTACACGCCGACGGGGTCGTCTTGTTAGCGAACAGCCGCGGGATTTATCTCGGCGAGCGCGCATTTGATCCGTTGTTCGACGAACTGAATCGCCGCAACGCGGTCGTGTTTGTGCATCCGTCGCATCTCTACGGGGTCGAGCAGCTCAAAGGTATGCCTGCATTCGTCGCCGACTTCCTGCTCGACACGACGCGTGCGGCAGTTCGGCTCGCGGGTTCAGGCACCCTCGATCGCTGCCCCAATTTGAAAGTCATTTTGTCTCACGCCGGCGGCTTCGTGCCGTACGCGGCTTATCGCATATGCGGGACCGCATCGCCGAAGCGCGAGTTCGCCGATGGCCTCGCGCAGCTGCGCAAGTTCTACTTCGATATCGCGATATCCTCGACGCCGACCGCACTGCCAAGCTTGATGGCGCTGGTGGATCCGACTCACGTGCTGTTCGCAACCGACTGGCCGTACGCGACCGACGCGATCGTGGGCGCTTTTGAGGGAATGTACGAGCAGTACTCCTTCAACGCCAAGCAGCGTGCTTCGATCGATCGCGGCAATGCAGAAGCGCTATTCCCACGACTTCGCTCCACCGCACGCTAACAACGGAGAGATCGCACTATGAGCGCGCATCGATTCGGCCCTGACAATCCGGACGCGACCTACGTCCCCCATGCCTTCGCGGAACAGACGATGGACACCGGCGAGACGGTGATCAACTACGCCGTCGCAGGCACGCCTGACAAACCGGCACTACTCTTGATCCCCGGACAAACTGAATCGTGGTGGGGCTACGAAAAAGCGATGGACCTTCTTAAGGATCACTTTCAGGCCTTCGCGGTTGACCTGCGCGGTCAGGGACGATCGAGCAGGACGCCGGGACGGTACACCCTCGACAACTTCGGCAACGACTTGGTGCGACTCATCGCGCTTGTGATTCGCCGTCCCGTAATCGTAAGCGGCCTTTCGTCCGGCGGCGTGGTCGCCGCATGGCTCTCCGCGTACGCCATGCCCGGCACGATTCGCGGTACTATGTATGAGGATCCACCGTTATTCTCTTCAGAGGTCAACACCTCCTGCGGCCATTCGATCCGTCAGACCATCGGACCGATCTTCGCACTGATGAGCAAATATCTGGGCGATCAATGGAGCGTCGGCGACTGGACCGGGATGCGCGAAGCGGCCAAGACAGAACTCCCGGACTGGCTCTCTCGCGCGATGGGCCCAATGTTCGGTCCCGACGGCGAAATCCCGCAGCGCGTCAAGGAATACGATCCCGAGTGGGCGCGTGCGTTCTGGGAGGGCTCCGTCTTCGCGAGCTGCGATCATGCGCGAATGCTCGCCAGCGTCAAATGCCCCGTCCAGTACACGCATCACTTCCGCTACGTCGGCGAAGCCAAAGGATACCTGCTGGGTGCTGCCTCCGACCTCCAAGCAAAGCGCGTATGCGAACTGGTCTCCACCGCCGACCAAATGATCGACTACCGCTCGTTTCCGCGAACGCCTCACTCAATGCATGGCGAGAAGCCCGAACTTTTCACCGAGCTGCTGGTTGAGTTCATGAATAAGATAGGATCCTAGCGACTTCTGCCTGATGGGATGGACCGCTCCCTACTGATAACGGCCTCAGTGGGCCAAGGTGGTATGCTCGACCACCAACAATCGAAGTAGGGAGGGTCCGAAGATGCAGGTTACTACGGTCGGGATCGATCTGGCAAAGAACGTGTTTTGTCTTCACGGCCGCGACACGAACGGGAAGCCGGTGTTGCGAAAGCAGCTCGCGCGGCGGCAGCTGCTGGGCTTCCTCGCCAACCTGCCGCGGTGCCTGGTGGCGATGGAAGCTTGCGCGAGCGCGCACTACTGGGCGCGCGAGATTGAGCAGCTCGGCCACCAGGTGCGGCTCATCAGTCCGAGGTTCGTAAAGCCTTACGTCAAAGCCAACAAGAACGACGCCAGCGACGCCGAGGCGATCTGCGAGGCGGCGGGCCGGCCGACCATGCGTTTCGTCGCCGTCAAGAGTACCGCGCAGCAGGAGGTGCAGGCGGTCCATCGGGTGCGCCAACAGCTAATGAAAAACCGCACCGCCCTGGTCAATCAGGTGCGCGGACTGCTGGCGGAATTCGGCATCGTGGTCGCGCAGGGAGTTGGGCGCCTGCGCCGCGCCCTACCGACGATCCTCGAGGATCGGGAAAACGGACTCAGCGGAGTGATGCGCGAGCTGCTCGGAGAGATCGGCGAACGTCTGAGGTTCATCGATGATCGCCTGCACAAGTATGACCTGACCATCCAGCGGCTGTTCCGCCAGGATGAACGCTGCCAGCGAGTGGCCGCAGTTGAAGGCGTGGGCCCGCTGACCGCCACCGCCCTGGTCGCTGCGGTCGGCAATGCCACCGACTTCAAGAGCGGGCGCGAACTGGCGGCCTATCTCGGACTGGTGCCACGCCATCGCGCCAGCGGTGGGCGCACGGTGCTGCTCGGGATCAGCAAGCGTGGCGATCGTTACCTGCGCACGCTGCTGATTCACGGTGCGCGCTCGGCCCTGCTCCGGATCGAGCGGCGACGCAGTGCGCGCGCCATCTGGGCCGCGCGGCTCAAGCTTCGCCGTGGATCTAATGTGGCGGCAGTTGCGTTGGCGAACAAGAATGCCCGGGTGCTGTGGGCGCTGCTCAACCGACACCAGAGCTATCAACCAGCGCCGTTTCCCGCCCGCGTCCCCCAAAGTGGTTGAGGGAACGGCGGGCGGAAAACGGCTTTACCAGCCCTGAGATTGCGCAGGCTGTAGCGGAGAGCATGATGGCGAACCGGTCGGAACCGGCACCTTCTCGAACCTGGCCACACACAAGGCCTTCGAGGCCGTCAACCTGATCAGGCCAAGGTGCGCGAACTTCCATCTGGGCCCGGGGCACAAAATGACGCCCCACTCAACGAGGCCGAATATATGACTGCAACCGGATCATCGCTCATCAGACTCCACAAACAGTCTTGCGCTCGGGAGCGGTCCATATATGTGTGTGGCGAATTACTGATTTCCCCAGAATCAGCAATTCGCCAGACTCACGCTGCGAGCCTACCGCGAATGCGAGGAGAACGGTATCCTTTTCGATCAACAGATGCCAGATTCCTCAAACATTTCGCTGAGTTAGCCGCCCCGCCGGCGACTGGATTTATGCCGCAAACAGAGCGCACATGGACACCTGAGGGAGCTCTCCATGATACAAGCAAGTTCGCGAGCCGCAACAATAAGGCTGCGCCCTGTCGGCGGTTCGGAGGATTTGGCGCGGGAAATTGCAAGCCTTTCCACGCTCGAGGTGGAAACGTTGAGGCAGCGATGGAATGCCCTGATTGGTGCCGAACCAGCGCCGTACCTCGGACGCTCCTTCATTGTTCGGGCGCTCGCCTACCGGCTTCAGGAAAGAGCCCTGGGCGGCCTCAAGCTGGCAACGCAACGGATCATTGACCGTGTTTGCGATTGCCGCGAGGAGGCTGCATCAGAGCGGATTCCGAAACGGCGCGCCGGCGCGGGTACCGTCCTGATCCGGGAATGGCGCGGCGTCCTTCACCGCGTCACGGTGCTCGACAGCGACGTCGTCTACAGGGGACGGCGCTACAAATCGCTGTCGGAAGTCGCGCGCGCGATCACCGGCACCCACTGGTCGGGACCTCTGTTCTTCGGCCTGAAGCACCGGGCCAAGAAGGCGGCCAATGGCTGACACCCCGATCAGGCGCTGCGCCATCTACACCCGCAAGTCCACGGAAGAGGGATTGGAACAGGACTTCAATTCGCTGCACGCCCAGCGCGAGGCGTGCGAGGCGTTCATCAAGAGCCAGGCGGGCGAGGGCTGGAAGCTGATCAAGACCGCCTACGACGACGGCGGCTTTTCCGGCGGCACCATGGAGCGCCCCGCCCTGCAACGCCTAATGGGCGATATCCGCCAGGGACTCGTCGATGTGGTGGTGGTCTACAAGGTCGACCGGCTGACCCGCTCGCTCGCCGACTTCGCCAAGATGGTCGAGCTGTTCGACACGCAGAGAGTATCGTTCGTGGCGGTGACCCAGCAGTTTAACACCACCACCTCGATGGGCCGGCTGACCCTCAACGTGCTGCTCTCGTTCGCCCAGTTCGAACGAGAGGTCACCGGCGAGCGCATCCGGGACAAGATCGCCGCCTCCAAGCGCAAGGGAATGTGGGTGGGCGGCGGGCTCCCGGTGGGATACGAGGTCCACGACCGCAAACTCGTCGTGCATCAGGGCCAGGCCCTGACCGTGAGGCAGATCTTCGAGCGCTACCTGGAACTGGGCAGCGTCCGGCTTCTAAAGAGAAACCTCGACCAGCGCGGGATCGTTTCGGGGGTTAAGGTATCGAAGAGCGGCAAGCAAAGAGGCGGGAAGCCGTTCTCGCGCGGAGCGCTCTACCATCTGCTCTCCAACCCAATCTACGTGGGCGAGATCCGCCACAAGAATGAACGCCATCCCGGCCAGCACGAGGCCATCGTCAGCCGCGAACTGTGGGAGCGGGTTCAAGAACGGCTGCGCAACCGGGCGGTCCGCTGCGGCGAAGGGTGCAAGACCGAAGCGCCGCGAAGTCCGCTGGCAGGCAAGCTGTTCGATGAAAAGGGCGAGCCTCTGTACGTTCAGGGCGCAGCCAAAGGCCGTCGCCGCTATCGCTATTACGTCTCGCGAAAATTGGTCAGAAGCGGACCGGAAGATGCGGAGCACGGGTGGCGATTACCCGCGCCCGAAGTTGAGCGATCGGTCTCAGCCGCCGCCCGACAAATCCTCGCCGACCGCGATGCCATCGCGCAGGCGGTCGAGGAGTCCGGCAGCGGCGCGCATCGGCTGCCGTCGGTCCTCAAGTCCGCTCAAGCGTGGAGTGAGCGGCTGCGCACCAAGCGCGAAGCCGCAGCGGCGCTCGCCGACCTGATTGAGCGGACCGATCTCAGCCGCGACGGTATCCAGGTTACGGTCGAGGTGCCGATCCCGCCGGCCGAAGAACAGAAAGGCGTGCCGCCGCTCCACATCGTTCTCACCAGATTCGTGCCGATGCAGATGAAGCGGCGCGGGGTCGAGATGCGCATGGTGCTTGAGGGCGACACCACAGCCGTCCGGGTCGATCTGCCCCTGCTCAAAGCGGTCGCCCGCGCCCGCCGGTGGTCCCAGGATCTGATCGCGGGCCGCGTGCAGTCGGTCTCGGAGATAGCGAGGCGGGAAGAGCTCGATCGCCGCTCCGTGCATCGGCTGCTCCGGCTCGGATTTCTGTCGCCGCGGATCGTCGAGGCGATCGCCGAAGGCCGCCAGCCACCCGACCTCACCGTGATCGGTCTCTCCCGCCGGATCGATCTGCCCATCCTCTGGCGCGCACAGGAACAGGCGCTCGGCATCCGCTGATTCACATCCCGATGAACGAACGAGGCCGGACTCCTTCGAGGAGCCCGGCCCCAATTCGATTGGTTTGGCGCCGCGAAACTACTTCGCGGCCTTCGTCTTCCGAGTACGGGTGCTCCCCTTCTTTCGCGCGGCCGAACCGTAGCGCTTCTTGAAGCAGGCGCGGCATCGGGTATCGCGTCGCTTCTTGAACGACGGCGCGAGGTCATCGCTGCCACAATATCTACAGACCAACTTATCCACTTTGGTCGCCGCACGCGATGACTGTGGCCGCCGTGCGGCCTTCCTGGGTTTCGAGGGCAGCGCTGGCGTCGGCGCGACGGCGACGGGTTTGGCATTCGCGTTCATCTCGTTCTCCTTCTCGGGCCGGGGCTTCAGCGCGACCGGCCGTCGTCAGCACACATTGCTCTGTCGCGCCGACATGGGAAGGCCTCTCGCCTAGCGTACACTGGGACCTAGCAAAATCACGCCCCGATAGGTTTTGGCGAATTCTGGCGATTCGCGCCGCCGGAGGCGTTCTCCGGGTCCCTGTGCGATCGCAAATCGCGCGCACACGCGCGCATTTCGAGCGATTCTCCGAGATGTCCGAAAACCCAGAGACTGGATGGTCGGGGTGGCCGGATTTGAACCGGCGACCACACGCACCCCAAGCGTGTGCGCTACCAGGCTGCGCCACACCCCGACGCGAGGAACGTCGCGCGAGCGGCAGGCCGCGTCGCGCAAACGTCAGGCCGACACATTATATTTTCGCTCCCGGCAAGACCACACCCGCGTGCGTATCAAAAGCAGCGGCGCGCGCGACTGGCCGCCCGAGTTTTCGTCTTTCGTCTTTCGTGGCTCGCCCGATCAGGTTTTTTTCTTCGGCGCGACGCGCGGACGCCATTGCGCGAACGACCGCAAGTCGACCTGAAACGTCCACGCGCTTTTCGCCTGCTCGATCAGGTGCACGATCTCGTCGCATATCGCCGCGGGCAGAACGAACTGCGAAGGATCCACCTCGGGCATCGACTCCCGCACTCGCGCGCTGTCCACGGCGCCGTCCACGTCGAGCGCGGCAGCATGCACGCCAAGATGCATGAACTCGTAGGCCACCGACTCCGCGATCGCGCGCTGCGCGAGCTTCGACGCGTTGTAGGCGGAGTATTGCGCCGGCCCGCTGCGCGACTCCGATCCGAGCACGAAAATCACGGTGCCTGCCTTGCGCTCGGCCATTTTGCCGATGACGGCTTGCGTGCAGAAGAACGGTCCGTATGCGTTCACCTTGAGCTGGAAGTCGAAATCCTCTTCGGTAATTTCGGTGAAGCGCTTGCGAAGATATGCGCCCGCGTTGTTGATCAACACGGAGATCGGGCCGAGCTCGCGTTCGACGATATCGACCGCGCCGACGACCTGATCGCGGCGCGAGACGTCGGTCGGCGTCACTACTGCTTTGCCGCCCTGGGCGCGAATCAATGCGGCGGTTTCGTCGAGCTGCGACTTGGTGCGGGCGATCAGCCCGACCGCGTAGCCTTCTTTTGCCATTCGAAGCGCGATGTCGCGGCCGATGCCGCGGCCTGCGCCGGTTACCAATGCGACTTTTGCTTCCGCCATAGCGCCGAATCTTAGCCGCTGGCGGCCAGCGTGCAAACCTCCGCGCAAGCGCAGCGCAATCTTTTCTTGGCACTCGGCGAATCGAGTGGTAGTTTAAAATTTATGAGGAGCACGCGGCCGGCGCGATTGATCGTTGCAATATTCGCAGCGCTCGCGATGACCGTCCTGGTGAACGCGCGCGCCGCGTTTTCGCAGGATGCCGAGGATTCCGCCGCGGGGACCGATGCCAGTTCGGAATCCAGCGGGCCCGCCGTCGATGGAGGCGCGGAAACTGCCGACAAGGTCCTGGAGATTCCCCAGTTGACGTGCGCCAACGACGGCATATCCGTTCCGTGCGGCGGCGGCGATGAGGACGCCGACGCCGACAGCCAGGCTATCAACGCACCGTCGCTGGGCGCGCCTCCAACCCTCGATGCCGACACCGCCGACGCCAGCGGGCCGAACCAGGATTGGGGCACGCTCTACGATTACCAGAACCAGCAAGCTTACGGGGTCCCATACGCGGTGTATCCGTACCCGATGACTGTCGCGGTGGGAACGATGAACAGACCGTCGCCGTATCCCGCGTTGGCCTACGTGCCGATGAGCAGCCCGCTGACTCAGGCCGCGCGCCCGCCGCTGAATCCCGGCCCGTGGATGATGTCTCCGTCGCTGTCCATGTTCAGCCACCCGGCGGGCAATCCGATGATGGGGATGACGATGTCGCATCCGCTGTCCGGATTTCATCATTAACCGCGCCCTGCCAGCCGTTTCGTTTACGCTGAGTTCACGCGCTATTATTTTGTCCGGATCGCGTCGCTATCAATGGCGGTGGGCGGACGGAGATTTGTCATGCTGATAACGGTTGACGTTGGCAACACCGATACCGTGATTGGAATTTACGAAGGCGAGCGCTTGCGCAATCACTGGCGCATCTCGACCGTTCCCGATCGCACCAGTGATGAGCATGGCGCGCTGCTCAACACTCTTTTGGCGGCGGCGAGCCTGGATGGCAGCCTCAAGCCTGAAGGGGTTGCAATCGCGTGCGTGGTTCCCCCCCTCAACCGGGTGATGGAGCAGGTCTCTGAGCGCTACTTCCATTGCGCTCCGCTGATAGTGGGGCCTGGGATCAAAACCGGCATGCCGATCCTCTACGAGAATCCCAAGGAAGTTGGCGCCGACCGAATCGTCAACGCGGTCGCTGCCTACGAGCGCTACGGATCCGCATCTATCGTCGTCGATTTTGGCACCGCGACCACGTTCGACTATGTGACCGGCAAGGGCGAGTACGCCGGCGGTGCGATCGCTCCTGGCCTGGGCGTCTCGATGAACGCGTTGATCGAGCACGCCGCCAAGCTCTATCGCGTCGAGCTGGTTCGCCCGCGCGAGGTTGTCGGCCGCACCACGGTCGGCTCGATTCAGTCCGGGGTGATCTTCGGCTACACCTCTCTGGTGGACGGGCTGGTCGGGCGCATCCAGAAGGAGCGCGGCGAAAAGGCGCGCGTCATCGCGACCGGCGGTCTCGCCGAGCTTATTGCACCCGAGAGCGAAACGATTGAAGAAGTTGACGAGTTTCTGACGTTAAAGGGACTCAGACTGATTTTTGAGCGCAACCGGCGCTAACTTTCGAGGAAGGTTCGATGAGCACGCCCGGGCGAGTAGTGACCGATTCGATGATCGGTCTCAAGATGCCGGATTACTCGCGGATATCACCGCGCGTTGCGACCGTGCTCGGCCAGAATCCGGGTCCATTTACGGGACCCGGCACGAACACCTACATAGTGGGCGCCTCGAAGCGGCCGCTGCTGCTCGACACGGGCCACGGCGTCGCGATATACGCCGACCTGCTCGAAGCGGCGCTCAAGGAACTCTCCGGCAGTATCGAACTCGAACGCATCATCCTGACTCATGCACACGTCGATCACCTGGGAGGCGTGCGGCAGGTGATCGAAAGATTCGGCGAGATGGAAGTATCGAAGATGCCGTGGGAGGGCCACGATGCTCCCGCGGGCGCGATGTCCAAAATCGGCCACGACGCCGTAGTTCACACCGAAGGCGCCACCCTGCGCGCGGTATTTACTCCCGGGCACTCCCCCGATCACTTGTGCTATTACTTGGAAGAAGAGCACGCATTATTCACGGGGGACGTTGTGCTGGGCGCAGGTACTACAGTCATTCCCGACGATACTGGCGACCTCGGTGAGTACATGGATTCGCTGAGAAGCTTGCTCGCGCTTGATGTCGAGACGATTTATCCCGGGCACGGCCCGGTCATCCGCAATCCCAAAGAAAAAATCGGCCAATACATCGCGCATCGCGAATTGCGCGAACGCCAGGTGCTCGATGCGCTCGCGCACAGTGCGGGACCGCTCGAGGCGATGGCGATCGTGAAGAAGATCTACGTTGACGTTCCTGAGTATCTGCATCTTGCCGCTGCAAGCTCGGTCCGCTCTCATCTGCGAAAGCTCGAGCGAGAGGGCCGCGTGGTGGAGCATGAAAAGCGCTGGAGTGTTAACTAGCAAAGCGCTGGAGTATCGCGCTTTTGGCGCATCGATTGCCGCGATGCTGCTCGTTCTGTTCGCAAGCGCGCTCGCGGCTGCGCAGTCGGGCGCCGAAACCGCCGCCGCTGAGACGTGGAAGACCGCGGCCGCATCAGCCGCCGCGGCTGCCCCAACCGCGGGGTCCGGCGCTGGCGCCCCGATCGCGGAAGCTGCTGCGCCGTCGCCTCCGAGCACTGCCATCGCGCCATCTGCCGATTCCGTGACCGCCAATAGTCCATCGAACATGGTTCCGACGCCGCCCGATCTCGACGACGTGCAGCCCGGCACCGCAGAGATTCCGCCCGCCAATCCTGGCGACGCGCAGCAGCAGCCCCAACAGCAGCAGCAACGGCAGCAGCAGCAGTTGAGCCCTGCGGATTCGCAGCCATCAAATGAGAGCAGTGAAGTCGCGCGTTATCAGGAGGAGCAGAGCGGGTTGCCGCCCGAGCAACTCAGGAGCTTGCAGCAGTTCGACAGCGAGGGCGAGCTTTCGACTCCATTCGGAATGCAATTGCGTGAAGCAAAGCGCACGCTCAAATCCGGCGAAGAGGCTGACGGCCTGCTGGTCGTTGCCGTCGAAAAAGGCAGCCCGGCAGCGGCAGTCGGCTTGCACCCCTACAGTCACACCGTCCATGACGCGCTTGCGGCGGCTGCTATGGTGGGAGCGGTTTTCTCTGGTGGATTGGCGGTGGTGGTCATTCCCGCGTTGGACTACATGCAATTCGGCGAGAGCTACGACATGATCATCGGCGTCGACGGCTCGCGCGTGACCAACTTTCTCGACTTCCAGGACTGCATGCGCAACCTTCAGCCGGGCGAGGTGATCTACTTAAGCGTCGTGCGCAACGGCAAACGCCTCCAGGTGACGATGCCGGTGTCGGCCGCGGTTATGCAAGCCACCAACTGATCGAGCCTGCCGAGCTTTACGCGCCCGGCGACTTTCTCTATATTTTCTTTAACGCGCCCGTCGAGGAATACTTTTCCCGGCGAGACGGTGTTGAGTTGAATGCCTCCCGTGCGGAGGCGATGACATTTGGCGTCTGCTCGCGCCTGGATCCGATGTTTGGACCGGGACTCCGAGTGATTCGAGCGCTCGTCCCTTCGAGCTTGCTCTGATGCGGGGTTGCCGGGTACGCGGCAGCCCCGATTTTCTTGGAGCGACAGGATCGTTTGGGAGAGAATATGACGCAAGACAAAGTTCGCGTGCCCGATCTCGCGCGCATGAAGGCCGCGCGGCAGCCAATCACGATGCTGACTGCGTACGACTTTCCATTCGCGAGAATCTTCGACAACTGCGGCGTCGATCTGCTGCTGGTCGGCGATAGTCTCGCCATGGCGGTGCGCGGCGAGGCCAACACCCTGGCCGTCACCATCGACGAGGTCATCTACCACACTCGGTCGGTTGTCCGCGCGCGACGCCGGGCCCTGGTCGTCGCCGACATGCCGTTCCTGTCGTATCAGGTAAGTCCCGAAGACGCGTTGCGCAACGCCGGCCGTCTGGTCAAGGAAGGCGGCGCTGAGGCGGTGAAGCTCGAAGGCGGTGTCGCGATTGCCGAAGCGGTGGCGAGAATCACCTCCGTCGATATTCCCGTGATGGGCCACGTCGGACTGACGCCGCAGTCGGTTCATCGGATGGGCGGGCATCGCGTGCAAGGCCGCAAATCCGGCCGCGCGCCCGGATGCCGCGAACGCCTGCTCGAAGACGCCACCGCACTGGAAGCCGCGGGCGCATTCGCGATCGTGGTCGAGGGCCTGCCGCCGTCGTTGGCGCGCGAGATAAATGCCCGCGTCGCTATCCCGACTATCGGCATCGGCGCCGGGCCCGATTGCGACGGCCAGGTGCTCGTCATGCACGACCTGCTTGGGCTTGGCGAGTCGTGCGCGCCGCGCTTCGCCAAGCCGTTCGCGCATCTGTGGAACGAGGCCGCGGCCGCTGCCAGCAGCTACGTGCGCGAAGTGAAGGAACGCGCGTTTCCGGGGCCGGAACATTGTTACGCCGAATCCAGCGGCGCCTCACGATGACCGTCATTACCTCGCCCGACGAGATGACCCGTTATTCCAGTGACGCGCTTCAACGTGGTGAACGAATCGGGCTAGTCCCCACGATGGGCTTTCTGCACGAGGGGCATCTGACCCTGATGCGCGAGGGCCGGCGCCGGTCCTCGGTTCTGGTCGCGTCGATCTTCGTCAATCCCACCCAGTTCGGACCCGGCGAGGACTTCGCGCGTTATCCGCGCAACTTCGAGCGCGACTGCGCGATGCTCCAGACCGTGCCGGTGGACATTGTCTTCGCGCCGGAGCGTGGCGCGATGTACTCGCCCGACGCGACGGCCTTTGTCGACGCCGGCGAGATTACCAGCGGTCTCTGCGGCGCGCATCGCCCCGGCCATTTCCGCGGCGTGACCACCGTGGTCGCCAAGCTGTTCAACATCGTCAAGCCGCATCTGGCGGTTTTCGGCGAGAAGGATTTCCAGCAGCTGCGCGCGATCCAGCGGATGGTCCGCGACCTGAACTTCGACGTCGAAATTATCCCGGTGCCGATCGTGCGCGAAAACGACGGCCTCGCGATGAGTTCGCGCAACGCCTACCTGTCGCCCGCCGAGCGCGAAGACGCGCTGGCGCTGAGCCTCGCGATCCGCGCAGCCCGCGAGAAGCATCGCGCGGGCGCATGCTGCGCTGAAGAAATCGTGTCCGCGGCGACGCATGTGCTCCAACGGGTGAAGGGCGTTGCGATCGAATACGTCGAAGCAGTGGATGCCGAGACGCTCGCCAGCCATCCGTCGCTCGATCGTCCGATTCTAATCGCGATAGCGGCCCGCGTGGGCAAGACGCGGCTGATCGACAACGCCGTGCTCCAGCCGTAACCGAAATGACACGAGGTTAACTCACGGATTTCTCGTTTCAGGAAGCGCGCGGACAAATGGATAGGGAACTGATACCTCGAACGCCGGGTGATGAAGAGGAAAGCGAACGCGAGCACACTCTTTCACTTCCCGAACGCAACCTTCTGTGGGACGCTATCTGCGAAGCAGCAAGACAGCTAAGAAGCCGCCCGATAGTCCGTATGAAAAGGTCGAACAACCCGATCCGTGCATCGGATCCGGTTCCGAGCGTGAAAGACTGGAAACTGGCCGAGGCGCTCACGTTACTCTGCGTTCTACTCGGCACCGGTGCGGTCCATACACAGTCTATCAGTCTGTTCGCTGCGCTTCGCGACTTGACCATTTCAGAAAAAGGCCGAAAACTCCACCTGTGGTATCAACGTCCCACGCGCGGCCACGTAACCAACCTCGGCGCAACGCCAGATATCGCGGTAACCTTCAGGCCTGATTGCGATCCGACCGGTGGAAACATCCAGCGAGTGATCGAGGTCAAACGCGTGCGCCAACTCGGCACCGCGTCGGTCCGCCAGGAATTCGGCAAAGCATTCGATTTAATCGTCTGTAGTTACTGTCTGCTGACTTACTATCCAACACCTCCAAAGATCCGCTCCGGCGCGGACAAGTTCGGCTTGGATGTAGCGGAGCTATTCATCAAGCCCGACATGCCGCCAGCGGAACTCGTTTCTCATGTCTGCGAAAGGTTGAAACGGAGTCGTAACGAAGAACGGTTCGCCACACACCTCAAAACTGGATACGCCGATTACCAGCGCAAGCAATTAGCCTTCAATCCCTAATGCGGTCCCCGTGCGGCTTTGAAAACAAAGCGAGGTCTGTCAAATCAACCTACAGGCCATGACGATTGCCGTCAGGGACCGACACTGCCCGATCGCGCCGGGATTGCGGCTGGACTTTGATCGGCCAGAGCGAGAGGAAAAAGATCCGGGGTCCCTCGGCTTCGCTCGGGATGACACGAATACGCAGAATTCGCTCGGGATGACGGGAAGAAAGCGAGCGGCGCTCGTGTCATATATGGACCCCGCCCGCGTGCAAGGGTGAGAAACGGCTGGGGGGAACTGGTTGCGGTCATATATCCGGCCTATTAGATGGGCGGCATAGGAAGCGGCCCTGGCCTTGATGGAAATCCGCGC
>Ga0208565_1000583_pt1 | contig 26076 bp, 23 predicted proteins | sample Sb_taG_7_FD_187706 | JGI IMG/M metagenome (GOLD analysis project Ga0208565, IMG submission 187706) | Peat soil microbial communities from Weissenstadt, Germany - Sb_50d_2_FS metaG (SPAdes) (version 2) | ecosystem: Environmental > Terrestrial > Soil > Wetlands > Peat | place: Germany...
CCGCGGTCCGTTGTGGCCGGCGCCCGGCTGGCCGATTCAGTCATGACTGGAGTCCGCAGCGACGAAATACATTGCTATCAGCCTAGTGGCCGACTGATTCGGTCGGCCGGCCAGGCCGCGGCGGCACCGATCCGTGACGGCGCTGCGACTCGTCCCTGGCGGCACCGCGGCTCGGTGCCCCGAGCCGCGCGCTCTCGCTACCGCTGTAGGCCTGATCGATGACCTGCTGAAGGCCGCGCCGGAGCGGACGGCGGGGCAGCGGGGAGCCGCACGCGTCCGGCTGTGCGAAGCCGGGGTTGCCCTGAAGTGAGTATGCCGAGTATTATGTTCAGCATGATGTCGGGCATGGTGAAGTCGTGAGCGTCCCGCACGTGCTGCTGGCGCTGCTGTCGGAGGGGCCGAAGTACGGGCTGCAGCTGCGCGAGGAGTTCGAGGCCGGGACCGGTGAGGTGTGGCCGCTGAACGTCGGCCAGGTGTACAAGACGCTGGGCCGGCTGGAGCGCGATGGGCTGGCCGAGTCCGACGGCACCGGCCAGGACGGGCCGCAGAAGCGGTTCCGGATCACGGCCGACGGCCGGGAGGCGCTGGCCGCCTGGCTGCGCACGCCGCCGGACCTGACCTCCCCGCCCCGCGATGAGCTGGTGATGAAGGTGCTGGTGGCGGCGCGGGTGCCGGGTACCGACGCGCATGAGGTGATCCAGGCGCACCGCGTGTACCTGCTGGAGCTGATGCAGCAGTGGACGCGGCTGAAGGAGGGCGAGGCCCGCGATGACCTGAGCCTGGCGCTGGTGGTCGATGCCGAGCTGTTCCGGCTGGACGCGGTGATCCGGTGGCTGGACGCCGCGGATGTGCGGCTGGAGCGGGCCGCCGCCGAGCCGCCCCGGCCCGCTTCCGCCCCGGTTCCGTCCCCGCGGCTTCGCCGGCTGGGGGTAAGGCGATGAGCCGGCCAGGACAGGGCGGGGACAGCGGGAACGCGGTCAGCGTGCTGGAGCTGCGCGGCGTGTCGAAGACCTACGGGCAGGAGCCGACCGCGGTGCGCGCGCTTGCCGGGGTGGACCTGTCGGTGCGGGCCGGGGAGATGGTGGCGGTGATGGGGCCCAGCGGGTCGGGGAAGTCCACGCTGCTGACCATCGCCGGGAGCCTGGAGGAACCTACCAGCGGGGAGGTGCTGGTCTGCGGCATGGCGCTGGCGGGGATGCCGCGGGGCCGCAGGGCCCGGCTGCGGCGCCGGGTGATCGGGTACGTGTTCCAGGATTTCAACCTGCTGCCCGGGCTGACCGCAGCCGAGAACGCCGCCTTGCCGCTGGAACTGGACGGCGTCGCGGTGCCGAAGGCGCGCGCCGCCGGGCTGGCCGCGCTGGCCGCGCTCGGGGTGGCCGACCGGGCGGGCCGGTTCCCCGATCAGCTCTCCGGCGGCGAGCGGCAGCGGGTAGCGATCGCCCGTGCGGTGGTGGGGGACCGCCGGCTGCTGCTGGCCGACGAGCCGTCCGGCGCGCTGGACTCGGTGAACGCCGGTGAGGTGATGCGGCTGCTGCACGAGGCATGCCAGCGGGGCGTGGCCGCGGTGGTGGTGACCCACGACGCGCAGCTGGCCGCCTGGGCCGACCGCGTGGTATTCCTGCGCGACGGGCGGATGACCGGCCAGACCACCCGGCCGCCCGGCCCCGAATCCCTCCTCACGCCGAGGGAGACCCGGTGAGCACCGTCCTGGAGGGCCTCCCCGACCTGGACGCGGACGCGGGCAGCGGCATCGTCGCCCGCCGGGCGGTGATCCGCTGGGGCTGGCGGCTGTTCCGCCGCGAGTGGCGCCAGCAGCTGCTCGTGCTCGGGCTGCTCACCGTGGCGGTCGCGGCGACCATCTGGGGTGCCAGCGTCGTCACGAACTCGCAGATCCCGCCCGGCTACCCCACGTTCGGCACCGGTGCCGCGCAGGTCACGCTGCCCGGCGCCGATCCGCACCTGACCGCCGACATCGCCACCATCGCCGGCCGCTGGGGGCCGGCTGATCTCATCGAGAGGCAGAACATCACGACTGGCACCAGGCAGTCTGTGCAGCTGCGCGCCGAGAGCCCGCACGGGCACTACAACTCTCCGCTGCTCAGCCTGGTCAGCGGAACATACCCGGCCGGGCCAGGTCAGGTCGCGCTGACCAGCCAGGTGGCGACTCGGTACGGCGCGCACGGGGGCGGCACCTGGCACGCGGCCGGCACGACCTGGCAGGTGACCGGCATCGTGGCGGACCCGAGCAACCTGGCGGACCAGTTCGCGCTGGTCGCCCCGGGCCAGCTCCGGCATCCCCGCCAGGTGATCATGCTGCTCGGCCCGGCCGCGGCACAGGAGATCGGCGGCGACATAACGGTGCCCGGTGTCCCGGCGGCAACTGTGTCGCTTCCCACGCAGCAGCTGAGCGGGGTCTCGCCGGCGGTGCTCATCCTTGTGGTGGAGGTACTCGGCCTGGCGTTCATCGGCCTGGTGTCGGTAGCCAGTTTCTCCGTGATGGCCCAGCGCCGGCTCCGTGCTGTCGGCATGCTCAGCGCGATCGGCGCGACCGAACGCAACCTCCGCCTGGTCATGATCGCGGGCGGCCTGGTCGTCGGCGCGACCGCCGCGCTGGCCGGGACGGTGCTCGGCCTCGCCGCCTGGATCGCTTACGCGCCGACGGTGCAGCGGGACACCGGCCATATGGTGGACGCCGCGCACCTGCCGTGGTGGGCGTTCGCCATCGGGATCGTGCTCGCGATCGCGACGTCGGCGCTGGCGTCCCGCCGCCCGGCCAAGACGATGGCCGCCGTCCCGGTGGTGACCGCGCTGTCCGGCCGCCCCGCGCCGCCCAAGGCGGTGCACCGGTCCGCCCTGCCCGGCGTCATCGTGTTCGCGGCCGGCCTCGCGTGCCTGGCGTCCGCCGGCGGCCTGAATGGAGTGGCCGGCGGCGATGGGCCGGACGGTGGCGGCGGCGGGGGCAACGGGCACGCGCTGTTCCTGCTGGCCGGCCTGGTCATCACCATCACCGGGACCTGCCTGCTCGCCCCGCTGGCCATCAGCGTGCTGGCGGCCGGGGCGGCCCCGCGGCTGCCGGTCGCGATCCGGATCGCGCTGCGCGACCTGGTCCGCTACCGGGCCCGGTCCGGTGCCGCGCTGGCGGCGACCACGTTCGCCGTGTTCCTGGCCATGGGGATCTGCATCGTCGCCAGCATCAGGTTCGACAATCCGCTGAACTGGATCGGCCCGGACCTGTCCAGCAGCCAGGTGACCGTCGGCGCGGCCCAGAGCCCGGGCCCCGGACAGAGCACGCCGCTCAGCGCCGCCCAGCTCGCCACCCTGACCACGCGAGTGAATACGCTCGCCGCCAGCCTGCACGCGTCCGTGGTGCCGCTGGAATCCGCGAGCACGCTGTACCAGGTTGGCCCGCCGGCACACGGTGTGCAGAATTTCACCGGTACCGTGTACGTGGCCACCCCGCAGTTGCTGGCCACGTACGGGATCAAGGCCAGCCAGATCGCTCCAGGCACCGACATCCTCACCATGCGGCCAGGGCTGGCGGGCCTGCCGCACATGGAGATGATCTCCTGGGACAACGGCTACGTCAGCGACGCTTCCAGCCCCCCGCCCGATCCCGGCAGCGCCGGCGGCCCGCCCTGCACGCTGAGCAACCAATGCCTGGCCAGCCCCGCGATTCAGACGGTCAGCAGCCTGCCCAGCGGCACATCGGCGCCGAATACGGTGACCACCGAGTACGCGGTGAGCAAGTACCACATGCAGACTCAGCTGTCCGGGTGGCTCATCCAGGCCCCTGCCCCGCTCACCGCCGCGCAACTCAGCGCCGTACGGCAATTCGGGCACGCCAACGAGGTGCAGATCCTGACCGCAACCTATAACCCGAGCCTCGCGGACTTCACCGACGGGGCCACCGCGCTGGGCATCGTGATCGCGCTCAGCGTGCTGGCCATGTCCGTCGGCCTGATCCGCAGCGAGACCGCGCCGGACCTGCGCACGCTCACCGCCACCGGCGCCAGCGGCGCGACCCGGCGGACGATCACCGCCGCGACCGCCGCAGCGCTCGGCCTGCTCGGCGCCATCCTCGGCACGGCGGGCGCGGTGATCGCCGGGATGGCCTGGACGCACAGCGGCCTGACCGCAACGGCCGGCGGCGTGCCGCCAAGCGACATCCTGATCCTGCTGATCGGGCTGCCGCTGGTCGCCGCGATCGGCGGCTGGCTATTCGCCGGGCGTGAGCCGCCAGCGGTCGCCAGGCAGCCGCTTGAGTAAGGCCTGCCCGCGAGTCACCCCGCTGACCTATGCGGGACGACCACACCACCCAGCCGGTCATGCGCTCTCTGATCGCCTACGACCACTGCTGACCCCTTGGAATAGGTCGTCCAGAGAGGCTCCGCCTCGGACCGCCGAGCTTCCGGGTTCCGGTAGCGGCATTGCTGCTGGCCGGTTCATCCTCAGGACCGTGGAAACGGTGCCGGGATGGTGGTCGAGGTGACGGGTTCGATGTCGGTGGCGGCTGTGCTCGACCCGGGAGTGGTGACTGCCGCGGACGTGGTGGCCGGGCATGTCAGGCTGGACATCTCCTGCCTGGACCGGGTGTACCTGAACGGCTATGTCGCCAAGCTGCAGACTCCCGGCGGGGTGATCTGGTTCTTCCACGAGCACCGGGGCAAGCCGATCGTGTCCCCGGCGCTGTTCGAGCCGATCGGAGAGAAGTTCCGCCGCGACGTCAGGGACTGGGCGCAGGCCAGCGGCATCCCGCTGATCCGGTTTAAGGCCGGGGAGCGCAAGGCCGACGTGATGGCCCCGTACCTGCGGGCCGCCGCTGCGGCCGGGCGCTCGCGGGTGGTTGATGTCGGCTGCGCGCAGGAGTTCCAGCTGGTGTGGACGGCGCGCAGGCGGGACACCGACCCGGGCGGGTGCCCGCAGTTCTCCTTCACCAGGGAGCAGCGCCGGGTCTCGGTGTTCTATGTGTACATCTTCGACGCGGCGATGGGTCCCGGGTTCATCAAGATCTGCACCTACTTCCCGTATCCCGTCAAGGCGTGGGTGAACGGGCACGAGTGGGCCAAGCAGCAGGCCCGCAAGCTCGGCCTGGGCTTCGCCGAGCTGTCCAACGGCTTCGCCTCCTGCGAGGACGCCGCGCTGCTGCAGCGGATCTGCGACCAGTTCGGCCCCGGCCACGTGCAGGCCTGGTTCGACCGGTGGATGGCCCTGATCCCGCTGCCGCTGGATACCGCAGACCGGGACGCCGGATTCTGGTGGGAGCTGTCGATGCGGCAGGTCGAGACCTCCCGCACCCTGGTCTTCGACGGCGACGTGCATGCCCGCGCGTTCTTCGAGGCGCTGCTGGCCGACAACATGGACCTGGGCCGCCCGGAGAACGTCGAGCTGCTGTTCCGCCGCGGCCAGCGCCTGGGCAGGCCCTCCGCCCCTCCGCCCGGCGGCGGGTTCAAGACCAAGATCGACCGGTGCTGCGACCTGGTCACTCTGAACGTGTTCTACAAGAACTCCCGGCTCAAGCAGTACCTGAAGGACGGCGTCGCCATGCGCGTCGAGACCGTCGTCAACAGCCCCAAAGACCTCCTGTGCAACCGGCGGCTCGCCAACCTGCCCGAACTGCAGGCCAAGGCACGTGCGATCAACGGCCGGCTGCTGGAGACTGAAACCGTCGGCCAGGGCGCTGTGCTTGTGAGTCCAGTCATTGAGCGGATCACCAGGCCCACCCTCACCCAGGATGGCAGGAAGGCGCCCGCGCTGCGGTTCGGCGACCTTCGAGTCCAGGCCCTGGCCGGCGCCATCGCCGCCATGCTGCTCACGGTCACCGGCATCACCAACAGGAGCCTGCGCGCCCTGATGACCGGCCTGCTGGACCGCCCCTACAGCATGAACCAGGCCAGCTACGACCTAACCCGGCTGGCCCGCAACGGCCTCATCGCCCGCGTCCCGGGCAGCAACCGCTACACCCTCACCCGCGACGGGCTCCTGTTCGCCCACTTCTACACCAAGGTCTACGACCACATCCTCCGCCCGCTCATGGCACCCGACCGGCCCAACGCGCCCCCCGAGCTCGCCGCCGCGATCGACACCCTCAACCGGATCGCCGCCAGCCACATCGCCCAAGCGCGCATCCCCACCGCCGCCTGACCTCACTCACCCCCGCTCAACGGCGACTGTCGGCCAAACTCAGAACTAACGTCAAAGTCCTGGCACCGAAGGTGCCCTAGGCGGGCACTCTGGCGAGATCGTCTCGCCAGGCCAGCCAGTCCCTGACCGGCGCTAGATCGTAGTCAGGTCCGTTGACCCCGAGCGTGATCTGGGTGAACCCGAGCGCCAGGTAGTCGTCGGCATAGCGCTCAAGGTCGTGGCCGAGCAGGTCAGGCTCGATGCCGACGGCGCGCTCGATCGTCGCCGGATCCCGCTGCTCGACCGCGCACCACTCGTGCAGCGCGGCTAGGGCAGGCTCGAGTTCCGCCGGGCCTTCAGGGAACATCGCGTGCCAGACGTCCGCGTGCCGCGCCACCAGCCGCAGCGTGCGCTGGCGGCCTACCCCCCCGATCAGGATCGGGATCCTTCTCGTCGGGGGCGGGTTCAGCCGCGACCAGCGGCCGGTGATCCGCGGCAGGTTGCGTTCCAGGTCGCTGACCCGGCTGGCCGCGGTGCCGAACGGGTAGCCGTACTCGCGGTAGTCGCGCTCGAACCAGCCCGAGCCGATGCCGAGGACGAGCCGGCCGCCGCTGATGTGGTCAAGGGTGCGCGCCATGTCGGCCAGCAGATCGGGATTGCGGTAGGAGTTGCAGTTGACCAGCGGACCAAGCTCGACCCGGCTGGTCACGCCGGCGAATGCCGTGAGCGTGGTCCAGCACTCGAAATGTGAACCGGCCGGGTCGCCGTATAGCGGGTAGAAGTGGTCCCAGTTGTAGAGCAGGTCGGCACCGATCTCCTCGGCGCCGCGGGCCGCGGCAAGCAGGCCGGACATCTCGCCATGCTGCGGATGGAGCTGGACTCCGATTCTTAGGGTAGACATGGCGGTAGCCTGCGGTCTCCCAAGGTGGGAGGGTCAATGTTCTCCATTGGTGAATTCGCCCGCGTCGGCCAGGTCAGCGTGAAGATGCTGCGCAATTACGACAGCATCGGGCTGCTCCGGCCCGCCAGAGTCGAGCCGGCTACCGGCTACCGCTACTACACCGCCGCGCAGCTGCCGGCCATCGGCCGGATCGTGGCGCTGCGCGACCTGGGTTTCGGGCTGCGGGAGATCGTCGCACTGGCGGACAGCGAGGCCGGGCTCGCCGACCCGGACGTCGCCAGGGCGTACGACGCGCGGGAACGCCAGCTACGCGCCTGCATCGCCGCCGACCAGGCGCGGCTGCGGCGGCTGATGGCAAGCCGTGCGGCGCTGATCAGCGGCGCCCAGGCCGAGGTGCTGGTCCGCACGGTGCCGCGGCAGGTCGTCGCGACCTCGTCGGGGCGGGACTTCGCCGCGCTCGAGCGCCACGTCGCCGCGCACTGCGCTCGTGCCGACGGAGCGCCGATGACGCTGATCGGGGAGCGCGTGGTCGTGGCTGTGCCGGTGCGGCGCGACCTGGCCGGCCAGGGCGGACCGACTGACCGGCACGGTGTCACGATCCGCACGCTCCCCGCCGTCCCTGAGATGGCCTGCCTGCTACACCGCGGCGGCTATGCCGGCCTGGCCGCGTGCTGGCAGGCCCTGCTCGCCTGGGTGCACGACGCCGGCGCGGAACCCGGTCGCGACCTGCGCGAGGTGTACCTGAGCTTCTCCGCCGAGGAAGACCTGGCCCTCCGGCCGGACTACCTCACCGACCACCCAGGCGACTTCGTCACCGAGCTCCAGGCGCCGATCACCCGGTGATGCGGTGGCGACGCGGGCGATCGGCGCGGCCGGATCCGTCACCTAGCCGCGTGCTTACCGCACCACGATGCTCACGATCCGGCCGGGGACGATGACCAGGCGCTGGACGGTCATGCCCTCGGTGTGCCGGGCGAACTCCGGCTGCGCCTTCAGCAGCCGCTCGATCTCCGCCTCCCTGGCGTCGCCTGGCACCTCGATGGTGAATCTGGTCTTCCCGTTGACCTGGACCGGCAGGCGAGCGGTCGGCTCGGCAGCGAGCCCGGGGTCGGCGACCGGGAACGGCTCGTAAGCGAGCGAACTGCCGTGCCCGAGCCGGTGCCACAGCTCCTGGGCCAGATGCGGCGCCAGCGGCGCGACCATCAGCACCAGCGGCTCGGCCAGCGTGCGGGGCAGCGCGCCATCGCGGGCAGCGATCTTCGCGGCGACCGCGGTGAGCTCGATCAGCCGGGCGATCGCCGTGTTGAACCTGAGCTCGGAGTAGTCCAGCCGGACGGTGCTGATCGTCTGGTGCAGCCGGCGCAGCGCGGCCTCGTCGAGCCCCTGGCCGCCGACGGCAGTCTGGCCGGTCCGCTCGTCGATGATCGCGCGCCATAGCCGCTGCAGGAACCGGTGCATCCCGGCGATGTCGTCGGCCTGCCAGGGCCGGCTGGAATCCAGCGGCCCCATCGCCATCTCATACAGCCGCAGCGTGTCGGCGCCGTACTGCCGGTAGATGTCGTCCGGGCTGATGCCGTTCTTCAGGGACTTGCCCATCTTCCCGGCCCGCCGGGTGACCGTCCTGCCCGCATGCGTCAGCGTCCCGTCGTGGTTCTCGGTGACCTCGGCCGCCGGGACGTACCGGCCGCGCTCGTCGGTGAACGCGTCGGCCAGGATGTACCCCTGGTTGAACAGCCGCCTGAACGGCTCCGCGGTGGACACGTACCCCAGGTCGTACAGCAACTTGTGCCAGAACCGCGCGTACAGCAGATGCAGCACCGCATGCTCGACGCCGCCCACGTAAAGATCGACGCCGCCGTCGCCTGGGTGTGCCACATCGGGCGGCGCCATCCAGTAGCTCTCGATCGCAGGGTTAACGAATTCCTCGTCGTTGGTGGGGTCCAGGTACCGCAGGTAGTACCAGCAGGAACCGGCCCACTGCGGCATCGTGTTCAGCTCACGCCGGTAGGTCCGGCGGCCGTCGCCGAGATCCAGCTCGACAGTGGCCCATCCGGCGGCCCGGCCGAGCGGCGGCACCGGGTCTTCGGAGTCGCCGTCCCCGGCCGGTGGCGCTGGCCGGAAGTCAGTCATCTCGGGCAGCACGACGGGCAGCATGTCCTCGGGCAGGGCAACCGGCAGGTCAGCCTCGTCGTACACGATCGGGAACGGCTCGCCCCAGTACCGCTGCCTGGAGAACAGCCAGTCCCGCAGCCGGTGCGACCTGGCCAGGCGGCCGGCTCCGGTTCGTTCCAGCCACTCGATCGCGGCGGCGACCCCGTCCCTAACCGACAACCCGGCCAGTTCGGGTCCCGGTGCGTCCAGATAGGCGCCGTCGCCCGTGAAAGCCGTATGCCAGTGCGCGGCGGGGGCCGCGGCGTCGATGCCGTGCTCCGCCAGCCAGGCCGGGCCCGGTTCGAGCACCTTCCTGACGTCCAGCCCGAAGTGCCTGGCGAACTCCAGGTCACGCTGATCGTGCGCGGGAACTGCCATGATCGCACCGGTGCCGTAGCCCATCAGCACGTAGTCGGCCAGGAACACCGGCATCGGCGCGCCGGTGACCGGGTTGCCGACGTACGCGCCGGTGAAGACTCCCGTCCTGCTGCCGTCCTCGGCGGTCCGCTGCCGGTCGGTGAGCTGCCCGGCCATCTGCCGGTAGGCGCTGACCGCCTGTTCCGGTGTCCAGCCCGCAGCCGTCTGGCCGGCTGTTTCCGTGGCCGCGTTTCGGCCGCGGGGGTAGGTCCACGCCGCCGGCGTCCCTGGCGGCCAGGTCGGCGCGGTCAGCCGGTCGGCCGCCGGATGCTCGGGAGCGAGCACCACGAACGTCGCACCAGATAGCGTGTCCGGCCGGGTGGTGAACACCTCGATCTCGGTCGTCGTCTCCGGCGCGCTCGCGCCGGTCCGATCGCCATGGCCGGGCGCGGCCTGGCCGGCCGCGTTCTCGTTCTCGCCGGTCCCGGCGATCTGGCGGAAGGTGACCCGTGCGCCGTCGCTCGCGCCGATCCAGTTACGCTGCATCTGCTTGAGTGAGTCCGGCCAGTCCACCAGGTCCAGGTCATCGGCTAGCCGGTCGGCGAACGCGGTGATCCGCAGCATCCACTGCCGCAGCGGCCGGCGGATCACCGGATAGTTGCCGACATCGCTCCGCCCGTCGGCGGTGACCTCCTCGTTCGCCAGCACGGTGTGCAGGGCCGGACACCAGTTCACCGGCTCTTGCGAGATGTAGGCGAGGCGTCGGCCGTCGATCAGCGTCCGGCGCTCCGCGCCGGTCAGCTCGGCCCACGGGCGGCCGTCAGGCGTGTCACGCTGCCCCGACTCGAACTCGGCGACCAGTTCGCCGATCGGCCTGGCCCGTCCGGTCCGCTCGTCGCACCAGCTACCGAAGATCCGCAGGAAGATCCACTGGGTCCATCGGTAGTAGCCGGGATCGGTGGTCGAGATCTCCCTGCGCTGATCATGGCCGAGTCCCAGCCGCCTGAGCTGGCGCCGCATGATGTCGATGTTCGCCTGAGTCGTCACCCTGGGGTGCTGGCCGGTGTCGATGGCGAACTGCTCGGCGGGCAGCCCGAAGGCGTCGTACCCGAACGTATGGAGCACGTGATGACCGGTCATCCGCAGGTACCTGGCGTAGACATCCGTGCCGATGTAGCCAAGCGGATGCCCGACGTGCAGCCCGGTGCCGCTGGGGTAGGGGAACATGTCGAGCACGTAGCACTTCGGCCGGCCTGCTGTCTGCGCGAATCCGGCCGACAGCGGCCCGGTCGGATTCGGCGAGTCGAAGGTGCCGTCGTCGGCCCACCGCCGCTGCCACCGCGCCTCAATCTCGGTTGCTGCGGCGGCGCCGTACCGGAACGGCGGTGGGTCCATTGAATTGCTCCTTGTCAGAAATGAAAAAGCCCCTCAGGCATGAGGGGCGAGCCGCGCTGACTATTTCGCGTCAGCGCGGCTCAGCAAGAAGCAGGCAAGGCAAGCTAGGCATGGCAACAACGGTACATCAGCCCGTCAGCCGACGGCGTGCAGCCAGCGAACCGGAGCGCCGGCCGAGGCATGCCTGAATGGCTCGAGCTCGGCGTCCCAGGCATCGCCGAGCAGCAGCGCAAGCTCGGCCTCCAGCGAACCACCGAGCGCCGGATGCCGCGGGCCGTGCAGCTCGCGGAGCGTGCCAAGCTGGTCGGTGTCGAGACCGGCGTCCTGGCGGCGGCCGTGGCCGGGATGCTGCGCTGCCGCGGCGAGGGTCAGCGCCGCCCTCAGCCTGTTCTCGCTGATCATGATGTCGCCGTTGGCGCTGATGGTGGCCAGGAAGGTGCCAAGCGACGGCGTGCTGCTGTACCGCACCGCGTCGCAGCCCGGGCTGGCGTCCTCGCTGACCTCGAATCTGAGCAGTTTCCAGGCCGCGAGCGCGGAGGCGATTGCGGCTGACGTGCCTGGCCGCCCCTGCCAGGCTAGCTCGGTGCGGACCGTTCCCGGCGCGGCCGGCTGCTCGATCCAGTACAGCTTGACGGGCACGCCAAAGATCCCGGCGACTGCCCACTCGATGTGCGGGCTCAGCGCCGGTGGCGCAGAGTGAACCTGCAGCACGCCGCGTACGGTCACCAGACCTCCCTGCCAGCTGACGAGATGCGTCTTCCCCAACGAACCTCTAGCTGCCAGCGGCGGTCTGCCGCAGTGCTGCGATGCTGCTGAAACTCCAGTGACATTGTGCAGCATGAGCCAGTCGGGCACCAGCACCACCCGCCACGGCGTGGCGTGATGAGATAGAAGGGTGATCCGGGCAGATGGGGCGTCGGCCTTAGCGGCGCCCGGCGGCCGTCATCCGGGCCGCACCGGGCGCCACGCCGACGGGCTGATCTTCACCGGGGAGATGTACGGCGTCCAGCTCGATCAGCTCACCACCGTGCTCGATGTCAGCCATCGGAGCGTCGGCGCGATCGTGGCCAAGTGGCGGACGGCCGGCCTGGCCGAGGCGGCCAGGCTCGGCCCCGGCCCGCGCTGGGTCTGGCTAACCCGGGCTGGCCTGGCCGACTGCGGGCTGCAGTACTCCCCTGGCGTCCCCGGCTTAGCCAGGCTGGCGCACCTGCGCGCGGTGACCGGCATCAGGCTCGCGCTGGCCGGGACACCGCAGTACGCGGCGGCCGGGGCCTACTGGCGGAGCGAGCGGCGGCTGCGGGCCAAGATTGGCGGCCGGCTTGGACTGCGCGAGCATGTACCCGACGGCGAGGTGCACTGGCCGGACAGCGCGCCCGTCCCCTGGGCAGGCGAGTGCTGGGCGATCGAGGCCGAGCTGACGCCGAAGACAGTGGCGCGGACGGTAATGATCATGCAGGAACTGCTCGCCAGGACCGGCGACTACGGCTGTCCGGCGGCGCAAGCGCGAGTCCTCGGCCGGCCGCCCAGGCATGCGCGGGTGATCTACCTCTGCTCCCGCGCCGCGCTGCCGACCGTAGCGCGGGCTCGAGCCGCGCTTGGCAGTGCCGGCGCCAGGATCGAGATCCGCGGCCTTCCCGATGGAGCCGAACTGCCCAGCGCCGGGACGACACCCCCGTGATCGGCCGGTGGCTGAGCCTGCTCGCGGCGCAGGCGATCATCCGGATCGTCGCCGGCGCGGTCACGCTGGCCGCGGCGTTGGCGGTCACCGTCGCGGCGGCACCGGTTTCGCTGGTCGCTGCCGCGGCGTTAGCCATCGCCTGGCTGCGCGGCTGGGAGCCCAGACGGCTGTTCACCGCCGCGGCATGGTGCGCGCCGATGGTCGCCGTCTGGCTGGTCGGCACCGCCCGCACCGCACCAACCTGGCAGCACGTCGCTGCCGCTCCGTATCGCGCCTGGACCGGCTTCTGGCACCTCGCCGCGACCGGCGCGGTCCCGCACGCGGCGGCGACCATCGCGCCGGTGGCCGTCCCGCTTGGCCTGGTCGCTGGCGGGCTGGCCTGGTCGTACCGGATCCGCTCGCTGGCCGCCGGGGCAGGCGGGCTCTCCCCCGCCGCCGCTGTCGCCTTCGACCAGCGGCAATGGCAGCGCCAGGCGCGCGCGGCACGGGCCAGGATCGCCGCACCTGGTTCGGTTCCGCTGACCATGCGGAACGATCTGATCGGCGCCGGTGCCGTGATCAGATCGGTACGTCACCGCGGCGGCCTGGTCGCCGCGATCGGCTACCAGCGGTTGCGCTCGCACCAGGTCGTCATCGGCACCACCGGAACCGGCAAGACCACGTTGCTGCTCAGGCTCTGGGCCGGCTTCATGGCGACCGGGCTGCGGCGGCACGCGGCCGGCCTCGGAGCGCCGCCGCTGCTGGTGGTGCTCGACTGCAAGGGCGGCTCGGACGCCCGCCGGCTGGCCGACCGGGTCCGCCGGGTCCTGCGCCAGGCGGGCGCCAGGTCCACGGCCATCTGGCCGGACGAGGCCAGCCTGTCGCTGTGGTCACTGCCGCCCCGGCAGCTGACCAGCACGCTGGTGGACCTGATCGAGCACGGGACAGGTTCGGCCGCGTACTACGCCGACGTGATGGAGGCGCTGGTCGGGCTGGCCGTCGAGGCGCCGTGCGGGCCGCCGGTCAGCGCCGCGGACCTGCTCGCCAGGCTGGAACCTGGCTGGCTGTCGATGGCGTACGCGGCCGCGGGCACCGCGGCCGACCACGCGATGATCCGGTCGGCGTCGCGGCAGCTCGCCGACGTGGCGCTGCGGTTCCGCACGCTCTTCCGGCGGCTCGGCAGCGGGCTTGACGGGCCAGGCGGCTTCGGTGATGCCGACGCCTGGTACTGCATCCTGGAGGGTACCGACCAGATTGCGGTCGCCGAGGGACAGGCCAGAGCGCTGGTCGACCTGCTGGCCAGCTTCGCCGTCCGCGGGCCGGCCAGGCGCGAGATCCTGCTGGCGGTCGACGAGTTCAGCGCCGTCTCCCGGCGGCTGCCGATCTGGCAGCTCTACGAGCGAGCCCGATCCCTCGGCCTAGCCGTGCAGGTGTCGGCCCAGTCCTGGCAGGGCCTGGGCACCAGCCCCGATGAGCGGCTCAGGATCGCCGCGTCGGCTGAGGGCGGGATCTGGCTGCTGCGGACTCCCGAGCCGGAGCCGGTCACCGCCCTGGCCGGAACGATCAGGGTAGTGCAGACGAGCCGGTATCTGCGCCGCTTCCCGATCTGGAGCCACCGGGGCAGCTCGCGCGTGGAGGAGGTTCCGGTCGCGGATCCGAACCTGATCCGCATACTCGACGTCGGCCAGACTGCCTACATCTACCGTGGCGGCGTGACCTACCTGCAGGTGAAGCGCCTGGTCGCGGCGCCTGCCGCGGTCGGCGGGGTGCCGGCGAGCCCGGCCGAACCCCCGGCCGGGCTGCGGGCCGCCGCAGCGCCTGCTGAGGTCAGCCCGCGCGTGGACGCTGCTCCCCCGGCCGGCGTCAGCCCGCGCGTGGACGCTGCTTCCCCGGCCGGCGTCAGCCCGCGCGTCGACGCCGGTGCCGGCCGCTCGGGTGCCGATCCGACCGCGGTTCCATTGCCGGACATCAGCCTGCTGCTCGACGCCGCGTTCGGGCCGGAGCATTCGCCATGACCCGGCAAGCGGGCCTGACCTGGGCCGCCATGGCGAGCCGGCGGTCCGGCAAGGCCCGCCGACTGGCGGCGCGGGCGCAGGTGGCCGACCCGTTCGCGCTGCTCGGCCTGGCCAGCGATGCTGACCTGACCGACGACGAGGTGCGCGCGGCCTGGCGCAGGATCGCGGCCGCCACCCACCCCGATCGCGCCGACGGCGGCGACCCGGAGCGGTTCGCCGAGGTCGCCAATGCGTATACCGAGCTACGCACCCGGTCCGGGCGCGGCGAAGCCGCAGCCGCGATCGCCGACGCGGCGGCGCTGGGCCGGACCGGCACCGGCGGCCCGTTGGACCGCAGAATCCCTGCCATCCACGCCGGTCCGGCAGCCCGCTTGCTGACCCGAGTCAGACTGGGCAGACCGGTTCGGCTGCTGGTCAGAGTGCTCGCCGCCGCCGGGGCGGGCGCAGCAGGATATGTCGCCGCCGGTCCGGGGCCGGCCGGGCCTGCGCTGATCACCGGCGCGCTGACCTGGCTGGTGCTCACGGCGCGCCGTGACCTGCACCCGCCGTGACCTCAGCCCGTCGCTGGCTGGTCCCGGCCCGACGTCTGGCGGCGTCGGCCAGGCCGGCCAGCAGCACCTGGCTCGGTGCGCCGTGACCGTCAGCCCGGGTCGGGGCCGGTGGCGACCGGGCGGACCGGGTCGGCCGACCACGCCGACCACGAGCCCACATACAGGACGGCCGGCAGGCCAGCCAGCTGCAGGGCCAAGACCTCATGCGCCGCGGTGACCCCTGAGCCGCAGTACACGCCGATCAGCGGCGTACCGTCGGTTTCGGCGGCCGGTCCCCGGCCGACCGGCAGCCCGAGCGCCGCGAACCGCTGCCGGAGTTCGTCCGGCTGGCGGAACCTGCCGTCACCGGTGACGTTGGCCACGGTAGGTGCGCTGATCGCGCCGGGAATGTGGCCGGCCGCTGGATCGACCGGCTCGATCTCGCCCCGGTACCGCTCCGCCGCCCGCGCGTCGAGCAAGAAGCCGGTCCTCGCCAGCCGCGCGGCGCCGTCGGAGTCAAGGACCGGCAGCGCACCAGGCGCGGTGCGGAAATCGCCCGGCGCAGGACTAGTCACCGCCGTGGTCACCGGTCGCCCAGCCGCGGCCCAGGCCCGGTACCCGCCGTCAAGTACCCGCACCTGGTCATGACCGTGGTAACGCAGCAGCCACCACAGCCTGGCGGCGATGGTCGAGTCCCCGTCGTCATAAGCCACCGCCGGCTGACCGGCCCGCAGGCCGGCCCGGCGCATCGCCGACTGGAAGACGGCCGGATCGGGCAGCGGGTGCCGGCCACCAGGTCCCGGCGGCCCGGACAGCTCCGTGTCCAGGTCGATGAAGCAGGCACCGGGCAGATGCCCGGCCTGGTAGTTCTCGATTCCCGGCGGGCCGCCGAGCCGCCACCTGACGTCAAGCAGGGCCGGCGGCCGGCCGGAGCCAAGCTGAGCTGCCAGCTCCGCTTGGTCGATCAGCGACTGGGTGATCGGGCTGGACGGAGAATGGTCCACCTGTGGATAACCTCTCGAAGATTGGGGGCAACCACGTCCAGGCCGGTGGGCTTCCCCCGGTTGGCTGTGGACAAACGCCTGGCCGCAGGTCAGATTCGCGGTGCCACCGAGGGTGGCACCGGACCGGGCCCGGATCCGGATCGCCTGGTCAGCCGGTGATCAGCATCAGCAGCGGTACCAGCTGATCGGCCGACGTCAGTGAGCCGTGCATGCCGACCAGCGCAGACTCGCGCGGCTCGGCCTTCGTGGCGATGATGGCCGACGGACCGCAGGGTGCCGCGATGACATCGCCGACCCGGTCGGCGAACCTGTCTTGCACCGGTCCGAACCAGCCGTCGGCGATGGCCTGCTCCCTGCTGACCACCCAGGCGCGGTCGCCGAGCACCTTGGACCAGGTGGCGAGCACGTCGTCGGCGGCACCTGGCTGGCAGTACACATGCCTGGCCCTTGGCTCACCGCCAAGCAGCCTGACACCGTCAAGCAGTTCCGGCCGTGCGTCGACGTCGATCCGGTCGGCCGGCGGCACGTCGACCATCCCGTGATCAGCGGTCACGTACAGCACGGTGCCGTGCGGCAGTGCACCGGCGAGCTGCTCGGCCAGCTTGTCGACGTGCGCGAGCTGATAGATCCAGGCATCGGAGGTACAGCCATGGGCATGCCCGGTGAAATCGAGGTCGCCGTAATAGACCGTCGCCAGTGCCGGTGCCCAGCCGGCCAGGGCGACGGCTGCCTGCCAGACCAGTGCGCCGAGGGTGTCGGCGGCCAGATACTCCGCTCCGCGCATGGCCGCCGTGGACAGCCCGGAGTTCATGAACGCTCCCGGAGCGATCCGGAACGCGGTGATCCCGGCACTTGCCGCGCGCTCGAACATGGTGGAGCCAGGCTGCCACTGCCGCGGATCCACGCTGCTGTCCCAGCGCAGCGCGTTGAGCAGCTTGTCGGAATCTGGCACGGCAACCTGGTAGCCGAGCATCCCGTGCTGGCCGGGCGGCCGGCCGGTCCCGAGCGTGGCCAGGCTGGTCGCCGTGGTCGCCGGGAAGCCAGCGGTCAGCGGCGCGGCGGTCATCGCCAGCTCGGACAGGAACGGCGCGGCGGCCGGATGCGCCCGCAGCAGCTCCCAGCCGAGGCCGTCGATCAGCAGCAGGCAGACCCGCTCGGCTGGCGGCAGTTGCAGCGGGTTCGGCTCGTCCGGCGCCCCGAGCGAATCGAGGATGGACGTGGCCAGCGCGGCCAGCGAGGACTCGCCGTACCGGGGCAGCGTGGGCTCGAGCGTCTCGGTCGTCACGGCTGGCTCGTCGCCGCCGACAGCGCCCTGGTGAACTCAAGTACCTGCTGGATGGCCTCGGCCCCGTCAGCCGCCTCGCTGATCCGCATGGTCAGGTCGTCGGCGGTAATCGCGCCGGTATAGCCGTGGTCGGCCTCGCAGCTCTCGTCGCCGCAGTGCGCAGGCTCGAGCTCCAGGTGCTTGAGCGAGTTCCAGCCGATGGTGAGTACCACCTCGGACGGCATCGTGACGCCCCGCTCGTATCTGGCCGGATCCGGGATCACCCTGGTCAGCGCAATCGACGAGATCCGGGAGCAGCGGATGGCCTCCGTGCTGGTTTCGGCCGCAGGCCGGGACTCCGGCACGTTCTCGTCGGCCGGGTACTCGTCGGTGTGCGAGTAGACCAGCCGGGTCGGGGTCAGGGCCAGCACGGTCATGTGCCGCCGTACTTCCATGCCGGGATCGAAATGCGCGTCATGGTGAACGAAGTAGGAGACGATCGGCTCCGAGCCGACTGCCGACGACACCGAGTCGGCGACCAGGCCCGGGTAGTAACCGCTCCGCTCGATCGCCGACAGCATCCCGCCGGCCGAGGCTGTGGTACTCATCTTCCCATCCTGCCCTGTCCGGGGCGCGCCGCTCACGAAGTGGTCATAGATCTGCGGTGACGACCGGCCGCTCGGCGACAGTGAGGTCCAGGATGCGCTCGTCGTTAGGCTCCGGCAGCTCGACCGCGCCGGCCCCGGCCGACGGCTTTGGCCGCCGCGGCCGCCTGGCGCCCGAGCTACCGCCGCGGCCCGAGTAGACGATCAGCCCGTTCACCGGATCAGGGACCGCGTCAAGCGCCGACTGCACACCGAGCAGCGCTCGGAACCTGTCCCACTGGGAATCGTCGGCGAAGCAGACCTCGAACACCACGCCGTACCGGTGCTCGATCCAGGACCAGTCGACCGCTCCGCTGGTGATCGCGGACTCGATCAGCGTCGAGCTGTAGGAATCCTTCCATCGCAGCGCTGCCTGGACCTCGGAGTCGAAGACTTCGATGGACCACCACTGCGCCATGCGTTCGATAATAAGCCCGGCAGGCGATGGCGGAATCCGCTGTTGGCGTAGCGGCAGCGGCTCAGGACGCGCCCGATCCAGCCGAGTCCGGCCGGCTGACGCCCGGCTACCCGGATCCGCCGTTCAGTGCGGCCCGGATCCGCCTCGCGTAGTCCGCGGCCTCTTCGTCGGATGCGTACCTGGTCCGAGGCCAGAAGAAGCCCCTCAGCCCGTCGCCCTTGGTCCTGGGCACCACATGAGCGTGCACGTGCGGGACACTCTGGCTGACCGTGTTGTTCAGGCCGACGAAGCTGCCCTGCGCGCCGAGCGCGGCCGGCATGGCGGCACTGATCTGCCGCACGGTGCCGAAGAACGGCCCGATCAGGCGATCGGGCAGATCGGCCAGTGTCTCGTAGTGCGGCCGCGGCACGACAAGCACGTGCCCCTTGAAGACCGGACGGGCATCGAGGAAGGCGACGGTCATCTCGTCGGCCTGCACCAGCTGCGCCGCGAGCGACCCGGCAGCGATGGCGCAGAACGTGCAATCGGTCACTATGGCACGGTAGCGTTTCCTGGTGGCTGCGGACGGACGCCGGCATGTGCTGGCGATGGGGGGCTTTGGGCCCGTCGGCAGCGGGCTGTCCAACCGGGGTGTGCCGCTGCTGGCTGAGCGAGCAGCCGAGCTCTCCGGCCGGAAGGCACCGAGCATCTGCGTGCTCAGCACGGCGACGGGTGATGATCCGAGCTCGTTGCTGCGGATGTACGAGGTGCTCTCGCGGTTGCCAGGCAGGGTCAGCCACTTGCACCTGTTCCCGATGCCCAACGTTGCCGACCCGGCCGATCTGCTGCTCTCCCAGGACGTCATCTTCGTCGGCGGCGGGAGCGTGGCCAACATGCTGGCGGTCTGGCGAGCGCATGGACTTGATCTTGTCATGCGGTCGGCCTGGCAGGCCGGAGTCGTGCTGACCGGGGTGAGCGCCGGCGCGATCTGCTGGTTCGCCGGCGGTACGACGGACTCATTCGGCCCGCAGCTGCGGCCGTACCTCGATGGCCTGCGCCTGCTGGCCGGCAGCTACTGCCCGCATTACGACTCCGAACCCGGCAGGCGCCCGCTGTTCCAGCAGCTGGTGGCTGACGGCGTGCTGCCGGCCGGGATCGCCTGCGACGACGGCGCCGCGGCCCATTTCGCCGATGACACCCTGGCCGAGATCGTGGCTGACCGAGCCGGGGCAGGCGGTTACCTGGTCGAGCGGACAGCCGACGGAATGGCGCAGACGGCGCTGCCGACTCGTCTGCTGTCCGGCTAAATCCGCGGTGACGCAATTTCGCTGGCCACTTTTATTTCATAAGAAAGACCGACTTGCTAATGGCGGAGTAGGCTCGCCGGCGTTGACGCAGCCGGGGAGATCGAATCATGCTGACAGTTCATAACTTTTCTTATGGTTTGCTGACGCCAGTCCTCGCCTACCTGATGTCGTTTCTCGGCTCATTCCTCGGCCTGCGCTGCACCAGCCGCTCCCGGGCCTGTACCGGGCCTGCGCGAGCCCGCTGGCTGTTGGTTGGCGGCCTTTCGATCGGTATCACCGGAATCTGGGTGATGCATTTCATCGCGATGCTCGGCTTCACTATCCCGGGTGAGACGATCCGCTACAACGTGCCGATCACAATTGCGAGCATGCTGGTCGCCGTGGCCGTGGTCTCGGTCGGCCTGCTTATCGTCGGGTTCGGCGGCAATGGCTACCGGCCGCTGCTCCTCGGCGGCCTGGTGACCGGCCTCGGCGTGGCGGCCATGCACTACAGCGGGATGGCGGCCATGCGGATGCCCGCCCGGATGGGCTACAACCCGGTGCTCTTCGCGCTTTCTGTCGTGATCGCGATCGGCGCCGCGACCGCGGCGCTGTGGGCCGCGCTCCGGCTGCGCGGCGTCAGGTCCACGCTCGGCGCGGCGCTGATCATGGGGGTCGCCGTCAGCGGCATGCATTACACCGGCATGGCTGCCATGCACGTCTACCCGGCCGACGGCGCCGCGATGGCGATGGGCGGCGCTACCGCCGAGGCTTTCCTGCTGCCGCTGATCATCGGAGTCAGCATGATCACGTACTTGCTGACGGCGACCATCGCCATGTCAGCGACTGAGGACGAGATGTCTGCCGAGGCGGAGCTGCTGCGGCGGATTGACGGTATCCGAGGTCAGGCCCTATCCCCCACGGCGATCATCGCCGCAGGCACCACGCCGCGCTACCGGCCTGCGGTCAGCCGGACCGACGCGCCGCCGGTGACCGACTTGTTCAGGCCAAGGAATACCCGGGCAGGCACCTGAGACAATGACCTGATGGGCGAGGACAACAGCGCCGGAGGCGGCTGGCTGCTGCTCGTTTACCGGGTGCCGTCAGAGCCGACCAGGCTGCGCGCCGCGGTATGGCGAAGGCTGAAGCGCCTGGGCGCGATCTACCTGCAGAATTCGGCCGCCGCGCTGCCCGCAAGCGTCGCCGCCGAGCGAGCGATGCGCAAGTTGCGCAGCGAGATCCTGGACATGTCGGGAACCGCGGTGCTGCTGTCCTGCGCTGTCCTGGCCGGTGAACAGGAGATCAGGGCGGCCTTCCAGGCCGCCAGGGACGACGAGTACGCCGAGATCGTGGACAAGTGCGACGATTTCCTGGCGCAAGTGCGCAAGGAGTATGCCGCCGAGCACTTCACCTATGCCGAACTTGAGGAGAATGAGGTCGACCTGGTCAAGCTGCGGAACTGGCTCGCGCGGGTGATCGCGCGCGATGTGTTCGGCGCGGCTGAACGTGCCGCGGCGGAGAAGGGGCTCGCCGCCTGCGAGCAGTCGCTTGAGGAGTACGCGGCGCGGGTCTATGCCGAGGAAGCCGAGAGTCGCTAGGCGGTTAGTGCTTGCGCACCGCCCGCCACAGGGTCAGCGGCAGCAGCACGATTAGCAGCGCCGGGATCAGCCACCAGGCCGTGATCGCCGCGTGGCTGAGCGCATAGGTGACTGCCAGCCCGGCGACCACGCCGGCTGCCACCCACCAGTCGTCTCCGATGACGAAGTCGTAGGCGAACGCGCCGAACGCCCGGACCCGGCTTGCCATCTCAGCTCACCTCCGCCACAGCGGCCGCAACGGCACCGCCCTGATCCGGCGATCCGGTTCGCAGCCTGCGCATCAGCACCACCATGACCAGGGCGAACACGGCGATGGCCGGGACGATGGCAAGCAGTGCCGCGTCGGAGCCCGGCCAGGTGGCTCCGGCGCCCTCGGCGCCCCAGAAGGTACCGAACGCGGTCAGCATCACGCCGACTACAAACTTCAAGGTGTTCTCCGGAACCCTTGCCAGCGGGGCGCGGATCGCCAGCCCGGCCAGGCCGACCAGGACCACCGCCGAGACCGCGGCCACTGCCGCGAGCGGGATGTCGTGCGCGTTGCCGCCGAAGGTAAGCGCGATGAAGACAACCTCGAGCCCCTCGAGCAGCACGCCCTTGAATGAGAGCGTGAAGCCGTACCAGTCTGGTACGAGTCCGGCTCGGCGGGCGGGCTCAGCGGCCGCCGCCGCGACCTGCTCCCGGTAGATCGCGTCCTCGTCGTGCAGGGCCTTGTGACCGCTGGCCCGCAGAATCGCCTTGCGCAGCCACTGCAAGCCGAAGATCAGCAGCAGCGCGCCGACGAAGAGGCGGAGCGCAGAAAGCGGCAGCGCGGCGACCGCCGGCCCGAGGGCCGCCGTGATCGCTGCCAGCAGGGCGAGCGCGGTCAGCATGCCCACGGTGGCTGACCGCCAGTCCCGCGCGGTGCCTGCCGCCAGCACGATCGTGGTCGCTTCGACGCCTTCGACCGCGCAGGCGAGGAAGACCGCTATGAACAGCGCGCCGGAGCTCACCGTGCCTCCTCGATCTCTGCCAAACCGGACCACCCAATCGTAGTCCCGTTCTGCAAGTATAACGGCTGTCAGTTATCGACTGTAGCGGCAGTTATAGTCAGCTGTTAGCTGACCTCGATCCGACTGGCTGCCTGCTGTTCCCGGCGTCGGCCGGCCGCCAGCCGGCCTAGCGGTCTGGCGGCCAGGTGCCGTCGCAGGTCCCGAGCCGGCCGCGGCCCCCAGGCACTAGGCTCAGATGCGTGACCACAACCCTGAGAACTCGAGAGTCTGCGGCACGCGACATCAGCGCTGATGCCGTCATCATCGCGGTCAGCCAGGGCCCGGATGGCCCGCTGCTCGCCCCCGGCGCGCAGGATGTCGACGCGGCCCTCGACGGCAGCCTGATCCCAACCCTGACCGCACTGCAGGCCACCGGCCGGCTAGAGGAGGTCACCAAGCTCGCGTCCGGTGGCAGGCTGGCCGCACCGCTGATCGCCGCGGTCGGCATCGGCCCGGCCGACGGCTCGGCCGCCGACCCCGAGCGGCTGCGCCGTGCGGCCGGTGCGGCGGTCCGCTCGTTCTCGTCAGCCAAGATCAGCAAGATCGCCCTCGCGCTGCCAGCCGGCGACGCCGCGGCCGCTGAGGCGGTGGCTCTGGGAGCCATCCTCGGCAGCTACTCCTTCGGCCGGTACCACAGCAACGGCCGGCCCGATCCGGAGCTGACGCTGCTGGCAACCGGCGAGCATGTCACGGCTGCCGCGACTCGCGCGGAGATCCTCGGCGCAGCGGTCACGCTGGTGCGCGACCTGATCAATACCAGCCCGTCCCATATGTACCCGGAGATCCTCGCGGCCGAGGCGGGCAAGGTCGCAGCCGAGTCCGGGCTGCGGATTGAGGTCCTTGACGATGCGGCCCTGTCGGCCGGCGGCTACGGCGGCATATCAGGGGTGGGCCAGGGCTCGGTACACCCGCCGCGGCTGGTCCGGCTGAGCTACCAGCACCCGGCTGCCACCAAGACCGTCGTCTTCGCTGGGAAGGGCATCACCTTCGACTCGGGCGGGATCTCGCTCAAGCCGGCCAAGGGGATGGACGCCATGAAGTCGGACATGGGCGGTGCCGCTGCGGTGCTCGCCGCCCTTCAGGCGATCGCCGCCCTGGGGCCTGCCGTGAATGTCATCGGCTACCTGCCGCTGGCGGAGAACATGCCGGGCAGTACCGCGCAGCGGCCCTCCGACGTGATCACCATCTACGGCGGCACCACCGTCGAGGTGCTCAACACCGACGCCGAAGGCCGGCTTGTCCTCGCTGACGTGCTGGCCAGATCGGAGGCGGACGCCCCCGATCTGCTGATCGACGTGGCGACCCTGACCGGTGCCCAGGTGGTCGCGCTCGGCAAGCGGGTCTCCGGCGTGATGGCCAACGATGACGCAGTGCGCGACGGCGTGATCGCAGCGGCCGGGCGGGCCGGCGAGGCGATGTGGCCGATGCCGCTGCCGGAGGAGTTGCGCAAAGGACTTGACTCGAAGGTGGCCGATCTGGCCAACGTGTCCGGCGAGCGAGACGGCGGCATGCTGACCGCCGGGATCTTCCTGAAGGAGTTCGTACCTGACGGGGTCCGGTGGGCACACCTGGATATCGCCGGTCCGGCGTACAACGAGGGCGAGCCCTACGGCTACACCCCCAAGGGCGGTACCGGCGTCGCGGTTCGTACCCTGGTCCAGGTCGCCGAGGATGTGGCAGCGGGGCGGTTCTAAGCCGGGCTCGGATCAGCGGGACGGCGGCCAGGCTTGCCGCGGCTAGGAGCCAGCGCGAGCTGATTGATAAGCAAGGAGCGATGGGTGACCCAGACCGATAGCTACGACATCGTGATCCTCGGCGGCGGCAGCGGCGGCTACGCCTGCGCGCTGCGGGCCGCCGAGCTGGGCAAGCGGGTCGTGCTGATCGAGCAGGACAAGGTCGGTGGCACTTGCCTGCACCGGGGCTGCATTCCCACCAAGGCACTGCTGCACGCTGCCGAGATCGCCGATCATGCCAGGGACGCCGCCTCGGTCGGCGTCCTGGCCACCCTGGACGGCATCGACATGGCCGCCGTCAACGCATACAAGGACAAGGTTGTCGACCGGCTGTGGAAGGGCCTGCAGGGGACCATCGCCAGCCGGAAGGTCGAGGTCGTCTACGGCCACGGCCGGCTCGTCTCGCCAACACGGGTCGCGGTCGGTGACGCGGTCTACGAAGGCGCTCACGTTGTCCTCGCCACTGGCTCGGAACCGCGCAGCCTGCCGGGCCTGCAGATCGATGGCGTGCGGGTGATCACCAGCGATCAGGCGCTGGTGCTCGACCGGGTGCCAGCCTCGGCGGTGATCCTGGGCGGCGGCGTGATCGGCGTGGAGTTCGCTAGCGTCTGGCGATCCTTCGGTGCCGAGGTCACCATCGTGGAGATGCTGCCGCACCTGCTGCCGCCAGAGGAGGAGTCGAGTTCGAAGCTGCTTGAGCGCGCCTTCAGAAAGCGCGGCATCGGCTATCACCTCGGCGTCAGGTTCGCCGACGTGAAGGAGACGGCCACCGGGGTCAGCGTGACGCTGGAGAACGGGCAGACGCTGGACGCGGAGCTGCTGCTGGTCGCGGTAGGCCGCGGCCCGGTCTCGGCCGACCTGGGTTATCAGGAGGCCGGCGTGACGATGGATCGCGGGTTCGTCCTGGTGGACGAGTACTGGCAGACGTCGGTCCCGACGATCTCCGCGGTCGGCGATCTCACCCCAGGTCTGCAGCTTGCTCATGTCGGCTTTGCCGAGGGCATCGGCGTGGCCGAGCGACTGGCCGGGCTGCCGGTCACTCCGATCGACTACGACGGGGTGCCGCGAGTGACCTACAGCGACCCTGAAGTCGCCTCGGTGGGGATCACCTCGGCGACGGCGGCTGAGCGCGGCATCGAGGTCAGCGAGATCACCTACAACCTGGGCGGCAATGGCAAGAGCGTGATTCTGCAGACCCAGGGCGCGGCTAAGGTCATCGCGGCAGCGAACGGGGGGCCCGTGCTCGGGATACACCTGGTGGGTGCCAGGGTCGGCGAGCTGATTGCCGAAGGGCAGCTCATCTACAACTGGGAGGCGCTGCCCGCTGAGGTGGCGCAGCTCATCCATCCGCACCCGACCCAATCCGAGGCGATCGGCGAGGCGCACCTCGCGCTGGCCGGGAAACCACTGCACTTCCACTCCTGACCTGCTCAGGACGAGCCAGGACAGGCCAGCCGCACCAGCTAGAGTGAACTGAGCGAAGGAGTCACCCGAAGCCATGTCGGTTTCCGTATCCATGCCGCAGCTCGGCGAGAGCGTCACCGAGGGCACCGTCACCCGCTGGCTGAAGCGGGAGGGTGACCACGTCTCCGCGGATGAGCCACTGCTTGAAGTGTCCACCGACAAGGTGGACACCGAGATCCCGTCTCCGGTGTCCGGGATCCTGCGCGGGATCACCGTGGCCGAGGACGAGACGGTGGCGGTTGGTGCCGAGCTCGCCGTGATCGACGAGGACGGAGCCGGCGACGCCACCGCCGGGTCGGATGTCAGCACCGAGCAGGCAATGCCGGCCGGGTCGGATGTCGCCGCCGGGCAGCCAGTCTCCTTTGAGCAGCCACTCTCCTTCGAGCAGCCGGCGGCCTACCGGCAGCCTTACGCGGAGCCAGCCGAGCCGCCCGCGTATCGGCCACCCGGCTACGCCGAGCCGCCGGCCCAGCAGCCCGCGGCCTACCAGGCCCAGGCCTACGCAGCACCGCCCGCGCCAGCCGCACCCGGC
>Ga0208565_1000584_pt1 | contig 26024 bp, 20 predicted proteins | sample Sb_taG_7_FD_187706 | JGI IMG/M metagenome (GOLD analysis project Ga0208565, IMG submission 187706) | Peat soil microbial communities from Weissenstadt, Germany - Sb_50d_2_FS metaG (SPAdes) (version 2) | ecosystem: Environmental > Terrestrial > Soil > Wetlands > Peat | place: Germany...
TTGCCCGAACGTCATCAGCCGCACCAGGTCGCCGACGCTGACCGCCTCCTCGACCAGGGCGGAAAGCAGCCGGGGGGTGGATACGGCCACGTCGACGCCCCAGGACTCGTTGTACAGCCACTCGTTGCCCGGGTGATTCACCCTCGCCACGACGCGCGGCACCCCGTACTCGGTCTTGGCCAGCAGCGCCACGACCAGGTTCGCCTTGTCGTCGCCTGTCGCCGCGATCACTACCTGGCACCGCTGCAGTTGCGCGTCGTCCAGGGAGCTGATCTCGCAGGCGTCAGCGAGCAGCCATTCGGCCCGGGGCACGCTGTCCACCTTGATGGCCTTGGGCGAGTTGTCGATGAGCAGGACCTCGTGCCCGTTCTCGAGCAGCTCCCCGGCGATGGAGCGGCCGACCGCCCCGGCCCCTGCGATCGCGATCCGCATCAGTGCTCGCCTCCTCGCGCCGCGAAGGCCGCGGCGATCCGGTCCAGGTCACTTTCCTTGGCCACGACGTGCAGCACGTCTCCCTCCTGCAGGACGGTGCCCGGTTCGGGCACGAACGCCTGGCCGAGCCGGTCGATGAAGGCGACCCGGGTCATCGTGCTGGCCTCGAGCGACTTCACCTGCTCGCCGATCCAGGCGGGCGAAAAGGCCACCTCGGCTAGCACGATCTTGCCCGTGGGATCCCGCCAGAGCGACTCTCCGCCCTCCGGGAGCAGCTTGCGGAGCATCTGGTCGGCGGTCCAGCGCACCGTGGCTACCGTCGGGATGCCGAGCCGCTCGTAGACCTCGGCCCGGCGCGGGTCGTAGATCCGCGCGGCCACCCGCTGTACCCCGAACGTCTCGCGGGCCACCCGGGCGGCGATGATGTTGGAGTTGTCGCCGCTGCTGACCGCGGCGAAAGCATCGGCACGCTCGATGCCCGCCTGGGTGAGCACGGCCCGGTCGAAGCCGACCCCGGTGACACGATCACCCTTGAACGACGAGCGGAGCCTGCGGAATGCTTCCGGATCCCGGTCGATAACCGCGACGGTGTTGTCTCGGTCCTCAAGGATGTGGGCCAGCGTCGACCCAACCCGTCCGCAGCCCATGATTACTATGTGCACGACCGTCCCTCCAGGATGAGCGAGGCCCCGACCAGGGTGCCTCGTCCAAAGTTATGCCCTCACTTGGCATCCTCCTCGCCTGAAGGCGGAGGATTTCCCTCACCTTGTACGGCCTTCCGCCACGTGGGCCTGCGGTGGGTGCCGGCGAAGAAGTTCGCTATGGCCTGGGCGAAGTCCCGCAGCGCTTGCTGCTGTATCATCTGGCTGCCCGCGCGCAGTGGTCCCGCAGCACCGCCTCCTGGGCGGGCGAGGGAGCAGCCGGTACTTGGATATACGAACACGCTAGCGAATGCCACTGACATTCCGGGGGAGGTGAAGCGGCGTTCCGTCCCGGCCTGAAGGCCGGGTCTCCACGCCGCGCCCATGATGAGTTATCAGGCTGGTCAGGTCATCCAGGTCACGACCGTGGACGTCGCTCACGGCGGCTGGTGCGTTGCCCGGCCAGACGACGGACCGGTCGTATTCGTCCGGCATGCGCTGCCGGGCGAGACGGTTCTCGCCCGTGTCACCGAGGTCACGTCCCGGCTGGCCCGCGCCGAGGCGGTGGAGGTCCTGGCGCCGTCACCCGATCGTGTCCAGCCTCCCTGCCCGCACGCCGGTCCCGGTGGCTGCGGCGGCTGTGACTGGCAGCACGTGGCGCTGCCAGCGCAGCGGGCGCTCAAGGCCGCCGTGGTCAGCCAGCAGCTTAAGCGCCTGGCGGGTCTCGACCGGGAGGTCACGGTCGAGACGCTGCCGGGAGACGAGGAGCCCGGCGCGGGCCTGGGCTGGCGGACGCGTGTGCAGTTTGCGGTGCGGCCGGACGGGGTCGCCGGACTGCGGGCGCATCGTTCGCACGAAGTGGTCGACATCGGCGAGTGCCTGATTGCCCATCCCGCCATCACTGATCTCGGCCTCACGGCCCTGCGCTGGCCGGCCATGGCCTCGGTGGAGGCCGTGGTGGCGACCGGATCGGGCGAACGGGCCGTGATCATCACCCCCGGTAGTGCTGGCCCGGGGGGACGGCTCCCAGGAACCCGCCGCTATCGGGGAGGTTCCACCCCCCAGGCTCCCCCTGGCCCCTCGGTTCCCCCTGGCGCCCTGGACCTGCCTGGCCCTCCGGACCCGCCCGGCGCGGATTCTGTGCTCCGCCGGGTCGGTCACCGCCTAACCCCTGTGCGCGGTCGCACCTACCTCAGCCAGCGGGCCGCCGGGCGGGACTGGCGGGTCAGCGCGGGCGTGTTCTGGCAGGTGCATCCTGGCGCGGCGGACGTGCTGACGCAGGCCGTCATGACCGCGCTCGAGCCCCGGCCCGGTGACGTGGCGCTCGACCTGTACTGCGGCGCGGGCCTGTTCGCCGGAGCGCTGGCCCCGGCGGTCGGGCCAGGCGGGACGGTGATCGGCGTCGAGGCGGACAGCGCCGCAGTCCGCGACGCACGGCACAACCTGCGGGAGTGGCCCTGGGCGCGGGTGCACAAGGCAGACGTGGTGGCGATGCTGCGCCGCGGCGGCCAGCACGGAACCGAGAGACGAGCGCTGCCGGCGGCCAGGCTGGTGGTGGCCGACCCGCCGCGCTCCGGGCTGGCCCGCGAGGTCATCGACTACCTCAGCACGGCGGAGCACGGCGCGGCCAGGTTCGCCTACGTGTCCTGCGATCCGGCCACGCTGGCCCGGGACATCGGCCTGCTCGTGGCGGCCGGCTGGGCGCTTGAGGACCTGCGCGCATTCGACGCCTTCCCCATGACTCATCACGTCGAATGCGTCGCCACCCTGGTCAATGCTTCGGCGAAGGCGGCGCGACCTGGGTAACTACGCCCAGGACCAGGACGGTCAGGTCCTCGTCTCGTCGTCGATGTAGGCGCCGGTGGCCGCGGGTCGTCCTCACGCGCGTCTTGCGTCACGCGGCCACGGGCGGGAGTCAGCCGCCGGCGGATCAGGTGCGTGGCTGCGCGGGCGATTCGGCGTCGGTGGTTCCGGTGACGTAGTAGCCGAGGCCGGGGATGCGGGTCAGCAGGCCCTCGTCTTCCAGGGTGCGCAGCGCCTTGGCGCACGTTTGCCGCGCATGCCCGTACTGCTGGCTCAATGTGGTGATGGACGGCGTGGGCATGCCGGGGGCGAGAGTTCCCTCGGCGATCTCCCGGCGCAGTCGTGCGGCCAGACGCACGTAGGCTCTCGGGTCCGATTCGTCGCTTATCGACACTCTCGTACCGTACTCGATTGGCAATATTGCCAATCGCAACGCTTCGACACTAGTCGAGATTAGACGAGGAGGTCAATAGTGCGTTAACGTCGGAAACCGTCAGGGCCGCCACGGCCGCCCGTAGCCAGATCCCCGGGCAGGGTCATGATCTTTTATTCGTGGACCGCACTGAGCGGAAGCGACTCGGCGGCACTGCATGAGAGCAGCCCGGCCGCACTGAGCGAGAGCGACTCGGTGGCACTGGACACCGGCGGCCGGGACGTGCTGGGCGGCCGGGACGTGCTGGGTGACGGCGGCCCGGGGTCGGCCGGATCGCCGGTCGCTATGGGCATCACCGATGATCGCGGCCGGGCCATGAAGGCGGCCGAGGAGACCCTGGGGTCCGGGCTGGCGGTCATAGCCATCATCGAGGCGGTGCGCCCGGCCATGGCCGCGCATACGCTGACCCCCTGTTACGTCCGGACCGGGGTGGGATGGCTGGGCCGGTACACCGACACGGGCGAGGTGGCCTGGAAAAGGTTCTTTCTGTAGGGGGATCCGGGGTGATCAGCAGGCCGCTGGCAGAATGGGACCATGAAACTCAGGATCTTCACTGAGCCGCAGCAGGGCGCCGATTACCAGACGCTGCGCGCGGTGGCGCTGGCCACGGAGGAGCTCGGGTTTGACGCGTTCTTCAGATCCGATCACTACCTCGCGATGGGCGGCGGCTCCGGGCTGCCGGGGCCGACGGACTCGTGGGCCACGCTGGCCGCCCTGGCCGTCGAGACCCATCGCATCCGGCTCGGGACACTAGTGAGCGCGGCGACGTTCCGGCTGCCGGGCCCGCTCGCGATCACCGTGGCGCAGGTCGACCAGATGAGCGGCGGCCGGGTGGAATTCGGCCTGGGGACCGGCTGGTTCGAGGCCGAGCACACCGCTTACGGCGTACCGTTCCCACCGCTCGGCGAGCGCTTCGGCCGGCTCGAGGAGCAGGTCGCGATCATCACTGGCCTGTGGGGGACCGAAGTAGGCGAGACGTTCTCCTTCGAGGGAACGTACTACCAGCTGAAGGACTCGCCCGCGCTGCCGAAGCCGGCCCAGCGTCCGCGCCCACCGGTCCTCCTCGGCGGCGCGGGTGCGCGGCGGACGCCACGGCTGGCCGCCCGGTTCGCCGACGAGTACAACGTGCCGTTCCACACCGTTAAGGATTCGGCGGCCGCGTTCGAGCGCGTCCGCGCGGCCTGCGAGGCCGCCGGACGCCATCCCGCCTCCATGGTCTACTCGGTCGCCCAGACGGTGTGCTGCGGGAAGGACGAAGCCGAGTTCCGCCGCCGGGCGGCTGCGATCGGCTGGGAGCCGGACACCATGCGGGAAACCGGCCTGGGCGGCACGCCCGGCGAGGTGGCGGCCAAGATCGCCGAGTTCGCCGAGATCGGAGCCGAACGGGTGTACCTGCAGGTGCTCGACCTGAGTGACCTCGATCACCTGGCGCTGATCGCCTCGGACGTGGCGCCGCAGGTGTAGCAGCTGCGGGGTTCGAGGATAAGCGCCGAACCCCGTCTGGTGTCGCGGCGGCGGGGCGGCACGCGCCATGGCCGTTCGGGATAATTCAGCCGAAGGCGCGTCGGGCCGCGGCGGCACCGGCCGCACTGGCCGCCCGGAAGCCGTAGGTTCCGTGTTCGCGCAGTTCGGTGGCGGCGCTGACGACGGCCTCCAGGGCGGCGAACGCGAACGAGCCGCCCACCGAGATCCGGCTGACCCCGGCCTCAGCCAGTTCGGCCACGGCCGGGACCCCGTCCAGGGCCAGCACGTTGACCGGCCGGTCCACCTCGCGGACTACCTGGCGGATGTCCTCGAGACGGCGCAGGCCGGGGGCGTACAGGACGTCGGCGCCGGCCTCCTGGTAAGCCTGCAGCCTGGCGATCGTGTCCGCGAGGTCGGCGCGACCGTGCAGGTAGTTCTCGGCGCGGGCGGTGAGCACCAGGCGGGCGGGGCCTGCGTGGGCGGTCTCCGCGGCCGCCGCGACGCGTTCGGCCGCCAGTCGGAGGTCATAGATGGGGTCGCCGTCCCGGCGGGTGAAATCCTCGACCGAGGCGCCCGCGAGGCCGACCTGGATCGCCAGCCCGATGGTCTCCGCCACGTCGGCCGGCTCGTCCGCGAAGGCGTTCTCCAGGTCGGCTGAAACCGGCAGGTCCGTCGCCGCGACGATCACCGCGGCGTGCACCAGGGCTTCTTCCCTGCTCACGGAGCCGTCATTGCGGCCCAGAGTGGCTGCGAAGCCCGAACTCGTGGTGGCCAGAGCCTCAAACCCGAGCGACGCGAGCAGCCGGGCCGAGCCGAGATCCCACGGGTTCGGCAACAGGAGCGGCTCATCCGCCCGGTGCAAGGCCAGGAACCGCTCTGCTTTGTCCGCCTGAGTGATCATGCACCTAACGTATCGCCGGTCACCGTCGGCAGCTGAACCCAAGTGGCTCCCATTAATAAAAAATGCCAGGTCAGTGACGTTAGCGATAGTGCGTACCAAATTCTGATCCTTAGCCTGGGCGGTGACGCTCCGGAATGACGGTCGTAATGGTTACAGCTGGCCATATGGCTTGCGAGCCGGTAACCGCGATGCGATCGTTGAGCAGTGCGCTCTGATACCGCCACTACCAGGAGGGTGCGCCTCGTCATCGTCCTGGCGGTCGCGGCTGCCGTGACGGTCATGCTCGGCGCCATCTTGGCGGCCGCGAGCGTGGTCATGCGGCTTTTGACCAGCCATGACCCGGTAAACATGCTCCGGTTGGGGCTGGACGTGGTCGCGGCGGGCGTCGCGTTCGGCCTGGTGGTCCTGGTGGTTTTCGCCATCGCGCGGATCGGGGTAGCTGGAAGGTCCCGGCCGCCCGCGGGTCCGGCGGATCACCGGAGGGGGACTGGCGGGCCGCAACCTGCGGCGGCGTCTCACGGGCACGGCAAGTCACCGGGGCCTGGCACATCACAGGGGCACCGCCAGGACCGGCTCCGCTCTGGTGCCCCGGGCGGAGGTAGCGGTCACGGCGGAGCGCGTTCCGGTCGGCCGCCCGTGCTGAACCCGACGAATGTGTACTCACCGGGCGGCCTGCTCGACGTGCCCAGGGATGGTCGCGCGCCCGGGACGCCAGGAAGCCAGGTCATCCCGGAAATCCTGCGGAACGCCGGACCGCCGCCAGCCCCGGGAGCGCCAGCCCCGGGAGCGTCGACGCCGGGAGCGCAGGCCGGCGGGTGGAACCAGGACCGGCCGTCGCCCGGCCGGGCCGGAGCCAAGCCGCCGCGTCCTGGTTATCAGCCAGGCATGAATCCGGGCGGTCCCGGCCGCGCGCCCTATGCCTCCGGCGGTCAGCCGCCGCCCCCCATGCCGCCCCGTGACCAGATGCGACCCCGCGAGGCACCGAGGCCGGGCCACGCGATGCCGCCTCGCGAGCCCCCGCGGCCGGGCCACGCCGGCCCTCCGCGTGACTCGGGCCTTCTCCAAGACGCCGGCTCGCCGCGCGACGCCGCCCCTCCCCGCGACGCCGCCCCTCCCCGCGACGCCGCCCCTCCCCGCGACGTCGGCCATCCCCGCGACGCCGCCCCTCCCCGCGACGTCGGCCATCCCCGCGAAGGCATGCCGCGGGAGGCCATGGGACCCGGCGGACCGATCCGCCCGGGCGGTCCCGTGCCACCTCGCGAGCCCGCCTACCAGCCCTCGCCAGGCCAGCCCCCGCCAGGCCAGGGCACGCCAGGCCGGGGCCCGCACCAGCACCAAGGCGGCGGAGCCGGCCGGCATGCGGGCGGTCCTGGATACGCCGCTCCGGGCGGTCGAAGGCCAGGAGTCGATGGGCACGCGGGACCTGCGGGACCCGCCGGATCTGCTGAGGCTCCCGACCAGTTTGACGGTGGGTACGCCCATGTCATCCGCCCGGCAGATAACCCAGCCCGGCCGGCCAGCCCCATGCGCCCGCCGAACCTCGGTCGGCCCGCAGACCCTGCCAGGCCCGCAGACCCTGCCAGGCCCGCAGACCCTGCCAGGCCCGCAGACCCCGCCAGGCCCTCCAAGTCGGCCGGGCCCTCCCAGTCGGCCAGGCCGGCAGACCCTGCCAGGTCCGCGGCGTCGGATGTCTACGTCTACCGGGACACCGGTGGCCAGCCCGATGGTCCCGCCGCGGCCGCGGCGGGACCAGACGAGCATGACGCCTCCTACTGGTATGACCTGCCCGGGACCAGCGCCGGGGGAGATACGGCTCCGCGGGCGCCCCAGGAGACCCGCGGTCCGTTCGAGCCCCTGGTGTCGTCCACCGACCCGCCCGGCACGACGCCGCGCTTCTCCGTCGGCCTCGACGACGAACCCGCCGCGCCGGAGGCCGCTCACCCCCAGGAGGCGCCGCGGCCGGCCGACGACGGACTCCAGGACACAGAGCACGCCCACGCGCGCAAGCTCGAGCAGATCAAGGACCTGTACCTGACCGCGGAAGCGATTGGCGAGGCGAACGTCGACAAGCACTTCGACCAGCTCCTGGCCCAGCAGCGCGAGTTGATCAGCGAGTACTTCAAGCAGTCGAACGCGGCCAGGCCGGCGGCCGGTGCCGCGGATCAGGCCGGTGCCGCGGATCAGATCGGTGCCGCGGATCAGATCGGTGCCGCGGATCGGGCGGGAGCCGAGCCGGCCGACGTCGCGGGTCGGGAGCCGGGCGATCCCGGTGAAGCCGCGCCCGCCGGCGGCCCGGTGGGCGCACCCGAAAGCGCCGGCGTCACCGCCGATCAGCCCCGCGCATGGTGACCCGGGACGGACACACGCTGGTCATCGCGGTTCTCGGCCTGGGGGAGGCCGGTTCTGTCATCGCACGTGACCTGGTTGCCGCGGGGGTGCGCGTCCGCGGCTACGATCCGGCGGTAACCGCAGCCGAACCCATCATCGACACGGCCAGCGAAGCCGAGGCGGCGCGCGGAGCGCACCTGGTGCTGAGCGTCAACAGCGCGAAGGCCGCGGTAGACGCGTTCAAGGCCGGGCTGATCGGGCTGCGCCAGGACGGCAGCGCGCACCATTGCGACAGCGCGCGCCACTACGACAGCGCGCGGCCGGACGTCCTGTGGGCCGACTTGAACACCGCCTCGCCGGGCATCAAACGGCACCTGGCCGAACTCGCCGGAGAAGCAGGCATCGCGTTCGCCGACGTTGCGATGATGGCCCCGGTGCCCGGCCGCGGCCTGCGTGTCTCGATGCTGGCCAGCGGTGCCGGCGCCGCGCGCTACGCGGCCATCCTGGGACCCCTCGGCGCCGATATCGAGGTGCTGGACGGGCCGGCCGGGCTTGCGGCCAGCAGGAAACTCCTGCGCAGCGTGTTCTACAAGGGCATGGCCGCCTCGATCGTCGAGGCCCTGGAGGCTGCCCGGGCCGCGGGCGACGAGCAGTGGCTGCGAGAACACATCGCCGCCGAGCTAGCCGCGTCCGACGTCACTACCGTGGAGCGGATTACCGATGGCACCCGCAAGCACGCGGTTCGCCGCACCGCCGAGATGGAGGCAGCCGCGGACATGCTGACCGAACTTGGCGTGCCGTCCCTGATGGCCAGCGCCAGCCGCGCCGTGCACGAGCGCCTTGCCAGAGGCAGAATAGCCTTACGCGAGCGGCTCGAGCGCCTCGGCCAGCGGCTGGAGGGAATCGGGCTTGGCGTGGTGCGGGAGGTTCACGATGATCAGGTCGACGCCCGCGTCGCGATAGGCGGCGACCGTCGCGACGACGGGCTCGAGCCCGGTCGCCGGGTCCAGCCGAACGTTGATCGAGCAGGTGATCTCGTTCACGTCCCTGCCGATCGCGGCGCAGTGCCCGGCCAGGACTTCCTTCAGCTCGAGCCACTGCTCCGGGCTCTCCGCGATGGCGTTCCACTGCTGCGCCCAGCGCGCCACCGTGCGCAGCGTGCGCTTCTTGCCGCGGCCGCCGATGGTGACCGGCGGATGTGGCCGCTGTACCGGCTTCGGCTCGCACCTGGCGTCGGTGAGCCTGACGTACTGCCCGGCGAACGTGGTCGTGGGCTGGCTCAGCAGGCTGACGATGGCCTCGACGCCCTCGTCGAACCGGTCGAACCGCTCGCGCAGCGGCGGCAACTCGATCCCGTAGGCGTCGCACTCCATCTGGTTCCACCCGGCGCCCAGCCCGAGTTCCAGCCGCCCGCCCGAGATGATGTCCACCGTCGCGGCCATATTGGCCAGCACCGCAGGATGCCGGTAGACCATGCCGGTTACCTGGCACCCGATCCGGATCCGGCGGGTGGCCTGGGCCATCGCCGCCAGCATCGTCCAGGCCTCGAAGTTGGGCCCGGTCAGGTCGCCGGTCAGCGGATAGAAATGGTCCCAGTTCCAAGCCGACTCGAACAGGGGGATCTCGTCCGCCGCGAGCCACGCGTCGCGTATCTCTTCCCAGGTCTGATGCTCGGGCCGCGTCTTGATCGCGAAGCGCATGCCAAACGTCCTCTCCTGACCGGATACCGACGGTTACGGAATTATCCTACCGAGCCACTCACACCGAACCCCCTCGCTAAGTACCTTGATATCGAGATACTGTAGGTTGAACACGGCGGGCTTGGGATGTAGGCGCGGTACGAGCGAGGAGGCTCAACGATGACGGCGAACAGCTTCGGCAGCCGGGCGGCGCTTCAGGTCGCGGGCGATCAGTACGAGATTTACCGGCTGGACGCCGTGGACGGATCGCAGACCCTCCCGTTCAGCCTGAAGATCCTTCTTGAGAACCTGCTCCGCAACTCCGACGGCGTCAACATCACGGCGGAGCAGGTCACCGCGCTGGCGCAGTGGGATCCGAAGCATGAGCCGGACACCGAGATCCAGTTCACCCCGGCCCGGGTCATCCTGCAGGACCTGACCGGCGTGCCGGCCGTGGTGGACCTGGCCGCGATGCGCGAGGCCATGCGAGCCCTGGGCGGCGACCCGACGAAGATCAACCCGCTCATCCCGGCCGAGCTGGTCATCGACCACTCCGTAGTGGCCGACGTGTTCGGCAGGCCCGACGCGTTCACCAGGAACGTAGAGATCGAGTTTCGGCGCAACCGGGAGCGGTTCGGCTTCCTGCGCTGGGGCCAGGAGGCGTTCAGCCAGTTCAAGGTGGTCCCGCCGGGCACCGGCATCGTGCACCAGGTGAACATCGAGTACCTGGCCCGAGTGGTGATGACCCTGGGCCGTACGGCCTACCCGGACACCTGCGTGGGCACCGACTCGCACACCACGATGCAGAACGGCCTGGGGGTGCTCGGCTGGGGGGTCGGCGGTATCGAGGCTGAGGCCGCGATGCTCGGCCAGCCCATCTCGATGCTCATCCCGAAGGTGGTCGGGTTCCGGCTCACCGGCGAGCTGCCGAGCGGCGCCACCGCCACCGACCTCGTGCTCACCATCACCGAACTGCTGCGTAAGCACGGCGTGGTCGGCAAGTTCGTCGAGTTCACCGGCGAGGGCGTGGCCGCGGTCCCGGTGGCCAACCGGGCCACGATCGGCAACATGTCGCCTGAGTTCGGCTCTACCTGCGCGATCTTCCCGATCGACCAGAACACCCTGGACTACCTCAGGCTTACCGGCCGCCCGGGCGAGCAGCTGGCCCTGGTCGAGGCGTACGCCAAGGAGCAGGGGCTCTGGCACGATCCGAGCCACCAAACGCGGTACTCCGAGGTACTCAGCCTGGACCTGTCCACCGTGGTCCCGTCGATCGCGGGCCCCAAGCGCCCGCAGGACCGGATCGCGCTAGCCGACGCCAAGACGGCCTTCCGCGATGCCCTGCCGAACTATGTGCCGGAAGCCAGCCTGGACAACGGCCTGGCCGGCACCTTCCCAGCCTCGGACCCGGTGGCGGCAGGAGACGGGACCCGTGCGTCGAACCCCATCCGCGTGACCCTGGAAGACGGCACGGAAACGAGCGTCGACCACGGCAGCGTGGTGATCGCCGCGATCACCTCCTGCACGAACACGTCCAACCCTTCGGTCATGGTCGGCGCCGCGCTGCTGGCCAAGAACGCGGTCGACCGGGGCCTGGCCCGCAAGCCCTGGGTCAAGACCACGCTGGCGCCCGGCTCCAAGGTGGTGATGGACTACTACGAGCGTTCCGGCCTGCTGCCCTACCTGGACAAGCTCGGCTTCAACCTGGTCGGCTACGGCTGCACCACCTGCATCGGCAACTCCGGGCCGCTGCCGCCGGCGATCAGCGAGGCGGTGAACTCCAGCGACCTGGCCGTGGCGGCCGTGCTGTCGGGCAACAGGAACTTCGAGGGCCGGATCAACCCGGATGTGAAGATGAACTACCTGGCCTCGCCGCCGCTGGTGGTCGCCTACGCGCTGGCCGGGACGATGGACATCGACATGCAGAACGAGCCGCTCGGCTCCGACGCCGAGGGCAAGCCGGTCTACCTCGCGGACATCTGGCCTTCCCCGGAGGAGGTCGCCGACGTCGTGCAGACCGCGGTGGCCCAGGAGATGTTCACCCGCGACTACGCCGACGTGTTCAAGGGCGACGACAACTGGCGCGGGCTCGACATCCCGGCGGGCGACACCTACGCCTGGGACGAGAAGTCGACCTACGTGCGCCGCCCGCCGTACTTCGACGGCATGCCCGTGGAGCCGGAGCCGGTCACCGACATCGCCGGCGCCCGGGTGCTGGCCAAGCTCGGCGACTCGGTGACGACCGACCACATCTCGCCGGCCGGCGCGATCAAAACCGAGGGCCCGGCCGGGACCTACCTGACCGGGCACGGCGTCGGGCGTAAGGACTTCAACTCCTACGGCTCGCGCCGCGGCAACCACGAGGTGATGATCCGCGGCACGTTCGCCAACATCAGGCTGCGCAACCAGCTCGCGCCGGGCACCGAGGGCGGCGTGACCGTCAAGGACGGCGAGCAGATGTCGATCTACGAGGCATCCCGCCGGTACATCGACGAGGGCACCCCGCTGATCGTTCTCGGCGGCAAGGAGTACGGCTCGGGCTCATCCCGCGACTGGGCCGCCAAGGGCACGCTGCTGCTCGGCGTGCGCGCGGTGCTCGTCGAGTCCTTCGAGCGCATCCACCGGTCCAACCTGATCGGCATGGGCGTCCTGCCGCTGCAGTACCGGCCGGGGGAGTCGGCGGCCTCCCTGGGCCTCACCGGCAACGAGACCTTCGATATCCGCGGCATCGAGCAAATAAATTCAGGAAATGTGCCGAACGAGGTGACCGTGACAGCCGATGACAAGGAATTCCGCGCTGTCGTCCGGATCGACACCCCGGGTGAGGCGGATTACTACCGGCATGGCGGCATCATGCAATACGTGCTCCGGTCGCTGCTTTAGCGTGCGAGGATTGCGCAGCCCTCTCTTGGATGCTAGTAGCCCATGTGACGTTCGTAGAACGGCATGGCGCGGGCATCGCTAGGGTTGTCGCCCATGGAGAAAGATCCCTTCACTGCGGCGCTGACGGGCTTCCGCCGCTGGACGAAGACGACAAGGCAGAAGCTAAGCGGTGATCCGGGTACGGACGCCGATGAGCTGAAGACCCTGCTCGACTTGATGCGGGACCACCTCGGGATTGAGCGTCCCGTCGAGCTCAGCCCAGGTGACCTCGAGGAACTGCTGCTGCGCGTATACCCCCGCAAGGTCACCGTGTTTGACCTCGCCGATACCGAGGACACGATCCCCGCCGTGCGCGACTTCCTCGCCTACCTCGCCGAAAGCGAGGGAATGACGGAAGCTGCCGCCCGCAAGCTGGAACTCGAGCTTGACCGGATCGGGCCCCGGTTCGCCGACGCGGTGATGGACCCGGCGAACTGGGGGACGGCTCGTTCCTTCGTCCAGGCGATGGCGGCCGACGGCGTCGATATGAGTGACCAGACGGCCGTCGACCGCTGGATCGCCGGGTACAACGCCCGGGTGGATCCGGCCGGCGACGTCTTCGGCCCGGGGGAGGAATACGAGGACGACGACGAGGACATCGACTTCAAGGAGGCCTTCGGGCTGCCCGACCGGCTGCCGCCGATGCGCCTGCCGGCTGAGGCGGAACTGGCCGGAATGGCACGCGGTGTTCCCATGGTCGGCCAGTTGCGGGCCCTCGCCGCGTGGCTGGGCATGGGCCGCACGGTGACCGAGAACGGAGAACTGGCCGGCGGTGACGCGGCCGAAGCCGCCGTGGCGCTGGGCCTCAGCGTGCCGGACCTGCCCACCGTCGGGCGGATGCGGGACGTTCCGCGCCTGGACTACCTGTGGCGCCTGGCCCTCGACGCGGAATTCATCGAACTGGACGAGGACGAAACCCACGCGGTCCCTGGCGAGACCGCGCAGGCATGGCCAGACGGCGACGATGACGAGGTGCTGGACATTTGGGAGACGCTGTTCGCGCTCGTCATGGGCACGCTGGACATCGTCGCGTCGCTGGACCCGCGCCGGTCGAGCGAGCTTGACTTCTTCGGGCAAGGGGCGGCCCTGTCGGTGATGCTCTTCCTGGCCAGACCGGACGGCCTCCCGGTCGCCGAGGTCAGTGAGGTGATCAGGTCCGCCGCGGTCGATGAGCTGGCACCAGCCCGGGCCGCGAAGACATGGCAGTCATGGGTCCGAGCGCACGGGGATCCCGCCCGGCTGCTGCTTGACCAGATGGTCGCGGTCGGGGCCGTCCGGATATCGGACGGCGAGGATGGCGACCTGGCGCGGCTGACGCCCCTGGGCCTGGCCGCGATCCGTGCGCAGTTCGCCGACTCCGGGGTGGAAGTCCCGCTGCTCCCGCCCGCAGAGGAGATGACCGCGGCGGATTTGATCGCGATGGCAGAAGGCGCGGGCGAGGAGGAATTCCAGGCCGAGACCGCCGCCTGGCTGGCTCACCGCACCACGGAGTCCGCGGCCAGGGAACTGCTTTCCGTCGCCGCGGAATCCGATCCGGCGTCTCGCGTGCTGGCCGTGGCCGTCGTCACCGAGCTCGGCGCTCCCGCCGAACCCGCATGGCGCGACGTGCTCGGCCAGATGGAGTTGCGCGGGTACGCGAAGGCCACCCTGGCCGCATTGGCGGCTGGCGGCGACGGCGACCCGGCGACCGCCATGCCTTCCGGACTGGAGCTTGCCGACGATGACCTGGCCTGGGTCCTGACCGACGCGCTCGTGACGGACGGCTGGGACGACGTCGACGACGAAGCCGAGTACGAACCCGCGGCGCTCGCGAAGCGACTCGGTGAAGCCATCCCCGCCGGCCGGGAACCGGCTGCGTTCGAGATGATGGCGCGGGTACCGCATCCGGACGCGGCTAGCGTCCTGACGGTGATCGGCAGGTACCACCCCGATAAGAAGATCGCGAAAGCGGCGCGGAAGTCCGCCTACAAGGCAGCGAGCCGGCAGGTCGCCCAGCGGCGATAGTCTTGGTTCCTGCCTGATCGCATGCCTAGGGAGAGAGTCCGGGTTCCGCCTCGATATGTCTGTCCCCGACTCTCTCATCGTTAGCAGGCTCCGGGCTGCGGGCTGCGTTTTCGCCGAGGACGAAGCCCGGCTGCTCCTATCCGCTGCCCGGACACCAGACGAACTCGACGCGATGGTAGACCGGCGCGTCGCCGGCCTGCCGCTCGAGCAGGTACTCGGCTGGGCGGAGTTCTGCGGCTTGCGGATCACCGTGGCTCCCGGGGTGTTCGTCCCGCGGCGGCGCACCGAGTTCCTCGTCCGGCAGGCCGCGCTACTCGTCCGGGGGGACGACCCCCCCAGACCCCCCCGCGAGGGCATCGTCCGGGGGGACGACCCCCCCAGACCCCCCGGCGAGGGCATCACCCGGCCGGGGGATGTGATCGTCGACCTGTGCTGCGGCGCAGGTGCGATAGGCGCCGCGCTGGCGGCAGCGGCGGGCCAGGTCGAGGTGCACGCGGCCGACATTGACCCGGCCGCCGTGCGGTGTGCCCGGCGGAACGTCCCCGGTCCCTGGGGCCACGTCTATCAGGGCGACCTGTATGAACCGCTGCCCGTCGGGCTGCGGGGCCGGGTCGGAATCCTTGTCGCCAATGTGCCCTATGTGCCTTCTGGCGAGATCGGTTTCCTCCCGCCCGAGGCCCGCGCGCACGAGCCGCGGGTGGCCCTGGACGGCGGCCCGGACGGGCTCGACGTGCTGCGTCGGGTCGCCGCCGGAGCCCCGCAGTGGCTGAAGCCCGGCGGCCACCTGCTGATCGAGACCACCGAGCGCCAGGCGCCGTCGGCCCAGGCAGCCTTCGTCGCCAGTGGCCTGACTACCCGGGTGGCCGGCTCGGACGACCTGGACGCCACCGTGGTGATCGGGCGGCTCCTTGCGGACGGCGAACCTTAACTGCCGGGATACGGAAGGAACGGCTCCGGAACCGGCCTGGAGAAAGGCCCCGGCTAGAAGCCGGGGAAGATCGGCCGCAGCTCGTCGAGCTCGACTCCGGCGCTCTCGACGGGCGGGGTGTGCGCCTCATCCAGCCGCCCGTAGACCAGCCGGACGAGCGCCTCGGCCGGCATCCGCAGCTCGGACAGGCCCAGCTCGGGCGTGCTCTCGCCGTCCGTCGGCGTGAGCGTGACCGCCTCGCCCGTCTCCAGGATGAACTGGCGCTCCGGGTCGGTGGTGGACACGCGTACCTTCCGCTGCTTCCCGTCCGGCTTGCCGGTCCTGGCCGCGAGCTGGTCAAGCGTGTCGAGGAGGAGATCGACGGCATCCGGGGCCACCGTGGCCGCCGGGTCGAGCGCGACCACGACGTCCCAGGTGTGGATGGCGTGCTCGCCGACGCGCATCCGCGCCAGCCCGGTGGTGCCAAGCTCCATCCCGAACATCTTCAGGTGCAGCCGCGCCTGCTGGTCCGCGTCCAGGGACTCGAACCGCTCCAGGGTCGCCTGGTCGGCGCGCAGCGCGTCCGATGCCTGGGCCTGCGGGTCCTTGGCGTTCCAGCTGTCCCAGATCGGCATGAACTCCTCACGTCCCGGCGGCTCCTGCCCGGTCAGCCCGGCGTCGAGGAACAAGCCGAAGATCTCGGCCTGCGACCCCAGGTGGGAGAGCACCTGGGCGATCGACCACTCGCTGGCGTACGAGCGCCGTTCCAGCTCAGCGAGGCCCAGGGGCTCGACGCTGGCTCGCAACCGGTCGTGGGAGTGCCGCAGCGCGCTGATCCACGGGCCCGGGCTAGGTTCCATGTTCTCTCTCCGTTTGCTCGCCGGCGTATCTCGGGGAAATCCACTGGGCAGCCTACCCCTGGCTACGACCATGTCCGGAGGGTATCCTCCACATCGTCTATCCTGGGCCTATGACGGCCCGCCATCAGCCCCCCCGCCGGCTGCGGGCCGACGCCGCGCGTAACCGGGACGCGATCGTGGCGGTGGCCAGGGACGTGTTCGCCGAGCAGGGCCTGGAGGCCCCGCTCGAGGCGATCGCCGCCCGGGCCGGCGTCGGAATCGCCACGCTGTACCGGCGGTTCCCCACCCGCGAGAAGCTGGTCGCCGCCGCGCTCACCGAGAAGGTCGCCGAGTACGCCGAGGCCGCCGAGCAGGCCCTGGCCGTCGCCGATCCGTGGGCCGGCTTCGCCGGGTTCGTGCAGCGGATCTGCGAGCTTCAGGCTGGTGACCGCGGCCTGTCCGACCTGCTGTCCATGACCTTGTCCGCGGATGAGCAGGTCGAGCGGCTCCGCCGGACGGCCAACGACCAGGTCGTCACGCTGATCGAGCGGGCCAAGGCCGACGGCGCGCTGCGCGAGGACTTCGCGGGCGAGGACCTCGTGTTGCTGCTGATCGCCACCGCCGGGGTGATGCACGTCACCCGGGCCGACGCGCCCGGCGCCTGGCGGCGGTTCGTGGCCCTGGCCCTCGACGCGTTCCGGCGCCAGGACTCACCGGCCCTGCCGGATCCGCCCACGACGGCCCAGATGACCCGGGCCATGCGCCGGCTAGCCGCCGAACGCGGCTGCGGCCAGCGCGGCTGACGACCAGCAGACGCCACCGAACTCGGCGGCGGCCCGAACAGGCGGCGAATTCCGCTCGATCCTTGAGGAAGTCCGAGCCGAACTGGTCTCCCGGCAGTTGCCAGCCGGGCAATCACCGGACACGCGGCCGACTTGACGCGGGCTCGCGTCTGCTCGTAGCGTTTTGCTGCCTACACGAAGCAGCTCCGGCTCTGGTCAACGGGGGACCAGCTGACCCAGCAAGTGGACGATGCAGGCCGCCCGGGAACCGGCGGCCGTACTAAGGACGGCCCGGCCACCAGCGGCCCGGCCACCAGCGGCCCGGCCACCAGCGGCCCGGCCACCAGCGGCCCGGCCACCAGCGGCCCGGCGACGAACGGCGGGGCCATCAGCGGCGGGGCGCAGTCGCTCGCGCCGGACAGATCCGCGGCGCGCCACCTGGATCGTCCCTGGCTCGACCGGCGGCACCTCATGGCCGCCTACGCCGCGTTCGGAGCGTACGCGGTCGCCGCCGCCGTTTTCTCCGGCGGCCGGGATCAGGTCTGGGCCATCTGGGCCGCGTGCGGCTACGCCGCGGCCCTGTTCATGCTGTGGCGCTTGAGCGGCCGGATCGCCGCCGTCCTGGTCTCGGTGGCGCTGGCCGTGCTCGCTCCGTTGCTCTGGCTATCGGTCGCTTATCCGCTGGAAGCGGGGATGTTCGTCATCGACCGGTCCGCGACGCTGCTGCTGCACCACGGCTCGCCCTACCTGTCCGCCGCGCAGGTCACCTCCTGGCTGTCCTACAACCCCTACCTGCCGGTCATGACCTTGTTCGGGTTGCCGAGCGCGGCCGGGCTTGGCGGTCTGGCGGGTAACTCCGGGGTGTGGATCGCTCTCGGCACGGTGATCCCGCTCGTGGCGGCGTTCTGGATCGCGATGCCGCATCGGGGTTGTGCCGTGTGCCGCCGTGACGCGCTGCTGGCCATGGCCGTCGCGGTGGCCTCGCCGGTGGTAGGGCTCAACCTGGCCGTGATCACCACCGACCCGCCGGTGCTCGCGCTGATCCTGCTGGCCCTGGCGCTGGCCGCCCGGCCCGGCGCGGCCGCGCGGGCCGCGGGAACCTCGCTGGCTGTCTCGGCGGCGGTCGGCTCGGGCGTCGCCCTGGGCGTCGCCTGTGACCTGAAGTCCACCGCCTGGCTCGCCGTCCCGGTCCTGGCCGCGATGTTCGCGGCCCGCGACGGCGCGCGGGCCGCGGGTCGCTTCGTCGCGGCGTCGGCCGTCACCGCCGTGGTCCTCATCGCCGCGCTGGCGCCGGCCGCGCTGACCTCGCTGCGGGGCGCCGACGCCCTGGTCCAGAACAGCGTGCTGTTCCCGCTCGGCCTCACCAGGTACAAGACCCCGGCCGAGAGCCTGCTGCCCGGTCACCTGCTCACCGCGATGGGCGCGACCGGGCACGTGGTCTCGGTCGGCCTCCTGCTCGCGGCCGGGCTGGGCATCGCGATCTCGCTGGTGATCCGGCCGCCCCGCGACGTCCCCGCGGCGACCAGGCGGCTGGCCGTCGGCCTGGCGCTGATGTTCCTGCTCGGGCCCGACGTCCGGTTCGGATACTTCATCTACCCGCTCGGCCTGATCGGCTGGCTGGCCCTGAACAGGAGGACCGGCGAAACGCAGACCGCGGCAGCCGGAGCCCGGCCGCCGGCCGCGCTAGCGGAGAACCTCGTCGAGGACCGCTAGCAACTGCCGGGTCATGGACCGGATCACCGGCAGAAATTTGAACGCATTCAAATCTGGCCGGGGTTGTCCCGGTCGGCAGGGCCTTATGAAAGGCTGGTCCAGGGCAGCAGGCGAAAGGGAGAGTGTGAGCATGCGCGTGGTAGTGGGCGAGCGTCTGGGCGGACCCGACGTGCTGAGGGTCACCGAGCAGGAAGCGCCGCTGCCGGGACCGGGGCAGGTGGTCGTGGATGTCGCCGCGGCCGGCGTGAACTACATGGACATCTACCAGCGAGAGGGCGTCGGCAACTACCGGACAGAGCCGCCCTTCGTCCCCGGCGCGGAAGGCGCGGGCACGGTCGCCGCCGTGGGGGAGGACGTCACCACCCTTGCCGTCGGTGACCGGGTGGCCTGGGCGGGCCCGGGGAGCAGCTACGCCGAGCAGGTCGTGCTGCCGGCCAACCGGGTCGTCTCGGTTCCGGACGAGGTGAGCCTGCAGGTCGCCGCCGCCGCCATCTTGCAGGGCATGACCGCCCACTACCTGGTCACCAGCACCTACCCGGTACGCGAGGGCGACGTCGCCGTGGTGCACGCCGCGGCCGGCGGGGTCGGGCTGCTGCTGACCCAGATGGTGAAGCGGCGCGGCGGCATCGTCGTAGCCACCACGTCAGGCGGCGAGAAGGCCGAACTCGCGCTTGGCGCAGGCGCCGATCACGTCGTCGGCTACGACCGCTTCCGTGCCATCGTCGACGAGGCGACCGAGGGCGTCGGCGCGCATGTGGTGTACGACGGCGTGGGCAAGGACACCTTCGACGACAGCCTGGCGGCCCTGCGCCCGCGCGGCATGATGGTGCTCTACGGAGCCTCAAGCGGCCAGGCGCCTCCGTTCGACCCGCAGCGGCTGAACAGCGGCGGGTCGCTCTTCCTCACCCGGCCTACCCTGGTGCATTACATCGCGGATACCACGGAACTGCGGTGGCGCGCGAGCGAGGTGTTCGACTTGATCGCCAAGGGCGAACTCGAGGTGCGGATCGGCGGCACCTACCCGCTGGCTGATGCCGCCCGCGCGCAGGGGGACCTGGCTAGCCGGCGAACCACGGGCAAGCTGCTGCTCCTGCCCGGCCTGTAGCCGCGACTCCCCGGCCTGTAGCCGCGGCGATCACGCGTGTCCGGGGCACGCACCACGGTTCGTTCGGCCTGAGAAGAATTTTTCTTTTCATATAACTTTAGTTGCTGATGCCTAAATACCAGGCCGCCAACGCACGCCGGCCGTATGAGATCCCGCTGCTCGTCGTCGCGGTGGCGGCGGCCGGGCTCAACCTGCGCGCCGCGATCACCAGCCTGCCGCCGATCTTTCCTGACCTGCAGACCCGGCTGCACCTGTCGTCGGCCACGCTGTCACTGCTCGCGGCCACGCCGGTGATCTGCTTCGGCGTGGTCTCCGCTTTCGCCGCCTGGCTGAACCGGCGTTACGGCGAGGAAGCGATCCTGCTGGTCGCGCTGGTCCTGCTCACCGCGGGCCTGCTGCTGCGGGGCGCGGCGCCCGGGATCATGCTGTTCCCTGGGACGGCGCTGGCCGCGAGCGCGATCGCCGTCCTCAACGTGCTGCTCTCCAGCATGGTCAAGCGGCGCTGGCCCGAACGGGCCGGGCTGCTCGTCGGCATTTACCTGACCGCGCTGTCCGTGGGCGCGATCTTGTCCTCGCTGCTCAGCGTGCCGCTCTACCGCAGTTCGGGTGGTTCGGTGCGGCTGGCGCTTGGCGTGTGGGCGGTTCCTGCCGCGCTGGCCGCGCTGCTGTGGCTGCCCCAGCTCAGGTACCGGACGGCCGGTGTCAGGCCCCCGGCGTCTGCCTCCGCGGCCCCGGTCCCGGCGGCGGGCGGCGTCAAGGTGTACCGGTACGTGCTGGCCTGGCAGGTCACCGCGTTCATGGGGCTGCAGAGCCTGCTGTACTACGCGGCGCTCTCCTGGCTGCCGACCATCTTCCAGGACCGCGGCGACTCCGCGGTCACGGCCGGCAACCTGCTCGCGCTGATGGGTGTCGGCAACCTCGCCACCTCGCTCATCGTGCCGGTACTCGCTCACCGCAGCCCCGGCCAGCGCGCCCTGGTCGTGCCCAGCCTGATCGGGACCGCCGTCGGCCTGGCCGGATCGCTGTGGGGGCCGCTGGGCACGGCGCCGTTCTGGGTCCTGGTCCTCGGCGTCAGCCAGGGCTCCTGCCTCGGCCTGGCCATCTTCTTCATGATGGCGCGGGCCCCCGACACGGGCGCCGCCGCCTCGTTGTCCGCGTTCGCGCAGTCGGTCGGCTACCTGGTCGCCAGCGTCGGCCCCCTGATGGTCGGGCTGCTGCACTCGGCCACCGGCAGCTGGGACATCCCGGTCGTCTTGCTGCTCGCGCTGGCCGCCATCGAGCTCGTGGTAGGCGTCCTGGCCGGGCGTCCGCTGGTGCTGCCTGTCGTCAGCGGACAGCCTGCGCTTGGCGGTCTCGCGACCCCTGACCGGCTCGGCGATCGTGGTTAAGGCCGACACGCGTGTCGGGGATCGGACGGACTCGACGAGCTATCTGAAGCCCGACCTCGTAGACTCGGCTCGTTCAGCCTCTGCTCGACCAAAGTTCCCCATCAGGCCCGCGCAGCACATGAGGAGCACGCCGTGACCCTGCTGGAGTGCATTAACGGCCCCGAGGACCTGAAGGAACTCAGCCAGGATCAGCTCACCCGCCTGGCCGGGGAGATCCGCGATCTGCTGATCGAGACGACCACCCGGACCAGCGGTCACCTCGGCCCGAACCTCGGCGTGGTCGAGCTCACCATCGCCATCCACCGGGTCTTCGACTCGCCGAAGGACCGCATCATCTTCGATACCGGGCACCAGGCCTACGTGCACAAGCTGCTGACCGGACGTGTCGCGCAGTTCAGCACGCTGCGGCAGCGCGGCGGGCTGACCGGTTACCCGAGCCGGGCCGAGTCCGAGCATGACCTGGTGGAGAACTCGCACGCCTCTACCAGCCTGTCCTATGCCGACGGGCTGGCCAAGGCGTACAAGCTGCGCGGCGAGCCGGACCGGACCGTGGTCGCCGTCATCGGCGACGGGGCGCTCACCGGCGGGATGGCCTGGGAGGCGCTGAACAACATCGCCGCCGCCAAGGACTCGCGGCTGGTCATGATCGTCAACGACAACGGCTGGTCGTATCAGCCGACGATCGGCGGCCTGGCCGAGCACCTGGCCGCGATCCGGGTCAGCCAGCGGTACGAGAACGTGCTCGAGTACATCAAGACCACGCTGTCCCGGGCGCCGCTGGTCGGCGGGCCGCTGTACGGGACGCTGCACGGCATCAAGAAGGGGATCAAGGACGTCCTGCAGCCGCAGGTGATGTTCGAGGACCTGGGCCTTAAATACGTCGGCCCCATCGACGGACATGACGAGCGTCTGGTGGAGGCTGCGCTGCGGCGGGCCCGGGATTTCGGCGGGCCGGTGCTGCTGCACGTGATCACCAGGAAGGGGCTCGGCTATCCGGAGGCCGAACAGAACACCGTTGACTGCCTGCACCAGGTACCCGCGGCCGGAGCGCTGCCCGGGACGTGGAGCCGGGTGTTCGGCGACGAGATGGTGAGCATCGGCGCGCGGCGCCCCGATGTCGTGGCGATCACCGCGGCCATGCTGTACCCGACCGGCCTGGCGCAGTTCGCGGCGGCCTACCCGGACCGGGTCTACGACGTGGGTATCGCCGAGCAGCACGCGATGACCAGCGCCGCGGGCCTGGCCATGGGCGGCATGCACCCGGTGGTGGCCATTTACTCGACGTTCCTGAACCGGGCCTTCGACCAGACGCTGATGGACGTGGCGCTGCACAGGCTCCCCGTGACGATCGTGCTCGACCGGGCCGGGGTGACCGGGCCGGACGGCGCCAGCCATCACGGCATGTGGGACGGGTCGATCATGCAGGTCGTCCCGGGCATGAAGATCGCGGCGCCGCGGGACGCCAAGCGCGTGGCCGAACTGCTGAACGAGGCGGTCGAGGTGTCCGACGGGCCGACCGTGGTCCGGTTCCCCAAGGGCAAGGTGGGCGGCGAGGTCGAGGCCACCTCGAAGCTGGGCGGCATGGACGTGCTGCGGTCGCCTTCGGCTGGCCTGGCCGCCGACGTCCTGCTCGTCGGCGCGGGCCCGATGGCGCTGACCGGCCTCGAGGTCGCGGACCGGCTGGCCGGCCACGGGATCGGCGTCACCGTGGTGGACCCGCGGTGGACCAAACCGGTGGACGAGGCGCTGGTGGGCGCCGCGCGGCAGCACCGGCTGGTGGCCGTGGTCGAGGACAACGGGCGGGTCGGCGGGTTCGGCGACGCGGTGGCCAGGCTGCTGCGCGATCACGACGTGGACATGCCGGTCAAGACGTTCGGGCTGCCGCAGGAGTTCCTCTCGCACGGAACCCGCGACGAGGTGCTCGACGAGGCGGGCCTGACACCTCAGCACCTGGCCAGGCAGATCACTGAGGCGGTCGCGCGCCGGTCATCTGGTGACGTACGCGACACCGCTGAGGCCGCGCCGGAACGGCGGCCGGTCGAGTAGCGTAAGCATTCATGCTGAACGTTGCCGTGGTCGGTTCGGGTCCTGCCGGGCTTTACGCCGCTGAGGCGCTGGTCAAGCAGGCGGCGGCGCTGCCGGTGCCCGTCCCGCTCCGGGTGGACGTGATCGACCGCCTGCCTACGCCGTACGGCCTGGTCCGATACGGCGTCGCGCCCGATCACAAGTCCATCAAGTCGATCGCGCAGTACCTGCGTAAGGTGCTGGAAAGCCCCGACGTCCGGTTCGTCGGCGGGGTTCACCTCGGCGAGGACGTCACCCGCGACGACCTGCTGTCGGCGTACGACGCGGTGATCTACGCGACCGGGGCGATGCGGGACCGGCGGCTCGGCATCCCGGGCGAGGACCTGCCGGGTAGCTACGCCGCCACCGACTTCGTGAACTGGTACTGCGGCCATCCGGACATGGATTCCAGCGCGTTCACCCTGGACGCCGAGTCGGTCGCGGTGATCGGCGTGGGCAACGTCGCGGTCGACGTGGCCAGGATCCTGGCCCGGGACCCTGCCGAACTGCACGCCACCGATGTCCCGCAGCCCGTCCTCGACGCCCTGTACGCGAGCAAGGTCCGCGAGGTCCACATGATCGGCCGGCGCGGTCCCGCGCACGCCAAGTTCACCACCAAGGAGCTTCGTGAGCTGGGTGAACTGCCTGGCGTCGAGGTGGTAGTGCACGCCCACGAGGCCGACCTGAACGCGTTCGACCTGGCCGGCCATGGTGCCGGGCTCGTCGAATCCGACCGCCGGGTGCGCGGCAACCTGGTGGCGATCTCGAAGTGGGCACAGGGCGGGACCGCCGAGCCCGCTGATTCCGGGCACGCGCGACGGCTGATCGTCCGGTTCTGGCTGAGGCCGGTAGAAATCCTCGGGACCGAACGGGTCAGTGGTATCACGCTCGAGCGAACCGCGATTGCCGCTGACGGGGCCTTCGGCGGCACCGGCGAGTTCGAGACGCTCAGCGCGCAGATGGTGCTGCGTTCGGTGGGGTACCAGAGCGTGCCGCTGCCGGGCGTGCCGTTCGACCCGCGTGCTTCGGTGGTCCCGAACGCCCTCGGCCGTGTCCTCGGCGAGGACGGCTCGCCGTTGCCCGGCGAGTACGTGGCCGGCTGGCTCAAGCGCGGCCCCACCGGCGTGATCGGCACCAACAAGTCCGATGCCGCCGAGACCGTCCGCTGCCTGTTCGAGGACCTGGCCGGCGGCCCCGGCGCGGGCGACGTCCAACTGCCGCGGGCCGGCCTGCTCCGCTATCCCGACCGTCCCGCCCCAGCCGCCGATACCCTCATCCAGCCCGCCGATCCTGCTCGGGCCGCGGAGGAGTGGCCGCTGGCCGGCGTGCTCGCCGGGCGCGGAATCATGCCTGTCTCCTACGCCGAATGGCTGCGCATCGAGACCGCGGAAGCCGACCTGGCCAAGGCGCTTGGCCGGGGCGAGCGCGTCAAGCTGCACAACGCCGAGGCGATCTGGTCCGCCTGCCGCCCCTCGGACGACTAGCCGTTCCGCACGGATTCGGTTCGCGAGCCAGGCAAGGCACCAAACGCGCATTCCTGGCAATTCGGACGGCAAAGCCGGCCAGCCAATTATCGTGTGTATTTACCCCCACGATCCGGGGGGTAAATACACACGATAATGAATGCGCCGTTTCGGCGCGGTACGCCAGCGATATGGCTGGTGTCCTTGGTGCGGAAGTCACCCATGCGGCTGCGCTGGCTATGTCCGGGCCGCGTCGCGCCGCCGATCTTCCGGGGCGCCGGGCCAGAATGTCACTGCCTGTCTGCATCATGGATCCGAAGGCGGGACAGCCACAGTGGATGATGGAGGCAAGCGGAATGAAAGACCACAATGGCGTCCTGATGATGCAGAGGGTGCTGCTAGCAGGGACACTCGGATTGGCCATGGCGCAGAAGGCGGCGGCGATCCTGGAAGGGGAGCCCAGTCATCCGGCGCCAGATGTGCCGGACGGCGTCGGATCCCAGTGCGTGCAGGGCGGCCAGGACCCGCGGAGCGTCACGAGCTTCCGGGAACCTCAGGGTCCTGACGGCGCGGTGCTGCGGGCGATCCTGGACGCGGCGAACGAATGCCTCGGGCATTTCGATGACCGGCCCGCGGGGGAGCGGTGGTGCGACACCCTGTTTCACCTGCTCGACCTGGCGGCATTCGCCGCCGAGCTCGGCTGAGCTCAGCTGGGTCGGACCCCGACCCCGACCGCGACCGGTGGCGGTGGCGGTCGGGGGCTGGTCGCTACGGCCGGCGTGACGCCGCAGCGGGACGATCACAGGTTTCCCAGCTACCCCTTGGAGCCCTTGTCCCCGTCGGGGTCGCCCGCTGAAGCACTCATGGCATCACAATACGTGCGCAATAAGTGCGAACAACAAGCACTAAGGAAATCGGCGTGTTTCGTATCAAAAGCGGGCTTACGGGGTTAGCGCCCGCTCTCGCGGGGGAAAGCTCAAGCATCGCCAGATGGGGACCGCGATGACCAGGTATGGCCAAATTGGATGGCGCATAGTTGCGGTAGCGGCCTTTGTCGGCACAGCCGTGCTTGCCGTCGTGCTGACGCGCGCTCCGATTCGCGCTGGCGCCGCCCTGTCCTCGGAGATCACCGGCCCCGCGTGCCCCACGTCCGGCC
>Ga0208565_1000585_pt1 | contig 25969 bp, 1 predicted proteins | sample Sb_taG_7_FD_187706 | JGI IMG/M metagenome (GOLD analysis project Ga0208565, IMG submission 187706) | Peat soil microbial communities from Weissenstadt, Germany - Sb_50d_2_FS metaG (SPAdes) (version 2) | ecosystem: Environmental > Terrestrial > Soil > Wetlands > Peat | place: Germany: Weissenstadt...
CGCCTCCAACGCCGGCACCATCAACGCCAACGCCAACATCGCCTTCAATCTGGGCGGCACCGCACCCTCGCTCACCAACACCGGCACCTTCAACGTCGCGAGCGGGCAAACCTTCTCCGTGAGCGGTGGATCGCTGACCAACTTCAGCTCAGGCACCCTGACCGGCGGGGCCTATGACATCCTCGGCACATTCCAGTTCCCGAACGCGGCCATCACCACCAACGCGGCGAACATCATCCTCGATGGGGTGAACTCGAAGATCATCAACCAATCTAGCGTCAATGCGCTGGCCGGCCTCGCCTCGAACGCCTCCGGCGGGATCCTGGAAATCCTCAACGGCGGGGCGTTCACGACCGCCGCCAACCTCGACAACGCCGGGACCATCGACCTAGCCCCCGGCACCTTGAATGTCAACGGCAATTACACGCAAGAATCCACCGGCGTCTACGACGTTGCCATCGGCGGCCTTGCGGCCGGAACCCAGTCCGGGCAGCTCAATGTGACCAAGCAAGCGGCGCTCAACGGTGCCCTCAGCGTCAGCCTGATCAACGGCTACACGCCACCGTCGGGTGACAGCTATCGTATTCTCACCTTTGGCACGCGGAGCGGGGACTTCTCCGCCGAATTCGGCCTCTACTTCGCGGCCGGCGAGGGCTTCGTGCCCACCTACGATTCCAGCGGCCTCAACCTGGTGGTCACGCCCGAGGAGGCGGGCACCACCACCATTATCACTTCGTCGCTGAATCCCTCGAATTACGGCCAGCCGGTCACATTTACCGCAACGGTGGCCTCGACCATTGCCACTAATTTGACCCCCACGGGAACCGTCACGTTCTTCGACGGTGCAACCCAGATCGGCTCCGCCCCGGTCAATCAGGGCCTGGCCGCCTATACCACTTCCATTCTCACGGCTGGATCGCACTCGATCGTCGCGGAATACTCGGGCGACTCGGACTTCAGCGGCAGCAATTCCGCGGCCCTCCCGGACGTGGTCAACCAGGACGCCAGCACGACGGCCGTTGCGACGTCGACGAATCCGACCGTATTCGGCCAGTCGGTGACCTTCACGGCGACCGTCGCATCCGCGGTCTCGGGGGTCGGCACGCCCACCGGCCAGGTCACCTTCTACGACGGCACCACTGCCATCGACACCGAGACCCTCGTTAATGGCGTGGCGTCTTATACCAACTCAAGCCTCGCGGTGGGCGGTCACTCGATCACGGCGAAGTACGCCGGGGACACGAACTTCTCGGGCAGCACCTCGACGGCCTTCACTCAGGCCGTCGACCAGGCCAGCACGACGACGGGCGTCACGACCTCGGTCAATCCCTCGGTCTGGGGCCAGGGCGTGACGTTCACCGCGACCGTTTCCGTCGTCTCGCCGGGGAGCGGGATGCCCACCGGCACCGTCAGCTTCTACGACGGTACCACGATTATCGACACCGAAAACCTCAATGGCGGCACGGCCTCCTACACCACCTCGGCCCTCTCCGTGAGCGGCCACTCGATCACGGGCCGGTATGCTCCCAGCACCGCCTTCGGCGGCAGCACTTCGACGGCCGTCACCCAGACCGTCGACCAGGATGGCAGCGCGACCTCCCTGGCGACGTCGAACAATCCGGGAGTTCTCGGCCAGCCTGTGACGTTCACGGCGACCGTGACGGCCGCCGCACTGGGAAGCGGGACGCCGACGGGCACCGTCACCTTCTACGACGGCACCCAGGCCCTCGACTCCGAGACCCTGGTCGGCGGCTCTGCGGAATTCACGACATCGTCACTGGCCCTGGGCGACCACGCGATCACCGCCGTCTATGGCAGCGATCCCGACTTCACCGGCAGCACCTCGGCGACAATCACCGAGACGGTCAAGCAGGCGAGCGCCACGACGGCGGTGGCCTCGTCGGTCAATCCGACCGTATTCGGCCAGTCGGTGACCTTCACGGCGACCGTCGCCGCAACGCCGCCGGGGACGGGCACACCGACCGGCCAGGTCACCTTCTACGACGGCACCAGCCCCATCGACACCGAGAACCTCATCAATGGCACGGCATCGTACTCCACCGCGGCCCTGGCCGTCGGCGGTCACTCTATCACGGCCGAGTACAGCGGCGACCCCGATTTCATCGGCGGCACGTCGACCGCCATCATGCAGACGGTCGACCAGGATGGCACCACGACGGCCGTCGCATCGTCACTGAACCCCTCGAACGTCGGCGATCCGGTGACGTTCACGGCGACGGTGTCCGCCAACGCGCCGGGAAGCGGGACGGCGGGCGGCCAGGTGACCTTCTACGACGGCACCCTGGCCATCGATACCGCGAACCTCGCCGGCGGCACGGCGTCTTACACGACGTCGGCCCTGACGCTCGGCGACCATTCGATCACGGCCCAGTATTCCCCCAGCACGGACTTCGCCGGCAGCACCTCGACGGCAATCACCCAGACGGTGGAGGGCGTACCCCCGGCAACGCTCGACGGCGAGGTCTACAACGACCCCAACGACAGCGGAACCCCTGCCTCCGGCGCGGGGCTCTCCGGCTGGACCGTGACCCTCTTGAGTGGGACCACTCCGGTCGCAACGACAACAACCGACTCGAACGGCGACTACTTCTTCAACAACGTCGTCCCCGGCTCGTACACGATCTCCGTCTCCGAGCAGTCGGGCTACGCCTCGACCGTGCCGTCCTCGGGCAGTCTTCCCGTGACCGCGCCGGCTGGGCAGACCGTCGGCAACCTGAACTTCGGCGAGTTCCAGACGGTCACGGTCAGCGGCGAGGTGTTCAACGACGTCAACAACAAAGGGACCATCGAACCGAACGACCCCGGCCTCTCCGGCTGGACCGTCAACCTTCTCAATGGCGCCGGCCAGGTCGTCCAGACCTCCAAGACCGACTCCACCGGCGACTTCTTGTTATCGGGCGTCGGGCCGGGTACGTATACGGTCGCGGAAGTCCTCCAATCCGGCTATGCCGAGACCAGTTCTCCCAGCACTTACAGCCTGACGACGGCCGGTGGGCAGGACGTGACCGGCCTCGACTTCGGCAACTCCCAGCACTGGAGCGTGAGCGGCACGCTGTTCGAGGACAGCAATCAGGATGGAATGCTCGATGACGGCGAGACGGGGCTATCGGGCTGGACGGTCAACGTCTCGAACAGCTCCGACCAGGTCGTCGCCTCGGCCACGACCGACTCACAGGGGAATTATGCTTTCACCAATCTGCCGCCAGGTGCCTACACGATCCAGGAAGTCCTCCGGCCCGGTTATATTCCGACTGTCCCCGGCTCAGGCGGCGTCACGCTCACGCTTACCAGTGGCGGCCAAATCAGCGGCGAGAACCTGGGAGTCTACAAGGCGGTTTCGTTGGCCGTCACCGGGTTGACGACCATGCCGTCGAGCGGATTGCAGTCGGGCGAGAGCCTGGTCGTCGAGTGGAACGACACCAACACCGGGACCGCTCCCGCCGCGGGTTCATTCCTCGACTCGATCACGATCACCGACACCACCACGGGCGCAGTGCTCGCGACCGGCACGGTCTCCTATGACGCGGCCACTCTGGGGAACCTTGCCGCCGGTGCTTCCGCGGCGGAGCAATACGACTTCAGCCTGCCCAATGGCGACGCCGGAGTCGGTCAGATCCAGTTCACCGTCACGGCCGATGTCAACAATGATGTTTCGACGGCTCAGGGCGATCCGAGCAAGACGGCCACCTTGACCGAGACCTCGACCCTGGCGCCTTATCCCGACCTCCAGGTCACCAACTTGGCCGTGGCTGCGGGGTCGGGATTACAATCGGGAGCTCAACTGACCCTGAGCTGGGACGACGCGAACACCGGCACGAGTCCCGCTCAAGGCTCGTGGTACGACTCCGTCACCGTGACCAACACGACGACCGGCGAGGTCCTCGGCACCGCGGTCCTGCCCTACGATGCGTCGGCCGCCGGCAATGGTCCGATCGCCGCCGGCGACACCCGGGCCCGCCAATTCGCTCTCACCCTGCCCGACGGAGCGCGCGGCGACGGCCTGATCCAGTTCTCCGTCATGACCGACTATTACAACCAGGTCCTCGAGTACAACACCGCGGGACCCGGCGGCACGAGCACCGCGGAGAGTAATAACTCCACGAGCCTGACGCTCACCTCGACCCTCGCCGCCTATCCCGACCTCACGGTGTCGAACCTGGGGGTGTCCCCATCCTCGGGACTCCAGTCCGGGAGCGGTCTCACAGTCCAGTGGAACGACTCGAACATCGGGACCGCCGTGGTCAACGGCCCGTTCGTCGATCACGTCGTCATCACCAACACCACGACCGGCCAGACGCTGGACACGCAGGACGTTGCCTACAATCCCAGTGGCGCCGGCAACGGGCCGATCGGCCCTGGTCAGGCTCGGGCCCGCCAGCTCGCATTCACCCTCCCCCAGGGCACGCCTGGCGCCGGCCAGATCCAGTTCACGGTGACCACCGATTATTACAACCAGGTCTTCGAGTACAATCAGGCTGGTCCCGGCGGTACGAATACCGCAGAGAGCAACAACACCGCCAGCCTCACGTTATCCGCGGCACTGGCCCCTTATGCCGACCTGGCTGCCTCCGCCGTCTCGGCCCCGAGCCTGACCGTGGGCGACCCGGCCCAGGTCACCGTGAGCTGGACGGTAACGAACCACGGTACTGGCCCCGGCACGGTCGCCAACTGGACCGACGCCGTGATCGCCTCGCCCGACGACAACCCCGCCGACGGCACCACCATCGCCCAGTTCCCGCACCAGGGGCTCCTCGCCGTCGGCGCCGGCTACTCGCAGACCCAGACCTTCCTGCTGCCACCGCATTTCGAGGGCAGCTACCACCTGTTCGTGCAGACCAACGCGACGAACACCGTGTTCGAGAACGGCAACACGGCGAACAACTTCGCCGAGGCGCCCGGCCTGTTCGACGTCACGCCCACGCCCTACGCCGACCTGGTGGTCTCCTCGGTAACAGCGCCGGCCATGGGCGCCAGTGGCCAGCCGATCTCGATCTCGTGGACCGTCGCCAACCAGGGCATCGGCGTGACCAGCACCAGCAGTTGGAGCGACGACGTCAGCCTGGCAACCGACCCGGCCGGCACCCATGTCGTGCTGGACCTCGGCGGGTTCACCCACATCGGCGTCCTCGCCCCGGGCGGCAGTTATACGCATACGGTGGACGCCGCCCTGCCCGACGGCCTGCAGGGCACTTATTATGTCGTCGTCCGCACCGGCGGGCCCTACGAGTTCAACTACACGAACAACAATACCAATGTCTCGGGCCCGGTGACGGTGAGCTTGACCCCGCCCCCCGACCTGACCCCAACCGAGCTGAGCGCGCCGACGACCGCCGCCGCCGGCGACCGGGTCGACGTCTCCTGGACCGTCCAGAACCTCGGCCCCGGCGATGCCAACACCCCCTGGACCGATTCCCTGCACTTGACGCAGGTCGGCGGCGCGGGCCAGGTGTTCAACCTGGGCCAGTTCACCTATCCCCAGCCCCTCCAGGCGGGCAAGTCTTACAGCCGCGACGAGCTGGTGCAGCTCCCGGCCGACATCCAGGGCGTCTTCCAGTTCTCGGTGACTACGGCTGCCGGGCTCTTCCAGAACGGGGCCACGGGCAACGACACGTACGCAGACCTGAGCCCGATCACTCTCACTCTGCCCCCCAACCCCGACCTTCAGGTCTCGTTGACGGCCCCCTCCGCGAAGGCCAACGCGGGCGGGACCGTCTCGGTCGACTTCACGGTCATCAACCAGGGGACGGTCCCGACCACCACGCCGCACTGGACGGATAGCGTCTACCTCTCGCTGAACGCCACTCTCGACAAGAGCGCGATCCTGCTGGGCTCCTTCCCCAACCAGTCGGCGCTCATGTCCCACGGAAGCTACCAGACCCAGACCGGCGACATGCTAATCCCTGACCGCTTCGCCGGCGCGGGATACCTGATCGTCGAGGCCGATTCGGGCAACGCCGTTGATGAGACCCCCAATGAGGGCAACAACACCTTCTCCTCGCCGATCAACGTCACGCCCTACCCACCCGCGGACTTGGTCACCGGCGGCGTCACCGCCCCCGACCAGGTGTTCGACGGGACCTCGATCACCGTGAGCTACTCGGTGACCAACAAGGGTCTCGACCCCACCGACGTCGCGAGCTGGGTCGACACGATCTGGCTGGCGCACGACCCGAAGCGGCCGGGGGCAACCAAGGGGGATGTGGTGCTGACAACGCTGTCGCACAGCGGCGTGCTGGGCGACGACCCGAGCGTGCTCACCCCTCCGACAAGTTACACCCAGACCGCCACAGTGACCCTGCCCAAGCACATCTCGGGCCAGTTCTATATCACCGCCTGGGCCGACACGTTCGACCAGGTGTTCAAGAGCACGCTCACCTCGAATATCAACCCTGATGACCCCAGCGAGTTGAACAACGACAACTGGAAGGCCCGGCCGATCACCGTCCTGCTCACGCCGCCGCCCGACCTGGTGGTGACGTCGGTCACTCCCCAAGCCACGGCCGTGGGAGGGGACTCGTTCACGGTGAGCTGGACGGTGCAGAACCAGGGGACCAGCCCGACCGAGGATTCGACGCTCTTCGACCAGATGTTCCTCTCGAACCAGGCGACCCTGAATGCGCCGGGGGCGAAACAGTGGTACCTTGGCTCGGTCGAGCACGACGGGATCGTTGCCTCGGGCGGCAATTACAACGCCCAGGCCACGTTCCAGCTCTCACCCGAGATCTCGGGAAAATATGTCATCGTCGACACCAACACGGGTGGCTCGATCGGCGACACGTCCTTCGCGCCCACCTGGGAAGGGCCCTACACCAACGACAACACAGCCTCGGCCTCGACCCTCGTGAAGCCGCTGCCGCCGGCCGACCTTCAAGTAACTTCGGTCGTCACCCAGGCGCCGAATGATTCCGGCGAGAACACGACCGTGCAGTGGACCGTCAAGAACTTCGCCAACCCCGTGTGGGCCGGCACGCAATATTGGGTTGACGACGTCTATTTCTCTCCCTACCCGACTCTCGACACCCAGCGCGACACGTTCGCCGGCAGTCTCGCCCACAGCAATGACCAGCCCCTGGGGACGAATCAGAGCTACACCGGGTCGCTCACGTTCGCCCTGCCCCGGGGGATCGGCGGGACCGCGGCCAATCCCCAGACCTTCTACGTCTACGTGATCACCGATCCGCAAGGCAGCACGAACACGGGGGGCCACGACAACAACTCAAGCAGCACTTACTTCGCGACCCGCGCCTATGAGGACCCGACCAACAACCAGGGGTCGCAAACGATCCCGGTCATCTACAAGGAACCCGACCTCCAGGTCACGAACCTGGTCGTGCCCACCACTCCGCCGCATTCCGGTGACACGATCCCGGTGAGCTGGACGGTGACCAACATCGGCAACCGCGACACGCGCACCGGCTTCTGGTATGACCGGGTTTACCTGTCGCGATCCCCGTCCCTCGACGACCAGTCCTACATGCTCGGCCAGGTGGCCCACAACTCGATTCTGGCGACCGGCGACGATTACGACACGACCCTGAACGTGCAGCTCCCCGACGGCATCCAGGGCAATTTTTATATCCTCGTCTTCACCGACTCGACAGTCATCGGCTCGCCGAATGTTCCTGGGGTTGGATTCGAGGGCTATCCGATCGATCCGTTCCTGGGACGGGTTGCCGAGTACCGGGGCGAGGGGAATAACATCACGGCGGCCCCCCTGACGGTGCTCCCGACCATCCCGCCGGACCTCCAGGTCTCGTCGGTGACCGCGGTGGGACCCGACCCGAGCCAGCCGGATCACGTCCAGACCGGGCAGAATTATACGGTCACCTACACCGTCACCAACGTTGGCGCCGGCAATACACCCGAGCGGCAATCGTCATGGGTGGATTGGATCTTCCTGTCGCGCGACACGCTGCTCGACTCGGGCGACACCTTCCTCGGCGAGGAGGACCACACCGGTGGACTGAACGCGGGCCAGAGCTACCAGGAGACCGCCACGTTTCAGGCCACGCGCGATCTCTCCGGCCCCTGGTATATCATCGTCATCACCGACCCGAAGAACGTCGTCTACGAGGGGGGGACCAAGTACGACAACACGACGGCCACGGCGACTCCCCTGGTGTTCGACGTCCCCCCGCCGTCGGACCTGATCGTCCAGCCCTTTTCCGCTCCCGCCACCGCCCAGTCGGGCGAGCCGGTGCCGATCCAGTGGACGGTCAAGAACGTCAGTGCCTATGCCGCAAGCGGCTCCTGGACCGACTCGGTATACCTCGCGACCGGCGCCACCTGGGACATCAGCGACCCGTTGATCGGCCAGGTGGCGTTCAGCGGCACGGTGGCCCCGGGCGGCACGTACACCTCCACCCTCAACACCAACCTACCGGCGGCCGCGCCCGGCCAGTATCGGATCATCGTCCGTGCCGACATCTTCGACGAGGTCGTCGAGAGCAACTACCTCAACAACACCACCGCCTCGGCCGACGCTGTCAGCGTGACCGTGCCCGAGCTGCACCTCGGGGTGCCGGTCCAGACGACGCTGAGCGCCGGCGAGGACCGGCTGTACCAGGTGCAGGTCGACCTGGGCGAGACGCTGCGCGTGGACCTCACCTCGTCGAACGCCTCCGCCTCCAACGAGCTTTACTTGCGCTACCAGGCCGTGCCGACGGGAGCCCTGTACGACGCCGCGTACCAGGGGGCGCTCCAGGCCAACCAGTTCGCGGTCATCCCCTCGACCAAGGCCGGTCTATACCTCATCCTGGTCCGGGGGCAGTCAGAGCCTGCCGCCAACACGCCGGTCACCATCGTGGCCAACGTCCTGCCGTTCGAGATCACCGACGTCCAGACCGACGAGGGGGGCGACGGCCAGTACGTCACCACCACAATCCTGGGCGCGCAGTTCAACCCCAACGCGATCGTCAAACTGGTCCGCCCGGGCATCGCCGAGTACGAGCCGGTGAGCTACCAGGTGGTCGACAGCACGAAGATCGTGGCGATCTTCGACTTCACGAACGCACCCCATGGCCTGTATGACATCGAGGTGATCAACCCCGACAGCAAGGTGGCTGTCGCCGCCTACCGTTACCTGGTGGAGCAGGCCCTGCCGCCCGACGTCGCCGTGGCGCTGGGCGGCCCCCGAGTCCTCACGGCCGGCCAGAACGCTCTCTACGGCTTCTCGCTCGAGAGCTTGACCAACGTCAACATACCTTACGTCGAGTTTGAGATTGGAATCCCCGAGCTCGACGGGATCGCCGGGCCTTATCCGGCGGCGGACCAGTACCGGCACCTGGCACTCACCACCAACCTGGGGGCGGGAACCAGCCCTCAGGTTGCCAATGTCCCCTGGGCGAGCGTCAATCCCGTCGTCAACACCAGCGGCGAGAACCTGGCAACCGCCTATGCCCTCGGTTTCGCCGATGGCTCGAGCCTGGGAGAGAGCCTCCTCGTTCAGACCTACCCCGACGGACTACCTCCGTTGGCCGGCCAGAATCCTCCCTCGGACACGGCTTTCCAGTTCGATATCACGGCCTCGGCGACCCCGCTCACAACGGCCGAGTTTATCGCGCAACAGACCCAGGAGGCGCTGACCCTGCGCACGGCCATCCTGCAAGATCCCAAGGCGTCCGCGTCGTTACAGGTCCTGGCGTCCAACCCCACTTCCTGGACCGATCTCTACCTGGCCGCGCTGACTCAGGCCGGCCTTCTCCTCCCGGCCAAGGTGCCCCCGGCGGCCCGGCAAGATCCCGATGTCATCACCCTGATCGACACTCTGGCCGCGGGCATCCTGGCCGGACCCGCCGGACAGCAGATCGTCACCACCGGCAACCTCCCCCAGTTCTTCGACCAGGTTATCAAGTGGTACGGCAACAACCCAACCCAGAAGAGCCCGTACATCGGCAGCCGTTTCGTCAACAACGCCGACGAGCCCGGCAGCGTCGTGACCGGCAACGCACCGCCCAACAGCGCCTTCAACCTCAATCAGTCGAGCCCGACCCACACTGAGTCATTCACCGTCTATGTCAATTACTCCAACGACTACGACATGGACGGCGACACCGACTGGAGCAACCCCGAAAACCCCAACTACGTTCCGGTGCAGCCACCGAACTTCTCGCCCTTCTTGTCCGGGCAGGGGACAACCGGCCAGGCGCAACTGGTCGGGCCGTTCGGCTCAGGCACACAAGACTTCGTGCCGACGGGTCAGCCGCTCCCGTATACGATCAACTTCAGCAACCCGTCCACCACGTCGACCGTCGGCCAGATTCAGATCGCCAGCCAGCTCGACCACAACCTCGACCCGCGCAGCTTCCGGCTGGGCGACCTGCAGATCGGCGACCTCCAGGTCCACATTCCCAGCACGGTCGGCTCGTTCCAGGGCGACTTCGACTTCACGCAGAGCAAGGGATTCATCCTCCGCGTGAATGCGGGGATCGACGTCCAATCGGGGACGATCAACTGGCTGCTGCAAGCGATCGACCCGACGACCGGCGAAGTCCTCCAGGACGCGACGCGGGGCCTACTGGCCGCGGCCGCTTCCTCGGGTTTCGTCACCTACATGGCCGAGCCGCTGGCGGGCCTGGCGACCGGGACGCAGGTCAGCGCCGAGGCGAGGATCCTGTTCGGCACGTCGGCGCCGCAGGACACGAATACGGTCACCAACACGGTCGACTCGGTGGCGCCGACGACCACCTTGACCGCGACTCCGATCGCTCCGGGCAGCCCGGTTTATCAGGTCCAGTGGAGTGCGACCGACGATAACGGCGGATCCGGGGTCAAGGGCGTGACGGTCTACGTCTCGGAAGACGGCGGCGACTACCAGATCTGGCTCGACCAGACGACCGCAACCTCGGGCATCTACAACGGCCAGGCCGGCCACACCTATCAATTCCTGGCCCTGGCGACCGACAACGCGGGCAACCACGAGTCTCCGCCGTCGGGCCTGGCGGTCCCCAGCGACGACTCGCAGGTCAATCTCGGCTCGCTGCCGACCGTCCCCAGCACATCCACCGACCTGGGCTCGCCGGCGCAGCCCAGTCCCCAACCGTCGACCAACCCGCTGTTCACACAGGCGCAGCAGGGGATTCCCGCACCGGCAACGAGCCATCCCTCCGAATTTCAGACGATCCTCCAGCCATTCACCGGCAGCGCGTTCGCGACCGGCATCGCGCAAAGCAATGCCAACATCGGCCCGCTGGCGATCGTCTCCCTTGCCGACGGCTCGGCACTCGTGAGCGGCGGCCCGGGGCGGAACGAGCTTTTCGCCTTCACCGCCGCGGGCGGGGAGGCGACGACCCCCCTGGTCACCGAACCGTTCCCGATCTACGACATGACCCTCGATTCCGCGGGCAATCTCTGGGCGACGACCGGCGGCGGACCGCTCCTCGAGCTCAATCCCCAGACCGGCGCCATCATCGGCCAGTTCGGCGACAGCTTGACCCAGAGCCTGGCAATTCAGCCGGGCACCGGGTTGATTTACGTCTCGTCGGGCAAGGGCATCGAGGTCTTCAATCCCACGACCCAGACCTTCTCTCATTTCAGCGACCTGCGTGTCGGCAGCCTCGCCTTCGGGCCAGACGGCTCGCTCTGGGCGGCGACCTGGCCCCAGGATCAGAACGACATCGTCGAGTTCGTCGAGAATTCCGTCGGACCCAATCCGATCACGCCGCAATACCACCCTCAACTGATGCTCCAGCTTGCGACCGACGTCGACTCGATCGCCTTCGGGCTCGCGGGCACGTCGCTGGCAGGTTTGCTCTTCATCAGCCATGACGATGAGTCACCGAACAGTCAGGGGAACGAGCTGACCATGGTCGACCTGGCCACCCTCCAGACCGTGGCCGTGGCGACCGGCGGCAGCCGAGGCGCCGAGCTCACGGCGACATCGCGCGGCCAGATCTTGATCAGTCAGTCGCAACAGGTCGATATCCTCTCGCCCGTGGAAGCCCCGCGGGTCGCCGGCAGCAACCCGCCCGCCGGCGCGACCGTCGGCCTGCCTCTGGGTACGATCAGCGTCACCTTCGATCACGATATGCTCCAGACCGACCCGACCGATCCCCACTCCGTCCTGAATCCGGCCAATTACCAGCTAGTTGGCGACACCGCGGGCCCGATCGCAATTAGCGCGGTGACATACGATCCAGCCAGTCAAACCGCCATCCTGTCGTTCGACGCCATCGACCCGGGCGGCTACACGATCCAGGCCGACATCCCGATCGAGAGCACCGACGGCCTCGAGCTGGCCCAGCCCTACTCGGCCCACTTCAAGGCGATTGAAGACGTCTCCTCGCTCGTCAGCATCCGGTTCTATAACGGCCGGGCTAACGCCGCCCAGAAGACCTATTCGTATAGCGTGACGGTCACGAACAACGGCCCGTCGCCCTTGCTCGCACCCTTCTATCTGACCTTCGACGGGCTCCAGCCGATCAACGACCAGGTCCTTGGCGCGTCGAGCCCGACCGCGAGCGGCTCGGTGTGGGTCGACCTGAGCGCCGAGATCACCGGCGGCACGCTCGCCATCGGGCAGACGTCGGCCGTCGCGACCGTCACGTTTTCCAACCCGTCTGGATTGAAGCTGTCGTTCAAGAGCGGCCTGATGGCGACGCCGGTGCCCGCCGCGGCCCCCGTCTTCGACGCGCAGCCCACGGCGACGGCGACCGTCGGCCAGCCCTATAGCTTCCAGGTGGCCGCCCACGCCACCGACGGCGGCACGCTGGGTTATCTGCTCGACAGGGCGCCGGCCGGGATGAGCATCGATCCCAACAGCGGCCTGATCACGTGGACGCCCAGCCTCGGCAGCCCCGCGCTGGCGCCGGTCGTCCTCGACGTGTACGACTCTCGCGGCGGCCATGCGACGCTACCCTTCACGATCGCGGTCGCCGGAGTGGACCTGCCGCCCGTCGTCCAGCCGCTCGCGACCTCGATTGCCGGCCAGGAGGGTCAGTCCATGCAGGTCGCCTTGAGCGCGACGGATCCCCAGGGCCTGCCACTCATCTCCTGGGCCGACAACCTGCCGCCGGGCGCCGTCTATGACGCCACAGCCGAGACCCTGACATGGACCCCCACGGCCGGCCAGGCGGGCACCTACCCCGACGTGAGCTTCTTCGTCAGCGATGGCCTGAACACGGTGAGCGTGACGACCACCCTGTTGATCGCCCCGGAGTACCAGCCGCCGACCTTGATCCCGCCGGCCGACCGCACGGTCCTCGAAGGCGAGCCGGTGCACTTCGCGCTCCAGGCCCAGGACCCCAGCGGCGGCCCGCTCACCTACTCGAGCGCGATGCTCCCCGGCGGCGCTTATCTCGACCCAAACACTGGCGTCTTCGACTGGACGCCGGGTTACTTCCAGCACGGCGTTTACGACATCCCATTCACCGTCAGCGACGGCCAGACGTCGGTCACCCAGACCACGACGATCACCGTGCTGAACGTGAACGCCCCGCCGCAGTTCAACAACCTGGGCTCCTGGCTCGTCGCTGAGGGGCAGGACGTCAACTTCCGGGCCTTCGCCCTCGACCCCAATAACCCCGGCTTCGTGCCTCAGGAGCGGACCCCCGACGGCAGCCTGACGCCGCTCGAGGGGACCGATCCGACGATCACGTACACGGCCAACGGCCTGCCCGCGGGGGCGACGTTCGACCCGCAGACGGATCTCTTCGACTGGCCGACCGGCTATTCCGACGCGGGCAGCTACGTCGTCACTTTCACCGCGACCAACAACGGTGACGGCACGGGAACTCCGCTGAGCACCGCGGTGAGCGTGCCCATCACGGTGGTCAACGTGAACCGGGCGCCGCAGATCACCTTCATCGCCAACCAGACCGTCAATTACGGTACGTCGCTGACCCTGCCCGTCCAGGCAATCGACCCCGACGGCGACCCGATGGTGCTGACGGCCGGCGGCACCACGGACCTTGGCCTACCCACGTTCGCGTCGTTCGTCGATAACGGCAATGGCACCGGCACGTTCACCTTCGCCCCCGGGCCCGACGACGCCGGCAACTTCACGATCACCCTGACGGCCACCGACAACGGCGACGGCGGCGGTCCGTCCGCGGTCCTGTCGGCATCGCAAAGCTTCGTCGTCACGGTGTACAACCCGAACCGGCCGCCCCACCTGGCCCCCATCGGCGATAAAGTCGCCGTCGTCGGCCAGCCGCTGCAATTCACGATCCACGCGACCGACGCCGATCAAAACCCGCTGACCTTCAGCGCCCTTGGGCTTCCGGCCGGCGTGACGTTGACTCCTAGCTCGACCTACGGCGACGCCGTGGTTACATGGACGCCGACCCTGAGCGACCTCGGCCAGAGCAGCGTCGTCTTCACGGTCGCCGATAATGGCAATCCCGCCGACATCCTCACCGATCAGCAGTCGATCAACATCGTCGTCCGGCAAAGCGACCAGGCACCGGTCCTGATCCCCATCGCCGACCAGACAGTCGCCCAGCAGCAGACACTCACCCTCCAGGTACAGGCCACTGATCCCGACAATGACCCTTTGATCTATTCGGCCTCCAACTTGCCGGCCGGCGCCACGTTCGACCCGGTCGCCGGCGTGCTCACCTGGACGCCCAACCTGCTCCAGTCGGGGACCTTCAGCGGCATCGTCATCGGTGCCAGCGACGGTTACCTGACGACGACCGAGACCCTGACGATCCACGTGACGGCGACCGACCAGCCGCCGAAATTGGTGCCGCTGGTGGAGCAAGATGGCCGCGAAGGGACGCCGCTCCAGTTCACCGTGGCGGCCGCCGATCCCAGCGGCGATACGCTCACCTACACCGTGATCTCGGGGCTACCGGCCGGCGCCCAGTTCAACACCGTCACCGGGCAGTTTCAGTGGACCCCGAATTACGACCAGGCCGGGGACTACACCGTCGTCTTCGGCGTCACCAATTCCGGCGGCCTGTCCGATCAGACGCCTGTAAATATTCACATCGACAAGGTGGATCGGCCGCCGACCCTGTCCGTGTCCAACCACGGCGCGGTGGTGGGCCAGCCGCTGACTTTCACGCTGGTGGGCAGCGACCCCAACCAGGGTACGGTTCTGACCTACTCGGCTTTGGGGATGCCCGAGGGTGCGACACTCGACCCCAGCACCGGGGCGTTTTCCTGGACGCCAGGGCCGTCGCAGACCGGCGACTACTCGGTGCAGTTCTCGGTCACCGACGGGGAGCTCGCCGCGACCCAGTCCGTCGTGCTCCGTGCCACGATCAACCCTGTCCTGCCGCAAGTCATTATCGTGCTGACACCCAGCTTCCCGGCCAAGCCGGGCCAGTCGGTGCTAGTCCACGTCGCTGCCTCGAGCCTGGCGCCGATCACCGGCCTGTCTCTGACGATCGCCGGACAGTCCGTGCCGCTCGACAGCCAGGGCCGGGCGACCTACACACCGCAGGCACCCGGCCGGATCGCGGTTTCGGCCACGGGCACGGACGCCGACGGGCTCGTCGGCCAGTTCTCCACGGTGCTCAAGGTGGTCGACCCGACCGATCTGACCGCGCCGGTTGTGGCGTTCGACCCCAAGCTAGCCAACGCCAAGCTGAGCGCCGCCGCCGCAATCGTCGGCACGATTAGCGACACGAACCTCGACTCGTGGGTGCTGGACATGGCCCCGCTCGGCTCGTCGACCTATACGACGTTGGCGAGCGGGAACACTCCGGTCTCCTCCGCGACCCTCGCCACCTTTGACCCGACGGTGGTGGCGAACGGACCTTACGTCCTGCGCCTCACCGCGACGGACATCGCCGGCCGCACCAGCCAGGCGACGATTGTCGTCGAGGCCGACAGCACGACGAAACCGACCCAGTACCTGCGCACCGAGACCGACCTCTCGGTGGTCCTGGCCGGCTCGGTGTTCAACCTGGTCCGCTCGTATGACTCGCTGACGGCCGGCCAGTCGGGCACGTTCGGCTATGGCTGGCGCCTGGCGAGCGAGGACACGGAAATCCAGACGACGGTCCTGCCGACCGGTCACGAGGCGACCGGCATCTACAATCCTTTCTTGATCGGTACACGGGTCTACCTGACCCTGCCCAGCGGGCAGCGCGTCGGCTTCACATTCACGCCGGTGAAGGAGCAGATCAACGGGCTTACGTATTACATGCCGGCCTACACAGCCGACTCGGGAGTCACGTACACGCTGAACTCGGCCGGCGGCTCGCTCATCCAGGCGGGCAACCGGTACTACGATCTCAAGACCGGGCTGGCGTATAACCCGCCCAGCGACCTCTACCCGGGGCCCGAGTACACGCTCACGGGCCCCGACGGCACGGTGTACGACCTGAGCACGGCCAAGGGCGTGCAGGAGATCGACCGTCCCGACGGCACCAAGCTGTTCTTCGCAGACAGCGGCATCACGGCCTCGACCGGTGAATCGATCCAGTTCGTGCGCGACGCCGAGCGTCGCATCACGTCGATCATAGCCCCGGATGGCACGACCGTCGTCTACACCTACGACAGCGCCGGCAACCTCGTCTCGGCCCGCAACGTGACCGCCGGGCAGTCGAGCCGGTACGGCTTTCAGTCGGGACCGATCCACCTGCTGACCGAGGCGGTATCGCCAGCGAGCGGGACCAGCGCCGCCATCCAGTACGGGCCGACGTTTCAGGTTCTGCCGATCACGGCCGACCTGGGTAGCTCGGGCGAGTTCCTCACCACGAGCGAGAGCGGCACGCTGGCCGCCGCAGGAACGAACCGCTACACCTTCAGCCTGCGGCCCTCGGAGGTCCAATCCACGGCCTCCGGAGAGATCTACCTGGGAATCTCGGTCCAGGATTCATCGGGCAGCACGCTGCAGCCCGCCGTCCCGTCGATCGCCGGTCTGACCCCACTGGTGAGCAAGACCGGATCCACCGGTTCCTTCGCCCTGTATGCCATCAGCCAGTCCGGCCTCGAGCTGCTCCAGCTCTCCGGCGTGAACAGCTCGACATCGGGCGGTTATACCCTGCACATATTCGTCGCCGGCGATGTGAATGGCGACGGCACGGTTGACGGCGTCGACGCCCAGCTCCTCACCGCGGCGCTGGGGACGTCGGCGGGCCAGCCCGGCTATCTCACGGGTGCCGACGCCAACCAGGACGGCGTGATCAACGCCGCCGATGCCCAGCTCCTGGCCGCCGACCTCGGGTTCGAGGCTACCCCCCCGCCGGTCGCCACGGCCGGCCAGGCCCTGACGCATCAAGACCTGGCGGTCACGGTTGACCTCGCGACCCTCGCGACCGATGCCGCGGGCAACCCGATCTACTTCCGGTTGCTGAACCCCCAGGACGGGACCGCGACTCTCGGCCCGGACGGCCACACGGTGACCTTCGTCCCGGCCCCCGGCTACACCGGCCCGGCAAGCTTCCAGTACGTGGCCGACGACGGCTACGGCATATCGCCGGTGAGCAACGTGGCTGTCACGGTGAGTACGGCACCGCTCGTCGGCTTGGACTTCGAGAGCCGCGACCCGCACCTGCAAGCGGGTCAGGCCTTCCAACTGACCGCCGTGGGCGACTTTGCCGACCAGCAGGGCGTTGTCCTGCCGGCGTCCTACGTCCAGTTCCAAATCCAGGACGGGGGCGTGGCTGTGGTGGCGTCCTCGGGGCGCGTCACCGCGCTGGCGGACGGCAACACCGTCGTCGAGGCGTCAGCGCAGGGGTTGCGGGCCGACACGGCGCTGTCGGTCGGGACGCCCAGCGGCACCGACGCGGCCTTCCTTTCCGGGCTGGGGATGGACGTGTACCCCGGCGCCGTGACTCTCCCCGTGCAAGGCGGCGTGCGCCAGATCGACGTGAGCATCGACCACAGTATCAACCTCAGCCCGGCTAGCACGGGGACGCGGTACTTCGTGGACCGCGACGGAGTGGTGCAGGTGAGTGCGGACGGGCTCATCACCGCCACGGGGGAAGGCAAGGCGGTAGTCACAGTCATCAACGGGCCCGCCGAGGGTCAGGTCAAGGTAACGGTGACCAAGCCGGTCCCCGGCCCCGTGGTGATCGGCGCTGCCGGCGGCGTCGTACAGGCGTCGGACGGCACACTTGTGCAGATCGCCACCGGCGCGCTGCTGGCGCCGACGACGGTCACGATCGCGCCAGTGGCCCAGGCGAACCTCCCCATGCAACTGCCGACCTGGCTCAACTATGCCGGTAGCTTCAGCCTCGATCTGAACGGGCAGGCCCTGGCCGTCCCGGCCCAACTGCGCATCCCCGCCCCATCGGGTCTGCAAGCTGGAACGGAGGTATATTTCTACCGATATGGAACAGTCCCGGACGCCAACGGCATCCCCCAACCGACTTGGCTGGAAACGGATACGGGGATCGTCGGTGGCGATGGCTACATTCGCACCAACTCGCCACCCGATGCGGGTTTCCTGGTCGGGGGCGCCTTCGCTTTCGGTGTGGCCGCTCTCGGCGTCTCCACGGGACTCGTCCTGCTGGCGCCCTTGGCCGTGACTCCGTTCGCCGCGGCTTTATTGCCGGCCCTCGCGGTCAACTTCAGCGGCATTGCACTTGGCGTCTTCGGGGGCTTATCGATCGCCATGCACCTGCCCGTGGGCAGTCACGATTATAAGATCGTCGGCGTTCCGAAGGCCGGGCCGCCGGTCGTCACCACGGGTACGATCGACGTCCAGCCCGGGACGAACACCTACCAGGTTGTATTCCCTTCGGCGCCGCCACCGGAAGCGCCGCAGGTCTCCACGGCCACGCTCGTTCTTCAGAACGGCGCGCCCATGCTCGACATCACTGGCTCGCAGTTCGCCGACGCCTCGAGTATCTACGTCGAATACCGCGATTCCGCGTCAGAGCGCACCCTCGATCGCGTCAAACCAGCTAGCGGCAGTTCAACGGAGATCAAGGTTCTGGTGCCGAACACCGTGGCGCTCGGCGACGTCCAGGTTGTCGTCATCAACCAGATCAAGGACGATCAGGCCAACGTCGTGAGCGAGGAGGATAGCGCACCCTTCTTCGTGGACCCAGGGACGCGATACGCGTTCGTGACGGAACCGTCGGCGAACCAGGTCGCGGTCTTTGACACCACACAGTCTTATCCGCTCGACCCAGCAAACGCCGTGTTTGCCGACGTCTCCCTTGATGGCACTGACCCCAATTCCCTCGCGGTCACACCCGACCGTTCGCGCGTTTATGTCACCCTTGCCCATTCGGACGCCGTGGAGGTGATCGATGCGCTCACGTTGCAGACCCTCCTCGTTCCGGGGGCGAAAGGCGGCAAGCTGATTTACCTACCCCCAGGCAGCCTCCCCTACCAGATCGCCATCGATCCAACCGGAAACTACGCCTACGTCACGGACCAGGGCTCCGCTACCATGGAGCCTTCCAGTATCGTGTATGTGATCGACGTGAACCCCGAATCGACCACCTACAACCAGCTGGTCAGATCTATCCAGGTGCCGGGCGCCCCCTACGGCCTGCGGGGGCTCGCCCTCAGCAGCGACGGGACGAGCCTGTTCGTCACCGCCGTCAACCGTCCGTCGTACTTCGACTTCGCGCCCGGTAGTGCGAGCGTCCGCAACCCCGCCCCGCCGGGGAATATCTTTGTGATCGATGCGCAGCCGGACAGTAGGACCCTGTGGCAGATCAAGCAGAAGCTGACGGCGGGCGACTACCCCATCGACGTCACGACCACACCCGACCCGAACATACTGATGTTCACAAACTTCCTCGACGACCCGCAGGGGATCGGTTACTTCCGCCGGCTAGCGGGCGGCAGCTGGTCGATCAACCCGGCCGACTACGTCGCGATGGACCTGGGGGTGAATACCTCCTTCAACGTGTCCAACGCCCACGACCTCGTGGTGACCCCGGACGGCAAGTTCGCCTTCGTCGTCAGCTACCAGCTGCCGACAGCGGGCACCCCGCAGGGTGTGCAGTTGGACAGTCCCTCCTATCGCGGCAGCGCCGTCGCGATCATCCAGGACCCATTGGGCACCAGCCCAAAGCTAGTGGCCTCCACGCGGCCGTTGCCCGATAGCTTCCCCTGGGGCTTGAGCGTCACGCCGGACGGCCAGTACTTGTACGTGGGCTACAACACGATACCCGTCGCCGGTGGTGGCAACGGCGCCGTGTTCGTCTACGACGTCACGGCGATTGCCACCGCAGTCAACGCCCTGGCCGGCGTGACAGACAAGACGGTGCCGATCCTCGAATTGCACCCTATCGACGACATCCAGAACGGCAAGTTCGCCGGCGGTCTCTTCGGCGAGACGCCGACCGCGAACGAGGCGATCGACACCAACGCCGCCCTGCGGGTCGCGCCCGGCTCGCCGGATTATTTCACGCAATTGCAGGTCTACGACCCCACGCAATCGCCGATTGGCCTCGGGGGCGGTGCCAAGGCCGTGGTAATGCAAGATCCGCCCCAGAGCGGCCCAATCGCGCAAACGACGGGGTTGGAGAATCACCTCCTCGTCAGTGACGGCGATTCGTTCACGATGACGTTTCGCAACGCCGCCACGCCTTCGGGCAACCCGGCGGAGTCCACCCTCGTCGTCCAGCTCACGATCGACTGGCCGACCGGAACGGACGGCACCCCCGACTACTTCTTGCAAGGGGTTCCCGCTACGCCGACGGGCCTGTACACGTTCGAGTTGAAACCGGGGGAGGAGAAAACCATTACAGTCGAGGCAGCAGGCCTTCTTAGCCGCCTTCAAACTATTGACCACAACATGATATTGGGAGCAAGTTTCAACGTGGTCGGCTATCAGAAAGGCAAGAACCCGTCTGAGCTCACGGCACAGGACATGCTGATCAACAGCCAATTCTCAGTTTACCGGTTCCTCGACGCCGGGGACGCCAATCATACTGACGATGAGATCGACATCATTCCCACTTCTGATAATCTGTCGGCGGGCACGGGGCAAATGGAAGTGATCGCCGTCGAGGCGCCCCCGGCTGCCGCCCCGACGCTACAAGTTTCGGGCGACCCCTCCATTTCCGTTAGCAATGATACCATCACTGTGGACCCAGCCTCGACAGCCACATCGGCAGTGGGGTTGCTCCATCTCGTAGGCCTCCACGGCCTCGACGCCGGCACAATTCGGCTAAAATACTCTGGCGATGGGAAGCAAACTGTGCTTTTTTCCGAGCAAGATTTTATCAATACGCTCACCAGTATTATTTCCTCACCATCCTCTTCGTTTGCTAACATTCCTACCACAGACAATAACGGTAAGCCCATCACTAAGAACTACAATTTCAGTGATCTAGTTACGGCAATAAAGCAGTCGACCCAAGGCTTGTCCACAACATTTAGCAGTATTTATGACACCATCTTGGGCGACGTTAGGAAAAATCTAACCAACGCGAGCCCCGCGATAGCTAACGCCATAGTAATAGACTCCAAGCCGCAAGCTTCTGAAGGCGGGATAACGGTCAATGATGTGCTGTCCTTGGTCGGCCTGCCTTCAAGTGCTGCCACCGATCAATACAATCAAGACCGTGGAAAAAACGCGTACTCGGGACCCGTTGACTTCAATAAAACCGCCTTTCTTACTTACTTGCTTCCACAGTATAATCCGCTTAAGGGGATTCACAACATTACCGAAGACGCGGCGAAACTCCTTTTCGCCCAGCTAATCAACCGGAGTTACACCGACCCGTCCCCAAACGGTTATAGTGGCCTTGTGCTCCATCTCGACGTGGATGCGGCATCGGTCCAGGGATTGGCCGACCCTGTCAGTGCCTTTGAGACACTCGTGGCGAACAACATCACTCACGAGCTCGGCCACGACTTTGGCGCGATTCATTTGCGCGACGCAAACAATCCTTACATACTCGGATCAGGGGATGTAATGGGAACCGCTGGCTCTGCTACGGACCTGCTTCACACTTTCGGTGTAGGGTTTACCGCCATCGTGGATTTTGCGCTCGGCTTGCCCGTGTCAAATACGGCTTTTGAGATAGCTTACAAATACTATGCAGTAATGGTTTCCAGGGAAGGGTATCCGTTCAACAATTCCGCGCCGTCACCAGATGGTCCCGACGGGGGCGAAGTCCTCGATGCTCCGTGGCTGCAGGTGTACGACACCCCACTTCAACTTGGTGCTACTCCTGCCAGCTCAATTGACAGTGTTGATTTCGGCTCGATTGTTACAAGCGGCTCACCGGGTCAGGGCTCTACACGGCAAATCTTTCTGTGCAATGTGGGCGACCAAAGCTTAAACATCTCCAGCATTCACTTGGTGAGTGGCGCAGCCGGGTTCTCGGTCGAAGGAGTTAGCCAATTGCCGATCATATTGCCGCCTGGCGATCCTAACAACCCGCAACCTGCGCTTAGCACGCAAGTACTTACGATACGATTTAACCCAATGCTGCCCGGCCCGGCCCAAGATGTCCTTGAAATTGATAGTAACACCCTCGAAGGAGCGCCCGTGGATATTACCTTGGAGGGTTTGGGAGTCGAGTCCACTGGCGCGATCGCCGTGACCACCCTGGATAACAACCTCGCCGCATCAGAAATCGGCAGTGCTTCGACCCAGATCCCGTCATTTGCCACCATCATGAACGTGGGCGCCGCCCCGTTGTCGATTTACGGCGTTCAGGTGACCTACAATCCTCAGGAGTTCGCCACCGACGGCCTGCCCGCGGGCTACGGTCTCACCAATCCGCTTGTCCTCGCGCCCAATGCGACCTTCACCTTCGACGCGCTCTTCGCCGCCACTCAGCCGGGGCTGCGCGAGGGACAAATTGCAATCCTGACCAGCGACCCGCTCGACCCGGTTTACTACGTCAACATGGTCGGCACCGGCTTGCAAGGTGGCACGTCGGGCCAACAGAACAATGCCTACGTGGCCCTCGAATACTGGGGCCAAAACGGCGATACGGTGCTGCGGCAGCGGGCCGACGCGGCTGGCGCCTGGTCGTTCAACGTACCCGCCGGCGCCGCGTACCATGTCACCGTTTACGATCCGGTCAGTGGACTGGTCGCCGACGACTACGGCACCGTCCCGGCTAACGGACTTGTGGCGACGCTGCAAGAACCGATCTTTACGGCCAGTACGCAACCGGATTCGAGCGGAGGCAGTATCCCCGATGATATCCGCTTCGCTATGGGTATTTCACCCGGTAGCTCCCCGGTGAACCCGACGCCTGCTTCGGGGCAGCCCCAGTTGTTGCAGAGCGGGCTCGGGGACCCCGGGGTCGCCACGCCCCCCCTCACAACGAACGGCCTGGCGCCCATCGTCGCTGAGGCGACCGCCACTTGGGCGGCAGCCGGTGCCAGTCCGGCTCAAATCCAGACACTGGAAAACGCCACCTACCAGATCGGGACCTTGCCCGCCGGTGAGGTCAGCTCGACCACGGGCAACATCGTTACCATCAGCCCCGACGCCGCAGGGGCCGGCTGGTTCGTCGATCCCACTCCGGCGGACAACCTGGAGTTCAGCCAGGCCGTCGCCCCGACCGAGTTCGACGCCACGCCCGGCAGCCAGGCGTTCGGCCTAGTCGATCTGCTCACGGCAGTCAGCCACGAAATGGGCCACGTCCTCGGCCTGCCTGACGTCGCCAACGCCGCCGAGCCCCACGACCTGATGGACCTCACGATCGCAACTGGTATGCGGCGCATCCCTCAGGCTTCGGACCTGCAAGGCACCGTGGCGGCCAGCGCGCACTCTACCACAACGTCCACCTCGGCCACGGCAGTTGCGGCCCCCCCGACCACGGCGCCTCACTCCTACGGTGATTCTTCCGACGCGACGTCTGTTGGCAGCCAACACGTTCTGACGGGTGTTCCCTGGACTACGACGCCGATCGCGGCGTTGCGACAACCTCTCCTGCTCGGCCCGCCCGCTCAGCCGGCCGTTTCCTCGCCGATCGTCGACGGCACAACGTCGGCCACCACGCCGTCGGACTCCTCGGCGGCCGCCGGTATAAGCAGTCGGCCAAGCGCGGGTAGCGACCAGACCGCTTACCCCGCTCTACTTACCGGTCCCGCGGCGAGGTCGATGCCCCAAACCCTCGCCGTTGCCCCAACGAGTTCCTCGATCGAGGCGACGGAGCCTGCAAGTGGCAGCTCCACAACCGGGACCTCGGCAGTCATTTACCTCGGGCCAGGACTCGATTCGACGAGCCCCACGCTTGCCGCACAGACTGGCATGGCGACCGTCGTAGCGACTCTCGCGATGGATACCACCGGTGCCGGACTCGGCCCGATCGAAGCGAATCCGCCCGCGCAGTCCGAAGAACGACCCCGGCCGGCGCCGCTCTTCGAACGGCTCTGGCAGAGGACTTCATTCCTTGATCTCGGTAGCCAGAGCGACCCCGCGCGATCCGCGCCCACCAGATCGCCCTCGCCGGCGCCGGAAGAGACCCGGATCTCCTCGGAACCGGTCATCCTGGAACGTCGGGGGCTCCCATTCCAACCGGTCGTGAAGGATGGTGTGGACGCATGGGACACCCGCGAGTCATTCCACGTCGCGGTGCTGGACGCGATCGCCATGGATCGATCTGACGGGAGTAGCAGGCTTAACCACGCGAGCGTCGATGAGATTGCCCTCGACGTCCTGATCGCCCGGCAGGCCGCCGCCGGGCTTCAGGAAGATTGTGGGACCGCCGGCGAACCAGGATCTCAGCAAGACGCGACCGATGCCGAAACGATCGAGAGTCCATCCATCTTCCACCTGGCGCTGGGACTCCAGGCCGTCATCCTGGGAGCCTGGGGGCGCATCCGGTCGGGGTATCACCGAACCAAGCAGCACACCCACGACGACGAGGCCGAATGAACACGCCTCCACGTCCGCCACTGTTTCGCGGATTCAACATCCAGAGCCTTGTAAGACCGGCGAAGGCAAAATCAGTCTTCATTCCTGCGAGCATTCGCACTCGAGTGATTGAGGCCGGTTGCTTGTGTACCGCTCTACCGCTTATCATCAACTCTTCGAACGAGCCGGTCGTTGACCAGGGCTCTCGAGCGATCGAGCTCGATCGCATGTCCGTGGTTGTTGATGGAGACTGCGGAAGCCAATCGCGACGTCGATCGGAGGGCAGAAAACGATTCCAACAACGCCAGGGTGCCCTTTTCAAGAGAGAGAGTCTGACCATGCGATTTCCTGGTTTTCGATCCAACGTCATCCCATTACTTGCCTTGTTGATCCTGTTCGCGCCAGCGGTCCCCGCCCGCGCCGACCTGATCGTCAACGGCGATTTCACAAAGGGGCTCACCGGCTGGAGTGTTTCCGACCCGAGCCTCGTCTCGGTGGTCAACGGCCACGCTGTGATCAGCGAATCCTCGTCCGCTAGTGAAGTCGACCTGTCCCAGACGTTCACGATCCCCACCGGTGGGGCGACGACCCTGTCATTCAGTCTCCTGGGACTGACTGGTGATCCTGGCAATCCGTTTGCCGCTTTCGGGGCCTCATTGCTCGTCCCGAACACGTTGACCTCACTCGTCTCAACCGTGAATAGCTTCACCGATTCGTTCTACACCCAGGACGTGGGTTCTCCAGGACTCGCGGCGAGTGGAGTGACGCCCAACCCACCGTCTGGCCCTCTTCCGCTGCTCATCACTGTCGACATCTCGTCGCTGGCTGCTGGCACCCAGGCCACGATCCTCTTCCGGTTGATCTCAGGTCAGAATCTTGTCGACCAAGGATCGACCAACGCCTCTGTCACGCTGGATGACGTGACGGCGCCAACAACCGCCGGCCCGGGCCCCGGACCCAATTCTGTGCCAGAACCTTCCACCGCCATCATCGTCGCTCTGAGCGCGATCTCGTTGATCGGCTACTACGGCGCTCGCCGCAAACGCGCTGCCTGAGGTTCCCGATCCGCGTGGTAGTTCCGGGGACACCATACCTAACTCCGAGAATTAACTATGGTGTCCTTGCGTCAGGAACAGGGCTTACGCACCACTTTTTCCTGGGTTTTCTGGGGTTTTCATGGAAAATATAAGAAAATCATATAATGTAACGTAAATAGAAATTTGCTGTATTGGTCACAACACTATCGAAAAGTCGCAAAAC
>Ga0208565_1000591_pt1 | contig 25697 bp, 26 predicted proteins | sample Sb_taG_7_FD_187706 | JGI IMG/M metagenome (GOLD analysis project Ga0208565, IMG submission 187706) | Peat soil microbial communities from Weissenstadt, Germany - Sb_50d_2_FS metaG (SPAdes) (version 2) | ecosystem: Environmental > Terrestrial > Soil > Wetlands > Peat | place: Germany...
GGTCCGGGACGAGGCCCGCCGCCGCAAGGTCGACCTGGTCGTCCTGCCCACAGCACAGGCGATCGGCGTGCTGGCCCAGGCCAGAGCGCACACCAATGCCATCTTGCACCTGACATGCTGAACCTGCCGCCGTAGCATCTCCGGGCCGCCTCAGCAGACGCGCCCCCACGGCGGGCAGGCGCGGCAGCAATACTCTTCACGCAACCGGCGTTCCGGTAATTTCCGAGGGCAACTCAGCAAAGGGCCGACTGGCCTGCATCGTTACGATGCGCAAACCACGCCTGCTTCTGCCGCGGACAGGATCGAGCGCCAAGGACACGGTACGGCACGACGTCCAGGCCGCGTGATCACCCTGCAGCCGCAGACCTGCTGGCCGAGGGACGGAGGCTCACGGAGGTCATCGGTCACGGAGAGCAAGTTAGTCTTCGTACGCCCGCGCAAGAGATCCGCCCAATTGTTCTGTACCTCATGGCGTGGCGGCGCGTCGCTGGCCGGCGCCGCGCCGGACTGGGTGATCTGTGTGGGTCGGCGGCGCTCGTTGTGGTGAGCCGGGAGGCGGGTTTGCGGCCGGGCCCGCCGCCAGGACGGTTGCGGGCCGGGCTCAGGCCCTGCGGCCGAGCAGGCCCAGCAACCGGACGTCATCGGGGGCATCGGGCCCGGCGTCGATCTGTGAGCCGAACATGCCCGATGCTGTCAGCAGGTCGGCGTTGGCCTCGGTCCAGGGCAGCAGCAGGGTGACGGCGCCGGGGTCGAGCGAGTCGTCCTGCCCGGTGGCCCGGGCGAGGTCCCAGGCGTGGATGGCGAGGTCGGCGGTCAGTTGCATGACGTATTCCTGCCCGGAGGCGTCGCCGAAGGACAGGTGCACGGTCCGGTCGAGGGCTCCGGGTTGCGCCACCGCCGCGTGCGCCTGTTCGATTGAGGAGGCCAGCAAGCCCGGCCATGCTGAGGCGTCCTCGCCCATGAGGTCGCCCTCGAACCGGTCGCCGACCTGCTCGATCCTCAGGCCGTCCAGCAGCGGCGGCACCCAGCGCTGCTCGTACAGCAGGTGGTGGACCAGCGTCCGCACATCCCACTGCGAGCAGGGAGTGCCGTCATGCCACTGTCCCGGGCCTACCCCCGCGACCAGCGCTGCGAACCGCTGCCCGCAGCGGCCGTGCAGCTCGATGAGATCAGCTGCCATCAGATGCGGACCAGTCACCGTCTTAGCCTACGAGCCGTGCAGCTGGTGGTGTTGCACGTACCCGGAATCGGGCATCGTCGTAGAGCCCGGTGGCGCCAGAACGTATCGGGAAGCTCAGGATGGTTCAGGCGCGCCTGGCGGTGCCGAGGATGTGCTGGACGGATGGTCCGAGCTGGGCTTCCCGGACGGCGATCCGGGCCTTTTGCTCGATCTGGAACCCGGCCTGGCGGATGGCCGCACCGCTGGCGCGATCATGCCGGGGCAGGGGACCGGTCGCCCACCTGGTTGTATGGTCGATGGACGTGGGGAGGTGCCATGGCGGTATCGCTGGATGTGGTCGCGCTGGACAAGCCGGACGACGTGAATGTCATCGTCGGCCAGGCGCATTTCATCAAGACGGTCGAGGATCTGCACGAGGCGCTGGCCGGGGTCGGCTCCCATCTTCGCTTCGGTATCGCTTTTTGCGAGGCCTCGGGTGCCCGTCTCATCCGCAAGTCAGGCAATGACGCCGAGCTGACCGGATTGGCCGTGGCCGCTGCCCAGGCGATCAGCGCCGGGCACGCGTTCGTGATCATGCTCAGCGGCGGCTTCCCGGTGAACGTGCTGAACCCGGTCAAGGCGGTCCCCGAGGTCTGCACGATCTTCTGCGCCACCGCCAACCCGGTCCAGATCATCATCGCGAGCACCGACCACGGCCGCGGCATCGCCGGGGTGGTCGACGGATCGCCACCGGTCGGCGTGGAGACCGATGCCGACGTGGCGAGCCGGCACCGCCTGCTGCGTGAGATCGGCTACAAGCTATGACTTCCTGCCCATGCAGGGCGGGGCGCAAACTGGTCGTCCTGCCAGCGTTCCCCGGCCACGAGCCTGGTCCGATCCGACGTACGTCCCACTGAATGCGTCCGGGTACCGGGTCGGCACCGCGGTTGTCTCGCGGGAATTCGTCCGCGAGACCCCGCTTGCTGCCACGGCGGCAAGATCAGGTTTGCGCCCGCCGTTGTGGGCCTGGCTAGCTAGGCCCTGTTCAGCGTCACCAATCAGTGTGCGCAGCCGCCGGGGCAATCAGGCTCTGGACCTATTCATGCGCCAGCCGCTGTGGCTGTGATGGTCTCGCGCACGTACCCTGGCGGCCAGGATGGGGGACGGGAGAATGAACGCCCCGGAGTACGTGGTGCCGGCGGTTCTGCGCGGCGCTATGTTCGTGCCCAGGCAGGCACCGGACCGGCGGGAGCCCGCCCGGGTCACCCCGGGCGCGTTCATAGCCGCGGGCCTGCCGGTACCCGGGCACCGGGCGCAGCGCAACGTGTACCAGCTCACCCGGCGGCGGGGCCTGCCCTGGACGCCCGGCCTGGATGGGCATATCCGCCGCCGTGGCGGCGAACTGCTTGGCCACGGGGAGCTGGTCTTGGTGGACATCGACACCCCGGCGTCGGTGGATGGCACGCCGCTGATCGACGCGCTGCGCTGGCTGGCCGACCAGGCGGTGCAGGCTGGGGGCCTGGTGGACCTGTCCGCCACCGTGTCGGTGCGCACGCCGGGCCACCCGGACAGCGGGCACCTTCCCGGGTGGCACCTGTGGTACCGGGCCGATCCTGCCTGCCCGGTGCGCATGGGCCCGCTGGCGCGCTGTCATGCCGTCGAACTGCGAACCCGTGGCACCTGCCCGGGGTCGCCCGGGTATGTGGTCCGGTCCGAGCCGGACCAGCTGCCGGTCCTGCCACGGTGGATCGCCCGGCTGGCCGGGCCGCCGGTGCCGGTGACCAGCATTGGGACCGGCCATGGCAGCGCGGCTGCCAGGCTGCACGGGATTACCGGGCGCCTGCTGGCCGCGCAGCGCGGTGAACGGAACCGGCTGCTGTTCTGGGCCAGCCTACGGATGGGTGAGCTGGTCGCTGACGGCGAACTTGATGCGGGCGCGGCCGGGCAGGCATTGACGGACGCGGCCGCCGCGATCGGGCTGGTCCGGGAGGACGGACAGCGGGCCGTCGCGGCCACGATCAGGTCGGGATTTCAGTGCGTGGGCGTGGCGTATGAGCCAGCACGCTGACCGTACCGTCCAGATCGCCGCCGGGTCCGGCCATCCCGCCGGTGCCTGGCTCGAGGCAGCCGTTGCTCGCCCGCAGCCGTCACCGCCGTGTTCAAGCCAGATGTTGAATGTCGCGATGTTCGACGCCACCGGGGTGGACGCGATGGCGGTGTCCGCATTCTCGGCGGCCGCGCGCTCAGCTGACGGGCAACCGTGGCATCGGGAACATCGCCAGCCAGCCGTAGGGGCCGGCGCTCAGCGCTGCCCGGCATGGCCCTCCACCAGCAGCTCCATGAGGTTCCCCGAGGCTCAGCAGCCCGGGAGTCGCGATGACCGTCGGCAGGGTCGGCGTCGAGCTGAGTCGCGAGCCAGCCCCGCAGGCCCGCTGGCATGCCGGCGCTGACCTCCAGGCGTACCACCCCCGCGTACTTCCGGGCGGTCAGCTCTGCTGTGACCATCCCGATGATCGCACCGGGCAAGAGGTCCTCGTCCTCGTCCCCGGCCTGGTCGGTCCACGGATCATCCTTCGCCCCCCTAGTGACCCGGAAGAAGGAGCAGGCCCGGTGACCTACCGCGATAGTAGAAGACACGATCGGTAAGTGCCCGGATACCGACCGGATCCTGGTAGTGCAGCTCGCAGGGGAGGCACGGCACCACGCGAAGTGGCGCGAGCTGGGCGAGGACGAGGAGACCGCCGCGGTGGCCGAGTTCCGCGCGCTCGCGGGCGGCCGGGCGGGGTGACTTGCTGGCCGAGGTAGCCGGGGTTCTCGAGGAATTCTCCGTGGGGGAGACCTTCAGCCTGGACGCCCAGGACCTTCGTCTCTGGCCCCTCAGAAAACGAACGGGTATATGAGGTGACATCGCCGAACACGTGCTCGACGCGAGATTTTACTTGGGAGGCGTCATGCTCCCAGAAGACGAGCGGCGCCAGCTGCAGGAGATTGAGCAGGCGCTGTACAGGGATGATCCGAAGTTCGGGCGTCTCATGCGCGCCAGCGATCCGCGGGTGCACTATGTGCGCAAGCTCATACGGGCCCTGCTCGGGGTCGTGATTGGCGTTGGCCTGCTGTCGGCCGGGGCGGTCACCTACCGTGTCTACCTGGAGGCGGCCGGCGTGGTGATCGTGCTGCTGTCCCTGGTGTGGGCGGTGGTCAGCTGGCGGCGGTACGTGGCCAGGGTCCGGTCCGCGCGTTCCAGGGCGGGGACCAAGACGGCGAAGGGCGCGAAGCGCCAGCTCGGGCAGACCAGGCGGGCCCGGATGATGGAGCGAATGGAAGAGCGCTGGCGTCGCCGCCAGGAGGGTAACGGCGGGATGCCGGGGCGGACCCGGAGCTGATACCCGGGTGGATCGAGCAAGGGCGGCGCCGGAAGGCGAACGCTGCCCGCCGTTCAGTGCGCTCAGGCGCAGGAGGCCGCCAGCCGCAGCTCTTCTGGGCGAGGTTCATCGGAGCGCGGGCACGTTAGCCTGCCGCGCGGCGGGCGGGGTCATCGTCGGGCCCACTCCTCGGCGAGCAGCTGGTAAGAACGGACACGGTCAGCGTGGTCGTGGGTAATGGTCGTGATGATCAGCTCGTCGGCTTCGGTGGCGTCGCGGAGACGCTCCAGCTGGTCCGCGACCTGGCCCGGGGTGCCGACGAACTGGGTGTCGATGCGGTCGGCGACCAGCTCGCGGTCTGCGTCGCTCCAGACGTGGCGGCGGGCCTGCTCGGGGGTGGGGAACTGGATGGCGCCTTCGGCGGTGCGGATACTGCGCACCCACAGGCCGTAGCCGGTGGCCAGCTCACGGGCCGCGGCCTCGGTATCGGCCACGGCGACGTCGGCTGACACGCTGACGTAGGGCCGGTCGAGGACCGCGGAAGGCCGGAACGCGGCCCGGTAGCCGTCCACCGCCTCGAGCACGGTGGCCGGACTGACGTGGTAATTCGCGGCGAAGCGCAGGCCGTTCTGGCCGCCGACCTCGGCGCTTTCACCGCCGCTGCTGCCGAGGATCCAGACCTGCACCGCCGCGCCCTCGCCGGGCACCACGTGGGCCTCCTCCCCCTCCGGGGAGCGGTAAGTTCCGGCGAGCAGAGCCAGCACGTCGGCGACCTGCTCGGTGTAATTCTGCGGCTCCGCGTGCGGCAGCTGCAGCAGCGTCTTCTGCATGGCGAACCGGGGCGAGCCGAGCAGGTGCTGCAAGGAGAACCGCGGCGGGATGAGCAGCCCGTTCGGGGTCCGGCCGCCGGTCACGGTGGCCGCGCGGCCGCCGCCGGCCAGCGCGGGTGCCCGGGGTTCACGTGGCCGGCCGCCGGAGCGGCCCAGGCCGAGGTCGAAGCGCCCCGGGTGCAGGGCGTCGAGCAGGCCGAACTCCTCGACGGTGGCCAGGGCGGTGCGGTGCCCCATCTGCACCGCCCCGGAGCCGAGCCGGATCGTGGACGTCGCGGCCGCGGTCAGCGCCAGCACCACGGCCGGGGAGGTGCCGGCCACCCCGGGGTTGAGATGGTGCTCGGCGAACCAGTAGCGGGTGTAGCCGAGCCGTTCGGTCTGCTGGGCCAGGTCGATGCTGTTCCGCAGCGCCTGGGTCGCGTTCGACCCGGACGAGATCGGGACGAGGTCCAGGACGGTCAACGGGGTGGTGGTCATGCGGGCTTCCTCCTCAACCGGTAGCGGCGACGGTCCGGGCGGGCACCGCGTCGTCGCCGATAGGGCCGCCACCCCAGCCCCAGGGAGGGTCGGGGATCTCGCGCCGCAGCACCGGGGCGATGTCGGACTGGAACAGTTCGAGGCTGGCCCGGTGCTGGGCGTCGGTAAGCCCGCCGGCGTCGGCGTGCAGGTGCAGGACCGAGTGGCCGAACTGCTCGTGATAGCGGTGCACCTTCTCGATCACCTGGGCCGGGATGCCGATCAGGGCCGACGAGCGCTCGACGAAGTCCTCCAGCGTCCCGAACACCGGTTGCACGCCGAGCCTCTCCTGGAAGGCCAGGTATCCGGCGAACACCGGGCGGTAGGCATCGATCGCGTCCTGGGAGTTGCGTTCGGCATAATAGCCGGCCGTCCCCGCGCCGACCGCGATCGCCGCCGGATCGTGTCCGTAGTGGACCCACCGCTCGCGGTAGTAGCGGATCAGTTCCGCGTAGGGCTCGATCGGGTTGGTGACGTTGGCCGAGAACAGCGGGTCGCCGTACCGGGCGGCCAGGTCGACCGACGCCTTGCTGGTGGCGCTGCCGTGCCAGACCCGGATCGGGCGCTGCAGCGGCCGCGGCCACACCTCGGCCTCGGTCAGCGGCGGCCGGAACTTCGTCTCGTAGCTGATCTTGTTGTCGCGCCACAGCCGCCGGAACACCTCGTAGGACTCGGCGTTGCGGTCCCATTGGTCCTCGGGCGTGACGTGGAACAGCTCGCGCTGGGCGGCGCCGTTGCCCTTGCCGATGATCAGCTCGAGCCGGCCGCCGGAGAGGTGGTCGAGGGTGGCGTAGTCCTCGAACGCGCGGACCGGGTCGAGCAGCGACAGCGTGGTGACCGCGGTGAACAGCCGGATGTGCGTGGTCCGGGCGGCGACGTGGCTCAGTACTACGGTCGGGGAGGAGGAAACAAACGGCCGTTCGTGCCGCTCCCCGACCCCGAACCCGTCGAAGCCGAGTTCCTCGGCCAGACGCGCGTTGCCGATCACCTCCCGGAACCGCTCCTGGGTGGATTTCTGCTCGCCGGTGTGCGGGTCCGGGGCGTGCACGGTCAGCGTGATGGTGATGAACCTCATGAGGCGGCCCGGGTGGTCGTCGCCTCACCGGGGCGGCGCAGCGGGGCCAAGGGGTCCAGGCTGAGGTGGTCGCGCAGCGTGGTGCCGGTGTAGTCGGCGCGGAACACGCCACGCTCCTGCAGCAGCGGGACGACATGGTCGACGAACGGTGTCAGTCCGCCGGGGGTGATGTGCGGGACCAGGATGTAGCCATCGGCGGCGTCGGCCTGGACGAGCTCGTTGATCGTCGTCGCGATCGTCTCCGCCGAGCCGATGAACGACTGCCGGCCGGTCACCTCGATGACCACCTCCCGGGCCGACAGGTTCCCGGCTTCGGCCCGGGCCCGCCACTCGCCGGCCAGCGCGACCGGGTCCTTAGCGAACTGCCGGACACTGGCCCGGCCCTTGGAGATCAGGGTGTCGCTGACCACCGGGTCGAAGGCGGGCAGGGGCCTGTCGACGTCGAAGCCGGGCAACTCGGTGTTCCACAGCTGCTCGATGAACTTCAGCGCGGTCTGCGGCGAGACCTGGAGCCGCCGTACGTCGCGGGCGATCTCGGCCGCCTCGGCGTCGGTGTCGCCGAGCACGAACGTGGCTGCGGGCAGGATCAGCAGCTCGCCGCGGCTACGGCCGAACTTGGGTAGCCGGCCTTTCACGTCGGCGTAGAAGGCCTGCCCGGCCTTCAGGGTGGAGTGGCGGGAAAAGATCGCATCCGCCGACGCGGCGGCGAAGTCGCGGCCCTCGTCGGAGTCGCCCGCCTGGAAGATCACCGGGCGTCCCTGCGGCGAGCGTGGCACGTTGAACTGCCCGGCGATGTCGAAGAACGCGTCCCGGTGGCGGAAGGTCCCCGGTGCCGCGGTGGCCAGGAACTGGCCGGTGTCCTTGTCGGCCAGGATCTCGTCGCCGTGCCAGGAGTCCCACAGCTCGTTCGCCGTGGCCAGGAAGGTCCTGGCCCGCTCGTAGCGGTCGCCTTGGGCCAGGTAGCCGCCGCGGCGGAAGTTCTCCCCCGTGAAGGCGTCCCAGGAGGTGACCACATTCCACGCCGCCCGCCCGCCGGAGAGGTGGTCGAGGCTGGCGAACTGGCGGGCTACCTCGTAAGGCTCGTTGAACGTGGAGTTGATCGTGCCGGTCAGCCCGATGTGCTCGGTCACCGCGGCCAGGGCGGCCAGGATCGTGAAAGTGTCGGGCCGGCCGACCACGTCGAGGTCGTAGATCAGCCCGTTCTGCTCGCGCAGCCGCAATCCTTCGGCGAGGAACAGGAAGTCGAACTTGCCTCGCTCGGCGGTCTGGGCGAACTGGCGGAACGAGTCGAACTCGATATGGCTGCCGGCGGCGGGGTCGCTCCACACGGTCGTGTTGTTCACGCCGGGAAAGTGCGCGGCCAGGTGAATCTGCTTGGTCATGGTTTGTGTCCTCGAAGAGTCGCGGGTCACGTCGGCGGCGGGGTCATTCAGGCGGCGGCGTAGCGGTTGGCGGGGCGGGCCAGGCCGAGCAGCCCCCGGAGCGTGTCCGCCTCGTAGCGGGAGCGGAACAGACCGCGGCGCTGCAACTCGGGGACCAGACGTTCGGTGAGGTGCGTCAGGTCGTGCGGCAATGCGGCCGGGCGCAGCCGGAAGCCGGACAGCCCGGCGGCCTGCCAGTCCTGCAGCAGGTCGGCCAGGCCGGCGGCCGTGCCGGCGTAGACGCGGGCGTCGCTGCGGTACTCGGCCCCGGCCCGCTCGTCGAGACGCTGCTTGCGCGCGACGGCGGCGGTCTGGGTCTCGTCGAGGAACACCACCAGGTCACCGAAGACGTGCAGGGTCTGCGCGGCCCGGCCGGCGCGGGCCTGCTCGGAACGGATCTGCGTCACGATCTCGGCGGCGTGGGCCGCGTCGCGCGGGGTGACGAACCCGACGTCGGCCGAGCGCGCGATCAGCTGGTACGGCACGCTGGCGTGGCCGAGGGCGGCGACGATTGGCTGGCCCTGCGGCGGCCGCGGGGTGATCGACGGCCCCTTCACGGAGAACCAGCGGCCTTCGAAGTCGATGTAGTGCAGCTTGTCCCGGTCGATGAAGCGGCCGGTGGCCACCTCGCGGATTTCCGCGTCGTCCTCCCAGCTGTCCCAGAGCCGGCGCAGCACCTCCACGTAGTCGGCCGCCTCGTCGAAGTGGTCGGCGATCAGCCGCTGCACGTCCGGATCCGCCAGGCGGTCCAGCTCCAACGGCGGGATCTCCCGGCGGCCGAAATGGGCAGCGGTATCGGCGCGGGCGCCGACCTGGACCCGGATCCCGGCCCGGCCGGTGCTCACGTAGTCCAGGGTGGCGATGGCCTTGGACAGATGAAACGGCTCGGTATGGGCGGTGATCGCGGTCGGCACGAACCCGATGTGCCGCGTGGCGGGCGCGACCCGGGCCGCGATTAGCACCGCGTCCAGGCGGCCACGGACCCGGTCGGTGCGCGAGTCGGCCCGGAAGCGGTCGTCGGACTGCAGGCCCAGCCCGTCCTCGATGGTGAGGAAGTCCAGCAGGCCGCGCTCGGCCTGCTGCGCTAGCTCGGTCCAGTAGCCGGCGGTGAGCAATTGCAGCGGTTGGGCGTCTGCCTCCCGCCACGCGGCGGGATGCCAGCCAGCGCCGTCGAGGGCAACCGCCAGGTGCAAGGGGGCCGGCCGGCCCGCCGGGGCACTCGTCACGGATCAGCACGTCCTTTCCGATCGGGGGCAACTGGTATAACGGAACGGCTTTGACCAGTATTTCGCTGGACATGGTGGACTACGGCCAGAGGGCGGGCCTGTGACGCGAGCGGAGCGACAAGAACCGCCGCAGCCCGGCCCGCCTCGCTGGAGTACCTCACCCAGCTGACCCAGGCCGCGGACTCGCTGGGCTACGAGGCCGTCCTCACGCGTCGGCCGGAGCGCACTGCGCCGACGCACCGCGCGGTTCATGGGCGCGGGCGGATCAGCGGCGCTCGTCCGGGATCTTCTCTCCGGCCTCGATCGCCACCGGCAGCCGGTTCTCCGGCGGCGGCAGCGGGCAGGTCGCCAGGTCCGTGTAGGCGCAGGGCAGGTTGGTTGCGCGGTTGAAGTCCAGCACCACGCGCCCGTCCGGCCCCGGCGGCGCCAGTTGCAGGACACGGTTGGCCGCGTACGTCGTGACCCCGGAGGTGGCGTCGGTGAACAGCACGATCAAGCTGCCCGGATCGTGACTGGGGAAGGCCGTGAGGCTCAGCGGCTGCCCGTTCAGCTCGAACTCGATCCGCCCGGGAGCGTCGTAGACGTGCTGCAGCCCGTCCACGGCCGCGCCCACCGTGGTCGGCCGCGGCTCGGCGAACGGCACGTAACGGCCGGTGACGGCCCACCGCGGATGCGGCGGGTAGGCCGGCGTGCCGGCGAACTGAACACGGAGCGGGGTGTCCGGGTGGCGCGGGCGGACGATGTCGTGCCCGCCCCGCTTGGCCACCTCGATCACCGCGTCACCCCAGCCCGCGTTAACCCCGCCCCGCTCGGGAATCACCCCGAACGAGCACCGGCCGCGCACCGCGGCACCGCCGATCACCAGTTCCTCGCCGTCAGCCAGCTCGACGGTCACGCCGTCCGGGCTGGTGTGCCAGGCGCCCGGGGCGTCGCCGAACCGCTGCGGCGTCTCGGTGAGCCAGTGCAGGCTGGTGATGGCCAGGAAGCCGTGCGGCTCGGCCAGCCGGGCCTCCTGCCCGGCATGCCAAGCATGCCAGGCCGCCGTGAACTCGCCGAGGTCGGCTACCTCCAGGTGCGTGGCCTGGTCCTGGACAGTCATTGGCGGTCTCCTTCCCGCGGGGATACCAGCCCGGACTGTTCCAGTCTATGCCGATAGAGAAAATCGACAATGCGGCCGCTGGTCAAGGCCATTCTCCGCGTACCTCGCCGCGCGTCGTGGCTTGATCCTACCCTTTGGCAACTAATCAGATTGAAAATAGACAATCAGTGCTCCGTAGTACCGGTCGGCCATACTGGGCTCCGTGGAACTCCGCGACGCCATTGACTTCGCCCGCACCAGCCGCTGGTCCATCCTGACCTACCGCGCCGCCATGGTGACCGAACGGCGGGCCGTCGTCCGCCTCACTCCTGACCGGGCCTACGGCATGCTCAGCCTGCCCCGCCGCGGCGAGGCGGAGGAGGTGCCGTAGTGACCGGCCGGGTCGACTACGACGAGTTCGGGCTGTTCCACGAGAACGCCGCAGAGTACGGCCTGCCCTTTGACCGCCCGCCGACAGTGCGGCGGGCCTTCGCCGGCGTGGCCCGCGGCCGGCGGCTGAGCGCGCTGGTGTGGCAAGACCGGGATCCGGAACTGGTCCTGCTGCACGGCGGATCCCAGAACGCCCATACCTGGGACACGGTCGCGATGGCCCTAGACCGTCCCCTGGCGGCCATCGACCTCCCCGGACACGGCCACTCGGATGGCCCCGGAGACCGCCCGGAAGGCCAGCTGGACGTTCACGGCAACGCGGTCGACGTCGCGGCCGCCATCCGCCAGCTCGCCCCGGCCGCCAAGGCGGTGATCGGCATGTCTCTCGGCGGGCTCACAGCCATCGCGCTCAGCGCCGAAGCGCCGGAACTGGTCCGCAAGATCGTTCTGGTCGATGTGCTGCCGGGGATAAAGGCGCAGCGGGCTCAGCACATCAGCGACTTCGTCAACGGGCCGGCCAGCTTTGCCAGCCTGGACGAGCTGCTGGAGCGGACGGCCCGGTTCAACCCGGCCCGGTCCCGGTCGTCTCTCCGGCGGGGCATCTTGCACAACGCCGAACAGCAGCCTGACGGCACCTGGGTGTGGCGGTGGGCCCGTCACCGCCATCCCGCGGCCCCGGCCAGCCCGGCAGCCGGTACCCGCTACGGGCCGCTCTGGGAAACGCTGTCGTCGATCACCGTGCCGCTGCTGCTCGCCCGGGGCATGCGGCCGGACTCGGTGCTGGACGACGACGACGAGCGGGAACTGCTGCGCCGCCTGCCTTCCGCCCAGGTCATTCACGTCGAGGAAGCCGGCCACAGCCTGCAGGGCGACACGCCCCTTGAGCTTGCCGCGATCATCGAGCACTTCGTCTTCAGCTCCTGACGCCCCGCACCTGACCAGGCTCTCACGGAGAAGGCCACCATGCAGGCACAGGCGCGCTGTTCGCCAGCCTTGTCCTCGGCCTAGCCCAGGCCCTGACCGACTCCTACGCCAGCGCCCTGTCGCCGTACATCGTCTACGTAATCAGGTGGTGGCGTAGCTCGGCGACCAGGGCTGGGGTTCTGCCCGTTCGCTGAGCGAGCAGAATGTGCCGCGCCAGGATGCCACCGCCCTGCACGCGCAGGGACAATCGAGCCACGCCGTGGGTGTCGGCCGGCCAGGCCAGACGCGGCACCACGGCGATGGCGAAGCCGTGCCTGACGGTGACCAGGCTTGCGGTGGCCGCGTAGTCGGCCGTCTCGAAGGCCACGTGGGGCGCGAATCCGCCACCCGCGCACGCGCTGGCCAGCGCCACCCGGTTCGGGTCATCGGGTGTCCCGGAGATGAAGATCTCGTTACGCAGCTGCGTGATTTCGACCCGGGAACGATCTGTCTTCTGCGGAGTCTGCCAGCGGCGGATGCAGGGGCACTGGATCAACAGTGCTCCGTACTACCGGTGCCGGTTCCCGGCCGAGAAGGCTGGGTTCCTGGCTACTCATCTCGTAGCTGAGCTGCGGGAACGTCCGGCTCCGGATGGCCTGGAATGGCGACGCTCCGGGCTGCCCCGGCTCGCTTCCGGGCGCGGCGGGATTGCGCGAAGTGTGCTATCGCGCAAAGGCAGCTGTCACCTTGGCAAGATAGTCGCCGGATTGCATGCATCACGTCCAGCGGATAATGCTTATAAACGGATGATCTTCTGCCGCGTCAGCATGTACCGGCTCCTGCGGTGGCACGGCGCCGCGGGCCAGATGACGGGCGGCTGGGAGCCTGGCTGAGGCCCACGACCGGCCTGAAGCGCCGCCCCTCCTCCCCCGGGTCTGGGCCTTTCATGCCCTCAGGTACCCGGTGTCGACGGCAGCCGGGATCCGGGGGCTGCCGCACCAGTCGCGCCATGCACGTGCTCTGGCTGAACGAGTGAGCGCACGTACCGTACGCGAGGACGAGCCTGCGGCCCAGGCGCCTCCCTGCGCGAGATCCCGCAAGTCCTATTTGCACCGGTAGCCGCTGTCCGAGTGCCGGAACTGGCTTGTGTGCGTTTGCGGCCATCTAAACGCCGGGCGCAACGGTGCACACTGATCCGGCAGGGAGCGTGCATGCTGCAGCATGCGCTGTGAAGACACCCTGATTAAAGGATGACGGCCCGTTACGACTGTCATAAGTTCGAGCGCAGAATGCGCCTGACGAGCCTTGCGCGAACGGTCCGGTAACGCCGGCAGCGCAGGGATCGTACCACGCACTGTCAGCGAGCTAATCGGAACACGATCAGGCCGCTCGTAGAGCCGGCTGGCATGGTCTTGTGGCGCTTGAGCACAGTGGTGTGGCTGTAGGCTTGTGCGACTTAGAATTTCTACGCTGGTGCGCCAGAAATCAGTGAGAGGAATCGAGCATCCGTGGCCCAGAAGATACAGACCCTGTTCATCGATGACCTTGACGGCAGTGACGCTGAAGGGACCGTCCGCTTCGGGCTGGACGGCGCCGAGTACGAAATCGACCTCAATGCCGGGCACGCCCAGGCGCTGCGAGACGCGCTGGCTCGCTATGTCAGTGCTGCCCGGCGGGTCGGTGGTGGTGCCCGGCGGCCAGCCCGGAGCGGACGCAGGGGATCGGTGAACGGGCTGAACACCACCGAGGTCCGCGAATGGGCCAAGGCGCAGGGCATTGAGGTGAAGGACCGCGGACGGGTCCCCGCCGAACTGGTCGTCAAGTTCAAAGCCGCCACCGGGAAGTAAAGGCCGGAACGAATAGCCGCGACGGTCGGCGGATCGGGGCATGGCTAGCGAAGCTTGAAAGGGCCGGAAGTAGTTGCCCGCATCCGCCTCTGACGATTCAGGACAGTGCTGAACCTGCGATGGTCCGGCCGGGCAGGCCTGGCAAACGCCTGAAGCGGGCGCAAATAAGACGATCCGGCAGATGAGCAGCGATGGCGGAAGCGAACGTAGTTACCTGACGGTGATCGCGGACATTCCGGCGGCGAGCACGGAAGCCGCCGGTCAGGCTGGAGGACCTTGTGACACGACCGGGAGCACAGCGGCCTGGCCCGCGGGAGGCACTCAAGCTGCTGATGGAGGGAAACCAGCGCTGGGTGAACGGGCAGCTGGAGCATCCGCACCAGTCCGTCGAACGCCGGCACGAGGTCGCCGCCCACCAGGATCCTCTGGCCCTCGTCTTTTCCTGCATCGATTCGCGCGTTCCGCCCGAGATCGTCTTCGACTGCGGTATCGGGGATCTGTTCGTGTTCAGGACCGGCGCGGAGGCCATGGACAACCAGGTGGTGCTGGGCAGCGTCGAGTTCGGGCCGAACGGCTATGAGTCCTCCAGGCTGATCATCGTGCTCGGCCATGAGCGGTGCGGCGCGGTCATCGCCGCGATCGCCGCGATCCAGAGCGGGGAGCCGGCGCCTGGCCACATCCAGGCGGTGGTCGACGCACTGCGCCCGGCCTACGAAGTCGCGGCCAGCCTGCCCGGTGACCTGGTCGAGAACATGGTCAGGGCGCAAGTGCGGCTGGACGTGGCCGAGCTGAAGGCCGATCCCCTGATCGCCGGGCTGATCGCCGATCATGGCCTGCTGGTCATCGGCGGCCGGTATGACCTGACCTCCGGCGCGGTCGAGATCATCGCGTAACCACGTCGGCCCGCTTCCCGGGCTTCCCGCGCGACAGAAGCGGCTAACCGACGCCCTATTCTGCCGCATAGGGCACGCGCCAGGTGTGGGCCGTTCGCCGACCGCTTCCGACACGGCTTGCCGGGTGTGATCGCCAGTGGTCGGTATTGATAAGTGTGGTACTGATACGTTCATCTTTAGGAATTAGCGCGGCCGGAACCAAGCCCGCATAAGGCCCAGAAGCGCAGGCCGACTTTCGTGATTGAGGTGCGTGGTTAGCGCTCCTCGTGAGGATCGAGGCTGCGCGCAACGATTTTGGTTCTGGGGTGGTCCGTCCCATGATCTCGCGCCAGCAGACGACGGCCGCGTCCGGAAGCGGGGGAAACCTTACGCCCAGGCCGGCCGATCGCGGGCGTCCGCAATCCCGGCATGCGCTGCCAGGGCCGCGCACCGCCGCCGCGTCTGCGGCAGCGCCGGGTGCGTATCGCGGCGCGGTACGGAATCAGTTCCCACGGCCGGCACGCGCCAGTTAGGACATCTCTGCCCGCGCTCCTGCACAGGGTTCGTCTCCCTGGCGGTGACACCGGTCGCGGTCACGGCGGAGAGGGTGACCGGCGGGAACCTCGGCCAGGACGATCCGGATGCCGCCGGGGTCCCGGGGTCCGCATCCGGTCAGCCCCGGGGTTCCGCCGCGGGCGCCCGGATGACCGGGACTCCGGCCGCGGCCAGCCGGATGTGCCCGGCGCGGACATCCCGTACCTGGACCCAGATCATCACCGGGCGCCCGGCAGGGCCGGCCGCGTGCCCGCAGACCCCGGGCAATCCCGGGCCGGGGAAGAACACCACGCCGGGATCATCCGGGGGGGCGGGCTCCCGGTAGATAGCCAGGCCCAGGACGTCGCGGCAGAAACGGCGACTGCCGTCCAGGTCGCCAGGGCGCAGGAGGATCCGGCTGCTCGGAACATCCACGCCACTATTCCAGCATCACGTTGAGTGACGCGGGAGGTCAGGGAGAACGCCCACACTCCCGCCGATATGCACGCCGAGCCGGCAACGCCGGTTGGCTTTCAGACCGTACCCGAATGAGCATTATGCGGGTTCGCAAACGTGGCGAAAATCACCCGTAGCCCCCCGACGTGGCTTGCCGGGGATCGACGGGAGGCTGGATGCGGCTTACTTGAGGAGCCGCCTTCGGGCCAGGGCTGCTTTCCTTTGCGGACGGCGGCGCCATGTGTCACCGTGCCGCGCTGCCGCTTATTTTCATAATAATATTCGATTAAAGCTACTCCAGTAGCTCGCAGTCAAATACCAATCCAATTTTATCGGTATGTATGGTATTCCCTGAATTCCGGCCTGATTGTCCCGGCATGCAGGCGAAAAGAAGGCCAGGGACGCTTGCACGCAATTCGGAGGCTCTGGGAACGTGGTTACAAATCCATGACATTGCCGGCACCAGCAGGTTAACGAGCTGCGTAAAAGGCTGATCCCGGAGATTAGAACTCGGCAAAACGCTATCCTGATAGAGCGTGCCAATGCACGTACCGGAATAATCAAGGGAATTAAGATCATGAGTATGCAGGTCAGCCCAGAGGCTGCGGTCTGGCAGATCGGGATGCCAGGCGCTGACCGCAGCTATGCGGCAGCGCATGACTGGATCCAGCAGACCGTCGCGCCCGGGAAGCGGCTCTCACCGCCAGATGAGGAGAAGCTGGCTGATGGCGAGGACCCAGTCGGCGCGGTCGTGCTGACGGTCCTCGGCGAGCACCGGGCATGACCGCGATCGCCGCGCATCAGACCAGGGAGACCCCGGAGCGTCCGGCCTGTGGCCAGGTGCTGCCCGGGGAGTTCTTCCTGCGGGACGGCACGCCTGCGATGATCTGGCCGCTGCTGCCCACCGATGCCGAAACCCTGCGCGAGGGGTTCCGCAGGCTGTCGCCGGATTCGCGCCAGCGCCGGTTCCTGGCGGCACTCAATGAGCTCGATGCCCCGATGATCCGACTGCTTGTCGACAGCGTTGACGGAGTACACCACATTGCGCTGTTGCTCATCGCGCTGCCGCCAGAGGGCGAGGAGGGGCCCGTCGGCGTCGCCCATCTGGTGCAGAGCCCTGCGGATCCGGCCGCTGCCGACATCGCCGTCACCGTCATCGACGACTGGCAAGGACGCGGCGCCGGCACCGCACTCGTCTCGGCGCTGATGCAGCGACGGCCGGCGGAGGTCACTCGGCTGCGCACATTCGTCGCAGCCGACAATCGCGCGTCGCTGGCGCTGCTCGCCGGAGCCGGGCGCGTGTCGTCGGGCCTGCCTGAGCAGGGCGTGCTCGACGTCACGGTTGAGCTCCCCGCGGCGACCCAAGCGCGTAGCGCGGTGGAGAACGCCGCTGACCTATGGATGCGGGGCGCCCAGAAGTTCCTCGACCAGGCTTACTTGTTTCCCCAGCTGCCACAGGCCGGCCTGATCCCGGCGGTTCAACGTTACCTCGAGTTCACGCGCCGCTTGGTGGAGCTGAACCGCGACCTCACCGTCAACTGGGTAGAGGCGGCGAGCGCGCTGTCTGGCGCGGTCTGGGAGCAGGTCCCGGTCGAGTCGGCCGGTGACGTCGCGCGTGAGCGGCCGCTATGGCCCAGCGGTAGGAGCCCGGCTCGACCCGGCGCAGCCGAAGCACTGAGTACCCGGAGGAGCTGCGCGAGCGCGCGGTGAAGATGGTGTTCGGCCCTGGCCCGCGTCCGGACCCTGAGCGGGATACGGGCGCGTCATGGGTGGTTGCGAAGGCGGCCCGGCGGGCGGACAGCGCCCGGTCCAGCAGCACCGGGCCGGTTTGGGCGTCAGTCCAGGCCGGCGGGGTGGCGGTGGTGGAGCCCGCGCATGAACGTTCGGTGCCCTCGCCATTGCGCCGCTTGTGCCTGTCCTGCGTCCCGGCCCATTACCTAGTTGATGCGCCGGTCGGGCTCTGGCGCCGAGGTCGCCGGTGGGTGCGGGATCCACGACGGCACGCTGGGCGGCTGGGTCAACGCTGTGCAGGGACTGCTCCTAGCGCGAGGGCTAAGGTTGCCTTGGTTGATCGTTGGCGGAGCCCAGGGGTGAGGACGGGCATCCTGGCTTCGCGCCCGCGGCGTGGTGAGGAGAGCCATGAACAACATGCAGAACCTGGGCCTGCTCACCCTTCGGGCCGGCGTCGGCGGGGTGCTCATCGCGCACGGCGTGCAGAAGCTGTTCGGATGGCTGGGGGGCGCCGGGCTCACGGGCACCGCGGATGCGTTCGAGCAGATGGGATTCCAGCCCGGCCTGCCGAGCGCCGTCGCAGCGGGGGTGGGTGAGGCCGGCGGAGGGGCACTGATCGTGCTGGGTCTTTTCACCCCGGCAGCCGGCGCGGCGGCTGCGGGCACAATGATCCCGGCCGCGGCCGTTCACGCCCCGAAGGGTTTCTTCGCTACTGGCGGCGGCTATGAGTACCCTGCCCTGCTCGGCCTGTCCGCCGCCGCGCTGGCTCTCACCGGGCCTGGCGATTGGTCGCTAGATGCCCGGCTGGGTCACGGTCTCAACCCGCCGTGGATGGTGGCCGCGACCCTGCTCGCATCCGCCGCGGCTTCCGCGCTGGTTCTGCAGCGTCGTCGCACGGCACTGACGGCCCAGGACCCCGCGCCCGCCGCGCCGGCCGGCGGAGACGGTCACCTCCCCGATGGCGCGACGACACCGAGCCCGTGGTAAGCGGCGGCCGCGATCGCGCGCAGCGCATTAACGTCGCCGGGGTCGGCACGGCGGATCATCGGCGCAGCCGGAGCATAGTCAGTCCCGGCGGCGTATCTGTTTGTGCCGCCGGTCGTCCGGTCGTGCCGGATGAGGACTGTATTCGATGATGGGCGCGGGCGGCGCCAGCTTCCTCCCTGCGCGGGGCTTAGGTCTGCTGGAGCACGGCGCGCGCGCTTTTGAGGTCATCGGTGGCGATCACGATCTTCACGCGCCCGAACGTGGTGTAGGCAAGATCGACGTTGACGTTAGCGTCGGCGAGTTGCCGGGTCAGCTCGCCGAGCGCCATGGGCCGGTCCTCGATCTCGACTACCAGGACCTCACGCTCATCAGCGATCCCTATTCCGGCGCGCTCAAGGGCCGCCCGGCACCTGGCCACGGCCTCGTCGTCCAGGAGCACGTGGACAACGCCCCTGCCCTCACCCGTGAAGGCCGCAAGGCCACGGATACTGACACCAGCCTCGCCAGTGACCTCCCCCAGCCGGGCCAGCTCACCCGGCCGGTGCTCGAGAATCACCGTCAGATCCGTAGACATCGCATCTTGATCCTCCCACCGCGTCCGGCGCCAGGGCAATCTGGCCGCACCGGACCCGCCGGTCCCAGGACCGCGGACGTCCTTTATGCACCCGCAACCACCCTTCCTTGCCGCCGATGAGCAGGTCACAAGCCAGCACCCGTGATAGACCAGATCCATGCAGCAAAGGCAGCTACCGGAGACCGGACGATGAGATGGCTGCGGCGGATCAGCGGCATCGTATGGATATTCAGCTGGTACACCATCTACCTTGAGATCTTCCGGTGGCATCACATGACGAAATCGCTTCGTTTCAATCCACCGCCACCGCCTCCCGGAACGGATATCCGACCTAAAGCGGGCGCCCCGCTCATAGCGGTATGCCTGGGTTCCGTAGCAGCCCCGCTGGTCTTCCTTGCGGCCACAATGACCGAACGAATACGCGTCAGGCCCGGCGGGACTCCGCCTTAGACGACCGGCTAACTCGCTGTCCATGATCGTCCGCCGTTCGTCGGCATCCCGCTCGTTCGTCCTCGCCGCTGCGCGGCTGCGGGCGCTCCAGCTTGACCCCTCCCGCACGGCGACGTAAACCCGGCAGCCACGAGGAAGATCCTGAAGAACAGTCAGGCCAGCCCGGCGACAGCACGCAAGCCACCGGGTCAGATCCGTCATGCCTCTTGACATCAATAGCCCTCATGGGTGCCGTGGACAGGGTCGAGAGCCAGCAGCATGGCGCGAGGCGGCGCCCGGGCCGTGTGTGCACTCTGCAACCATGAACTCTGGACCGAGAGATGGAGGCTCGTGAGGGTCATCCATCACGGAGAGTAACTTGAGTCTTCATGTGCGCGCGCAAATAGCCGGCGTTATGCGCGGAGTTCGGCGCGAGGCCGATCACGACGCTGGCCGTCCAGTTCTGGGCATTCTGTGCGTCCGCGAGCCGGGCGGGCGGGATCGCTGGTTACATCCTGGGGCTGACGGCCGCCGGTCAGGTCAGTCGAGGTAGTCCCGGAGGACGTTGGACCGGGACGGGTGCCGGAGCTTGGACATGGTGTTGGACTCGATCTGCCGGATCCGCTCCCGGGTGACCCCGTAGACCTTGCCGATCTCGCCCAGGGTCTTGGGCTGCCCGCCGGTCAGCCCGAACCGCATGGACACCACGCCGGCCTCGCGCTCGGACAGCGTGCCGAGGACCGAGTGCAGCTGCTCCTGCAGCAGCGTGAAGCCGACCGCCTCACCGGGCTGGATCGCCTCGGAATCCTCGATCAGGTCGCCGAACTCGCTGTCGCCGTCCTCACCGAGCGGGGTGTGCAGGGAGATCGGCTCCCGGCCGTACTTCTGCACCTCGATGACCTTCTCCGGGGTCATGTCCAGCTCGGCCGCGAGCTCCCCCGGGGTGGGCTCCCGGCCCAGGTCCTGCAGCATCTGCCGCCGCACCCGGGCCAGCGTGCTGATGGCCTCGGCCATGTGCACCGGAAGGCGGATCGTGCGGGACTGCTCGGCCATCGCCCGGGTGATCGCCTGCCGGATCCACCAGGTGGCGTAGGTGGAGAACTTGTAGCCCCTGGTGTAGTCGAACTTCTCCACGCCGCGGATCAGGCCGAGGTTCCCCTCCTGGATCAGGTCCAGGAACAGCATCCCCCGGCCGGCATACCGCCTGGCCAGCGAGACGACCAGGCGCAGGTTGGCCTCCACCAGGTGGTTCTTGGCCCTCCTGCCGTCTTCGGCGACCCGCTCAAGGTCGATGCGCTGGCCGGCACGCAGCACCCCGCTGCCTTCGGCGAGCTTGTGATCGGCGAACAGGCCCGCCTCGATCCGCTTGGCCAGCTCGACCTCCTGCCCGGCGTTGAGCAGCGGCACCTTGCCGATCTGCTTGAGGTAGTCCTTGACCGGATCGGCACTAGCGCCGCCGGCTGCCACCCGGGCGGCGGGAAGGCCCTCGTCATCATCGCCGGAAACCAGCGGCTCGTCCTGGCTCTCCTGGCCCGCCGCCTGCGGCGGGCGGCCGGCAGCAGCCGCGACGCCGTGCTGGCCGGCGCCTGGCTCCGCCTCCTGCCCGGCGCAAGGCTCACCTAGGGCAGAGTCTGAGCGCGCCCTTCCGATCTGAGCCGCTGCGAGCGGCCCGCCGATCTCAACAGCGCCGCTGTCCCCGCCAGGGTCGGCCGGGTCATCCAAGCCCATGACAGCGCTGATGCCACCACCACCACCACCGGCGGCTGCAGCCAGCTCTAGCCCGCCGGCCAGCCCCGGAGCAGCCGCACCCGGCCCGGCTTCGGCGGAGCGACCAGGTAGCTGCCGGGAGCAGCCGGCCCGCGCACTTTTGGCGGATGCCGTTCCGGAGCCTGCAGCGCCTGCCACCGCGATCACCTCTTCGATCGCTGGATCGCAGCGCGCCGCGGTGGGCTCGACGCCCGGCTGGCCGGGCCGGCTCGCGACACAGGCACCCTCTCCCGGATATACAGGTCAACAAGACGGGACATACTGCTGAACCCGCGCTGTCTGCCAGGTGCCGGAAGACAAGATGACAGAAAAATCAGAGCGGCTGCCTCGTCCTCTTCCACATCACACTAGGCGAAGTCAGGAGCGGCCCGGACGCAGCCCGGTGCCGGGTCATCCAAGATAGCTGCCGGACTTGCCCATACCCGCCGCAACCGCTTGAGCTTCTCCCCGTTTCCCAGACTGATGTGCCCGGGGTTTCCCGGAGTCGGGTGGCTAGATTCTGGTCATGCTACGGGCTGGATCTGGCTGGCTCGAAGTTCGTCATCGATCTGGGGTGAGCCTGCCCACCGATGAGTGACAGCCGCGCCGGTTTCGCCGCGGCCGATCCCGGCGTGCCGGGTGGGGTCGGTGCACGGCGCCTTCGCTGCGGCCGCCCAGGGGTCACACCGGCCGCGCGGGCAGGCCCACCACTGAGTACCTCGCAGGGTCACCACGACGGTCGCGCTGCGCCTGTGGCCACTGCCCGGCACCGGTGAACCCTGGACGGCCGATCAGCTCGCGTGACCGGGATCCCGGGTCGGGCCGGGCACGCGCCCCCGGCCGGGGTGTTCGCTCCAGCCGCACTCGCTGGCCGAGCCGGGAAAGTTCCAGCTGCCGGGCAGTTAGCCAGCCACACGGTTTCCAGCCCCCGCGCGTTCCGTGACAGGCTGGCCAGAGCAAGTGGCGAGCGCGGCCCCAGCCATGGCGGGCGCCGCATGTACAACCAAGAGGTCAAGATGACGCAGGGCACTGTGAAGTGGTTCAACGGCGACAAAGGCTACGGCTTCATCGCGGTCGAGGGCGGCCCGGACGTGTTCGTGCACTTCAGCGCGATCACCGGCGGCGGCTACCGCAGCCTGGAGGAAGGACAGAAGGTCGAGCTCGACATCACCCAGGGCCAGAAGGGACCCCAGGCGGAAAACGTCAGGGTCATTGCCTGACGCATCGGCAGCAAGCGCCATCCCCGACGCCCCGCAGCCCCGGGTCGCGGGCCGGTGCATTGACCCCAGCACCGTCCCAGCTGGCTCCGCCAGCCAACCCCAGTTTGTCCGTCCGCCACCAGGTCACCGAGCGTGGTCAAGCCGCGAGGCCAACAGCGCGCGCAAAGCCGCCGATCGGAGCGGCTGCGGAACACTCGGCGTCCCTCAGTTGAGGCGCGCAGAACGGGTCGATCTGATCTTCGCCGCCCAGTTTCCCGTCGCCGTCCTCGCCGACCGCCGCCACTGCCACCGGTATAGCAGCCGGTAAAGGCGACTGCGCGGGCGCCGGAACTGCAGCCCCGCTACCTCTGGGGCGCTGTTCCTGTCGGTCCGCGGCAGCCCGCTGCCCCCGTGCCAGCGCGGGATGCAGCCCCTGCCTGGGACTACCCGCCGTCTCAGGCAGTAGGACCCAGGCTACCGGATTCCGGCACAGTGCCGCGCCTGGCCAGGATGATGCCGGTCATCCCGGTGTCTGCGACCGCCAGGTAGGCCGGGTAGGCGACGGCAGTGAACACGCCGAAGTCGGCGACCGCTAGCGCCAGCCAGGCCGCCGCGGCATACAGGGCGTATGCGCTCCAGGTCTCCTCGTGCGGCTCCCGCCAGGCATGGACGATCGTCGGGATGTAGGCGATCAGGTCCGCGGCCACCGACACGGCGACCGCGGCGGCCGGGGCCCGGACCGTGGCCAGCAGCACCAGGCCGGCCACCGCACCAGCCAGGCAGAGGAAGTCCAGCCGCCGGAACGCCAGGTCTGCCCCGCGCAGCGCGAGCACGGCGACGAGCGCGTCCACGGCGGCGCAGAGCGCACCGTAGACAGCGGCGGGTACCTGGCCGCTGGACAGCGCGGCGGCGCTGCCGATGGCCAGCAACGCGGCCCACACGGCCCAGGACACTACCTGGGGCTTTGCGGTCCCGCGCAGGGTCTGGATCAGGTACGGGACGGACCCGATGGCAATGAGCAGGCCGCTGGCGGCCAGGACAGCCGTTTTCATGCCAGCGCCGCGGTGGCGGCTATGGGCAGCGCCGGCGGCACTGAGGCCAGGACCGGGAAGAATCCGGGCAGAACCGGCCACCGGACCCATCTGGCCGATGGCGGCCCTGGGCCCAGCTCACCTGCCCGCCGGTGAGTACGCACGGCGGCGTCATGCGTTAGTGCCCCCACATCGGCGAGAGGACGGGCGTCGCGGACGACGGTGAACGCCCGGTGGCAGGAGTCCTCGCACGCGTATAGCGCCGTCCGGGCCTCCGCCGGTCCTTTCCGGGCGGTGACCAGCATCCACGCGCCGTAGCCGGTGAAGTCCGGCCACAGTTCGTGCGCGCCGGGCGCGACGGGATACCCGGCGGCCAGCTTGTTAAGCCGGTCGACCTCGGGAGAGATGCTTTCGTTGAGCCAGGCGAACGCGGCGGCCGTCGCGGCGGGCAGGCCAGGTGCGGACCTGGCGGCGGCGAACACGCGGCCGTAGTATTCCTCGCCCCATGCAATGCCTTGGCATGCCCAGGTGCCGATCGCCTCGTCGTCTACAGTGTCGGCGGCAGCGCCGAGGACCCACGGGCGTGTCCGGATCGCGTCGATCTCGAACGCGCATTTGCCTGCCAGGTACGCGCTAATGCTGTTTACGCTTGTCTTCCCCGACTCATTCCGGCCAGTTTGAACGGAATCACCGCCGGCGCCGGCCAGCTCGACCCGTCGAGCGACGAATACCACAGCTCCTGGCCGCTCTCGCTGCCCTTCCAGGCAGCGCAAGATCATTCCCGAACACTGTAATCCGAACACTATAATTCCCGGGTCTATCATCGTGCTCCTCTTTCCTTCATTGGGAACGGCTATTGCGGATGCAGTTGCTGTGAGGCCGGGAAGCTCAACGCCGATGGGCCGGCTGCTTAGGGCTCTCCGCTTAATTAGGCAGGTTTCGCCCGAGACGGATGCCTGTCGTGAGTGGTATGGCGACCGTGAGGTTGATGAGGATCGTTTCTCTGCCATGCTGGCGGCGCTCGAGCCGCCCGGTCGCCGCCGTCGACGTGCCGTCGGCCAGCGCATGGACACGTACTCTGGCCTGGTGCCAAGGAGTCCTCTGTCGCGCTGAATATATGGACGTTTAACCGGAAGAGTACCGGCTATGGATCGCTTTGACCTTAACAGGCAACAACCGCCGGCTGTCAACCTCCGGGATTCAGCATTGACCCCGCTGACCGGGACGTAATCGTTTCTTCGTGGCTTTGAGCTGCGATTTTCAAAGTCATTTGTGATCTGGGTCTCACAAGGGAGTACGAGGAGAGCGCGGGTCCGGTCGCGGATGATGCGCTGGAGGGTGCGTTTGATATCGGTGATCCATGCGGAGGCCTCCCGTGCTGGTGAGCGCGCCTATCAGTGCCCTCCATAAACGGCAGGGCTTGGCGCTGATCATCTTTGAGGGTTATTCAGCGAATTGATTCGTTATGTGAAATTTATGCGTCGCTGCGGCAAGTCGACATGAAAAGCGGCCTGCTTCTCGAAAGGATTGGGTTACCACACTCAGTCCGCCAGAAACAGGCCGCGCATGTATTATACCACTGGACTTGACAGGGATGAGATCATCGACATCTGCACGCGGATCGCGTGCTCCGGAATTCCTGAAGAGAATAAGAAATGGCCACCCTGCCTCGGGCTCTTCAACTCCGTTGCGGCAACCCTCTGCTACATGCGCCACAATGACCCGCAGGCGAAAATAGGCGAGGAATTCGGCGTCTCCCAGTCGACGATCAGCCGAGCCATTGCCGTGATAACACCGCTCCTCGCTGAGTGCACGAGAGAATTCGCGCCCACGGCGGACGACCTGGACCCGGAGGCGCAGTACATCATCGACGGGACCCTGCTCCCGTGCTGGTCATGGAAGGACCGGCCGGAACTGTACTCGGGAAAGCACAAAGCCACCGGGGTTAACGTCCAGGTCACCTGCTCCGTTTACGGCCGCCTTTCCTGGATCTCGGACCCGGTCAGCGGCAACCACCATGACAGCTACTGCCTACGCGATTCCGAGGTGCTGCTGACAATGAATCCCGGAAATTGGATCGGCGACAAGGGCTACGTCGGCAACGACATGATCACTCCGTTCAAGAAGCCATCCGGAGGCGAGCTCCTGGACTGGCAAAAAGAATTCAACAGCGGCGTCAACAAGATTCGCTGGAGGATCGAGCAGGTAATCTCTCACTTCAAGAACTGGAAGATAATGAGCACCGACTACCGTCGCCCCTTCACTACCTTCGCCGCAACCATCTCAGCCGTTGCCGGTCTACACTTCTACAGAATGCGCTGAATAACCTTC
>Ga0208565_1000595_pt1 | contig 25465 bp, 22 predicted proteins | sample Sb_taG_7_FD_187706 | JGI IMG/M metagenome (GOLD analysis project Ga0208565, IMG submission 187706) | Peat soil microbial communities from Weissenstadt, Germany - Sb_50d_2_FS metaG (SPAdes) (version 2) | ecosystem: Environmental > Terrestrial > Soil > Wetlands > Peat | place: Germany...
CCGGACATCCCGGCCTCCAGCACCTCTTCACGATCGATTCGCCGGGGGGGAATTTCACCCGCCGGGCCGCTCGCGAACCCCCTCGAAATCTGCGAAACTTGAACTTAGGAACAGGCCGGGAATAATCCCCGGAGTTTTCGCAATCATGGCCAAGTTGTGGCAAGGTCTCCTGACCTTGGCGCCTCGCCGTCCGAAGGGCAGGTCTTTAGCCCGAACCCCGGCGGGAAACCTGCGGTCCGGCAGACGGTGAAGCAGAAACACCGGATGGGACTACCGACTTTGTGGCACCAGCGTCAGCATGAACAGGATCCACTTTCACCGGTACTGGACGGGCGTCCGGTTCAGATTAGTAGAGGTTTCTGAGATCCGTCAGCGATCAACGCCCCCCGTGGGGCTTCCGATTCTTTGTCATAAGGAGTTATGTGACAACAACAAACATCCGAGCAGTCGGCCTTGTTCTGACGGTTCTCAATCATTTCCGTCTCTTTCCATCGGGTCCACTGGCTCAGAGCGCGGAGGGAGCGCGGAGGGGCCACTCCCTTTGCAGCACAGAGTCAAGGCGGCTGGCCGATTTTACCCAAGTGATTCTTGCCGTTCGCAATCACGGACCAGGTTCTGGCAAGGTCCCCTGACCTTGGCACCTCGCCGACCGAAGGACAGATCTCCAACCAGGACCCCGTTGGGTGACCTGCGGTGCGGTAGACGGCGGGGGTCTGGAAACAGTCTGGAGACTCGAGCCGAACACCAGTCAACGGAAAATCAGGAGGTTATTTCCGGCCCGTTCCTTAGGGAGCGAACCCAGGAATTGAAGGACGCTTCGGCGCGCGCTTTCGACTCGGGCTCGATCTCGTCAAAGCCGACGCTTCGATGTTTCTCGTTCCGATCGTCGAAGAAAGCAGCATGTTCCTGAATTGTTGGCTGTGCGCTCATCCGGATACCTGCGGGGATCGTGAGTGCCGAAATGTGGCGGAATCATGTTGCAAATCCTCTTCGCGGCTAACATGGATCACATCGTCTCCTCCGCCATTCACTTGCCGTACCTCTTGCCGTCCGCGATCAGGGCTAATCCACGGCGATACCCCGACAGGCAGCAAAGGGCTCACCAGCAAGAGCACCAGCCCGAGCCCAGAGACCAACCACCCCACGTGGTGGCTTGAGGGCTCCCATTTCAGACCGACTTCGTGTTCGCCCGCAGAAACCACGCAGCCCATAAAATCGCCGTTGACTCTGACCACTTTCGCCGGCACTCCGTCGATAAACGCCTTCCATCCGGGATGATGCCTTGTCGCGACGACGAGCAACTGTGACGAGTCGGTGCGCGTCTTGACCCGACACTCCGCGTTGGTGCGGGACTCAACCTGCACCGATCCGGGCCTCCCCGGCCCTACGGACACATCATCCGACTCGGCCACCAGCGCTGTCGTCTCGACATCGATCGCGGCCAGATCACGACCCGGGTCATAACTGACCCGGACCTGGGACACCAGCCGGAATTCCGGAAGAGGACCACCCGGTACCGGGCTTGCGTCGGCAATCACCTCGCTCGGGAGCACCCATCCCACCCCCGCAACTCTCTGCACTTTCGGGTCTTGGTAATCGAGCTGATTCCGAGACGCAAGCGCCCTGTAAGAATTAGCCACCCGCACCCCACGGAGGGCAGGACAGTTCGGTGGACCCTTTTTGACAAAGACGCGACCCTGGAACCATTCGGGGGGAACCTTGTCGGCCGCGACAAAGTCGGCCACCTTCGGAGTCCACAGCTCGTTGTCGTACAGATTTCTGAAGTTGTAGAAGGAAAGATCGGCCACATGCGCCAGGGCCAGGAAGACCGCCGCGGAGCGAACACCACGCCGGGCAAGGATGAACAGGCCGAGGATCGACACCGCGAGCATCGGGTTCAACAGAAACGTCAACGGTCCCGGGACGAAATCGACCAACACGCCGTTGGGATCGTGACCCGCGACACGCCTGAGAACCGCTGCGAGCAGATTGGCGGAAAGTAGTACGGCGACTGGCACGAGGATCGACCAGTCAAGGCACCTAAAGGGATGATCTCGGTGCCGGAACAGTCGTTCCAACCCGCAGGCGGAGCCGATCGACAGGCCCAGTGCGATCAAGACCGCATACCGTGAAGAACAACGGAAAAGGTTGAAGATTGGAATCCGCGACAAAGCGATAAAGAGGGGCGAGAACCGCCCAAGAGCCAGCACGGTGCCCAATAACATCAGGAGACCGCAGAAGGCAATGAGATTGATGTGATGAGGGCCGTCCCTTGCTGCCCTCGGTCGCGATGCAAATAAGCCGAGGATCAGGACGACGGGAGTAAGGCCCGCGTAGAGGCCGAACTCATGCATAAACGCATTGCTCCACTGTAGAGACTTCTCCGATAGGGGTGGCCAGACGTAGGGACTGAATACGTTCTCGGGAACCACAAGCGGCAGGGCACGCCCCGAGGCAAAGGCATAAGGGCAGACCAACAAGAGAAGGTTGAGGGGATGTAGCGAGAACGAAGCCCTGTGATCCAGCATGGTCGTGAGATCGAGTGCCGAGCGGGTCGAGTGCCTGAGCGACTCGAATGTTGGTAGCAGTTGCACCGCCCCCAGCATCAGGCCGACCAGTTTGGCCACAGCATAGTCCAGTGCAACGCCCACAGAGCGGGTGCGGCCGATGTGCAACACCAGGTAGAGGCCCTCGATCAGAACGGAAAACAAAACAGACTGCGGATGGCCGAGCAGCAATTGCGACGCCGTCAGCAGCGACACTCCCGCACGCGCCCATAAAACCTTTCGCCGGTCCGGATCGACGGCCAACACGTCGATGCAGAGGAGCAGCCAGGGGATGTGCGACGTCACTCCGACAGCGTTAACGTGGACGTATCGCCGGAGGTTCGCTCCGAAGGCGAATGTGAAGGCACCAAAAAGGGTGGACGCCCAGCTAAGTCCCCATCGTCTCAACAAGAAGACCATTCCCACGAAAGCGAAAACGTTCCCAGCGACGATTTCGAGGTTGAACGCCAAATCCAAGGGCAGCGTCCGGTAGAGGAACTGATGCCACGGGTGGTACAGACCGACTTGACCCTCGCCATGCAGGTCAAAGCCACAGTTGAGCAGAGGGCACCAGGTTGGATCATCGGCCAGCGCCAACGAGTCGGCGAAAAACTGACGCGTCGGCAGGTAGAAGGCCGCCAGGTCGTCGTAGACGTAAACCGAACGTGTCGCCATAGGCAGAGCGAGTAAGACAATCACGGCGGTCGCCCCCGCCCCCAGTACGATGGCGACGAGGCCCTCGGTTGGTCGCTGATCGGCACCAACCTTGGCTCGAGCAGTTCTCTTTTGCAAAAGGTTGCATGTCACGCAGAGCAGTCCACCGCCGAGCGTGAGCAGTGCGAACAGCCGGGGGCGCCACGTTCCCTCCCAAGCCTTACGCAGGTACGACACGGGTATGGGTAGGGACTCGCCATAGATGAAGCGGTAGACCGGGCGGCGCCCCAACTCCTTTTGGGCTTCCTCGATTGTGGTTAGCCTCGATGAACCCTCGTTCCGCTCAGCTTCTCTGATTCGGCTTTCGACCCGCGGATTCACCCAAGCGACCAATGCCAGTAAGGCAAGAGTCAGGGTGACCCAGGGAAGGAGATGGGCCAGCCATGGTAAGCGGATCGTCATCGGCCTGCTCCTATCTTGCGGTTGAGCGACTCGACAATATCGGTTGCACCGCCCGACGCCCCGAAGTCCGCTGGCTCGGTCAGGCCTTGTGGTGCGGGTCGATCTATGAGAGCGACCGCGAGGCGAGGCGGTGCTGAGTTCTTGCGGAGCCAGATGCGGTGGATCACCCAGAGTTCGTACATTGCCTATGAGAAATCGAGCACCTTAACCTTGGAGCCGGCTACGTCTTCCCACCGCAAAAGCGGAATCTCATGGATCACGTCATCGACCGAGCCCTGATTAGCCGCGCGGAATTTGTGGAGGAAGCGGGCCAGAATCTCTACGTCGAAGATCCACCGGGAACAGAATGGTCGCTCGAACAGCCAATCGATCGGGGGAGACATGCGGAAGAGCTTCGCTCCGCATTGTGTGTCGTATATGCCGATTCGAGCGAACAGGAGGCCATCGTGGCGAAGACCCTGCCGAAGTAATGGCGCCACGGCCGCTGAACGATTTGGCGGCCCATGAGCTTGACTCGGGCCCCTGAGACCATCGCAACCTCGGGGTGCGCGTCAAGGTGCACCATGAAATCCAGGATCGTCTCGAGCGGAGTCGCGAGATCCGCGTTCCAGTATCCGGCATCGGTCGGCCGAATTCGAAACGCCTCCCGCATCCCCTGGCGTATCGCCTCGGCCTTGCCGCAATTTCGCTCGAGGTGCAGTACCATGATGGAATCGCTTTTGGCTGATCCGGGATTCCAGGCGGCTACCCGACCAGCAGGCCGATCAACGCTCCCAACAGCGCCTTACCACGCTTCCGAACGTTGTGGACGAACTCGAAGAAGCCCAAGTAAAGAGGCAGTTTTTCTTGCGAAAGCCCCCGGTGCGGGCGGAGCCACGAGCGGAGCAAGGACCAGAGCCCCTCGATGGTGTTGACATGGACCTCGCAGAATCCATCCCCATCCTCGTCACGGGCGAACTCCCCCGCGGCGTGACACACCGTGCGATGGGTGTAGCCCCATTCGGGCAGCCGGGCATAGATATCATATTCATCCGTGTACACGTCAGTGCCGGGCGCGATCGTGGCGCGGATCAGCGGGCCGATCGTGACCTGTTGTACGTTCTCCAGCATCCGAATCACCACCGTCCCGCCACGCTCGATCATCCCCAAGATGGGTGGTTTCTCCTTCGCCAAGGTTCCCCGCCCTCGTTCCCCCTTCAGGCGGCGCCGTCGGGGGGGGGCCGCCCTTTTTTTTCACCGCCTCGGCATGACCTTTATGTCCAGCCACCACATAGACTTCGTCGCATTCGACTTCGCCCTTGAGAGCCTACACGGGCTTGCGCTCGACGATCCCTTTGCGGAGCTTCGTGGTCATCGTCTGGGGATCGTCGGGATTTAAATCCAACTCCCTTCCGATTTGTTCATTAGAGAGATTCAACCCCATGAAATAGAGACAGGGGATCCAGACCCGCAAGGGCTGGTGATGGCCGGCAAGGATCGTCCCGGTGAGGTCGTCGAAGAGTTTCTGACAGGCTTGGCACCGGTAGCGCAGGCGTGCGGGTTGGGTCGTGTCGTGACCCTGTTTGGTGATCCGAGCGGCGCCGCAGTGTGGGCAGGTTACCCCCTGGGGCCAGCGCAGGTCGCGAACCGTCTCGAAGCATTTCACGTCGTCGATCAGGTGCCGGATGTTGACCATCCTCCGTGCCCCCGCAACCCCGAACAAGCATGCAGTCACGCAGCGGCAGCGAGTTGCCTACGAGGAAGAATTGTACTCCCAAAGAGATTGATCAGGATAGAACCGCCTGGAATCCCGGATGAGCCGTACTTTTTATGGTTCGAGATGACAGTGTCCGTCTGGTCGGTGCAGTTGTTATTCACAACCAACAGTTTCCATTCCACGCCTGGCGGAATGCGGAGCCGGTGCATTTCAATTAACGTGCGATCGAGCAGCTTCGCGCGATTCCAGGTGGCGATGGCAACGGTGATCTCGGTCATGATGAAGTCCCGTGAGGTTCACAACAGCTCCCGGAGCCGCCGTGTCGGTAAACACCGAGGTCGGCCCGGTCGCAACGCATCAAGGAAATCCGATGAAATGGCTTGCCTTGCTTCCTCGGCCTACCCGTGGCTACCCTCATCATGAGGTAAGCCGTCATGCCCTTTCATCTGACACCCCAGCAACGGTTCCAACTCCGGCGACTGCTTCGCACCACCGACGATCTCGGCGCCTACCGTCGCACGCTCGCCTTGCTCCAACTCGACCGTGGGGACACGGTCACCGATGTAGCCGCCATTCTCGGCGTCAGTCGTCGCGCGGTTCACCGGTGGATCGGCGGGTACTCGGACCATCCCGTTCTCCGTTCCTTGACCACCCACCAGAGCACCGGCCGGCCCTCGGAGTGGGACGAGGACGGCCCGAGCCATCCTCAGCGGCACCTGCACCAACCGCCGGATCACTTCGGCTATCAGGCCACGGGATGGACGGTACCGTTGCTCCAAACCCATCTGGCCCTTTGGGGATTGACCGACTTGTCCGACGCGACGCTGCGACGGCAGCACCACGCCTTGGGCTATGTCTGGAAACGACCGCGTTACGTCTTGGTCCCAGACCCACGACGGGCCGCGGAGATGCGACGGATCCGCCAATACATCAAGGGGTTGGGACCACGGGACGTGTTCCTCTTCGAGGACGAGACCGATCTCCTGCTGTTCCCGCCGTTGCGGGCCTGCGGGCGCCACGTGGGGAAGACGCCGAGGTCCCACTGTGCGGGGCCAACGCGAAGCGCGTGATCTTCGGCGCACTTAATATCTCCAGCGGCACACGGCTGTTCCTGGAGCGGGAGAAGCAGCGTGCCGCGGATTTCCGGGAGTTCCTCGGGCTGATCCACGAACACTACCGAGGATGGCAGGTGTCGCTCGTGTTGGACGAGGACAATAGTCATACGGCCAAGGTCTCGCAACGCGAGGCGCGCCCGTTCGGGATCGAGCTGGTCTGGTTGCCGGTCCGCTGTCCGGAGTTGAACGCAAGCGATCACCTGTGACGCCACGGCAAGGAGCGAATCTGTGCCAATCGGCAATACGCGTCGATCGAAGAACAGGTTCATCACTTCCTCCATTATCTGGAGGGGTTATCGGTGCAAGAGACACTCCAGAAAACGGGTGTACTATCAGAAGATTACTGGTTGAAATCAGAATAGTGGGACAAACATTCTGACGACCTACTTAGATTGTAATCTGAGATTTATTCCGGTAACCCGCGCGATCTATGTGGCGGCTTTCGGCAAAGGGACGAGTGAAAGGTCTCGGGGATCGAACCAGCGTCAGATCTCGTTTTGATCGAGGAAGAGGACCGAGTCGCCTTCAAAAGGCGATTTGAACCGTTGCTTGGCCCCGCCAGCACAACCAAATCCGACTTGGTAGGTGAGGAGGTTCCATCGTGGGCATCAGCGAAGCCTCACGAAGACATCAACCTCTACCGGCTCGAATCGCCCCATCCAGAGACGAATTGGGCCTCGGAAGCGAGGATCGCCAGTGAGTCTATGTTCAAGCTCTGCATTGTGCTCGTTGTCATGGTCCTTCTTGGTCGAAACCCCTTCAGTATAGCCCGGCGCGGTTAGAACAATGTCGCTCTCATCAAGCGACTCCATGACCCTGTTCCAATCGATTGTTCCAAGGTCGTGACGCCACAGCATGCTCACCTTGGTATTCAGCTTCCCGTCTAATGCCCAGACGTAGCGGATATGCGCCGGGTTCAAGTTGCGCCCGACGCCGACGAATGATATCCTCGGCTCTTCGAACCCAGTGGCCACGCCAAGTTCCCGTAGCGGGCTCCAGTCCCACTGATCGAAGCGAGCCAGAGCTCGCCACGGGAGTCTTCCATTGACTAGCCCGATACCGACGGCAGTCGTATTCGGGTAATAAACCGGTGCCACAAGCATTAGCAGTTGAGCGAGAAACGCCAAGGTGGAGATCGCAAGCAGGGTTGGCGAACGACTCCACCCCACGACGTGGGCGAGCAACCCGACTGCGATCGCCAGGGGTACGACAGTCGGGCACAAATGGCGAAGGAGGTGGTTCGTGCCAGTGAGCTGAACCAGCACGAGCGGCAATATCGCGCAGGCACAAGCCAAAAGCACTGTCCGCTGAACGGAATCGAGGCTAGCGTTTCGTTGTATGAAACGCTTCCGAATCCAGGAAATGATAATGAGGGCGATCACGATCGTCACGCCGTGTCCCAGCAAGCTTTGCACGACTGACAGGAACCAGGATATCCAGGTGCCGATCGAAGGCTTCCCTAACGAGCCAGAAATGAAGTTTCTGGAGTAGCGCGCGTAGTGAAGTGCCTGGCCCCCGTTCACCCACCACCACGGCGCCGCAATCAGCGCTCCCAGCGCACCCGACTTGATGGCGAATGACGGTGGCGGGCCGCTGAGGCCAGGGATGCGGCCAGCAACGAGCGCGAGGACCATCACCGGAGCCACTACCAGCACAAACGAAGTCTTCGCCAATAAACCAAGACCAATCGCTAGGCTCAGGCCAATCCAATTCCTGGGGGCAGTCGACCTGCTCTCCACACTTGAAACCAAGAAATAGAAGGTGGCTGTTGTCGCCAGGAACAACGGGTATTCCGTATAGAATATGACACTCGAAAAAAGTACGTCAGGCGACAGGCAACAGATCAGAACGGACAGGACGGCGCACTTGGGACCGGCGATCTTTCGAGTGGTCAGGTAGAGAAACGCCAAGCCCAACCAATGGAACCCCAGTGATACCAGACGCAGCGTAACCGGACTGAAGGCAAAAACGACGTAAAAAGGGATGGCAAGAAGGCGATAAGCAGGCGGGCGCCCTCTCTCCGAGTAGAGGAATTCCAGGCGAAGTCCTCGCAAACCAGAATCGCGGAGCGCGCTCTGATCGGCCAAGACCGTGTTGAAGTAATCAGCCTCGTCCCAGCTAATTGCGTAGGGATGGTCGAGCATCCACTTAACTGCCGAGGTCAATAAGACGATGAGAATCAGCCCCAGAAAGAGAAACCCGGAGCGATCCTTCAGGAGTAGCCTGCTGATGAACATTACCGGACCTGTCGCACGGTGTGGCTCGGAGGCGGGACTATGTTGGCGCGTGATCGGAATGGCCCGCGTCGCGCCGGGTCGCGCGTACGGCAACCCAACTTATCGAAGCCCGAAGAAACTTCATAAGGTCTTGCACAAAACGCCTGTTTGCGGGTAATTCCTTGAGCTCGACGACGAACTTACGGAGGCAGCACTTGTCGGATTCTTCTCTTGTCTTCCGTTCTCGACATGGCGTTCCGGATCGCCATCCTTGTCCGTCCGGACAATCTCCTCGACGATAAACAATGGTCGCCCTTTAGTCTGCTCGTACATCCGACCCAAGTACTCACCGAAGACGCCCATCGCCAAGACAGGTTTCTGATTCCGAGACCGCGCGAGCGCATCGATTGCTGTCCCACTCCACCCGGTTATGATTTCTTCTGTCCGTGTCTTACGGGGGGATACTGCTCCGGCAACAGGCGGTTCTTGTAGTGTTCTAGACCCCCACTGAGAGTCGTCTCTTTAGGTCGAATTCAGAGCGGCATTCCTGAATCAGTTCTGGGTTTTTTGCCCATCACGCCATACTGTCCCCCCAGTGGGATCCCGGAAAGAAAAGTCTCGAAACGACCTGTCTTACGAAACAGACCCTCAGGCAAGAAAAGGAAAAAGCGCTTCCGGATCGAGTGGAACCCTGCCTCGCGCATGGTCCGACTCGCCTGTCTGGCGGTTAGCAACCTGGCATCCGCGTCGACGGGCGTCCTTCTGACGATCAACTGCGTGACGGGATTGAAAGGATTGTGCTCGATGATGCAGAACCATCCTCCTGGTTTGAGGACCCGAAAAACCTCGGATGACAATTTCGGCCGATCCTCAAGGGGAACGTGATGATAGACGCATACGGTCGTGACCAAATCCAGGCGACCATCTGTGAATGGCAAACGGTTAGGATCGGGTTGGTGAACCACCTCGAGGTCGCCGCTATCGTCGAGCATCCCGGCTGAGACGTCGCAGCCTACGGCCCGCCCAACATAGGGCCATCCGATCCGAAGTAACTCACCTCTTCCACAACCAACGTCCAGCCAGAATATCTGCGCCAGGTCTATGCCGATCTCGCGGAGCCAGTCTCGTAACAAGACCCACTTGCGCTCGTGAAAAAAACGTGATCCCGGCGCAAAGCGTTCGCGGATTGGATCGTGGAGAAGGTGATCATAAACAGTTGAGAAGCGATCGAACTCGGCGGCCATGTGTCATCCTCCATCGACGCGAAAGTCATTTGGCGGCTGTGCCGGAATTCCGTGCATAGGATTTGAACCACAACTGCCCTCTGCCGGAACGCATTTGGTCTCCGACCGGATGACCTGATCGATGACAAATAACGGTCGCCCCTTGATCTGCTCGTACATCCGGCCCAGATATTCGCCAAAAATCCCCAGCACCATCAACTGGACGCTGCTCAGGAAGGTGATGATCGCCATCAGGCTGGTCCAGCCTGTAATCGTGCTGCCGCAGAAGTACGCGATCACTGAGAATAACGCGAGCCCCAGAGCAAAAAGAGCCGTGGCGATGCCAACTAGGCTGGTCAACAACAGCGGTTTGATTGAGAAGGCCGTGATCGCGTCGAGGGCGAAGCGGAACATTTTCCGGACGGGATACTTGGTCGCACCTGCGAACCGCGCTTGGCGGTCATAGAGCAGGGGAACCTGACGAAAGCCGATCCAGCTGACCATGCCTCGGGTGAAGCGGTGCCGCTCTGGCATCGTCAAAAGCACCTTCAGCGCCCGACGGCTCATGAGCCGAAAATCGCCGGTGTCGCGCGGGATGGGAACATCTGACAGCCGCCCGATAATCCGGTAGAAAAATGTGGCCGTCAGAACCTTGAAGCCCGTCTCGCCCGTGCGGCTGCGCCGCTGCCCGAAAACGACATCGGCTTGCTGTTCGTCCATCAGTCGGAGCATATCGGGCACTAATTCGGGTGGGTCCTGGAGATCCGCGTCGAGGATCAGGACTCGCTTACCACGGCAGATACTCAGTCCGGCCGTCAAGGCCAACTGGTGGCCATGGTTCCGCGAAAGTTTAACGGCGACGATGTGCGGGTCGTCCGTTGTCAGGCCGACGAGAACCGGCCAGGTCCGGTCGTCTGATCCATCGTTGACGACGATCACCTCGTAGGACCGGCCAAGCTCTGTAAACACGTCTGTAACGCGGCGATAAAGCTCCGGCAGGACGTCTTCCTCGTTGTAGCAAGGAATGACGACCGAGAGTTCGGGGTCACTCGTCGCCGATCCGTTTTCGGTGAGGCCAGGCGTACTCAATGCGAGCTCAGCTTCTCGAAGTGCGGTCATTTGCATGACGATGCCCCGTCGTATTGGAGATGCCGCCGTGTGTCTTCCCGGCTGGCTCGTCTCTGCTCGCGGATCTCACTGATCATCCCGTAGCAAGCCGCGGCCCTTTTGAGCGATTTGATCCAACGATCATTCTTCCACGGCGACCAGAGTTTATAAACCAACAGGCTCTCCAGATAGCTGCGCAGGACCCAGCGAGGTACACCGAAGATCCCGTTGCCCTGGGATACCTCGCCGCGCCGAACTTGTGTCCGGCCGGTGCACGAATGAAATCGCCAGACGTATTGTTCCGTAAGCCGCGCCGTTGGTATGAAATGCTGGACTTGCGCTTCTTTAACCCAGAGGCCTTGTCGTCCGCGGTGAAGCCACGATCGGAGAAGGGCAGTCTCTTCGTCCTGGTAATTCGTCCTTCCAACTGGTCCGAGTCGAATGTCGAAGGAGCAGTCTTCAAAGCAATCACGGCGCATCGCCATGTTGGCACCGAAGGGTACGCGGGCCGCGCAGATGGGCGTAAAGGGTTCGTCGAGGGGCGCATGCATTGCAAAGCAATCCGAGATCGACCTCAGATGGCGCGAGAGCCACACTGGGGGTTTGGTCTCGAACCAGGGAACGATCGGTCCCCCGAAAAAGCTGACTTGAGGATGCGCACGCGCGGCTTCGACGTAGGCGCTCAACCAACGGGGGCCCACTAGAACGTCGTCGTCGATCCAGAGAATCAGGTCACCCTTGGCTTCGCGGACCGCAAGGTTTGCAGCATAAGATTTGCCTGGCCGTGGCTCCGAGAGACGTCTCACGGGCAAAGCACCTGAATGACGCTTGATCACGGCGTCGGTGTCATCGCTGCAGTTGTTGTTAACGACCACAATCTCCCACTCGCCGCAATTCTTCACGTCGAGACAATGGAATTGGGCCAGAGTCTTGTCTAACAAATCACAGCGGTTGAAGGTGCAAATTGCGACTGACGTAAACATCGTGCGAAAAGGCTCCCGAACAACCAGCCGGCCCTCTCTATAGGAAGTACACCCAGGCGCTGCCAGCCTGCAACGTTACCCGTTCGCCGGCGACCTTTACGACTTGACCGCGGCGCGCTCGATTTCGTCGCCCCCGGACCGGCGACTCACGACCGCAGACCCTTTCGGCGACCGGACTGACCTATCCGATTCCTTTGAGAGGCTTGAGACACCGGGTCGCTTCGCCAGCTTCCGGGACGCGAAACGGTCCCAGAGCCATTCCGCGGTACTCTTCGGGTTGCCGATCAGGTTCACGAGCCGCGGCACTTGCATGCGAACGACACGCCCCCAATCAAGCCGCTCGCCTGCGACTTCGAGTCCCTTCGCATGGTATTCCCAAAATTCGCGTCCGCGTCCCACGAACAGATTCCCGGCCAGCATGCGATAGTACCGGTGTTCGACAGTCCTCAAGCCCCGGCGGTGTTCCGAAGCGGTCAGGTATCGGCCGCCATATTTCTTCATCGACATGTAATAAGTGAGAAGCTCAAACTCGAGTCCTTTAGCGGATGTCATGAGCGAAGGGTTTCCGAGCCGCGTGTAACTGAGTATCTGATGTACGAATCCAAATTTCAGACGTTCGAGGACTTCAAAACAGAGATCAACATCGTCGAAATAACCTGAGTACTTGAACTCGGGAAAGAACGGATCGCGGCCCCGTACAAGGTAGGCTCGGTAGAGTAATGTCGTTGGCGAGCCGAAGAGATAGGTGCCGTCAATAAGGTAGAGTCGGCAAACGTCCGCTCCGGCAACCACGCTCGTCGTGGTTTGTGGTCCCTCACAGACCAAGCCCCGATCCACAACAAAACCATCTCCGATGCGGTAGGAGCTCACAATCGCGATGTCAGGGTCGGTCTCTGCAAGGGTGACCATCTGTTCCACGCAACTCGGATAAATCCAGTCATCAGCCTGCACCACTTTGCAGTAACGGCTCGAGGGTGAAATCTGTCTGAGGGCAAAATTATAGTTCTGGGTCTGGGGGAGCAGACCTCCGGTGTTCACGATCCGGATACGCGAATCCTGGGCGGCGAAGCTCTCAGCGATTTCAAGCGATCCGTCCGTCGACGCGTTATTGTCGATCACATATTCAAAATTATCGTAGCTTTGGGCAAGGACGCTGCGAATACAATCGCCGAGATAATCGGCTGTGTTGTGTACAGGTGTGACGATGCTGACGAGCGGCTTTGAGACTCGTGGTGTTTGGATGTCATGATCGTGAATCGGGCCCAAGGATGGCATCGTATTGGAGCTCCAATTTCGCTCTGCAGAAAGCGAAATGTGTTTGAAGTTCACCTCGTGCGTGATCAAGGTTCGCTTGCATGCGCTCGAAACACTCCTGAAACTGTGCGAGTTGAACCGTGTCTACGTGCAGACGAAATGAACAGTGGCCGACCTCCTCCATTTGAACATCGACCTTGCGATCGTAGGACAGCGCGATCGCCGGTGTACCCGCCAACTGCGCGAGAAGTACGCTATGGAGACGGCTTGCGATCATCACGTCCACACAAGAGGCTTGTTCGAGGAAGCCTTTTACGGTCGTGACGCTGTTCCGAACGATGAGTTGCAGCTCCTCCGGTGACAGTTCGTTGGACAAGAGGTTCCAAAGGTCTTCAATGGCGAACCGGTCGGGGCCGTCGCTGGCGAACATCGACACACGGTAATTCTGAGCGACGATCCATCGGACAATCGATGCGAGTTTTCCCAGGTACGTCTGGTAAGCCGAAGAGTCGGAAGCTTTCCGCGGCCAAAACCGTGGGTCGCGATAACAAAAGGGGCTCAGGCCAATGGCGCGGTGAAGGCCCTCCTGGCGCCGGCAAGCGCGAAGATCACTCAACGGGTAACTGTAGGCGAGGTCCGGATACACGGGGTCATCCCGGCGGAAGCCGGCCTTCCTCATAAGGTCCCGGGATCCGGAATCGCGGTATGACCGGTATGACGCAAGCGATAATGCCATACGCGTGAACAGACGGCTGAGTCTTGCGTCGAGCGCGGTGTAGCCGACGCTGAGAAAGATCGGCTTTGCGCCGCGCAGTCGCGCCAAGACCGTCCACTTCAGCATGGCATAAGGATGACCCCACGGTCCCCCCCATACATCTACGAGCTGACCCCCGCCCGACACAATCAAAATGTCGATGTGCTTCATCTTCTTATAGCTCGACACGATATGGACTAAATCGGAACGGATGGCGCCGGGCCACCCCCGGGGAAGCAGCACCCGAGAAACATGCCGCGGCCCCCAGGCCAAGACTTTTCCGAGGAGGTTCCAAAGGCGCGAGGCCCGTCCCGGCGACGGACCCTCCTCCGTGTTCGACACGACGCGATCCAGCTTCAGGTGGTATTCGGGCAATCGGACCCCTGCGATCGGCAAAGCATCGATACCATGCCGTTTTACCGTGTCGGCCGGATTCAACGTGATCCCGAAGATCACGGCGTCCGGGAACCTCCGGCGGATGTTCCAGATCACTGCATCGTGAATGGCCCCGTCACCCAGGTTCTCACCGGTGTACGGAGTCAAGAGTCCGAAGCCCGGAGTCATTGTGCTCTTGGGGGTGACTCGGGAACAGGATTGCGGTATCGTCTCATGCTCGCCAAAGTGCACCACATTCGCCGGCATGGAAAAATAAACCTTCTCTTGGATCGTTCGCCGCTCGAATATCGAAGGCAAACTTCAGTAGAGTTTCGAGTATTGCGATATCTTAAAGGGCTTAACAGGCGAAATCAGCGGTTACAGTACGGGCTGCGGGAGACGCCTCATGCGGTCCGTGGGAGTCGCCGCGGTGTTGATGTGGAACTCGGGATACAGGTTCGCCACACTCCCGACGTCAATGGGCGAATTGACCAGGAGCGTGGCCATCGGGTAACGCTCGTCAAAGAACTCGGTAACCTTGACATCGGCCCTATCGTCGGTCGGCGATTTGATGTCGAGGTCATAGCGATAAACCACGGCCCCGAGGTGGAACGCGCCGCCCGCCAAGTGAAGTTGAAGATGGATCGTGAACGCCTTCGTCTCTCCGGCGTGAAACGTCAGCGGGGGCAAACCCAGCCGCAACATGGACGCGTAGAAGATGTCGATGTTCCGGTGATCCCTGAGGTAGACGGTAAGCGACAATCGCTCACAACACCGGTTCGCGGTCACGTCCACGTCGACCCAGGCATCGTCGCCGGGCTCAAAACTCACCTTGGGACCATCTTCGCCACGAACAACCAGTCGGGAGATGTATGCATCCTTTGCCAGTGCATTACTCGGCTCGGTTCGAGCAGCCTCCGTGTAGGCCGAGATCACGTCTTGTGGTGCTCCTTCCACGACGACTCGTCCGTGATCGAGCAAGATCGCGCGGGCGCAGAAGCGGGCGACCACATCAAGGTTATGCGACACGAAAACGATGGCGGCGCCGCGATTGACTATCTCCTTCATGCGCTCCATGCATCTCTTCTGGAACAGGTAATCACCGACGCTCAAAACCTCGTCAACGATGAGAATGTCGGGATCAACATGGGCGGCAATCGAGAAGCCGAGACGCGCATACATGCCGGTCGAATACCGCTTCACCGGCGTGTCGAGGAATTCGGCAAGCCCGGAGAACTCAACGATCTGATCGAACTTCCTCCTCACCTCCGCCCGCGACAAGCCTAGGATGGCCCCATTCAGGTAGATGTTCTCGCGGCCAGTGAGGTCCGGGTGGAAGCCCGCACCGACCTCGATCAAGGCAGATAGGGAGCCTTTCACCTCAACCGAGCCCTTCGTCGGTTTGAGCAGGCCGCAGAGGAGCTTGAGGATTGTGCTCTTGCCAGCGCCGTTATGCCCGATGATCCCCAGGACTTCGCCGCGTCCTATTGAGAGCGATACGTCCGTCAGGGCCCAGAATTCGTGCGTACTGGGGGTGCCACGGTTCCCTCGTCGAACCAGCTTCGACGCAAGGGCAGGCACGGCGTCGCGCAGGGAATCAAAAAGCTCTCCCTTGCGGAATCTCTTCGACACCCCGGACATGCAGAGTACGTGGTCGCTTGACAAAGGTCTGCCTCAACGGAAACGCAGATATCGCCTCAGGATGCCGAATTGGGCGCGAGCCGTGCGCCACAGTAGAGAATGCGGTCCTCGATCTCGGTACCGTCGTCATAGAGCTTCAAGACGTCGTCGGGAATATGCGCGAGGTCTGTACTCGGAAGGTAGTCTCGCATGGTGGTCCCGGTGCAGCGAGAGCAGACGCTTCGAGGGTCGCGCGGCGCGAAGGAGGTCTCCAGCAAGTCGCGGGCTAGCGCGATGAGGTCGCGAGTGCCCTGCGTCTCCGAGCAGACGAAGATATCGCCCGCTTGGAGGCGAGCACGTCGTCTCTCATCAGAAATGTGTACGTCGAAGAAGATGGAGATGGTCATGAGAATATCCGTAACAAAACCGGCGTTCATTCAAGTGGCTGAACCATTACCGGTCAACGAGCGAAAGGTCATGCCGGCTGGGGCTCGACGCGTTGGGCGACTGCATACCAGATGCCGGCACGGCTCCGCCGAAACTCCCGATAATGATCTTCGAGAAACGTCTGGAATGAACGGAAGCCTTTGTCGATGACGAGTTGACCCTCGGGCGAAACGAGGATGTAGCTCGGTCGTGACAACCGAAGCCTATCCAGAAGCAACTCCTGCTGATCCGGCAAGATCCTCAATGGGGACAAGCTTGCGGTGAATAGGATCGCTTCGCGTCTCGAAATTAACTCGTAGAGATGGTTGTTACCAAAGACATAGATTGGGCCAGGAACGCTCGCTGGCTCGCTGAGAAACCTGACCTCTTGCTCGATTTCGGTATATTGATCGTTCAAGCCTCTTTGTATTTCCCGGACCCTTGCGGCCGTGATCGGAATGCCGTTGCGTAGCAGGATGATGGTGTCGAGCGTTAACCGAAGAATTGGAGAAACGTAGAGAAAACAAACGACCATCGTGAGCCACAGCGCAAGCTGGGCACGACCCAGTCGTCCCCAGTGAGTTAGGGCATGGGACCAAAGATCGTCTATGCCTCTTGCTGCGAGAATCCCCAGCGGCACGAAGAGCAACGCGTAGTGCCATGAATACCAGGATCGAACTTGCAGTTGAATGACTACGAATCCACAGGTTATCCACAGAAGCAGATTTCGGTTCAAGGGATCGAGTCTTCTGGAGGCGACTGGGAAAAGGGCGACAACCGCTAAGGCCAGCGACGAGCCACACTGCCTGAAGAACCATTGATGGCCATTCACGAGATGGTAGAAGGGGGAGTGCCCAAGCTCGCTCACAACCAGGCTAGGGTAAACGAACGTGGTCCAAAGGAACTGATCCAAGGTTCCATGAATGGCAAAGTAGAAACTCGTGATAAGGAGCGGCAGCGCGGCTCCACCAAGAAGGTAGAGAACCGACCGGCTGAAGAGACGAAAGTCAGGGGTTTGACATTTCTTATTCCCGCTATAAATCGTCGGCAGCCAGATGGCCAGGAGGATCGGCAGGAAAAAGGACTTGAAGAGCAGAACAATCCCTCCCCAAAGGCCCGACAAGAAGAGGAAGAACGGCGAAAGTGATTTCGATTCCTCGGCACGCAGTGCAAACCAGAGCATTAGGTACAAGGGGAATCCGACGACGGGTTCAAGCTGCGCTTTCTCATAATGTCCAGCAACGCCATAGTAGAACGCGACCGTGAACAGCGGCAGGCTGGCGGCCAAGAAAGGACTGGAGAAGTAACGAGCCAGAGTCAGGATGAGGATTATGGAAAAGACGAGTAGATAGAGCAGTTCAAAAGTATAAATGCCAACCTCGGTAAACCCGAACAGGGAGCCGCCAAGTACGTAAAACCAGAAGATGCCAGGTTGCTTGACATCCCAGAAATCGCGATACAGGACAGCGCCGCCATTGATTGCTTTCGCGCCGAGTGTGAAAAAGGCTTGATCGTGAGTGAATGGATAGGGAATACGAGTCAATCCACTGAGAATGACGACGAGAAGCACAGCGCTGGATGCGATGAGCAATGTTCGTAACCTGCGCGACATCGTTTGCCATCCTCGAATCAGGGCCAATTGACTGCCCTGGTCATATCACGTTGGAATAGCGTATCTTCAAATGCACTCGGCGAACAGCGGCTCCAACCTCTCGAAAAAGGTCAGCAAGCCACAGAAGGCTATGAGCGAGACCACCGCGCTGTACAACAGCCAGCCCGGATTGGCGCCGCTTCGGCCGACGACGATCGAGGATATCCCTTCGAGGATGAGGGCGACCGGATTGACGAGCAAGAGGTTCTAACATTCGTCGAACCAGCCCGCGTTGAAGAAGACCAGGTTCACCGCCAACCCCTGAGCCGGAGAGCCGTGTCCAGCTGGCAAGACCCGATCCCCCACCATCACCCCTCTGGACCTAACGAACCGCTGTCTCGTTGCGATGGCAGAGGGCGTACCAAACGCCAGACCCACTCCTCCGGTACACTTTGTATCGATCGTTAAGAAACAACTGAAATGATTGGAACCGATTGTCGATGACGCGTTGCCAGAATGGTGCCACGAAGATGAATTCAGGCGGTGATTGCCGGAGCTGCTCCAGCAGCGATTCGCGCTGTTCCCGCACATAGACCGCGAGGATTAATCCAGGGAATGGTATCGGTTCACGGCGTTCCGAAAGAAAAAGATACAATGCATAGCCGCAGACGTAGATCGATCCTGGCGCGCTCGATGGATCGCTCAGGAACTTCACCTCTTCCTCGATCGTGCCATATTCATAGCTCAAGCTTCTTTCGATTTCCCGAAGATGAGCCCTGGTGCAGGGAATACCGTAGCGGCGTAAATAGCTTGTCATCTTGATCGTATGGTAGGCAAGCGTATGAATGGGGGAGATGTAGAGGAAGGAGAGGGTCAGGGCGAGCATGAGGGACAGTCGCGCTTGACCCAGCCGTCCCCATTGGCTTACGACATGGGCCCAAAGGGCATCCACACCTCGGGCGGCGAGAATGCCGAGCGGTACGAAGAGCAAAACGTAATGGAACTGCCACCAAGATCGAACTTGCAGTTGGATGGCTACAAATCCACAGATGGTCCAGAGAAGAAGATTTCGGCTCAAGGGGTCCAGGCGCCTCGTTGCGATTGGGGAAAGGCCAACGACGGCTAGTGCCAACGATGACGCGCAGTTCCCAAAGAACCAACGATGGCCTTCCACAAGCGTGGAGAGGGAACTGTGGTTATTCTCGGTTACGATCCGCGGAGGCCACACGAACGTGGTCCAGAGGAAGATGTTCAAGGCACCGTGGTAAGCAAAATACCAAAGGCAGAGGAGGAGCGGCAGCGCCACCCCACAAAAAAGACAGAGAATCGACCGTCCAATAAGCATCGGTTTATATGGGTATGCCCGGTGGATCCCATGAAAGAGAGTCAGGAACCAGATAAGCATGAGTATCGGCAGGAAAAAAAGCTTAAGGAAAAGTACGATCCCTCCAAAAAGTCCGGAGAAGAAAAGGGAGATCGGCGATAGCGATCGGGATTCCTCAGCCCGGAGTGCAAACCAGAGCATCAGGAAGAAGGGGAATCCGACGACGGACTCGATCTGGGCTCGGTGCCAGGGCCCTGCGACTCCGTAGTAGAAGGCAACCGTAAAAAGCGGTAGGCATGCTGCCACGATCGAGCTGGAGAAGTAGCGCGCCAGGGCGAAGATGAGGACGATGGAAAATGCAATCTCATAGAGACATTCACATGTATAGATGCCAACCTCGGTAAACCCGAAGAGGGAGCCGGCAAGCCAGTAATAACAGAAAATGCCAGGTTGTTTGACGTCGCAGTAATCGCGATAGAGAACACCACCGCGGTGAAGGACTTGAGCGCCGATCGTGAAAAAGGCTTGGTCGGAAGTGAATGGACAGGGAATGTGAGTCAATCCGATGAGAATGACGACGAGTATTACAGCGCTGGATGTGATGAAGAATGTTCGAGAACTGGGCGCCATACTTTGCTGACCTCGAATCAGGACGAGTTGACCGCCGGGCTCAGATCGTCGTGATATGGAAACGACTCAAATGCACTCAGCGAAGAGCGGCTCTACTTTCGCGAAGAAGAGGACCGATCCGCTCAAGATCGCCAGCGACACCAGTACGCTATAGAGAAGCCAGACGACCTGGAGGCCGCCCTGGCCCGTCACCGCTGCCGAGATCCCTTCCAGGATGGGAGCCACGGGATTCAAGAGCAACAGATTCTTCCACTTTCCAAACATCGCGGCATCGAAAAAGACCGGGGTGAAGAAGATCGCGAAGGTCAGAAACATCTCCACGAGGTATTTTACATCACGGAAGAAGAGACTTGCGGCGGAAAGGAAAATGGCCAGGCCGGCCGCCAGGACGACCAGCATCGCGATGAGCACGGGGAGCCAAAGAAGGCCCCAGCTCAACGGCAAGCCCAGGAAGACCAGGATGATCGCCAGAACGCAGCACGCGATCAGAAAGTCCACGAACTGGGAGAGAATCGCACTCAAGGGAAAGATGACTTTGGGGAAATAAATCTTGGTGACCAGGTTGGCATTACCCACCAAGCAGTTCGTGCCGAATCGGATCGAGGCGATGAAGAAGGCCCAGGGAACCGCGCGGACCGACACACTCGCCAGGTCCTGGGCGGCGAGGGGCTTGCCGCTGACCTTGGACAGGACGACCTTCACGGCAACGCCCGCCAGTACGATCATCGCCGGCATGAGAATCGCCCACAACACGCCGAGGATGGATTGCTTGTATTTGATGCGGATGTCGCGCCAGACCATCATGTATAGCAGGTCGCGATACCGCATGACTTCCCGCAACGTTTTCAAGCGAAGATATCTCCCTGAACTCGTTCGTCGGCGAAAAAGACCCGACAAGTCCGCGTTCGTGATACAGGGCCGTCCGAGCTCTGGCGGCTTGACGGCTGCGAACCGACAGCGCATCGCTAACTCCGGAGGGTCTTTCTTCCGCCACCGCATCGCCCACGGGAATGTCGGCCCGATCCGCCACTTTACAACGCGGGTTGGTGGCGGTCCTGTCCCTCTCAGCACACCGGAAGCGTCGCCCAAGTGTGCTCGACCGCGCCCGTGGTCGTCCCGCGTGGCGCGAGTTTCTCCCGGCGATTTGCTGGACTTTCTGTGGGGCCTCCGGCATCGGCTCGCTGACGCAATCGGCCGGGGGAGCGCGGAAGCACGAGTGCCCAAGTGCCGCGAACAGCATCCTTCTCCACCACGGAACTAAGCGATGCGCTGTCGGTTCGAAGCGACAATAAGTAAGCGATGCGCTGTCGGAAAAAGGTTAGCGATGCGCTGTCGGTTCGCAACGGCTAAGAGAAGCACAACTTCCGACAGTAAAACGCTTCTGCGTAACCTGACGGTGCGTTGGATTCGATGCCGCGAAGCCTCATGATGGCGTCGAATGTTGCCTCGGAGAACCAGCTTCTTGAGGCTTGCGACGGAAAGCCGGCGAGCAGCATCTCGATCTTCCGGCGACGTTCTTCCTCGGTGAGCGGCACGAAGAGGCATGGCGAACCCAGGCCTCCGTCGTACTTGGGAATCTCGTACTCCAGAATCACGTGGTCCCGAAAAGTGTTCCATGCCAACTCGGACAGCAAACGGTGATCTTGGTGCCGGTCGCTCTCGTGATGGGTGAAGATCAGGTCCGGCCTTAGGGCTGTCTTGAGGTCCTCGAAGAACTCTTTGATCTCGGCCCCCTGGTAGGGAAAAAAGCCGTCCCGAAATGACTTGACCTCGATGTGCCGTGAACGAGCGTCGCGGAGAAATCGGCTGGCGGAATTCTCTGCCTCGGATTTGCGTGTTCCACTCGCACCGAAGACGACCCACTGGACATGAACGTCCGGATACTGCGATAGCACTTTCAAGATGGTCCCTCCGCAGCCGATCTCGATGTCGTCGGCGTGAGCGCCTAGACAGAGAACTTGGCGGATGGACGGGAACGTGGCATTAAGCATGGGCAACGAGCTTGAACTGTCCGGAATTAACCCTTGCCGATGGAGAGAGGCCGACTGCTGATTCTTGCTTGTCCCACAGTTGCCAAGGCGGAGAGCCGGACAGGATCAGGTCGTCCAACTGCTTCTTCTCCTTGAAGGTGTCCATGCATGCCCAGAAACCGTCGTGCCTGTAGGCAAAGAGCTTTCCCTCCTCGATGAGGCGATGGAACGGCTCTTCGATCAGTTCCTCGCCTTCCCGAAGATAACCGAAGATTGCTTGACGGAAAACGAAGAAGCCGCCGTTGGTCCAGATCCCAGCCTTCTGCGGGCTGACGATTCCCGTCACCTGGCCGTCGGCATTCGACTGCACGAAGTGACAACTGACATTGGGTTTGACGCACAGGAAGCCGGCCACGGCGTCGGTCTCCAGGAACTGCTCGATCATCTTCCCGAGGTCGAGATCGCTGAGGTTGTCGGTGTAGTTGGCCAGAAACACCTCTTCATTCTCGACCAGCCGCTGGACCTTGCGCAACCGCCCCCCGATATTCGTCTCGAGACCGGTATCAGTGAAGGTGATCCTCCAGTCCTGGATGTCCTTGTTGATCAGCTCGAGCTTTGCCCCTCCCTCCGTGAGGACGAAGTCATTGGACATGCACTCATCATAATGGAGGAAGTAATTCTTGATATACCCAGCTTTGTGTCCCAGGCAAAGCACGAAGTCCTTGTGGCCGAAATGGGCGTAGTACTTCATGAGGTGCCAGATGATCGGTCGGTGGCCGACGTTGACCATCGGCTTGGGAATCTCCTCGGAATAGTCCCGCAGCCGCATGCCGAGACCACCGCAGAACAGCACGACTTTCATTTATGGTTGCTCCAGTTTTCTCATTCGATCAAAGGCGATAATACCACTGATCTAATCGAATTTCAGCATGGGGCGGATCCTGATCTCAGTGACCTCTGCCGTCCGTGGGAGGCAGATCGCGCTTATGACAATCGTCGCGACGTCCTCGGGCTGAAGGAGGCGGTCGGGTCGATACCTCCGACCCTCGATTGCGTGGAGTCGTTCCTGCGTCGGTGTCGCGGTGCGCCCCGGGAAAACACTGAGAACACGGACCCCGTGGCGGTTGATTTCGTCGCGGAGACTATCGGCGAGGGCCTTGAGTCCGTGTTTGGTCGCGGCGTACTGGCCGACGTTGGCACGGGCCGTTAGGCCGGCCGAGGAATTGACGAAGACAATTTGCCCTTGTCGCTTCAGCATCATCGGCAACAGTTCCTGGGTCAGCAGGTACGGGCCGAGGAGGTTCGTTCGATAAAGCAGGTCGAAGTCCTGGGCAGATCCCTCGGCTGCAGTTCCCACCAGGTGAATGGCCGCGTTGTGAACCAGGATGTCGATCCCTTCAAAGTCCCGCTTGAGCGAACCTCCGAGAATGTGGATTTCCTCCTCGCGGGCGAGATCGGCGGAATAGGTGCGTGCCCCAACGCCGGCGTTACGTGCAGCGACCGCGACTGACTCCAGCGGTGCAAGCTGTCGACCGACGAGGGCAAGGGTGGCCCCTTGCGCCCCGAGAGCAAGCGCGATGGCCTTACCGATCCCACTGCCGGCGCCGGTGACGACCGCGACATGATCGTTAAGCGAGGTCATTGCTCAACCTGAAGTTCGGGGATGGGAACCACGAACCGCCCGCCCCACTCGCGGATGTACGCGAGCTGGTCCATGATCTCGTCCTTGAGGTTCCAGGGCAGGATCAGCACGTAATCGGGCCTGGTCTCCCTGATCTTCTCCGGCGCCAGGATCGGAATCCGCGTGCCCGGCAGGAACTTGCCCTGTTTGTACGGGTTCCGGTCCACGGTATAGTCAAGGAAGTCGGTGCGGATCCCGCAATAGTTGAGCAGAGTGTTCCCCTTGCCCGGGGCCCCGTAGCCCACCACCTGCTTGCCTTGCCGCCGGGCGGCGATCAAGAATTCCAGGATTCTCCGCTTGGTCTCCTTCACCCTCTCGCCGAACGACGCGTAGGCATCCAGATCCTCCAGCCCCGCCGCGCTTTCCGCGGCCTTGAGCGATCCAACAGCGGCCGTGACCGGCTTCGTCGTATCCTCCTCATGCCGACCGTAGATCCTCAGCGACCCACCGTGCGTGGGAAGGAGCTCCACGTCGAAAAGAACGATACCGTGGCGGTCGAAGAGCCGCTCCACCGCATGCAACGAGAAGTAGGAAAAGTGCTCGTGATAGATCGTGTCGAACTGGTTCTGGCGGATCAGCTCCAGGATGTGGGGGAACTCCAGGGTGATCACCCCATCGGGCTTGAGCAGGAGCTTCATCCCAGCCGTGAAATCATTCAGCTCGGGCACTTGGGCCAGGACGTTGTTGCCGATCAGGAGGTCGGCTTGCGTGCCTTGGTCGACCATCTTCTTGGCGCTTGCCGTATTGAAGAACTGGACGAGGGTTGGGATTCCCTTGGCGACCGCCGCCTTCGCGATGTTGGCCGCCGGCTCGACGCCCAGGACCGGGATCCCCAGGGGCAGGAAGTGTTGGAGAAGGTATCCGTCATTGCTCGCCAGCTCGACGACCCGGCTGTGGGGTCCGAACCCGAACCGCTTCACGACCATCCCGGCATAACGCCGCGCGTGCTCCACCCAGCTATCGGAGTAGGATGAGAAATAGGCATATTCGGTGAAGATCTCGTCGGCCGCGACGTACTCCTCGAGCTGAGCCAAGAAGCATCGGTCGCAGACGTAGACGTGAAGTGGATAGAACGTCTCGGCGCGATTCAGCCGCTCTTTCGTCACGTAGCTCTCGCAGAGCGGTGACATCCCCAGGTCGACCAGAGTGTAGAGGAGGGAAGCCCCACACAAACGACATCGGGGCCCGGTCCCTGCAGGTACTTCGTCGACGAGTTCGACGATCGGCACCGGGTCTGCGGTCACGTGCTGGCGGATTGCGGTAGTCATTGTAAAGCCCGATCCAGGTCGGTCTTCTCTCCGGCAGCGGAGGGCTGTGAGCGGACGGTCAGGGGCCCAGGCTTGACTTGTCACAAGAGCCGTGTCAGGGTGAATCAGCTCATACGTCGGGGGTGGCAATGCAAGAGTGCCGCATCGATCCGGATCATCCGGGTGACCCCGGGAACCGTCTTCATGAAGTCGCCCCTGATCGAGGCACCCATCGTTCATGTGGCCTGCGGAGGTCGCGGTCATTCCTCTGGGCCGATGCCAATTGGACCGACCGGCTTCCGGCAACAGTCCCTACTGAGGGTGAGGAAACATGGAGTCGAGCGATCGCGTCGGTGCCGAGATTCATGATCTGATCCGGAACCTGTTTCCGATCTGCCGCAGCATCACCGGGAAGGGCGTGCGGCAATCGTTGCGCCGCCTGCAGCAGCTAATCCCACTTGAGATCCACGAAGTCCCGTCGGGGACCTCTGTCCTCGACTGGACGATACCGAACGAATGGAACATCCGCGACGCCTGGATCAAGGACGTCACCGGGACCAAGGTCGTCGATTTTCAGCGATCGAATCTGCA
>Ga0208565_1000596_pt1 | contig 25405 bp, 25 predicted proteins | sample Sb_taG_7_FD_187706 | JGI IMG/M metagenome (GOLD analysis project Ga0208565, IMG submission 187706) | Peat soil microbial communities from Weissenstadt, Germany - Sb_50d_2_FS metaG (SPAdes) (version 2) | ecosystem: Environmental > Terrestrial > Soil > Wetlands > Peat | place: Germany...
CCAAGGTCACGCTGTAGGTTCCGTTCCCCACCGGCGGGAACGGTATCCGCCCCAGGAGCTCGACGGGATTGCGATTGGCCCAGCGGGCGAGGTCGAGCTCGGCAGGCTGGGCGAAGCGGCTCAGGTTGTGCACGCACAGCACGGGATTCTCCCCGCCGGCGTCGTTGCGCCCCGCACCCCTCCGGGCCCGGCCCGGCCGGCGGGGCCGGGCCGGCTGGCCCGACGCGGGCTGGGGGCTCCTGACGTAGGCCAGGATCGAGGGGTTGGCACAGGGCACCAGGTCGAAGGTACCCGCTCCGAACACGGGGAATTGCTTCCGCGTCATGAGGATGTTGCGGAGCCAGTGGAGATGCGAGCTCGGGTTGCGCCGATGGGCCTCCACGTTCACGGCCTCGAACCCGTAGACCGGGTCCATGAGCGGCGGAAGGTAGAGCTGGGCGAAGTCGGCGCGACTGAACCCGCCGTTGCGGTCGGGGCTCCACTGCATGGGAGTGCGCACCGAGTCCCGGTCACCGAGATAGACGTTGTCGCCCATGAGGATCTCGTCCCCGTAGTAGATGACCGGGCTGCCCGGGAGAGAGAAGAGCACGGCGTGGAGCAGCTCCGCCAGACGGCGGTCCCCGTCGAGCAGCGGCGCGAGGCGCCGGCCGATGCCCATGTGCCTGCGCATGCGGGGGTCCTTCACGTACTCCGCCACCATGTAGTCGCGCTCTTCCTCGGTGACCTTCTCCAGGGTCAGCTCGTCGTGGTTCCGCAGGAAGATGGCCCACTGGCAGTTGTCGGGGATCTCAGGGGTCTGGGCCAGGATCTCGGTGACCGGGAAGCGCTGCTCGCGGCGCACCGCCATGAACAGGCGCGGCATCAGCGGGAAGTGGAAGCACATATGGCACTCGTCGCCGTTGCCGAAGTAGTCGACGAGGTCCGAGGGCCATTGGTTGGCCTCGGCCAGGAGCACCCGGTTGGGATGCGCGGCGTCCACTTCCTTGCGGAGCTGGCGGAGCAGCGCGTGCGTCTCGGGGAGGTTCTCGCCGGTGGTCCCGTCCCTCTGGAAGAGATAGGGGACGGCGTCGAGGCGGAAGCCGTCGAGCCCGAGGTCGAGCCAGAAGCGGACCACGCCGAACATGGCCTCGACGACCTCGGGGTTGTCGTAGTTGAGGTCGGGCTGATGTGAGTAGAAGCGGTGCCAGTAGTACTGCTGGCGGGTCTGGTCCCACGTCCAGTTCGACGTCTCCACGTCGACGAACACGACACGCGCCTCGGGCCAGCGCTGGTCGTCGTCGTTCCAGACGTACCAGTTCGCCTTGGGATTGTCCCGTGACGACCGCGACTCGAGGAACCAGGGGTGTTGGTCGCTGGTGTGGTTCATGACGAGATCGGCGATCACCCTGATACCGCGTCGGTGTGCGTCGTCGAGGAATTCCACCAGGTCGTCGAGGTATCCGAGCTCGGGATGCACGGTGAAGAAGTCGCTGATGTCGTACCCGCCGTCGCGCATGGGCGAGGGGTAGAACGGCAGCAGCCACAGGCAGTCGACCCCGAGCCATTCGAGGTAGTCGAGCTTGGCCCGCAGGCCGGCCAGGTCGCCGATGCCGTCGTCGTTGGAGTCGAAGAACCCACGGGTGAGGACCTCGTAGAACACGCCTCGCCGGAACCAGTCCGCCGCCCCCTTGGCGGGCAGCGCCGTGGGCCGGATCCCCGGCAGGCGGGCCCCTCCGCCGCGGCGGACCGAGGCGGGTGCCGATGCCGATCCGCGCACTCGCGGTGCCTTGGCAGGACGCGACACGGTCACACCGGCCCCGATCGGTCCTCAGCGCCCGACGAACCGGGCGCGGCCCGGCCCGTGCTCGAGGAACGAGGTCACTCCCGTTCGGGCGTCTTGGGTGTCCGCACACGACACGAACGCGTCCACCTCGAGCGCCAGTCCGTCCTCGAGATGCTGCTCGAGTCCCTCGTCGATGACCCGCTTGGCCGCCGCCAACGCCACGAGCGGGCCCGCCGCCAGCTCGGCCGCCAACGCCAGGGCGTCCTCCAGCACCCGGTCGCGGGCCACCACCCGGTCGGCCAGCCCGATGCGCAACGCCTCCTCCGCCCTCACCTGGCGTCCCGTGTAGACGAGGTCCTTGGCACGGCTCACCCCGACCAGGCGCGGCAGGCGCTGGGTGGCGCCACCACCGGGGACGATGCCGAGGAGGATCTCGGGTTGACCGAGACGCGCGTCGCCGGCGACGACGCGCAGGTCGCACGCCAGGGCGAGCTCGAGGCCACCACCGAGCGCGTAGCCGGTGATCGCCGCGATCGTGACGCGAGGGAGCGCGGCCAGGGCGCCGGTCACCTGGTGGAAGGCCGCCGTGATGCGGCGCGCCGCACCCGGCTCGGAGAACTCGCCGACGTCGGCCCCCGCCGCGAAGATGCGCGGGCCGCCCCACAACACCACCGAACCGGGTGGATCCGCGGCCAGCTCCGCCACCGCGTCGTGCAGTCTCCCGAGGAACGCCACCGACAACGCGTTCATCTTGGGACGGTCGAGCGTCACGAGCGCCACTCCGTCGGGCCGGCGGTCGATGGAGACCACCCCGACTCCGGCGTCACGCGAAGCAGGAGGGGAGGCGACCATGCGCGCACCGTACCCGACCGCGCCCTGGACGGCGCGCCATCGGGGGCCGGGATCCGGCCGCTTCGCCTTCGAGACGCTCCTGCGGGCAGGCGGGCGCGACCACACTTGGGGAGGAGGGGGAGGGGGAGCGGATGCCGCCGGCATCGGTGAGTGGAGGGAGCCGGTGGGGGGACGGAGTGGGTCGGGTGACGGGCCGGGGCGTCAGTCCCCGGGGGCGCCGCCGTAGACGGCGCCGAGGAGGCGGTCGGCAGCTTCGTAGGGGTCGAGACGATGCTCGGCCACGGCCCGGGCGAGCCCGGCGAACTCCCCGTCGGTGCTCAGCCGGTCGACCTCGCTCCGGATGCGTGCTGCCAGCACGATCCGGAATTCGCGCTCGAGACGGGCGGCGCGCCTGGCCTCGAGTGCACCGTGCTCCTCGAGGTGCCGCTCGTGGCGCGCGATCTCCTCCCACAGCTCGTCCACCCCCTCGCCGGTGGATGCGGAGGTCTCGAGCACCGGAGGGCGCCAGTCCCCCAGTGCGGTCAGGTCCAGCATCTGCTCCAGGTCGCGGCGTGTCTCTCTGGCGCCGGGCATGTCCGCCTTGTTGATCACGAACAGGTCCGCCGTCTCGAGGAGCCCGGCCTTGTTGGCCTGGACGGCGTCACCCCACCGGGGGTTGAGGACGACCACGGTGGTGTCGGTGGCCCCGGCCACCTCCACCTCGACCTGTCCGACACCGACGGTCTCGACCAGCACGAGCGGGAAGCCGGCGGCCGCCAGGGTCCGGATCGCCTCGGGAACGGCGACGGCGAGGCCACCGAGATGCCCACGGGATGCCATCGACCGGATGAAGACCCCGGCGTCGAGCGCGTGGTCCTGCATCCTGACCCGGTCGCCCAGGATGGCACCGCCGGTGAACGGTGAGGACGGGTCGACGGCGAGGACGCCGAGCTGGGCCACCCCCTTGGCGCGCGCCGTGGCGATGAGGCGGTCCACGAGCGTGGACTTGCCCGCCCCCGGCGGGCCGGTGATGCCGACGGTCTGCGCCTCCCGACCGCTGCGGTAGGCCAGGGCGGCGACGGCGCGGCCCGGCGCGCCACCGCCCTCCACCAGGGTCAGAAGCCGGGCCAGGGCCACGCGGTCGCCCTTGGTGGCGGCATCGAGAAGCGGGCCCGGATCGCCTCCCCGCGGCCGGCGGGCCGGAGCGGCACCGGGACCCTCGCCGGCGGGGTCGTCGGGGGATCCGGAGGGAGAGGGGACGGCTGGGGTCGTCACGGTGGCTCGGAGCGTAGGCGGGGCCGGTCCCGGTCAGGCGCGGGTGACGTCCGCGCCCAGGGAGCTGAGGGTGGAGGCGAGGTCCTCGTATCCCCGGTCGATGTGCTGGGCGTCGGACACGACCGTCTCCCCTTCGGCGGTCATCCCGGCCAGGACGAGGGCGGCACCGGCGCGGAGGTCCGGTGCCCGCACGGGGGCGCCCGACAGCCGCCGGACGCCGCGCACCACGGCGTGGTGCCCCTCGGTCCGGATGTCGGCGCCCATGCGCCGCAATTCGTCCACGTAACGGAAGCGCCCCGAGAAGAGGTTCTCGGTGACGATCCCCACTCCGTCGGCGACGCTCAACATGGTCACCAGGAACGGCTTGTAGTCGGTGGCCACCCCGGGGTAGGGGAGGGTGGCCACGTCCGTGGAGTGGAGCCGGCCGCTCGACGTGGCGCGCATCCCCTCGGGGGCCTGGGACACCTCCACCCCGATCTCGCCCATCTTGCGCAGGAGCATGTCCATGTGATCGGGCCGCCCGTCCTCGACCAAGATCTCGCCGCCCGCCACGCCGACCGCCGCCAGCAAGGTGGCCGCCACCACCCGGTCGGGGATGACCCGATGGGCGATCGGCGAGGGGTGCAGCTCCTCGACCCCGTCGACCTCGATGTGCGATGTCCCCGCACCGCGGATGCGGGCCCCCATGTGCGTCAGGAAGTCGGCGAGGTCCGACACCTCTGGCTCGCGCGCCGCGTTCTCGATGACCGTCGTGCCCTTGGCGAGGACCGCCGCCATGAGCACGTTGTCGGTGGCGGTGTGACTGGGGTACTCGAACACGACCCGCTGACCGACGAGACGGGCGCCGGCGCCTCCCGGCACCCGGCCCTCGATGTTGCCGTGCACCGTCTGGAACGCGGCTCCCAGGGTCGACAAGCCGTGGAGGTGGATGTCGATGGGGCGGTTCCCGAAGTCGTCTCCACCGGGAAGCGACACACTGGCCCGTCCCGAGCGCGCCAGCAGCGGCCCGAGCACGACCACAGAGGCGCGCATCTTCTCGACGAGCTCGTACGGCGCGGCGGGGATGAGCGTCGCCGGCGTGTCGACGACGAGGTCGCCGGGCCCTCCTCCGGAGTCGTCGGCATCACGTGTCACCTGGGCGCCGATGGCGCCGAGGACCTCCGACATGATCTCGACGTCCACGATGCGGGGGACTCCTGCCAGGACGTGGCGCCCCGGGGCCAGCAGACACGCCGCCATCAGCTTGAGCGCGGAGTTCTTGGCGCCACCGGCGCGCACCGTCCCGTGCAGCGGCCCCCCCGGGCGCACGACGAAACGCTCCATCGGGCCCGTCCTGGTCAGACGACCGGGTTCTCGGCCCAACGGCCGAAGACCGACGCCAGGGCTCCCACGACCTCGCCCACCGTGGCATAGGCGCGGGCCGCGTCGAGGATGGCCGGCATGAGGTTCACCTCCGGGACTGCCGCGTCGGCCGCCACCGCGGCCAGCGCGGCGTCGACCTCCCTCTGGTCGCGCCGTTGACGGACGGCCGACAGGCGCTTGCGCTGGGCTTCGTCCACCTCGGGCCCGATGTGCAGCGTGGGAGGCGCGGGCTCCTCGCTCCCCTCGGTGAAGGAGTTGACTCCGACCACGATCCGCCGACCGGACGCCACCTTCCGCTGGAACACGTAGGCGGCGTCCGCGATCTCGCCCTGGAACCAGTTGTGCTCGATCCCGTGCAGGACACCTTCGAGCATCGAGCCTCCGCCCCACTCGTCGAGCCGAGCGAACACCTCCTCGGCCTGGCGCTCGATCTCGTCGGTGAGGGACTCCACGAACCACGAGCCTCCCAGGGGGTCCGAGACGTTGGTGACCCCGGTCTCGTGAGCGAGGACCTGTTGGGTGCGCAGCGCGATGCGAGCCGCCTTCTCGGTGGGGAGCGCCAGCACCTCGTCCATCGAATTCGTGTGCAGGCTCTGCGTCCCGCCCAGCACGCCCGCCAGTGCCTCGATGGCGGTGCGGACGATGTTCACCTCGGGCTGCTGGGCCGTGAGCGACACGCCCGCGGTCTGGGTGTGGAAGCGCAGCTGCGTCGACCGCGGGGACGTGGCACCGTAGCGGTCGGCCATCCAGCGTGCCCAGATGCGGCGGGCGGCGCGGTACTTGGCGATCTCCTCGAAGAAGTCGAGATGGGCGTTGAAGAAGAAGCTCAGGCGGGGGGCGAATTCGTCGACGGAGAGCCCCGCGGCCATCACCGCCTCGACGTAGGCGAACCCGTTGGCGAGGGTGAAGGCAAGCTCCTGCGCGGCCGTGGAGCCTGCTTCGCGGATGTGGTAGCCCGAGACCGACACGGGATGGAACCTCGGCATCTCCGCGGCACAGAAGCGCACCACGTCGACCACCAGGCGCATCGAGGGCCGCGGCGGGAAGATGTACTCCTTCTGGGCCTGGTACTCCTTCAGGATGTCGTTCTGGAGTGTTCCCCCCAGGGCGCGCCGTGCCACACCGGCTTTCTCCGCCGCGCCCACGTACATGGCCATCAGGATGGAGGCCGGCGAGTTGATCGTCATCGACGTCGTCACCGAGCCCAGGTCGATGCCGGCGAAGAGGTCTTCGGCGTCCGCCAGGGTGTCCACGGCGACGCCGCAACGCCCCACCTCACCTTCGGTGAGGGGGTCGTCGGAGTCCCTGCCCATGAGCGTCGGCAGGTCGAAGGCCACCGACAGCCCGCCGCTGCCCGCCCGCAGCAGCTCGCGGAAGCGCACGTTGGTGTCCTCGGCGGTCCCGAAGCCGGCGAACAGCCGCATCGTCCAGAGCTTCGAGCGGTACATCGAGGCGTACGGGCCGCGGGTGTAGGGGGCTTCTCCGGGCCAGCCCAGGCGCTGAGCCACCTGGCCCTCGGGCCAATCGGCGGGCCCGTAGACAGGCTCGACCCTGATGCCCGACATCGTCTCGAAATCGGCGTCCCGGATGGTCGAGGAGTCGTAGGCCTCCTGCCACCGCGCACGCCCTGCGTCGAGGTCCTCGTGGGGCGTTGGATCCATGGCTCTCCAGCCTAACGGGCCGGTCGCGGCATTCCCGGCCGGAATAGACCAGACCGCACGCCGGCGCCGGGGACTACGCCCACAGAGCGCACCGGGCGCGGTTATGGTCGGGTCGTGGCGCCCAACCCCCGCGCACCAGACCGCAACCTCGCCATGGAGCTCGTCCGCGTCACGGAGGCCGCGGCCATGGCCGCGGGGAGGTGGATGGGGCGGGGCGACAAGGAAGGTGCTGACGGAGCCGCGGTCCAGGCCATGCGCGTGGTGCTGCAGACCGTCGCCATGGACGGCGTCGTCGTGATCGGCGAGGGCGAGAAGGACCGTGCGCCCATGCTGTACAACGGTGAGCGCATCGGCGACGGATCGCCTCCGCCCACCGACATCGCCGTCGACCCCATCGACGGGACGAACCTGACCTCGCTGGGCCGAGCCGGGGCCCTGGCCGTGATCGCGGTCTCCGACCGCGGCACCATGTTCAACCCGGGTCCCTGCGTCTACATGGAGAAGCTGGCGGTCGGGCCCAAGGCGGTCGGGTCCGTCGACGTGCGCCGCTCGCCCACCGAGAACCTCGAGGCCGTGGCCAAGGCGCTGGGCAAGTCCATCCGCGACGTCACCATCGTCATCCTCGACCGGCCCCGGCACAAAGACCTGATCGAAGAGGTCCGGTCCAGTGGTGCGCGCATCAAGCTGATATCCGACGGGGACGTGGCGGGCGCCATCTCCGTGGCGTGGCCGGACTCGGGCGTGGACGTCCTCTACGGCATCGGGGGGACCCCCGAGGGCGTCATCGCGGCGGCGGCGCTCAAGTGCATGGGCGGTGAGATCCAGGGGCGGCTGGTGGCGCGTGACGACGAGGAGCGCCGTGCCGCGATCGCGGCCGGGTACGACCTCGACACCGTGCTCATGACCGACGACCTCGTCAAGGGCGACAACTGCTTCTTCGCCGCCACCGCCGTCACCGACGGGGAGCTCCTTCAGGGTGTGCGCTACGCCGATTACGGGGTCAACACCCAGTCCCTGGTGATGCGCTCGCGATCGGGGACGGTGCGATTCGTGAGCGCGCGCCACGCCCTGCACAAGCTGCGGGAGTACAGCCAGATCGAGTTCGGCTGACCGGTCGGGACCGGTAGTGCCCACCTCGCCGAGCCGGTATCCGCTGCGCAACGCCGCCCCCGAGGAGGCGGCTCGGCTCGGGACCCTGCAGTCCCTGCACGACGCCTCCACCGTCAGGCAATTCGAGCGACTGGGAGTCGCGCCCGGATGGCGTTGCGCGGAGCTCGGCGCCGGAGCGGGGTCCGTGGCGCGGTGGCTGTCGGACCGCGTGGGCGGTGACGGCTCGGTGACGGCCATCGACCGCGACACCAGCCTGCTCGGCGACCTGGCGGCGCGCCCCAACGTCACGGTGGTCGAGGGCGACCTGATGTCCATGTCGTTCGGATCGTCGTGCTTCGACCTCGTGCACTCGCGGTCGGTGCTCATGCATCTCGGAGACCCTGACGCCGTCGTGCAGCGCCTCGTGCCCGCGTTGGCGCCCGGCGGCATGGTGCTCTTCGAGGAGGCAGACGGCGCGCCCGCCCAGCGCGCCTCCACCCTCCCCGGCGTCCCCGCCCCGTTCCTCGAGGTGATGGTGCCGCTGGCGGCACGGTGGACGTGGGCCCGAGGCCTCGCCGCGCAGCTCGTCGCGCTCGGCTTCGTCGACGTCCATGACGACGTGCGCGAAAACCTGCTCACCGGGGGGTCTCCGGCCGCCGCGTTCTGGCGAGAGACCCTCGAGACGATCCGGCCCATCATCACCGACCCCGCCCACATGGAGCCCCTGGGCGGACGGGCCGTCGACGACGAGAGCTACGACGCCATGATCACGCTGCTCGAGGACCCGGGCTTCGCGGTGCCTTACGCGGCCCGGCACCGGGTCTCGGCCCGCCGGCCGTAGCGGTCTGCAAGGCGGTAGCCGTCGGCGAGGAGGTTGGCTCCCCACCGAGCCACGGGCCGGCGGGACCCGGGCCGGGACGACACTGGCTCGGCTCAGGACCCTCGGGTTTCGGTCGCCCCGGCCACTGCGAGGCGGACTTCGGCTCGTCGCCGGGCCCCCTCCGCGTCCGCCAGGGCACGGTCCTCCGGCGCCTCCTCGCTGCCCTCACCGGCGCCCGACCTCGTCCCGCCGAGCTCGGCGATGTTGTCGTTGGCGACCTCCAGAGCATGGCGGGCGCGCTCCACGTCGATCTCCTCGGAGCGCTCGGCGATGGGCGCGATGACGCTCACGTGGTCCCCGGCCACCTGGACGAACCCGCCGTGCACCGCGGCGCGCTCTTCGGTTCCGTCCTCGTGCTGGAACCGGACCGCGCCGGGGACGAGCGCGCCGATGAGCGGGGTGTGGCCGGGCATGAAGGCGGCGTCGCCCCCGTCGGTGCGCAGGAAGACGGCCGCGACCTCTTCTTCGAGCAGGATGCGCTCGGGGGTGACGAGTTTGGCGGGGAAGGTTGCCATCGGTGGCCCTACTCGCCTTCCTTTTCGAGCGAGCGGGCCTTCTCGAGGACGGAATCGACGCCGCCGACGTTGAGGAACGCCTGCTCGGGGACGTCGTCGAGGTCGCCGTTGAGTAGGACCTCGAAGGACTCCACCGTCTCGGCGATCGGCACGGTCACGCCCTTCAGCCCGGTGAACACCTCTCCGACGTTGAAGGGCTGGGAGAGAAAGCGCTGGATCTTGCGGGCCCGGTTGACGATGAGCCGGTCCTCTTCGGACAACTCGTCGAGACCGAGGATGGCGATGATGTCCTGCAGCTCCCGGTACCGCTGAAGGACGCCCTGGACCCTGCGGGCCACGCCGTAGTGCCGGTCTCCGACGACCTCGGGGGTGAGCACGTTGGACGTCGACGCCAGAGGGTCGACCGCCGGGTAGATCCCGAGCGAGGCGATCTGGCGGGACAGCTCGGTGGTGGCGTCGAGGTGGGTGAACGTGGTGAACGGCGCCGGGTCGGTGTAGTCGTCGGCGGGCACGTACACCGCCTGGAGCGACGTGATGGAGTGGCCCCGCGTCGAGGTGATCCGCTCCTGGAGCTCGCCCATCTCGTCGGCGAGTGTGGGTTGGTACCCCACCGCCGAGGGCATGCGGCCCAGCAGCGTCGAAACCTCCGAGCCGGCCTGGACGAACCGGAAGATGTTGTCGATGAACAGCAGCACGTCCTGGTTCTTCACGTCCCGGAAGTACTCCGCCATGGTGAGCGCGGCCAGCCCGACCCGGAGGCGCACACCGGGAGGTTCGTCCATCTGCCCGTATACGAGGGCCGCCTTGTCGATGACGCCCGACTCCTGCATCTCGAGCCAGAGGTCGGTGCCTTCGCGGGTGCGCTCCCCCACCCCGGCGAACACCGACACACCGCCGTGGTTGAGGGCCACCCGGTTGATCATCTCCTGGATGAGCACGGTCTTGCCCACACCGGCGCCGCCGAACAGGCCGATCTTGCCGCCCTGGACATACGGCTCGAGCAGGTCGATCACCTTGATCCCGGTCTCGAACATCTGTGCACGGGGCTCGAGCTGGTCGAATGCCGGGGAGTCGCGGTGGATCTCCCACCTGTCCTCCACGGGGCCGATGTCGTCGGTGTCGAGCGACTCACCGAGCACGTTGAAGACGTGGCCCAGCGTGGCGTCTCCCACGGGCACGGCCAGCCCACGACCGAGGTTGCGCACCGGCGTACCCCGGTGCAGGCCGTCGGTGGCCTTGAGGCACACGCAGCGGACCCGGCCTTCCCCGATCTGCTGGGCCACCTCGGCGGTCACGGTGATCTTGGTGCCCTCGAGTTCGAGGTCCATCTCGACGGCCATGTTGATCTCGGGTAGCGCGTGCGGTGGGAACTCGACGTCGACGACCGGTCCGGCGATGGCGACCACTCGGCCGTTGGGGTGATTCCCGTTGTCGCTGGTGGCCGGCTCGGTGACTGTGGTTGTCATGGTTTCCTTTGCTTCCTATTCGATTTCGGCCTTGGCAGCCTGGCGCAGAGCCTCGGCCCCGCCGACGATCTCCATGATCTCGGTGGTGATGGCGTCCTGACGGGCGCGGTTCATGTCGCGCGTGAGCTTCTTGGCCAGCTCGTCGGCGTTGTCGGTGGCCGCCGCCATGGCCCGTTGCCGTGCCGTGTGCTCGCTGGCGGCAGCCTCGAGAAGGGCGCCGAACACGGCGGCCTCGACATAGCGGGGCACCAGCTCGACGAGCAGATCGGGGGCTTCGGGCTCGAATTCGGTGTAGCCCTCCCGCCGGGCCCGCTCGTCTTCGCCGTCCGCGTCACCCGTCGGCTCGGGTAGCGGGAGCACCTGGCGGGTCTCCACCACCTGTGTGCCCGCGGAGAGGAACCGGGTCGAGACGATCAGGACCTGGTCGACGTCTTCGGTCAGGAACGGCGGCGTGATGGCCTCGGCCACGGCCCGGGCGTCTTCGAAGACGGGGCGGTCCGAGAAGCCGGAGAACGACTTCTCGGCGGTGAGCTTCCGGAAGCGGAAGAACGACTGGGCCTTGCGGCCCACGCTGACCAGACGGTACTCGACCCCCTGTGCCTCCAACGCCCGCGCCGTGCGTTCGGCGAGACGGAGCACGTTGGCGTTGTACGCGCCACACAGGCCCCGATCGGCGACGACGGCGACGACGAGCACACGCTGGGGCGACTCGGGGACGCCCAGCACCCGCCCTGCGGTATGCCCGGCATCGGCTGCCGCCTCGGCCAGGATCTCCGCGATTCCCTTCAGATAGGGTCGGAACCCGGCCAGGCGGTTCTGGGCCCGCACGATCTGGGACGCCGCGATCAGCTCGAAGGCCCGCGTGATCTTCTTCGTCGCCTCGACGGTGCGGATGCGACGTCGGAGGACCTTTTCCTGGCCACCGGCCATGGCTCAGTCACCCTCGATGGCGACGAAGGTGTCCTTGAACGCCTGCAACGCCGCCTTCAGCTGGGACTCGTCGGGCAAGGTCCCCTGCGTGCGGATGTGATCGAGGATCTCGGGATGGCCGGCCCGCATGAACTCGAGGAGCTCGGCTTCGAAGCGGCGCACCTCCGCCACGGCGACCTGGTCGACCCAGCCATTCGAACCCGCGTAGATCACCACCACCTGCTCCTCGACCGGCAAGGGCGCGTTCTGTGACTGCTTGAGCAGCTCGGTCAGGCGGTATCCCCGGTCGAGCTGGGCTTGGGACACCTTGTCGAGCTCGGACCCGAACGTGGCGAACGCTTCGAGCTCACGGAACTGCGCCAGGTCGATCTTGAGCGTCCCCGCCACCGACCGCATGGCCTTGACCTGGGCGGCACCACCCACACGGGAGACCGAGATGCCCACGTTCATCGCCGGCCGGACCCCCGCGTAGAAGAGCTCGGACTCGAGGTAGATCTGCCCGTCGGTGATGGAGATGACGTTGGTGGGGATGTACGCCGACACGTCGCCGCCCTTGGTCTCGATGATGGGCAGCGCCGTCAACGAGCCACCACCGCGGGCGTCGGAGAGCTTGGCGGCGCGCTCGAGCAGGCGGCTGTGCAGGTAGAAGACGTCGCCCGGGTAGGCCTCCCGTCCCGGGGGCCTCCGCAGCAGGAGCGACATCTGGCGGTACGCCTCGGCCTGCTTGGACAGGTCGTCGTACACGATGAGGGCATGTTCGCCGTTCTCCATCCAGTGCTGGCCGATGGCACACCCGGCGTAGGGGGCGATGTACTTGAAGGGGGCGGGCTCCGACGCAGGCGCGCTCACCACGACGGTGTAGTCCATGGCCTGGTGGGCCTCGAGGGTCGCCACCGTCTGAGCCACCGACGACCCCTTCTGGCCGATGGCGACGTAGATGCACTTCACCCCCTGGCCCTTCTGGTTGAGGATCGTGTCGATGGCGACGGTGGTCTTTCCGGTCTTGCGGTCGCCGATGATCAGCTCGCGCTGGCCACGGCCGATCGGGGTCATGGCGTCGATGGCCTTGATCCCCGTCTGCAGGGGCTCCTTCACCGGTTGCCGGGCCACGATGCCCGGTGCCTGGACCTCGAGCCGGCGCGTCGCGGTGGCCCCGATCGGGCCCTTGCCGTCGATGGGCTCGCCCAGAGGGTTCACCACCCGGCCGAGCAGCCCGTCGCCCACGGGCACCGACAGGATCCGCCCCGTCGCCCGGACCAGCTGCTCCTCCTCGATGTGGGCGTCACTGCCCAGCACGACGGCACCCACGGTGTCCTCGTCGAGGTTGAGGGCGATCCCGAGCGTGCCGTCCTCGAATTCCAGCAGCTCGTTCACCGCCACCATGGGAAGCCCGCTGATGCGGGCGATGCCGTCCCCGACCTCGGTGATGCGCCCCACCTGCTCGGCGGAGACCTCGGGCGTGTAATCGGTGACGTGCCGCTGTAGCGCGGCGGCGATCTCGTCGGCGTTGATGGTCAGCTCTGCCATCAGGTCTGCGCTCCTCGCGTTGCCCCCTCGTGGCTGAGGAGGTGTTCTTCCATTTGGTCGAGACGGCGCTGCGCGCTGGCATCCACGAGCAGGTCGCCGATCTGGATCACCGCACCACCGAGAATGTCGGGTGCGGCCAGGATCTGCAGCTCCACCGGCCGGTGCGTGAGGTGCTCCAGCGCCTCGGCCAGGATGCGGTGTTCGTCATCGTCGATCGGGAGGCCGGTGTAGACCCGGGCCACTCGCCACCCTCTGGCGCGTGCCGCCTGTTCGACGAGCCAGTCCAGCGACGCGGCGAGGTCGCGCACGCGTCCTTGAATCGTGACGCGGATGAGCCGGAGCGTCGCCACCTGCACCTTCCCCTCGAGAAGGTCGTCCAGGATCTGCTCCCTGGTCGGGACGGGCAGCGTCGTGTCCGAGAGGACGCTGCGGAGCGAGGCGCTCGACTCGACGACGCGGGCGAAGCGGAACAGCTGGTCCTCGATCTCCTCGAGCTCGGAGGTCTCCGAGATCCCTTCGAAGACCGCGTCCGCATACCCGGCCATGAACTCGCGCCACGCCAACCGGCTCACGATCGGCTCCTCGGCGCGCAGCTCTTCGGGGGGCAGATCGTGGGTGTGGCGGGCGAGCTCGTAGAGCTCGTGGAGGACGGTGGGGAACTCCTCCACCCGCTCGGTCTCCACGGCCCTGAGCACGATCCGGAGGGCGATGGGTTGCACACGCGACTCGAGCAGGTCCTGGAGAACGGCCCTTCGGGCTGCGGTCGGCACTCCGAAGTCGGTGAGGGTCACGGCGAGGGCGTTGGTGCGCGAGACGAGGTGTGCCACCGCGTTCAGGTCTTCGGCGATCTCGTCGCCGAGCGCGGTCCGGGCCACGTCGGCCAGGACCGCCGTCGTGTAGCCCCGAAGTGATTGGTGCATGGCCGGCTTCTCTCTCGCCCGCTCAGCTCGGCCCGGTCAGCCCTGCGGACTGCTGGCGGTGGTGTCCACGGACCCGCGCAGCGCCGCCACGGCCTCGTCGATCAAGGCGCGATGGCTGGACGCGTCGATCTCCCGTGCGATCACCTGGCGGGCGACTGCGATCACCAGCGTCCCGACCTTCGAGCTGACCTCGTCCACGGCGCGCTGGCGTGCCGAGGCGATCTCTGCTTCCGCCCTGGCCACGAGACGCTCGTATTCGATGCGACCCCGCTCCTCGGCCTGGGCGGCTACCCGTTCCGCCGCCTTGTTGGCCTGGGCGATCATCTCGCGTGCCTGCCTGCGGGCTTCGTCGAGCGTCTCCTGGCGCTTCGCGTCGGCCTCCGCGGCCTCGACACGCGCTGTCTCGGCCGCGTCGAGGGCGGTGCGGATCTGCTCCTGGCGCTCCCCGAGCGCCTTGTTGAGCGGGGGCAGCACGACCTTCGCGACAAAGCCCAGCACGATCAGGAAGGCGACGACCTCGACGATGAGGGTCGCATTGGGGATCAGGAAGTTGCTACTCGCAATCATGTCGGTTCTGCCTCTGTTCGGTTGTGGGTATCAGGCTCCCGGCACCGCCGGTCACCAGGCCCCGTCGTCGGCACGCGCCGGCAGGTCGGGACGAGCGGGCGCTCTGCCTCTGATCGGCGTTGGCCATCCTCACGGGACTCGTGCGCCCTCGGGCTCAGGGCCCGCCCTTCTTGTAGAGGGAGAACACGAAGAGCGCCGTGAAGGCGAGGTTGATGAAGTACATGGCCTCGACGAGTCCGACCGTCAAGAACATGATCGTGAACAGCCGACCCTGTGCTTCTGGCTGCCGGGCAACTCCGGCGATGGTCTGGCTGCCGGCGAGACCGTCGCCAATGGCGGCGCCGACCGCTCCGCCGCCCATCAGCAGACCCCCACCGACCATGGCGCCGGCGAGGCTGATCGCGTGGTCGAGCCCTGTGTCTGACATTGGTGATGCTCCTTTTGGTGTGTGTTGTCGCGAGATCGGTTGCCGAGCAGCCGCCGCTAGTGCGCGTCGCTCATGGCGGTGTCGAAGTAGAGGATCGTGAGGAGGGAGAAGATGAAGGCCTGGATGGCGCCGATGGCGAGGTCGAACACCTTCCACACCGGGTTGAGGATGACGGTAGCGATATCGCCGATCGGCACGTGCGAGATGCTCCAGACCCCGAGCGCCGCGATCAGCGCCAGCATGAGGCCGCCCGACAGCAGGTTGCCGAAGAGACGGAGGGCCAGGGTGAGGGGCTTGGCGATCTCCTCCACGCCGTTGATGAAGATATTCACCAGGAAGAGCGCCTTCGGGAAGGGCTGTCCCACGTAGTGCTTGATGTAGCCGACAAACCCCCGGGAGCGGATCGAGGCGATGTGCACGGGGATGATCACGATGAGCGCCAGCGCCAGGGTCACGTTGATGTCGCTGGTGGGCGTCCCGATCCATTCGATCTCCGATCCGATGCCCAGGACGGAGAACCAGTTCGCCACCAGAATGAAGACGAACAACGCCACCGCCAGGGGGACGACCGCCGCGCCCCGGGGGCCGATCGTCCCCTCGACCTGCTTCTGGACCGCTTCGACACCCCACTCCCAGACGAGCTGCAGCTTCCCGGGCACGCCGCTGGTCGCTCTGGCCCGGAGGGTCAGGCCCATGGCCATGACGATCACCATGGCGGCGACGGTCGACCAGATGGTGTCGAGATCAAGCCCGTCACGCTGGACATGCGTGCCGACCTCGATGTTTGTGGCCAAGAAGTGCACCGATGCGATCACGCGTCGTCCTCGTCGTCGGCGAAGGGTGTGCCCATCGACGTGTCACCCATGAGGGGGTGCCGCAGCATGGTCACGACGACGTTGGCGAGCAGGGCGAACTGGAACACGGCCAAGCCGACGAGCGTGCCGAAGCCGAGCGGGCGCACAAAGAACGTGATGGTCAGGGCGATGACGCTGATGACCCCCAGCCGGCCCAGCGTGTTGAAGGCGAGCGGCCGACGTTTGTTCTCGTCCGGGGACGCCGCCGCCTTCACCGTGGCGCGCGAGATCAGACGGAAATTGACGAGCGCCATGGCCAGTCCCAGGCACACCCCCAACCCCACCAGCGGATATCCGGCCACCACGCCGATGACCAGTGCGACCGCGCCCACCCCGCATGCGACGAGGACCGTCCTCCGGGCCACGACGGAGATCTGGGGCAACGAGAACTGGGAGAACAGGTTGACCATCACAGCGGACCACCCGTCGGATCCGGCCACGCCGACACCGGTGCCACCGCTACATGAGCCTGCGAATCTGTTTCACGGTGCTCCCGACGGCGGCAACGATGCCGAAGGCGAGGCCCAGCAAGGTGCCGACAGGACTGCTGTGCAACCACGCGTCGACGGCCAAGCCGATGCCCAGCCCACCGCCGATCATGAGCGCCGACGCCACGCCGATGGCCATGAGGTCGAAGGCCCTCGGGGGGGGCTTCTCCTCCACGTCCTCTCGCTTGGCGCGCGTCGGTCAGAGGGCAGGTGCCGTGCATCGCCTGGGCTGGCCTGAGATCACTCGGCGTGCCCGGCGCTCGCACCGACTGCAACCACGACCGGAGTCTGTTCATCGACACCGACTGGGAGCGGGAAGCGCACAGCACAATCTTCGCATCCGCCCCTCGTGCGCGGCAAAACGAGGCCCTCTGCGGCGATTATTTGCTCTCTGCAAGGGATCCGGGGACCACCGGCGGCACCTCACCCAGGAGCGCGGCCTGCACCGCCGGCGCCGGTGCAGGCGATTCGTCGGCTTCGCCCGGGCCCGTCCCGGTGCCCTCGGCGCCGTCCCCCGATGCGGTCCCCGATCCGGCACGGACGGCGTCCTGTCCGGCGTTCGCCTCCTGCCTCTCCGACTGCGCCTGCCCGGGCACACCCACGCTGTTGCCGTTCATGGTGACCGTGCCGTTGACGGTGCCGTTCATCGTGTCCTTGCGCAGACCCGGATGGAACAGGGTGTAGAGCGCGAGCCCGAGGACGATCACACCGAACAGGATGACGGCGTTGGCGCGCTGGTAGAAGAGCGGGAACAGCAAGAACGCCGAGAGCACCGCCGTCCACGCCCACAGGATGGCGACGGTGCGCCTCGGGCCGTGGCCCAGGCGCAGGAGTCGGTGGTGTACATGGCTCATGTCCCGGGTGTGGAATCCCGTGCCCTTGGCCGTGCGTCGGATGAACGCGAACGCCATGTCGGCGATGGGCACACCCAGGATGAAGACCGGGATGAAGAGCGGCGCGAAGAAGAAGTAGGTCTGCCCGCTGACGTCGGGCGTCCGCCCGCCGATGAGCATGGTCGATGCCGCCAGGAGGAGGCCCAGGAACAGCGCACCGGCGTCTCCCATGAAGGCACGGGCCGGATGCAGGTTGTGGGGCAGGAACCCGATGCACACCCCGAATGCCACCACCGCGATGAGCGGGCCGAGATTGTCCGAGGGGAGATACCCCAGGGTCATCAGGCGCAGGCCGTAGATGGCGAGGGCGCCCGAGGCGATGGCCACGATCCCTGTGGCCAGCCCGTCGAGGCCGTCGATGAGGTTCACGGCGTTGGTGATCACGATCACCCACAACGCCGTGAGGAGCGGCGTGACGTCCGGAGAGAGGACGAAGAAGCCCACGAAGGGGACCTTGAACTGGAACATCGTCACGCCCAGGAAGACGAGCACCATGGCGGCGAGGACCTGCCCGGCCACCTTGGCGGGGGCCGACATCTCCCGGAGGTCGTCGATGAACCCCACCACGAAGATGACGGCCGCGCCGAGCACCAGGCCGAGGGGCTCGGACGATCCCGCGAACAACCCGTGGAGCTGACCCAGCCGCGAAGCGACCACGACGGCCACCAGGAAGGCCAGGAACATGGCGATGCCACCGCCGTACGGGGTCACGCGGGCGTGGACACGCAGGTCGTCGGGCTCCACCACGAAGTGGGCGCGCATGGCGAGACGGCGGATCGGGAACATCGCCACGAAGGTCCCGACGGCGGCGACCACCGCCACCACCACGTACGCCCCGAGAGGGGGCACGGCCTCAGCCGCCTCCGGCCGGGCTGGACACCGGCGGGCCCGTGACGAGCTGCGGGTAGGGCGGGAACCCGCCGCACAAGTCGAGGACGTCGCTCCTCACCTCGCGCAGGACGGCTTCGTTGGCACGGTGGCGCAAGGCCCGGCCGATCAGCCCTGCGATGCGGGCCATCTCCGGGGTTCCCATGCCCGTCGTCGTCTGGGCCGCGCTGCCGAGGCGGAGCCCCGAGGTGACGAAGGGTGGGCGGGGGTCGTCCGGAATGGTGTTGCGGTTGAGGGTGATCCCGGCACGGTCGAGCACTTCCTGCGCCTGCTTGCCGGTGAGCTCGGCGTCGAAAGGCCGAAGGTCGATGAGGATCAGGTGGTTGTCGGTCCCCCCCGACACGAGCCGGAACCCCTCGGCCGCCAAGGCGCGGGCGAGGGACTGCGCGTTGGCCACCACCCTGGCCGCGTAGTCGCGGAACGACGGCAGCGACGCCTCTCGGAACGCCACCGCCTTGGCCGCCACGACGTGCTCGAGCGGACCGCCCTGCAGCCCCGGGAAGACGGCGGAGTCGATCGCCTTGGCGAGGTCCTGGCCGCACAGGATCGCCCCGCCCCGAGGGCCGCGCAGCGTCTTGTGCGTGGTGAGTGTCACCACGTCGGCGATGCCGACGGGATTGGGGTGGGCTCCACCGGCCACGAGCCCTGCGGGATGGGCGATGTCGAACATCAGCCGGGCACCGACGGCGTCGGCGATCTCCCGGAACGGCCGGGCGTCGATGACGCGGGGGTAGGCGGTGGCGCCCGCCACGATCAGCTTGGGACGCTCCCGCTTGGCGACGTCGGCCACCTCGTCGAAGTCGATGGTCTCCCCCGGCGCCTCGGGATCGGCCGACGCCGGTGACACCCCGTAGGCCACGAAGCGCCAGATCTTGCTCGTGATGCTGGCGGGCGAGCCGTGGGTGAGGTGACCGCCGTGGTCGAGGCTCATGGCGAGGACGGTGTCCCCCGGCTCGAGCAGCGCCTGGTACACCGCCAGGTTCGCGGTGGCCCCGGCGTGGGGCTGGACGTTGGCGTGCTCGGCTCCGAACAGGGACGTGGCCCGGTCCCGGGCCAGGTTCTCCACTTCGTCGATGACCTGGTTCCCGCCGTAGTAGCGGCGCCCCGGGTATCCCTCGGAGTACTTGTTGGTGAGCACGGACCCCGAGGCCGCCAACACGGCCGGGGAGGTGAAGTTCTCCGACGCGATCAGCTGCAGCGTCGTCGACTGCCGGTCGATCTCGGCACCGAGCAACGCCACGAGCTCAGGGTCGTCGGCGAGCCACTCGTCGAAGGGGGACCACGCCCGGCCGGAGCCGGCGCTCACTTCGGTCATCTCTGTCCTCTCTGGCTGTGCCCGAGGGGTCATGGCCCTGCTCGGTGGTGTCTCGCTCTGTGAAGCAGGTACGTCGGCCGGTCGGGGCGCTCAGCGCGCCTCGAGGACGGCGATCTCCCGGATGCGCTGGTCGTGTCGGCCCCCGTCCGGCGCTGTCGACAGGAACGTGTCGACGGCGTCCTTGGCGACCTCGAACCCGACCATCCGGCCGCCCATGCACACCACGTTGGCGTGGTTGTGGGCACGGGCGAGGCGGGCCGTGGTGACGTCGTGGACCAGTGCGGCCCGTATCCCTGGGATCTTGTTGGCGGCGATGGAGATGCCGATCCCCGTCCCGCACGCACACAGACCCAGCTCGGCCCGCCCTTCGGACACGGCGCGGCCCACCGCCGCCCCGAATTCCGGGTAGTCGACCGGAGCCTCCGAGTGCGTTCCCAGGTCGTCGACGTCGTGTCCCGACGTAGCGAGGTGGGCGGCGAGGAACTCCTTCAGGCGGTAGCCGGCGTGGTCGGAGCCGACCGCGATGCGCATGGGCGAAGCATACCGAGGCACTCCCGCCGCCCCGGGGGCACGCTGGGCCTGAAGGTACTCTCGGCGCCGTGGCCCTCGACCCTCGGACGCCGGTGCTGGTGGGGGTGGGACAGGTCACAAAGAGGCCCGAACCCGACGTCCCGGTGACCGGGCGCCCCGAACCGGTCGAGCTCATGGCTCGGGCCCTGCGCGCCGCCGGCGAAGACAGCGGGTCCGCCGACGGAGGCCGGCGGCTCCTGGAACGGGCCCAGTCCCTGCGGGTCATGGTGCCCCTGAGCTGGCGATACGTGAACCCTGGCCTGCTCGTGTCCGAGCGCCTGGGCATCACCCCCCGGGAGCTGGCGCTCACGGTGATCGGGGGGAACAACCCGCAGACGGTGGTGAACCGCACGGCGCTCCAGATCGCCGCCGGGGAGCTCGAGGTGGCTCTGGTCAGCGGAGCCGAGTGCATGTACACGCGCCTGTCGGCCCGGCGCGACCCCGAGCGCCCCGTCCTGGGGTGGACGACACAGGCCGACGACACCCCACCCCCGGTGATGCTCGGCACCGACCGTGCCCCGGTGACCGACGTCGAGGCAGCCCGGGGCCTCGACCGACCTGTCCGGGTCTTCCCCCTGTTCGAGAACGCCTTGCGGTTCGCCGCGAGCGAGACCGTCGAAGAGCACCAGCGCAGGGTGTCGGATCTGTGGGCTCGTTTCTCGTCGGTGGCGGCGACGAACCCCTATGCATGGTCCCGTCAGGTCAGGACGGCGGACGAGGTGCGCTCGACGGGACCGTCCAACCGCATGGTGTCGTTCCCGTACCCGAAGCTGATGAACGCCAACGACCGCGTCGACCAGGGGGCCGGATTCATCTTGTGCTCGGTGGGCGCGGCGCGTGACGCCGGGGTACCCCGAGACCGATGGGTCTTTCCCGTCGCGGGCGCAGATGCCCATGATCACTGGCTCCTCTCGCACCGCCAGGACCTGCGATCGTCACCCGCCATCCGGATCGCGGGAAACCGGCTCCTGTCGGTCGCCGGAGCCGGGATCGACGACATCGCCCACGTGGACCTGTACTCGTGCTTCCCGTGTGCCGTGCAGATCGCCGCGCGCGAGCTGGGCCTTCCCCTCGACGACCCCGGCCGGCCGCTCACGGTCACCGGTGGGCTCGGGTTCGCGGGTGGCCCCGGCAACAATTACGTGAGTCACTCCATCGCCTCGATGGCCCAACGCCTGCGCGCCGACCCCGGGGCGCTGGGCCTTGTCACCGGACTGGGCTGGTACAGCACGAAGCACGCCATCGGGTTGTGGTCGACCTCGCCACCCGCGGAGGGGTTCCGCCATGTCTGCCCCCAGGACGCCGTGGACAGCCTTCCCCGACGCACTCCCGCTCCGGAGTACGAGGGGGACGCCACCATCGAGACCTACACCGTCGTCCACGACCGCGACGGTGCGCCCCAGCTCGCCATCTTGGCCGTGCTGACCGGGGACCAACACCGGGCATGGGGCAACATCTCCGAGCGCGACGACATGCTGGGCCTGATGGAAGGTGAGGGTTGCGGTCGGAAGGTCCGCCTTGCCGCCGACGGTGGAGCCCGGCTCCGGTGAGCGCCCGAGAGGAAGCCCGAGAGGAATGGTCTCGTCCCCGCCCTCGTCCCCGGAGCGGGGATCGGACCTGACCTAGATTCCTTCCAATCCGGTGAGGTCGACGCCCGCGGCGAGCAGCTGAGCCTCCAACAGCGCCCAGTCGTAGTAGTCGCGCCAGGCGCTGATGAGCCCGTCGGCGTCGAACTCGAAGATGCCGGCGACAGGCACCGCCATGGGCGTGTCGTTGATCACGAACCTGTCGACGCGCTCGGTGAACACCGTGTCGCCCACCACTTCCAGTCTCTTGAACTCGAAGGAGAAGTCCGAGCCGAAGCTGGTCTGGAGCTCGAAGACGGGGCGGATCTCGTCGGGGCCCTTGGCCGCGTCCCGGTTGGCTTCGCTCCATGTGCCGTCGGAGGCGAAGAAGCTCGTGAGCCGATCGGGATCGCGCTCCACCCATGCGCCGAAGAAGGCGCGCACTGTCGCCTCGTGGTCCGCTGGCATCTGACGCCCCTTTCGCACCGGCCGCCGACGCGGCTCGCTCCACCGTGCGAGAGCCTGCCACAGCCGGCCCGTGCGGTGCGCCGCGAGCGGGCCGTCCTCGTCCTGACTCGACGCAGACGGCGAGCGTCGGCCCGACGGTCAGTCGCCGTCCCCGATCACCGCCACCACGTCGGACCATGCCACCGCACCCTCCCTCAGGCACTCGGGTGCGTCGCCGAGCAGGGACACGACCGTGGACGGCGCGCCCGCACACCGACCGCCGTCGACCACGACGACGCTCGGGGGAAAGGCGCGCCTCACCGCGTCGGCGTCGGTGCACGGTGGTGCACCGTGCACGTTGGCGCTCGTGGTGGCCAACGCGCCGACCTCGTCGCACAGGGCGCGCGCCACGGCATGATCGGGGAGACGCAGGCCGATCGTCTGGTTGTGGGCACCGAGGCTCCATCCAAGACCGCCACGCCGGGGCACGACCACGGTCAGAGCTCCCGGCCAGAGCTCCAGTGCGAGGCGCCGGGCCGAGGGTGAGAGGCCCGCCGGCCCCGCCAGCGCGTCGGCCTGCTCGATCGAGCCCACCAGGACGGGCAGGTCGAGCGTCTCGGGTCGGGACTTCAGCGCGAACAGTGCGTCGGTCGCGCCCCGACGGGTCGGGTCGACGGCGAGCCCGTAGACGGTGTCGGTCGGGATGGCCACCACGGCCCCGGCCTCGAGCGCGGCCGCCGCCGCGCCCAGGTCGGGACCTCTGACCCCGCCCCGACGCCGGCCGGTCACCTTCCCGGCGAGCGGGCCACGAGCATCCGCGGCCGACCGGCCAGATCGTCGAGAACCTCTGGCTCCACGTATCCGAGCTCCGTCGCCCTGTTCGACACCTGCACCGCCTGCCCCGGTGCCAATTCCACGACGAGGCTTCCGCCCGGAGCGAGCCATCGCCGGGCCCCGGCGAGGAGCACCTCGATGGCCTCGAAGCCGGTCGGCCCCGGGACCAGAGCACCGAACGGCTCGTAGTCGCGGACCCCGGGGTCGAGCTCCTCCCACTCCGAGGCCGACACGTACGGGGGGTTCGACACGACCAGTCGCACCTGCCCGGCGAGGTCGGGGGCAAGGGCGTCGAACCACGAGCCCGGTGCCACGCGCACACGGCGGGCGGCCTCCGGGTGGTGTCGGGCCAGGTCGGCCAGATTCTCCTCGACGAGCTCCAGGGCGCCGGGCGAGACGTCGGTCGCCCACACCTCCAAGGGGGCCCGCGGATCCCATTCGGACGCCAGCGACAGAGCGATGGCGCCCGATCCGGTCCCGAGGTCCACGGCGACCAGTGGCGAGCCCTCGGGAACTCGAGGCGCCTGGGCGCGCAGCTCGTCGAGCGCGGCCGCCACGACCTGTTCGGACTCGGGCCTCGGGATCAGGGCGCGGCGGTCGACGCGGAGCTCCAACGTGCGAAACGCCCATGTGCCGAGCACGTACTGCAGAGGCTCGCCGGTTAGACGGCGGTCGACCATGTCCTGCACGGCGTTGGACACCGCGCCCGGCACGGACACATCTCGGCGCGCCGCGAGGTCTCCGGCCCTCATGCCGGTGGCGTGCGCCACGATCCACCGCGCCTCGGGATCGGAGCCGAGGGCTCGGGAGCTCCGGTGCAGCAGAACGCGCACGCTCGGGGCGCGCCCCGAGACGCAGTGCCGGGTCATCGGACCGTCACGCGCGCCGGGCGGCGGCCGTGGCGATCTGCCGTTCGCGTTCGTCGGCGAGCAGGGCGTCCACGATCTCGTCCAGGTCCCCCTCGAGCACACGGTCCAGCTTGTGCAGCGTCAGCTTGACGCGATGGTCGGTCACCCGGTTCTCCTTGAAGTTGTAGGTCCGGATCTTCTCGGACCGGCTTCCGGCTCCCACCTGGCTGCGACGCTGCTCTGACTGTTCGGCGGCGACACGGTCCTGCTCGAGCTTGAGCAACCGGGCCCGCATCACCTGCATGGCGCGGGCCCGGTTCTGGATCTGGCTCTTCTCGTCCTGCATGGAGACGACGATGCCGGTGGGCAGGTGCGTCATGCGCACCGCCGAGTCGGTCGTGTTGACCGACTGGCCCCCCGGTCCCGTCGAGCGGAACACGTCGACCCGGAGGTCAGCCGGGTCGATGGACACCTCCACCTCGTCGGCTTCGGGAAGCACCATGACGGTTGCTGCCGAGGTATGGATCCGGCCCTGGGACTCGGTCACCGGCACTCGTTGCACGCGGTGGGTCCCGCCCTCGTTCTTCAGACGCGTCCAGGTGTCGGCGCCTTTCACCATGAAGGTGACCTCGTTGAGGCCGTCGCGATCCGAGGGGTCGGCGGAGAGGACCTCGAGGCGCCACCCGTGTCGCTCGGCGTAGCGCCGGTACATCTCGAACAGGTCCTTGGCGAACAGGTTTGCCTCCTCGCCCCCCTCGGCGCCACGAATCTCGACGATGACGTTGCGCCCGACGTTGGGGTCCTTGGGCAACAGGAGGAGGCTGAGCTCTTCCTCGAGCTCAGCGGTCTCCGCCGCGGCCTGCTCGATCTCGGCGTTCACGACCTCGCGGTCCTCGCCGGAAGCCTCGGCCAGCATCTGGCGGGCGGTCACCATGTTCTCCTCGGCCTGGCTGAGCCGTCGCGCCACGGTGAGGAGCGCCTCGAGGTCCTTGTGACGACGCGACGCGTCGCGCAGGCGGGCCTGATCAGCTACGACTGCAGGGTCGCCCAGAGAGTCGAGCACCGACTGGTACTCCTGCTCCCACGCGTCGAGGCGCTCCCGGTCCATGGCACCAGGGTACCGACGTGCCCGAAGTCCCCCGCCCTCTCCGGCGCAGGCAAGGGCCTCGGTCGATCAGGAGCGGGCCGGAGCCGGATTCAGGCGCGCTTGGCGCGCGACCGCGAGGCCCGCTGCCCGTAACGGCGCTGGAAGCGCTCGACCCGGCCCCCGGAGTCGACCAGCTTCTGCTTTCCGGTGAAGAAGGGATGGCACTCGTTGCACAGCTCGACGTGGAGCTCCGCCTTGGTGGACCGGGTCACGAACGTGTTTCCGCACGAGCAGCGCACGTGGGACTCCACGTAGGAGGGGTGGATGTCAGCCTTCATAATTCCTCCAGTCTAGGGGTGCGCCGGCGGCGCCGGGCCGGGGGCTCGCCGGGAGCTCGACGAGGG
>Ga0208565_1000602_pt1 | contig 25244 bp, 28 predicted proteins | sample Sb_taG_7_FD_187706 | JGI IMG/M metagenome (GOLD analysis project Ga0208565, IMG submission 187706) | Peat soil microbial communities from Weissenstadt, Germany - Sb_50d_2_FS metaG (SPAdes) (version 2) | ecosystem: Environmental > Terrestrial > Soil > Wetlands > Peat | place: Germany...
GGCCCAGGTCCACGCGTTGCAGGACCGCGTCGACTCTTTCACCGCCGCGCTTCATGCCCGGTCCGTCCTCGCTCTCGACGGCGCCGTGGACCCCGCAGCCCCCCAGCCTGTCGCGTGCTCAGGGAGGGCCAGGCCGGCAGACCGTCGCGCTAGTCAAGGCGACCCACGTCACCATCAAGGGCGGCCGGGCCTGATGCTCGCCGGGCCGGCGAACTCGAATCTCCTTTACGTCGCCACCCCGGCGGTGCTCCGACATTACGGGATCAAGCTGAGCGACGTTGAGCCTGCCACCGACATCCTCACGTCCGCAAAGGGGCTGGCCGGCTACCAGATCGCCGACTTCGCCGGGCAGGCCCCGTGCCCAGGTGGCGCGGCCGGCTGCAGAGTCCACGGTCCTCGCCCGTCCGGTCCCCCCAAGCTTCCCGGCATCTTGCATCCAAAGATCCAGCGGGTCAGCCTCCCCACCTACACCTCGGACCCCAACGCGCGCCCTGCTCGGCACCGTCGGCGCCTACCTCGCCATGCTCGCGTGGCAGCGAAGCGTGCGTATTCTCACCCACGTGCCTTTCCTCAGCCTGGCCGTCATCATCGTCGGTCTGCCGGTGGTCGCCGCCATCGCAGGCTGGCTGCTGGCCGGACGCGAACCGCCCGCCATCGCCCGCCAACCGCTTGAGTAGCTAATCCTCCGCATCCCAGTCGTCCGTGCGGCCATGGTCGCCCGGTATCCGTCACCATGCTGCTGCTGGGCCGAACCGAGCAGACCTCACTACTGTTAGGGGTGTGCTCGCCGGACCCCGCCTGCGACAGGTCGCCGTGGTGGCGCACGACTGCGGTCGGGTGGCTGAAGAGCTGCGCCAGACCTTCGGCTGGCCGCCACCATTCCACGATCCCGTGGTAGCAGAGTTCGGCCTGACCAATGCGGTGTTCGCCGTGGGCGACACATTCGTTGAGGTGGTGGCCCCCACCCGGCCGGATACCACGGCCGGCCGGTACCTCGTCAGGCGAGGCGGTGACGGCGGGTACATGGCCATATTCCAGGTCCCTGACCTGGCAGCAGCCCGGCACCGGCTCGCGGAGCTTGGGGTGCGGGTGGTCTGGACGGCCGACCTGCCCGACATGGCAGGCACCCACCTGCATCCCAAGGACGTCCCCGGTGCCATCGTGTCTTTGGACTGGGCGGAGCCGGTGGAGTCGTGGCGGTGGGCGGGCCCGTCCTGGACTGGGCAGGCGCCCGAGCACGCTTCCGGCGGTGTGACCGGGCTGACGATCGAGGTCACAGACCCCTCCGCCGCGGCGCGGCGCTGGGCCGCGGTGCTCGGCATATCCGCCGCCGACGACGGGAACAGCGCGGTGGTCGAACTGCGGCACTCGGGCCAGCGGCTGCGGTTCGTCCCGGCCCCGGCCGGTCACGGCGAGGGAATTACCGCAGTGACCATCGCCGAGCTGCCCGGCGGCGGGCCTGTGCAGATCGGCGGCGTCAGCTTTGCAGCCGAGGAAGGATGACATGACCGTACTCAAAACCGGGACCGACGATCTGCGTGCTGAGATCGACGAAGGCGTCGCGGTGATCACCATGAACCGCCCCGATCGGCGAAACGCCATGTCGCAGGCCATGATGTCGGCCCTGGCGGTAATGCTCGCCCAGGTCGAGACCGACGAGAAGGTTGGCTGCGTGGTGCTCACCGGGGCGGGCGGCGCCTTCTGCGCCGGCGGTGACGTCAAGGGCATGGCCGCCCAGCCGGTGGACCGCAGCGGCGACGGCGCGGGCCCGTCGCTCGACGTCGCCATCCATCGCCAGCGGCTCAACCAGCGAGCGACGAGCGGTCGCCTCTGGAGCATGCCCAAGCCGACGATCGCTGCCATCGGAGGTCCGGCGGCTGGGGCCGGCCTGTCGCTGGCCCTGGCCTGCGATCTGCGCTATGCGGTACCGGGGGCGGTGCTGACCACGGCTTTCGCCCGGGTCGGGTTCGCCGGAGATTACGGCGGGACCTGGTTCCTCACTCAGCTGGTGGGCAGCGGCAAAGCCAAGGAGCTGTACTACTTCTCTGAGCGGCTCAGCGCGGAGGAGGCTGAACGACTCGGGATCGTCAACGCCATCTTCCCGCTGGCCGACTTCGAGCGGGAGGTGATGACGCGGGCTCGCCGACTGGCCGCAGGGCCGTCGATCGCTTACCGCTACATGAAGGAGAACCTGCACCGGGCCGTGACCGGCGAGCTAGCTGACTGCATGGACCTCGAAGTGACGCACCACGTGCACACCGCGCTTACCGAGGACCACCGCGAGGCCACCCAAGCCTTCGTGGAAAAGCGCGAACCACGTTTCCGCGGCCGGTAGTTCTCCGGAGCCATCAGCTCAGCTACCAGCGGGCAACCATGACCGGTGGTCACAGCACACGCAACCCATTCCGATCGACGTTTCCTGATGAGGCGCCTGGAGGCCACAAGCGGTAGTGACGAACGGTCCAACAGTCAGTAGTCTCTGTGTGACTACTGCTCCAGGGAGGCTGCTGGTGTCCGCCGAGATGATCCGCCTGGGACAAGCTCTGATCCAGGTCCGCACGCATCGGCCGGCCCAGCCGCTTCGTCCGGTCGCAGGCGTACTAGCAGACGGGACCGCTTTCTTCGCGCCGGTCGGCGAGGTTGTCATCGACGGTTCGCTGGTGACGTGTCATCTGTGCGGCCGGTCATTCCGCTCCGTCGTGGCTCACCTTTCCGCGCATGGTTGGACGAAGGAAAGGTACTGCGAGGCGTTCGGCCTGGAGCGCGGCCAGTCCCTGGAAGGGCCGGAGACCCGGAAGCTCCGCGCCGCCGCATTCACGGCGCGGCTGCTATTCGAGCCGGCGGTCCGCGAGGGCAGCGCGGCGGGCCGGGAGCGGGCCCGCGGCGGGGATCTAGCCAGGGATGCTGCCGCAGCCGCCCGTGGCCGGTCGTTCCCTGAGCAGCGCCGGAGGAAGACCGTACTGGCGCGCGCGGCGATTCCTTTCTCGATCGCCGCGCAGGCGAGCAGGGACCGCGCCGACCGGCATCTGATCGCCGTCGCGGCCGATGCCGCGCGGCGACAGGGATACCCCGACATCGGGGCCTGCGTCGCTGCCAGGACCCAGGCCGGGGCCAGCCTGGCGGCGATCAGCCGGGAAGCCGGGCTGCACAAGGACTGGCTTTCGCGCTACCTCGGCCGCGTCGATCCCGCCGCAGCGCAATCGGCCCGGCTCCAGGCTGCGGGAAGGCACGACATCGCCTGGCTTCCGGCGCTGCGGCACCTTGGCTATCGCGACGTCGCCGCCTACCTGCGGGACCGGCACCTTGAGCAGCGTCAGACCGTGAACGCGATAGCGGCCGAGCTTGGCTTCTCACACCATGCCGTAAGGTCTGCGTTCCGCCGTCACGGCCTGGCCACGGTCGCGCACGCCGCCAAGCGTGGCGCGGCCCGGCAGCGCTCAGCCGCTGTCGCCGCCTCCTTGGGTTACCCGACTGTCGCCGGCTACATCAGCGACCGCAGATCCGATGGCTGGACCTGGAAGGCCATCTCCGCCGAGTCTGGCCAGCCGGAAACGTGGCTGCGCCGGCAGGCGGCAGGGCCGGAAGTTCCAACGCAATCACCGTAGGAGGCCCACCCGAAATGGTTAGATTCCTGGTCACCTATTACCCAGGTGACATGCCCCGCGATCCGGCGTCGGTGGCGGAGGCCCGCGATGCGTTCCGGCGGTGGGCCGGGAAGGCCGGCCCGGCGCTGGCCGACCTGGGCGAACCGGTCCGGTCTGCGACGACCGTCTCTGGCGACGGTGCTCGTGACCGGGCGACCGGGGAGCCGTTGATGGGCTGGTCGGTGATCGAGGCACCCGATGGTGCGGCGGCCGTCCGGCTGATGCGTGACCATCCCTTCATCAGGCGGGGCGGCGTGCTGCAGATCAGTGAGCCCATCTGAGCCTTCACCGGGCGGCCACCCCGGCGTGGCCGCCAGCAGGCCGCGGCCTGGCCGAGGAGACTACTGACCGGGGGTCTTCCCGGCCGGTGTCCAGTCGGGCATCGCTGGAACTAGCCCGCCGCCAAGAAGCGAGACACGACGAAAGAGCAGGCACCATGGAGATAAGCGCACGTAATCAGCTGACCGGTACGGTGCAGAGCATCAAAACCGGCGCGGTAATGGCCGAGATCATCGTCAATGTCGATGCAGGCACGGTAGCGGCGGTCATCACCGACTCATCCCGAGAGCACCTCAACCTGAAGGAAGGCGACCAGGTAACTGTCGTCATCAAGGCCACCGAGGTGATGATCGCCAAGTAGCAGGTGCACCAACGCCTGTACACCGTGGCGGGCTGCACCCGCCAGCCCGCCACGGCCGGGCGCGGGCAACCCGCGCCGTCCGGTAATAGCCTTGGAATATGCCCGCAGTGGAGGAATCCTCACTGTCATTGGCCGAGTGGCTAGTGCTGTGCCTGGTCTGCGAGCAGCCCACGCACGGTTTCGCGCTTGCCAGGCTCCTCGACTATGACGGCGACCTGGGTCGGATATGGCGGATACCTAAGCCCGTCGTCTACCGGGCGCTGCAGCGGCTCGAACTGCTCGGCCTGGTCAAGACGGCGGAGCAGCAGCCGTCGAGCCATGGCCCCGTGCGGTCGCTGGTCGACGCGACCAGCGACGGACAGCACGCCGCCGCGGACTGGCTGAGGCGGCCGGCCTGCCACAACCGGGACGTGCGATCAGAGCTTCTGATCAAGCTCGCGCTGCTCGACCGGTCCGGGGAGGATCCGCAGCCACTGCTCCGGGCTCAGCGCGAGCAGCTCGTCCCCGTTGCCGGCGGACTGCATAACCGCCTCGGCACGGCCGCTGGCTTTGACCGGACGCTGGCGCTGTGGCGCTACGAAACGGTGTCAGCGACCGTCCGGTTCCTGGACGCCCTGACCGCGCGCTCGTAGGGAACCAGACCGGCCGGCAGGCCATCAGCTGCATGGCCGGCGGCTCGGCACCGCCGGCCAGGGGCTGAATGGACTCAGCTCCCGGTGACGGCGAGCCAGAAGCCGGGCCCGGTGACGAAGACGATCGGGGCTATGCAGGGGCTGGGCAGGTGCACGCTTGCGCTGATGGTCGAGTCCCCGGCCGTGTTGGCCGTGAAGTTACCTGTGGCGACGTTGGCGACAGTGGCCGAGTCGCCGGCTCCGATGCTCTGGCAGCTGACGATGACCTGGAAGTCCGGGAGCGGGTTGGTGCCACGCAGCGCGGCCGGGACCGGGGCCTGGTTGGCCAGGACCAGTCCACGCACCTTAACGAACAGCTGGCCGTCGCTGTCGAGGCGCCCAGAAAGCGTCATCCGGTCGGCGCCGGGCCACGGCACGTCGGGCTCGGGGTGCTTAGTAGCGGGCCCAGATTTGTCCGTACGCAATAGGATTCGCGGCGTGACGCGAACAACGATCCATGAGCTGCTCGCTGACGCACGACGCCGACTGCATCGGCTCGATCCGGCTGAGGCCCTGCGCGCCTTGTGTTCCGGCGCTGCACTCATCGATATCCGCTCTGACTCGCAGATCGCCCGGGATGGCATCGTCGCGGGCGCGCTCGTGATCCCTCGGAACGTGCTCGAATGGCGACTTGATCCGGCGAGCCAGCATCGCCATCCGGACGCACCGCAACTCGACGATCAGGTCATCCTCTTGTGCGACGAGGGCTACCAGTCAAGCCTGGCAGCGGCGACGCTGCAGCAACTCGGCTTTGCCCGCGCGACCGATGTTGACGGCGGCTTTCAGGCCTGGCGGGCTGCGGCGCTCCCGGTAGAGCAGTCCAGCCCCTCCGGATACGCGATCACGACGCGACCGGCACCGGCCTGGTGATCCGGCCCTGCGGACCCGGTACACGGACCGGTGCGCGCCAGGCGATAGCAGCCGGACGTGGCTACGATGCGGTCCATCAAACCCGTCCCTCCAGAAACCGCACCCCGGGGAGCGCCAATGACCGACGTCATCTTGTTCCATCACGCTCAGGGCCTCACCGTCGGCGTCCGCGAGTTCGCCGACCGGCTGCGTGCCGCCGGGCATCGCGTCACCGTGCCCGATCTCTACGAGGGCGCAACGTTCGACGCCCTCGATGACGGCGTCGGCTATGCCGGGCAGGTCGGCTTCGACACGATCATCGAGCGTGGTCGGCTCGCCGCTGAGCAGTTGCCGAACGAAATCGTCTATGCCGGGTTCTCGCTCGGGGTGCTGCCCGCGCAGATGCTGGCCCAGACCCGGCCAGGCGCAGAGGGAGCCCTGCTGTTTCATTCGTGCGTCCCGACCTCCGAGTTCGGGTGTCCGTGGCCGCAGGGCGTCCCGGTCCAGATCCACGCTATGGACGCCGACCCGTTCTTCGTCACGGAGGGCGATCTGGACGCCGCCAACGACCTCGTCAAGAGCACCGAAGGCGCTGAGCTGTTCCTCTACCCAGGCGATCAGCACCTGTTCGCGGACAGCAGCCTGCCCAGCTACGACGAGAACGCGGCGGCGTTGCTGCTGCAGCGGGTGCTCAGCTTCCTCGGCAACCTGAAGTAGCTGCCACCCGCGGACCGAGTTCGCTGGTGCCCTCGGGTCGCTTGCGTCCGGCTTTCGGACGGCACAAGGACCAATTTTACGCCGTTACTGTTCTGCTCATGCGCCGCAGAGCGTGGACCCGGGCTGCAGCGCAGTCCTTCGACGAGATCGCGGAGGGCTATGACCGGCTGGGCAAGCTGGTGAGGACGAGCTGGTCGACCAGTGGGTGAAGGACCTGCTGCCAGCGGCGGGCGGCCGCGCACTCGACCTCGGCTGTGGAACCGGGCGGCATGCGGTGCTGCTTGCCCGGCGATTCGAGCAGGTCGACGCGATTGACCTGTCCGGGCCGATGATCGAGATACCGTGGGCTGACACTGCGCCCGACAAGGCATGCTGGCTATAACTACGTCAAGTGTTCGCGACGAATACTGGCACGGTTGGCGGTCTTAATAATGCCCTGCCGGAGCAGTGGCAAATGGCGATTATTACCCGGCAGCTGACCGCAAACCCCGACAGCGGGTACAGCCTCCTGTCCCACCATGCTCTGAATGCGCGGCACCGCGGTCGTGCCGAGGATATCAACTCCGATTACTCGTCGTAGTCGGACGTCGGAGGCCAGGTGCTGGCGTCATCGGACTAGATCCCACGACGCGGACGTTCTTTCTGGCAATATCGCTGCATCGAATGCGTTGTCCGTGGATACTCAATCTGTCTCAAGTACCGAACAGTGTCATGGTGCACTTTTGGGGGGATTTTGATGAAATTCATCGGCGGGCTGCTCGTCGCGATCCTGTCTATGAGCGGAATCTCGTGGACGACGCTGAACTCCACGCCTGCGGGTCCGCCCGGCAGTTGTCCCGCTGGACATGTGGTGACCACCGCCGCGCAACTGACGTCCGCTCTGGCCACTGCCGTGCCTGGCTCGGTCATCGACATGGCCGCCGGGACCTACACGGGTTCGTTCAAGGCCACTGTGTCGGGCACCCAGACCGCGCCGATCACCCTGTGCGGGCCTGCCAACGCCATCATCGACGGGAACGGCCTATCGCACATCCTGTACCTCAACGGGGCCAGCTGGTGGCACCTCACTGGCTTCCAGATCACGCACGGTAACAAGGGCCTCACGCTGGCACACTCCAGCAACGACACCGTGACCGGCCTGTACATCCACGGCACCACCGGCGCCGCCGTTCACGTCAACAGCTTCTCGTCTGACAACGTCTTCGATAACTTGACCATCCGCAGCTCAAGCGCAGAGGGCTTCTATATCGGATCAGCGCGAAAGAACTGGTGCATGTATTCGAACTGCCTGCCCGACAAGAGCGATGGCAACGTGATCGAGAATTCTAACGTGGCCGGTGCCATGTCGGACCCGATCGACATCAAGGAGGGCTCGACCGGTGGCCAGGTGCTCGATAACCAGCTGAGCAGCGCGGGATCGAACTCCAAGGACTGGATTGACGTCAAAGGCAACGGCTACGCGATCACCGGCAACGTCGGCGTCAGCAGCCGCAAGGACGGCTTCACCGTCCACGTCATCCTGCCAGGCTGGGGCATGAACAACGTGTTCTCCGGCAACTCCGCCACGGTCAACGGCCCTGGCTACGGCTTCTACGTTCAGCAGGGCGCAATCGGGAACACCATTGCCTGCGGTCAGACCGTCATTGGCGCCGCTGCCGGATATTCCAACGTCCCCTGCAGCTGACAGCGCGGCGCTGCGGTCCGGAGCACCAGGGAAATGCTCCGCAGGTCCGACGCCCCGATGAGCCGGTGATCCCTGGCACCGGCCATCGGTCTATGCATCGGCGGCAAGTGCCCGCGCCTTCAGACGGGTGAACCTGATGCGCTCGGCGCCAGCGGGCCGGAACCCAGCTCGGCAATTGCGTGGTCTACCAGCGTGACTAGCAGGTCACGGCAGGACGCCCGTTCTCGCGCGTCGCAGGTGACAATCGGCACCCGAGGGTGGATGTCTAGTGCCCGCCTGACCTCGCCCGCATTGTGGCGTCGCACCCCGTCGAAGCAGTTGAGCGCGACGATGAACGGCTCCGCGCGCCGTTCGAAGTAGTCAACCGAAGGAAAGCAGTCGGCGAGCCGCCTGGTGTCGGCCAACACGACGGCACCGAGTGCGCCGCGGGCCAAGTCGTCCCACATGAACCAGAATCGTTCCTGTCCTGGGGTACCGAACAGGTAGACCACGAGCTCGGAATTCAAGGTGATCCGGCCGAAGTCCATCGCGACGGTGGTAGTCCGCTTGCTTGTTACGCCAGTGAGCGAGTCGATGTCCGTCCCGTGATCACTGAGAACTTCCTCGGTCCGCAGCGGCTTTATCTCGGTGAGCGCGCCCACCAGCGTCGTCTTGCCGACACCGAATCCGCCCGCAACTAAGATCTTGACGGCCTCGGGCGCGGAACCACCGTCGCGGTCACGCAGCGGAGCATCAAAGTCGTCGTAGGCCATCGGCCACCTCTCTGAGAAGCCTGATGTCGGTGACCCGCTCCGGGCGGGGCGGCTGGATTCTGACGAATCGGCGGTCACGCAGGTCAGCGACCATGATGCGGATCACCGCGAGCGGCAGGTCAAGCGCGGATGCCAGGTCAGCCACGGACATCGGCACTCGGCATTGCTGTAGTACCACCAGATGCTCTGGTTCAAGGTCGGTCGGCTCGGGCACGGTGACGGGCAGTGAGTAGACCATCGAGATGACGTCGGGCACATCCCCAGTCGGCTTGGTCCGGCCCCGGACGACCGCGTAAGGGCGTAGCACCGGGCCCGGTCCACGCTCGGACGGCCGATGCTCAGTCGGGTCCAAGGCCTGGTCACATCGCTTCGTCGGCTCCGGGCACAGGCCGGCTGCTGACCGCCATGTGCCGTCCCAGCTGTTTCACCATCAGGGCCATGTCGTAGGCGACCTGGCCTACGTCTGCCTGCGGGTCGGCGAGCACCGCGAGGCAGCTTCCCTCTCCGGCGGCCGTCACGAAGAGGTAGCCACCGTCCATCTCGATGACGGTCTGGTGGACTTGGCCCGCGCCGAAGTGCACTGCGCCACCGCTGGCCAGGCTCTGCAGTCCGGCCGCGAGGGCCGAGAGGTGCTCGGAGTCCTCCCGGCTGAGGGTCGCCGAGGTGCCCGCGGCCAGGCCATCCCTGGACAGGATCACCGCCTTCTGTACGTGTGCTGAGCGTGCTATCAGGTCATCAAGGAGCCAGTTGAAGCGGCTGTCGGTGCCGCTGGTCCATTGCGACCGCGGCGTGGTGTAGTCGGTGTTCATCTGCTCTCTCCATCTCGCGGCTGGTTCGTGCCATCGACCTGCGTTATGTCGGCATCCGAAATGCCGCGCTGCCAGCCACGCTGGAAGTCCGACATAACGCGGCGTGCCCGCTCCGGCGACCTGGATGCCGCTGCGCCGGCCAGCGAGGGAGCGGCTCGCGTCGCCCGCAGTTGCGGCGCCAGGCTTGCTTGGCGGACCCGCTGTGGCAGGCCGTTCTCGGTCACGGTGCTGACCCCGGCTGGGCCCGGCTGGGGCGGTAAATCGGGATTCAGGCCGTCCAGCGTGCCGACTGCCGACGGGTACCGCTGGGGTGATTCGGGACTCAGCCGGTCCACCGCGCCGACCGCGGGCGGGTCCGGCTGGGGCTGCGCATGCTCTGCCCCGCTGACGGGATGGGCCATGACGGCATGGCGGCCCGCCGTTGTCAGGCTCTTGTTCAGCGCGCGGCCGGGAGCGGCGGAACCAGCGGCGTCAGCGGCGGCCCGCCGTTGTCAGGCTCTTGTTCAGCGCGCGGCCGGGAGCGGCGGAACCAGCGGCGTCAGCGGGGACGACTAGATCTCGCGGGATCAGCACGATGGCTGTCACGCCGCCGTAAGGCGAGTGGCGAAGCGTTACGGCGATGCCATGTCGGTGGGCAAGCCGGGCAGCCACGATGAGGCCAAGCCGGTCCGAACCCGACAGGTCGAACAAAGGGGGGTAGGTCAGCATGTGGTTGGCGACGGCGATCTCGTCGTCGTCCATACCTGGCCCGCGGTCCTCGATGTCGACCGCAAAACCATTCGCGACCAAGCCACCGGCGATCCAGACCTCGGTATTGGACGGGGAAAAGATCGCCGCGTTCTCCACAAACTCGGCGAGCATGTGGATCACGTCGGCCACCGCAGTACCGATCAGCGCCGCCGGTGTCCGGCAGATGACTCTGATCCTGGTGTAATCCTCGACTTCGGCTGCGGCCGCGCGCAGCACGTCCACGAAGGGCACCGGGCTGCGGAACACCCGCCTGGGCGACTCACCCGCCAAGACGATCAGGCTCTCGGCGTGGCGGCGCATTCGGGTAGTGAGGTGATCAATACGGAACAGGCCTTCCAGGTCGTCGGGCTCCATCGTCCGGCGCTCCAGGGCATCGAGCAGCGCCATCTGACGTTCGAGGAGTGACTGGCTCCGTCTGGCCAGATTCCGGAAGACATCGTTGATGCCGCGGCGCACTCTCGCCTCGTCCACGGCCGCCTCCACAGCCGTCCGCTGGGCGGTGTTGAATGCTGCCTTAACCTGGCCGATTTCGTCCGCACCGGCTTCCAGCGGCCGCACTTGTGCAGCGACGTCCACATCCTCGCCAGCGCGAAGCCGCCGCACCACGTCAGGAAGGCGGACGTTCGCCATTTCCAGCGCCGAGTCCCGCAGGCCGTGCAGCTGCCGCGCCAGCTTGACAGCGATCCACGAGGACAGGACTAAAGACAAGATGACAGCGGCCAGGCCAACGCCGCCGGCCAGGTAGAGGTCGTGCAGCTTGGCGTTGGCCTGCGAGCTAGCCTCCGATACCAGGCGCGCTTCAGCCTGCCCTACCGCCCGTTGGATCTGTGTGCTGACCGTGGCAACGGTCCTGTTCCAGGTCGAAGGACTCACCGGAGGCGCCTTGGTCGGCGAATCACCCGCGATGAGCCGGTCTTCCAGCAGGGCGAGGGCCTGCGCTGTCCGCTGGCTCAGGTCATGGTTCAAGCTGCTGCGGTCCGCGGGATCAAGGTAGGAATAGCTTTGGGCGTAAAGCAGCCGGTGTGCGCCTACCAGGCTCACGAAGGCGTGATAGGCGCTGGCCGGGAAGGCGCGGGCGGCGAAGTTGCCGTCCAGTAACGCGCTCTCCTGCTGGAGATACTCGTTGGATACCGCCAGTTCAATCACGGCGATGCCAGGAAGCACCTGGGTGGCGTTCCCCTCTTGGCGGATCGCCTGCTCCAGGAGCTGGTAGCTGGCAGCGATCATGCCGTTATAGGCCGAAAATGCCTGTTGACCGCTGATCAAATGGCCTGCGATCTTGGCCCGGAGCCCGGGCAGGCTCGCCAGATCTGCGCGGAGGGCGGCGATGGCCTTCCTCCCGCCAGCCGAGGCACTCTGGATGACAGATAAGTAGTCCGTCGCCGCTCTAAAAGAAGCTATAGCACGGTCTGTGACCATCTGCTGTTGTTGCAGCGCGGCCAGTGCAACAGGCGTCGGGCTGGCGTAATAAACGCTCATCTGGGCGCGCTCATGAGTGAGCGCGAGCTGCAGGTTCGCGATCGGCTGCCCGAGGTCTTCTACCATCACCTCGGATCGGATTAAGGTCAGGGCACTGCTGACCGAGACGGTTACCGCATAAGTGAATATGCCGACCAAAAAGACTAATGGGACTAAGACCAGCAGGGTAACTCTCAGGAGCACGGATCGGCGTCTCAGGCCCATCGTCGCTTTCCTTTCTGGATTAGGAGGAAGACACCTTGGCCCTCGAAGCGAGACAAGGTAGCAGGCAACTCGCCATGGCATGGCAATAACCAAAGGTTCCGTCGAAACCACTCAACCCGGCTGGGAGAATGTGACGCTGACCGGAAACACTGAGCTGATACTCGCGCCGGGCACCAGGACTGGTGTAAACCGTTGCGGTCTCCGGGGCGGAAACTGGCCCGCGGTGCGCAGCGTGCAGATAGCCGAACCCAACCATGTTGGCGCAGTCGCTGTCATGATGGTCATGCGGCTCGCCGCGTAGCAACTGCGGAGCAGACGGACCTGGTCGCTCCGTTCCCGAGGGGGGAGGAAGCACGATGTCAGAGCTGGGCGCAGCGTGCCGCCAGGGGAGTGCAGATGGCCGTCGCTTACGTGCGGGTCCGGGGGACCGCGTCACTCGGTCAGACGCTAGCGATCAACGATGAGCTGCTGCTAGGACGCGAGTCGTTCCGGGAATTCGAGATTGCCGACACCAAGGTGTCTCGTCGACATGCGCGCATATTCATCACGCCCGACGGACATGTGTGGGTCGAGGATCTCGGTTCGACTAACGGCACATTCGTGAACGGTGAGCGCATCGACCGCGCTGCGGTCACGCTCGGTGATGAGATCCGGCTCGGCCAGACCAGGCTCGAACTGGTCGCGATCACGGAGTCCGCTCCTGGCGTCGAGCGCGACAGGTCGACCCAGATAGTGCAGCGAGCCCGCGAGGCCAGCCCGGCACAACCGCCGGTGTCGCCAGGCGTCAGGGTTCCGGCACAGGCGGCGAGTTCGGCACAGACGGTGCTCCCAGCCCGTGCGGCGAGTTCGGCACAGACCGTGCTCCCGGCACAGGCGGCGGGCCAGGCACAGGCGGCGGGCCAGGCACAGACGGCAGCTCCAGCACAGGCAGCCGTCCCAGCACAGGCAGCCGTTCCCGCGCAGGTAGCGGCCCCAGCGCAGGCTCCTGCGGCGGTCCCGCAAGACTGCCCTCCCGGCACAGACGGCAGCTCCAGCACAGGCAGCCGTCCCAGCACAGGCAGCCGTTCCCGCGCAGGTAGCGGCCCCAGCGCAGGCTCCTGCGGCGGTCCCGCAGGCCAAGGCGCCTGTCATGCTGCCGGTACCCAAGCCCCGCACGGTCTTGCCACCGTTCCCGAACTACACGCAGATTCCGCCGCTGCTGTCGGTGCGCGCCTGGTGGGCAGTACGCGCTGTAGTGCTCGCGACGACTCTCACCATCGCCGCACTGCTCATCGCCGATCCGCCGATCGGGCTGCGGATCTTCTGGGGGATCGCCATCCCGCTGCTGCCGATCTTCTTCTTCATCGCGCCGGGGGTGTGGCGGAACATCTGCCCGCTCGCGGCCTCGAACCAGCTTCCGCGCGCGCTCAAGTTCACCAGGGCGATAACGCCGCCGCCGTGGCTCAAGCGGTATAGCTACGCCATATCGATCTCGTTCTTCGTCATCTTCGTGTCGCTGCGCAAGATCGGGCTGCAGGAAAGCGGTCTGTGGAGCGGCTTGCTGCTGCTCGCCGTCATTCTCAGTCCGTTCACCGGAGGGATGGTCTTCAAGGGCAAGAGCGGCTGGTGCAGTTCCATCTGCCCGCTGCTGCCCGTGCAGCGGGTCTACGGGCAGACGCCCTTCCTGCTGGTGGCGAACACCCACTGCCAGCCGTGCGTCGGATGCGCGAAGAACTGCTATGACTTCAATCCGCGGGTCGCGTACCTGGCCGATCTGCACGAAGACTCATCGTGGAGCGCCGGGCGCAAGTACTTCGTTGCCGCCTTCCCTGGACTGATCCTGGGATTCTTCCGGGTGCCGAGCGTGCCCAAGGCGTCGATCGAGCTGATCTACGGCGAACTGGCGCTGTACGTGGCGGCCAGCATCGCTGTCTTCTTCCTGCTCGACTCGTTCGTCCGGATCAGCACGCACAAGCTGACCACCCTCTACGCGATGGCCGCGCTCAACATCTTCTACTGGTTCGCGTTTCCCGTGATCGTGAAGTCGATCTCCGGCGCCGTGTCTCCAATGCCGCTGACCTGGGCCGCACGTGCCGTTCTGCTGGGGCTCAGCGTGATCTGGGTAGTGCGGACATACCGGAAGGAGCAGGTGTTCCTCGCGCAGGCCAAATCCCCGGCAACGGCGCCGACCCGGGGCGGAGGCGCCCGCGCCGACTCGATCGCCAGCCACTCCATGGCCGCCCGCGGCAAGCCAGAAATCACCTTCCTGCCGGGTGACCGGCGGATCATGGCCAATGCCGGCCAGACGCTGCTTGAGGTGGCTGAGGCAAACGACCTACAGATCGAGGCAGGCTGCCGGATGGGCATCTGCGGCGCCGATCCGGTCGCGATCGTGGCCGGCATGTCGAACCTGTCCGGAATCTCCGACGACGAACGGGCCACCCTGGAACGGCTCGGCCTCGCCGAGAACACCCGGATGGCGTGCTGCTGCCGGGTCAACGGCCCGGTCTCGGTGTCGCTGACCCCCGAGCAGCCCGAGGTGCTCAGGCCGAGCCAGGTACTGCGGCTGGACTTCGACCGTGCGGTGGAACGAGTCGTCGTGGTCGGCAACGGCATCGCCGGCATCACGGCCGCGGACTATGTCCGCCGTAACCATCCGGAGACCAGCATCGATGTGATCGCCAACGAGGCCTATCACCTCTACAACCGGATGGCGATCACCCGGCTGATCTACGGCCGGTCGGCGATGCAAGGCCTGTACCTCAATCCCGATGCCTGGTATGAGTCCCGGTCGATCACGCCGTGGCTCAATACCCGGGTGCAGGCGATCGACCGAGTCGCCCAGGAGATCGTGACCGGGACCGGAGAGCGGCTCGGGTATGACCGGCTGATCCTGGCCACCGGCAGCTCAAGCACCGTTCCTCCGATCGAGGGCTGGGGCGCTTCAGGGACCTTCGTGCTGCGCTCGGCGGAGGACGCACTCCGGGTCCGGGCATTCGCTCAGCTTCAGGGCGCCCGCCGGGGCGTAGTCGCCGGCGGCGGGCTGCTCGGGCTTGAAGCCGCCTATGCGCTGCACAAGCTCGGCCTCGCGACAGTGGTGCTTGAACGGTCGGAACGGCTGCTGCGCAGGCAGCTTGACGCACGAGCGTCGCAGTTGCTGCACCGCTATCTGGAAGGGATCGGGATATCCATCTGGACCAAGGCCGAGACGGCTGCGGTTGCCGCTAACGGGCGGCTGGCTGAGGTGATCCTGACCGATTCCCGCGAGACGCCCGCGGACGTGCTGATTGTCGCGGCGGGTATCTCCCCGAATATCGACCTGGCACGGGACGCCGGTCTGCAGGTCAACAAGGGAATCATCGTTGACGCGCACATGCGCACCAGCGACGAGCGCATCTTCGCGGCCGGCGATGCCGCGGAATACCCCGGCCAGCCGGTCGGGCTGTGGCCGACAGCCGTGGACCAGGGGCGAGTCGCAGGAGAAACCGCGGTCAAGCGGACCGTGAGCACATACACCGGAACGGTGCCGGTGACGGTGCTCAAGGTCGTCGGGGTGGATCTGACGTCGATCGGGCAGTTCGAGCCCGGCTCGGATCAGGACGAGGTCATCGTGTCCGAGGATGAGAGCGCGCTGCGTTACGGCAAGCTCGTGATCGCCGATGGCCGGATCGTGGGAGCGATCCTGCTCGGCTACTCACGCGAGGTCGCACCTGTCACCAGCGCGGTCAAGCAGCAGTGGGACATCACTGGAGTACTCGGTGACCTGCGGGCCGGCCGCTGGGATGCGCTTGAGCGGCTGGGGTCTGGCCGAGTGCTGTCCTCGGTTAGTGTCGTCGGCGGCTGAGTGCTTAGGAGCGCCAGATATGGACACAAGCAGCTTCTTCAGTTATCCGACGCCGCAGGTAGCGGATCCGGCCGCCGGGTCTGGCTTCCTCGACCTCGCGGACGAGCGCGCCTGGGACACCCTGCTGGCTGCCATGCAGACGCTGATCCTGCGCCCCGGCGACGTCGCCTTCACCGAAGGACAGGCCGATCGCGCGCTCTACCTCCTGACCGACGGCACGCTCGAGGTGGGTACTGCCGATGCGGCCAAAGCCACGGTCGCGGCACCGCCCGCTGAGGTCCTGAACGAGATCGCGTTCCTCGACGGGGGCGGCTGCACTGAGACCGCGCGTGCGATCACGCAGGGGCATCTGCTGCGGTTGAGCTACGACGCCTTCGAGGCGCTCGCGGCCAGGGAACCGCCGCTGGCCAGGAGCATTGTCCTCGACCTCGCGCGGCTGGTCGCTCAGCGGCTCCGGCGCAGCGCCAGCCCGCGCGGCTAGCGCGATCACGAACCAGAAGCACGGTGCGCAGCGGAGCTATCGGGCCGGTAATCCGTTCGGCCCGTTGCCGGTGCCCGCGTGGCCGCGGCGGCCGGGCCAGGCGAACCAGCGGCGGCGTGCCCTGACCGGTGCCTGTTGCTCGGGCGTTGGCGGCGATGGTTCGCTTTCCGCGAGCTCGGTCGGCTCCGCGTAGATGGGCGGCACCTTGACAACCGGCTCTGGCCTGCGCACGATCGTCGGCGCCGTCGAGGGATAGGCTGCCTTGACCTGCGGCATACGTGGTGCTGGGCTGGCCGGGGATGGGGCTTGGGGTCCCGGCTGAATCGGCGCCGGAGCAACGTGCTGGCCCGAGCGGTAAGGTCCCACGCCGAAAACCACACGCAGCGAACCAGCGAAGTCAGTGCAGCTGCCGTAACGCGCGGCCGGGGCCTTCGCCAGCGCCTTAGCGAATATCGCGTCCGTCCCGGCCGGGAGGTCAGTCCCTCGGCTGCTGATGGGGGGCGGCGTATCCGATCGGTGGGCGCGCATCAATGCTGTACTCGGGTACTTCCCGAACGGGGGGGTGCCGCACAGCAGCTCATACGCGGTGCAGGCCAGGCCATACTGGTCAGCCCGGCCATCGAGCGGCCCGCCCTCGATCTGCTCTGGCGCCATGTAATCGAGAGTGCCGAGGACTTGCCCGGCCGAGGTGAGCGCGGCGAGCGTTCCGACCGCAAGGGAGACTTTGCTGAGACCGAAATCCGACAGGTACACGTGATCTGGCCGACCCGTTTCCTCGCCGACATCAAGCAGAATGTTGCCCGGCTTGACATCCCGGTGCACCAGACCGTGCTTATGCGCCGCGTCCAGCGCTGATGCGGTCTGCGACACGATATCCGCGACCGCATCCGGCGGGAGTGACCCGAACTGACTAAGCCGCGACCGCAGGTCACCGCCACGCACGAAGCGCATCGCGATGAAAAGAACACCGTTCGCTTCGCCGGCCTCGAACACCGGAATAATATGAGGATGATCAGTGACTGCGGCTGCGCGGGATTCCCTGATGAAACGATTCCTGAATTCCTCATCGTCCGCCAGCGCAGGCGCCAGGATCTTCAGCGCAACCGTACGGCCCAGCCGCTCATCGTGCGCGCGGAACACGGTAGCCATTCCGCCCCGGCCGATCCGCGCCTCGATCCGGTACCCGGCGACCGCTGAGCCTGGGCCGAGCCCGCTCCACGCAGGCTGGCCAGCGTTCACCAAATACCTCCAGGTAGCGGGATGTGAAGGGCGATGTCAGGGAGCTTCAAGTATCCAGCATCGTTCGCGGCCGCCGCAAGGCAACCGGCAGCGCACAACCAGCACGAATCCGATTTGTCTCATAATCTTGTAATCTTGTAATAGCGAATTAGAAACCAGCTGTCGCTAATTCGCAGCGGGCAATGCGCCAGCTGAGTTTCATGTCAGCGGGCGATGACGCGGGGGACGAACCGCGCCCCGAGTCCCACCCGGGTCAGGCTGGCGCTGATCGCGATCGCCAGGACCCGGGTGACAGCTGGTGCAGCGAGCAGCGCGGTGGTGATCATGGTTAGGTCGAGCATGATGAGCCCGATCCCGCCGGGGACAGCGAGCCTGGTCAGGCGGTAGCTGCGCTGGCTGCCCGCGGCACTGGCGAGTGCGCCGATGACGAGCAGCAGCAAGCATCCGAAGGCTATCTTGGCCCCGGCTGGCACCGGCCACGTCCACGCGCGGCTGGCGATCAGTGCGGCACCCCAGCAGGCGCCGACGGCGGGACCGCTGGCCAGCATGATGCGGGCTGTGCGCCGTCCGGCAGCGTGCCGAGTGAACTCAGCGGCCAGCTGCCGGGGGTCGCCGAACTCGGCGATGGCGGCGCGAGCCGCGTCGTCCTCGCTGAGCCCGCGGGCGCGGTGCTGCTCGCATGCCTCGACCAGACCGTCGGCGATCTCCTCGGTGATGTCAGCTGGGAGCCTGCAGCTCAGTTCCCCGAGGTAGGTGCTGATCAGGTCGCCCGGCACGGGACGGCATCCAGGATTGAGGTCACGGTCGAGGCGAAGTCCCGCCAGGCGGTGCGGTCGCCGCTGAGCCTGCGCCGCCCGGCGCCGGTCAGCGCGTAGGTGCGCCGCCTGCGGCCGCCGACCACCGACCAGCTCCCGTCGACCAGGCCGGCTGATTCCAGTCGGCGCAGTGCCGGATAAATCGTGCCAGTGGGCAGGTCGAACCTGGTGCCGCTGGCCTGGCGCAGTGCTTCCTTGACCGCGTAGCCGTGCCGGGGCCCGGCTGCCAGCGTCGCCAGCAGCAGCGTGTCGAGATGGCCTTTGAGCACCTGCGCTTCCCTCTTCATAAGTAGGTATCCTACACTAGAGCCAATAGCTAGCTAACCTACCTATGATTGACGGACGGGAGAAGGCTGTGGTGGCAGACCAGGCAGCGATCGTGGCAGCGGGCCTGACGAAGCGTTTCGGTGCGGCCCAGGCACTCGCCGGGATTGATTTTCAGCTTCCGGCAGGCGGGGTTCTCGGGCTGCTCGGCCGAACGGTGCAGGGAAGGCCACCGCGGTTCGGATCCTGGCCACGCTCATCGCGCCCGATGCCGGCCAGGCGAGGGTCGCCGGACTGGACGTGGTGAAGCAGGCAGCCGCCGGGCGTCACCCGCTACATCGACTACGTCCTCCCGGGCCTGCTCGTGCTCGCCATCGGATTCGGCGCCTCCCAGACCGGCGTCGCCGTCGCCGCGGACCTGGCCAGCGGGATGATCGACCGGTTCCGCGCGCTGCCAACCGCTGGCATCTCGGTCCTGGCCGGTCGCGCCGCCGCAGACGCGATCCGGAACCTGCTGGCGACCGGGATCATGATCGCGGTCGGATCCGCCATCGGGTTCCGGTTCCACGCCGGATTCGGCGCCGCTCTTGCCGCGATCGGGCTGGCCATAGCGACCGGGCTCGCGTTCTCGTGGCTCAACATCCTGCTCGGCCTGCAGATCAGGGATCCCGAATCGGCCGGCCTCGCCGGGCTGTTCCCAGTGATCATCGGGGTCTTCACCAGCTCCACCCTTGTCCCGGTCGGCACCATGCCGGGCTGGCTCCAGGCCGTCGCCAGGCTCAACCCGATCACCGCCGTAGCCGATGCGCTCCGAGTCCTTTGCCTGGGCGGGCCCGCCACCAGGCCAGTCACCGAAGGGTTCACTTGGATCGCGGCTCTGCTCGTGATCACCGTCCCGCTCGCCACCGGCCGCTACCGGCACGCGAGATCGGCGTGACGCCCGCTGCCCTGCCCGTACCGCCGCCCTGAAATTTGGCCCTACAGCAAGCTCGCGGTCAGCAGCATTGCTGCCGAGCCAGCCAGCAGCACCGGACAGATCTTGAACCACACCACCGGGGTGCGCGCACCCGTCAGCGCTGTCAGCGTCCCGAGCGCGATCAGCAGCCCGGCCGCAGCCCGGTACACCCAGGCCCGGACATCCTGCGCCGTCCCGCCTGCCGCGGTCGCGGCGATCACAATCGCGGCGATGCCCCACATAGTGAATGCCTCAGCCAGCCACTCCTGCAAGATGACCCGCCTGTTGTCAGCGGTAATCGGCTCGAAGCCGGCCAGCACCTGGCGGGTGGGAACCGCATGCGCCACTCCCCATACGGCAACCACAGCCGCGGCGGCATAAGCGAGGGTCGCACCCATAGCTCCGATGATCACCGCGATCACGCCAGCGAACCAGGGCCCTAGGTCACCCGCCGGCTTTCGATCTGCTGAGCAAGAGGACTGCCATCATCGGGCCGGACCGGCCGGTTCGCAGCCTCGCGGCGTCGCGCCCTCGCGGCGTCGTCAGGGCGGTGGTTTCCGGCTGCGGCCAGGTTCGGGTGGCTGGCTGCGGCCAGGTTCGGGTGACTGATCGGGTCGGTCATGCTGGATCCGGCTGATGATGCGGTCGCTGGCTGCCACGGCGAGCCATGCGACGGCCAGGCCGCCCGCGACATCGGCCAGGTAGTGCTGGTGGATCAGCACCGTCGAGGCGACGATCAGGCTGCACCAGAACGCGACGATCGCGCCGGTACGCCGGTGCATTCTCAGCCACAGGATCGCGACGATCGTCGACAAGGAGGTGTGCAGGCTGGGGAAGTCGTTGTACGGCCGGTCGAGTGCATACACCTGACGGACCGCCGCGGTTAGCCAGTCCCGGCCGACCGGCGATGGCCGCATGACGTACGACTGCGCCACCGCGTAGACCAGGTAGCTGACCAGCAGCGCCACCGTTACCGCCAGGGCTAGCGCCTGGAGACGGCGCAGATCGGCAACAGCGAAAACCACCGCCGCAACGCCGATCAGCGGGAACAGCGACAGGTAGGGGATGACCATGACCGGGACAAGCGGGATCGCCCGGTCCAGCGGTGTCTGCAGGAAGATCTTGCTCGGTCCGTGGTTCAGCACCGGGTAGATCAGGTAGGTCGCGAGGCTGACGGCGGTCAGCAACAGTGCCAGCAGGAGATCCCGCGCGGAGGCGCTTCGGGCACAGGTCATGGCAGCATCATTCCTCCCGGTCCGCTGCTGAGGGCCGGTTCGAGCCGGTTCCAGCCGGGCTGCTCATTTCGGGCGGACGGGTAGCGTACTTGGCGTGATGGAGACAACCTGGCTGGACGCTACGGCGCAGGCCGATCTGGTTCGCCGCGGTGAGCTCAGCCCAGCGGAGCTGACCGAGGCCGCTATTGCCCGGATCGAGGCGGTTAACCCGGAGCTCGAGGCCGTGGTCCGGACTCGGTTCGACCGGGCGCGGACGGAGGTGGCCCGCGGTTTGCCTGATGGCCCGTTCCACGGAGTGCCGATTCTGCTCAAGGATCTCGGCTGCATGGTCGAGGGTGAGGCAACCGCGTTCGGCCTGGGGCCGCTGCGCGATCTGGCCTGGCCGGTGACTTCCTACCTCGCTGAGCAGTTCCTGGCGGCTGGGTTCGTGCCGCTGGGCCGAACCAGCGTGCCCGAGCTCGGCACGACCGTGACTACGGAACCGCGAAGCTTCCCGGCGGCCCGCAACCCGTGGCATCCCGGTCATTCGGCCGGGGGCTCGTCGGGCGGGTCCGCGGCCGCGGTAGCCAGCGGGATGGTGCCGATCGCGCACGCTAGCGACGGCGGCGGATCGATCCGGATCCCAGCCAGCGAGTGCGGGCTGGTCGGGCTCAAGCCGACCCGCGGGCGGGTGAGCCAGGGCCCGCTGATCGGAGAGGCCTGGGCGGGCGGTGTCATCGACGGGGCCGTGACACGGACGGTGCGGGACGCGGCCGGCGTACTCGACGTGATCAGCCGACGGATGCCGGGCGAGCCGTATTACGCGCCGCCATTGCCAGGCCCGCTCGCTCGCGAGGTCGGCGCCGACCCGGGCCGGCTGCGGATCGGAGTGCTCGACCGGCCAGGCAGCGAGGTCTTCCTCGACGATCCGCAGTGCCGGGTCGCGGTGGCAGGCGCCGCCCGGCTGCTGGAGTCACTGGGCCACCACGTCGAGGAGTCTGCGCCCGCTGCCATGTTCGAGCCGGAGTTCGGCCGCCATTTCACGACCATCATCGCCGCCGATGCGGAGGCGACGTTCCAGGCGTTCGAGGGACTGCTGGGCCGCCCGATCGGCGAGGACGAGATCGAGCCGCGGAACGCCGCGTACCGGCAGGCCGGCCAGGTGCTTGGCGCGGTAGCGTACCTGCAGAGCCGGGCCTGGATCGCGATGTGGGCGCGCCGGATGGCGCACTGGTGGAGCGACCATGACCTGCTGGTAACGCCCACCCTGGGTGCGCCTCCGCCGGAGCTTGGCTGGTTCACCGCGGCTGGGCCGCAGTCCGAGGGGAAGCGAATCGCCAGCTTCATCCCTTACACCGCGCAGTTCAACCTGACCGGCCAGCCTGCCGTCAGCCTGCCGCTGCACTGGACTCCAGGCGGCCTGCCGGTCGGCGTGCAGATCGTCGCCGCCTATGGCCGCGAGGATGTGCTCGTCCAGGTGGCCAGCCAGCTCGAGCAGGCCGCGCCCTGGGATCAGCGACGACCGCGAATCCACGCCTAGTGCCAGCCGCGAGGAGCCCGGGACCGGAAGTCTGGCCGCAGTTCTGGCCTGCCGCTGAGTGCATCGTCCGCCCTGCCGCGAGCCGGTTTCGCACTGAACCGGCCAAGACAGGACTCGACAGGGAATGCCAGGACGGCTCCGTCGAAGTATGATCCCGCTAGACGCGGCGGCCCAGGCCGCGGCTAAAGGGTCACCTGCCAGGCACGAAGGAGCGATTTGATGGGCATTCTCAACGAGGCCCGCCGTGAGTTCATCGCGGCGCCCGACGGCTCGAAGGGCCAGATCGTCTTCAAGTGGCCGGACCACAACATCCGCAAGTTCGCCAGGGCCATCGTCGAGCCCGATGCCGTGGCCGTCTTCATCAGCCAAGGACATGTCATGGGCATTCTTCCGCCCGGGCAGCACACCCTTGACGCCGCTGAGCTTCCGTTCCTCGGCATGTTCGTGGACTGGGCAACCAACAGCAACGCATTCAAGGCCGAGATCTACTTCGTCGGCGCCCGGGAGTTCCCGAATCTCCGCTTCGGCGGTCGGCTGGACGAGGTGCAGGACCCGCAGACCGGCCTGATCGTCACGCTCCGCTCGTTCGGCGAGTACGCCCTGCGCGTCGTCGACGCCACCAAGCTGATCCTGAACCTGGTTGGCACGGTCGACGTGACCAGCAATGAGGCCGTCACGGCCTGGGTCACGCAGCAGCTGCTGAAGGCCACCCGCACCACGGTTACCACTCAGCTGATGTCGGGCGCCTGGCCGATCCTCGGCCTGTCGATGCACAGCCCGGACATCGAGGTCGGAGCCATGGAGGGCGCCAATCGCGAGCTGGCGGACTACGGGATCGCCATCACCAGGCTCGGCAATCTCGACATCAACCTCGACGATGACGACAACGCCAGGCTGAAGAAGCTGGCTGGCGACACCGCTTACAGCCGGCTGGCCGGCGGTTTCCTGCAGGCCGCGCAGGCCGAGGCGCTGCAGGGGGCCGGCCAGGGGATGGCCCAGGGCGGCGGCGCGGTGACCCCGATGTTCTTGGGTGCCGGATTGGGCATGGCCGGCCAGATGATGCAGGCGCCTGGGCAGGCGGCGCCCTACCCGCCGCCGCCGGCGCCTGGCTTCGCTGGCGGTGGCCAGGGCTACGCGCCAGCGCCGCAGCCGGCCGCCCCGATGCCGCCGCCACCGCCCGCCGCGAACGTCCCGCCGCAGGGCATGGGATCTACCGTGGTCGCCGGAGCCGCCGCGCCGACCGGGACGATCGAGTGCGGAAACTGCCATGGCCAGGTCCAAGCCGGAGCGAAATTCTGCGCCGAGTGCGGAACGCCCATGCAGAAGCACTGCACCAACTGCAACGCAAGCCTGAACGCCGCAGCGAAGTTCTGCGCCGAGTGCGGCACGCCAGCTAGCCCGCCGTCCGCATAACGTCGCGCGGTGGCCAGGTCCTAGGTTACGATCTCATCCACATTTCCCCAGTTGTGTGTCGCTAGGGGCTCTCTGACGAGAAAGGCTTGCCCGGATGGATCGGATCGAGTGCCAGTGGTGCAAGGCTCAGAACGAGCCGGAGCGTACGAGCTGCACGACGTGCGGGGCGCCGCTGGATAAGAAGAACCTCGTATCGGACTCCGGCTGGAGTGAGGCGCCGCGGCTGCGGGACATGACTGAATTCCGGTTCTCGAATTCCACCTGCCAGATCGAGGGTGAGATCGTACCGGTGGCCGAGATCTCGCTGGCGCAGGGCGACTCGGTGTTCTTCGAGCATCACGTGATGCTGTGGAAGGAGCCGGGAGTGCCGATGTCGGCGCTGAACACCGGCGGTGGCATGAAGCGGACGATCGGCGGCATGCCGCACGTGGTGAGTGTCGCTCACGGACCCGGGCGGATCGCCTTCTCGCGGGATGCCACCGGCGAAGTCGTGGTGCTGCCGCTGCACCCGTCGATGGAACTCGACGTCCGCGAGCACGCCTTCCTCGCCGGGACGCACTCGCTGAATTATTCGTTCGTACGGATCAAGGGTCTGGCCAACGTGCTGCACGGCGGCAGCGGCATGTACATGGACAGGTTCATCACCCAGCGCGAGCCCGGCCTGCTGCTGCTGCACGGTTACGGCAATGTGTTCCAGAAGACGCTGCAACCCGGCGAGAAGATTCTGATCGAGCCGGGCGGGTTCTTGTACAAGGACTCGTCGGTGACCATGAACACGGTCCAGCAGAACATCAAGACCGGACTGATGCGGCACGGAATGTACCTGGCCGAGATGACCGGTCCCGGCCGGGTCGGCATCCAGTCCATGTACGTCCACCACGGCAGCGAGTAGGGGGCCGGGTATGTCGATGCCGCCAGCCGCGGGCGCCTACACCTGCCCGTTCTGCCGGATCCCGAGCGAGGGAACGACTACGACCTGCCCGCGGTGCGGCGCTCCGGTGGACGTCCGGCTCCGCACCACGAAGTCAGGGTGGGCCGAGCAGCCTCCCATCCGGGACATGGCCAGGATCCGTTTCAACCGGTCCACCTGCCAGATCAGCGGCACGTACGTGCCGGTGGCCGAGATGAACCTGCACGAGGAGGACTGGGTCTACTTCTCGCACCATGTGCTGCTGCACACCGATACCAATGTGCGGCTGGATGCGCTGAAGATGGGCGGCGGGTGGAACCGGGTGCTGGCCGGGATGCCGCTGATCATGATGAGTGCCCGCGGGCCTGGCCATATCGCGTTCAGCGCCGAC